>JADMIO011609030.1_pt1 | contig 80574 bp, 80 predicted proteins | sample 8958161 | NCBI WGS metagenome assembly JADMIO01 (sample SAMN16585339, study PRJNA669376) | soil metagenome | isolation source: Crop rotation soil | place: USA: Cullars Rotation, Alabama | collected 2011
CTAAGCTTAGGATCCCAATGTGCTGGAAAGCGAATGGGCGGAGTTATCCCGAGCAGTTTTTCAATCGCTAAGACATATCCATGTTCATTACACATCATGGAGACATAATCTAATCGGTCCATGTAACCGATACTTTGATTATAGGGTTTGTGCTCAGCCAATTTTTCAGTGGCGCGATGTAATAATCCGACATGGGGATCGGCTCGTTGAATCACTTCACCGTCAAGTTCTAAAATTAACCGAAGTACCCCGTGCGCTGCCGGATGTTGCGGACCAAAATTGATCGTATAGTTTTTAATTTCAGGCATGTGAACCTTCTTGTGGCGCTTCTTCTGTGTGTTTTCGGATCACTTTAGGAACCAAAGTACGCGGTTCAATGTCCACCGGATCGTAAATCACTCTTTTTACTTTTGCGTCATAACGAACTTCAACGTTACCCACTAAAGGAAAATCTTTGCGAAAGGGATGTCCGACAAAACCGTAATCGGTCAAAATTCTTCTTAAGTCGGGGTGATCGGCAAATAAGATGCCATATAAATCAAACGCTTCACGTTCATACCAATTGGCAGCATTCCAAATGCTCACCACCGAATCAATAATAGGATTGGCATCTTCGACAAACGCTTTAACCCGTAACCGGTGATTGAGACTAATGGACAATAAATGATAAACCACCGCCAAACGCGGCTTCTTCCATTGACTATGCGGATGAATATTGGAGATGGGATGAACGGCGCGTTCAAACCCTTTTGCGGTGGAGGCAACGGTTGACCATTCATCAATACCGTAATGCAAATAATCGATACCGCATAAATCGATGAGCATTTCAAAGCGAAATTCATCTTTATCGCGCAATCTTTGGCAAATTGAAAGAATCGACTGACAAGGAACAGTGAGCGTGATTTCATTATTGGCAACGGTCAATTCGTCTATTTCATCAGCAAACGTTGCGTTGAGCGCTCGAACTAAGGTTTGGAGTGTCATACCGACGGACTCCTTTGTAACGTTTTCGGGGCCCTGATTTTATTTTGTAATTGTAAAATGCCATACAACAATGCTTCCGCGGTGGGCGGACAGCCTGGAACATAGACATCAACCGGAACAACCCTATCGCAACCTCGAACAACGGAAAATGAATAATGATAATAACCGCCCCCATTGGCACAAGACCCCATGGAAATCACCCAACGCGGTTCGGGCATTTGATCATAAACTTTGCGTAATGCCGGTGCCATTTTGTTACATAAGGTGCCAGCGACAATCATGACGTCACTTTGTCTTGGGCTTGGTCTAAAGACGATACCAAAACGATCTAAGTCATAACGGGAAGCACCCGCATGCATCATTTCAACAGCACAGCAAGCCAAACCAAATGTCATTGGCCACATCGAACCGGTTCTCGCCCAGTTCGTTAATTTATCGACGGAAGTGGTGACAAAACCTTTTTTGAGTACGCCATCTATTCCCATTCTAGCGCCCCTTTTTTCCACTCATAAATGAACCCAATCAATAACAGACCTAAAAAGATCCCCATCGCAATAATGCCAGGCCAAGCCATGGTTTTAACAATCACCGCCCAGGGAAATAAAAATGCGACTTCTAAGTCAAAAATAATGAATAAGATGGCAACTAAATAAAATCTAACATCAAACTTTAAGCGGGCGCTTTCAAACGGCTCAAAGCCACATTCGTATTGAGAGACTTTTTCAGGATTAGGATGACGCGGGGAAACCAAAGCACCAATAATAATGAGCAATACACCGATGCCCACTGCAAGTGCCATGAAAATAATAATTGGAAGGTAATTCTCTAACACGTTTTAGAATCCTTACCAAAGGAATAAATTTATCAAACCAAAGACCGACCACACATATTAATCCATGCGCAAGGCTTTATAAAAGCCTTATTGTCCTTTGAGTTTTAAAGTGATTGATGGTGCCGAAGGCCGGACTCGAACCGGCATGTCTTTCGACGCTGCCCCCTCAAGACAGTGTGTCTACCAATTTCACCACTTCGGCTTAAATACGATTATTCATCAATACTCGGTACATCCGAGCCTTTTACATCACTAGGCTGCTCTGCCTTTTTATCCGCGCTAGGTGCGCTAGGAGCGGTTTGCTGAGATTCAGGCATCGGCGCTAAAGCAGGTTCATGATTTGATTTATTGAGGAAAAAAACCAGAACGAGATTTAAAATAAAAAATAAAGCGGCTAAGGTTGCAGTTGCTCGGCTTAAAAAACCACCAGAGCCTTGACTACCAAAAATGGTTTGGGACGCGCCGCTGCCAAATGCAGCGCCAGCTTGAGCGCCTTTACCATGCTGAACCAGAATCAGCCCGATGAGCATCACCGCAACGATGACATGGATTGTAAGAATAATACCGTACATTTTTTCGAACCTAGTTAAAAATTAATGGATATTGCTAGCCGCGATACAAATGGCGACCAATTCTTGGGGATCAAGTGATGCTCCCCCCACCAATGCACCATCAATATCCTGCATGGAAAATAAAGCTTTGGCGTTATTTGCTTTAACACTGCCGCCATACAAAATCGGCAGATCTTTCGCTACGTTCGCATCATACTCGGCTATGGTCTGACGGAGCAAGCTATGGACTTCTTGTGCTTGTTCTGGCGTCGCTGTCAGGCCGGTGCCAATTGCCCAAACGGGCTCATAAGCGAGAATAGCGCCATGAAACGCATCCGCGCCTTGGGACTCTAAAATAGCTTGTAACTGACCTAAAACAACCGTACTGGTTAATTTTGAGTGACGTTGTTCTTGCGTTTCACCCACACACAAAATAGGCGTAAGCCCAGCCGATTTGGCCATAAAGAATTTTTTAGCAATACCTTCTTCGTCTTCTTGGCAAAATTGGCGTCGTTCAGAATGACCAATAATGGCATAACGACAACCAAACTCTTTGAGCATGGTAGCGCTTATCTGTCCGGTATAGGCACCCTTTTCAAAACCACTAACATCTTGAGCACCTAACTTAATTTCGGTTAAGGTGGTGAGGGTTTCGGCCATGAAGGGCAAATAAATAGCCGGCGGGCAAATCACCGTTTCGCCTTGTGGAAACGATTTTTTTTGATGCTCGGCCTTAAGCGCAGCAACAAATTCTTTAATTTGCTGCTTAGAGCCATTCATTTTCCAATTACCAACAACAATCGACTTTCTGGTCATGCTTTTCTTACTGCAGTTTGCGCATTTGTTTTAAAGCCCGAGCATCTTAACTGAGTTATTTAAGGATTCGCAAGTATGAATATGGAAGATATGAAGGAATAAGAATAACTAAAAGCTTTCCCGCCTTCCGCCTACGCTAACAGCTTCGGCGGACACGGTCGCGGGGATGACGCACTTAAGTGACTTTAGCAACGTCAGTAACAACCTGTGCGAGATTTTCAGCCACTTGGCGAATAAGGTTCTTATCTTCCCCTTCCACCATGACGCGAACGACGGGCTCGGTGCCAGAAGACCGCAGCACAATACGACCACGATGATTCAGATCTTTTTCCGACTGTTTCAGCGCTAATTGAATCCGGGGATCCTTTACCACTTGCGCGCCATTGATCACCGGCACATTCAGCATGATTTGAGCACACTTGGTCATGCCTTGTTTCAAATCAAACAGCGTTTGATTGCTATGGCACATCGCACCCAGAATTTGTAAAGCGCAAACAATGCCATCCCCGGTGGTCGTTTTATCTAGACAGATAATATGGCCAGAGGCTTCGCCGCCTAAAATCCCGCCGGTTTCTTGGAGTGCATCCATTACATAGCGATCACCCACTTGGGTGCGCATGAAAGGAATGTTTAACGCGTTAAACGCATTTTCCAATCCTAAATTACTCATTTGTGTGCCAACAACGCCGTTGTTCAACATGCCGCGTTCTTGATAGGTGCGAGCGATAATAAATAATAATTCGTCACCATCTACTACTTCGCCTTTGTGATCAACAAAGATCACACGATCACCATCGCCATCAAAAGCAATCCCCACCTCGGCTTGATGTTGGATCACGGCTTTTTGCAATGAAGTAGGATGGGTTGAACCACATTGTTCATTAATATTAAAACCATCGGGTTGATGATGAATCGCAATCACATCCGCCCCCAATTCGGTAAAGACGTGGGGTGCAATGTGACAAGTTGCGCCATTGGCGCAATCGATAACGATTTTGATGCCTTTTAAATCAAATGGTTTTAGGAAAGTACTTTTACAAAATTCAATATAACGACCCGGCGCATCTTCCATTAATTTAGCGCGACCAATGTGATTGGCTTCAACGGTTGTCATCGGCGCGCTTAACAACGTTTCAATTTTACTTTCAATGGCATCCGGCAATTTTTTACCTTCAGCACCAAAAAATTTAATGCCATTATCATAATAAGGATTATGGGAAGCACTGACGACGACGCCCACTTGAGCGCCAAGTGAACGCGTTAAATACGCCACACCCGGTGTTGGCATTGGACCTAATAAGTAAACATCTAAACCAGACGCAATTAAACCTGCTTCTAACGCTGCCGCTAACATATAGCCGGAAATCCGCGTGTCTCTTCCGATTAAGACAGAGCCGCGTCCATCTTGTGATAAAATTTGTCCAACCGCCCAACCGAGCTTTAAAGCAAATTCAGCAGTGATGGGAGGCACGCCAGTACGACCACGAATACCATCGGTTCCAAAATATTTACGCTGTATGGTCATCGGTTACGTTCTCCATCATGATTGAAGGATGTATTCACATCTGTCGAATTTTATTGTTACAACTTTTTCTTAAGACACTGGAACATCTTCATGACGAGAGTGCATGTATGGCGAAATGGCTTTAACAACTGCAAGCACATCTTTCGTCGCTGCGACATCATGGGTACGAATAATATTCGCACCGTGTAATGCAGCTAATACAGCCCCCGCTAAACTTCCATATAATCGTTGATCCACTGGTACATTCAAGATTTTTTCAAACATACTTTTTCGCGAAAGCCCAACTAAAATCTTACAGTTAAACGACTTAAATTCAGCCAACTGCGCCAACAAAGTTAGATTGTGAGCTAATGATTTGCCAAATCCAAAACCAGGATCAATCCAAATGTTCTCTCGCAGAATACCAGCCTTTTCGCAGAGCTCAATACGCTTTTGGAAAAAACTCTGTATTTCTTGAATAACATTATGGTAGGTGGGAGATTTTTGCATGGTTTCAGGTGTACCTTGCATATGCATAATGCACACACTGACTTGATGTTTGGCAATAATCCCAATCGCCTCAGGATCATTTAAGCCAGATACATCATTTACTATATCCGCGCCAGCGGCAATCGCTGCTGCCATTACAGTGGCATGACGCGTATCAATAGAAATCGGAATGGCGGTTTCTTGCCGCAGTTTTTCAATAACCGGTACGACGCGGGCGCATTCTTCTTCTACGGTAATGGGTTTCGCGCCAGGACGTGTGGATTCGCCGCCAATATCGATGATGTGCGCACCTTCTTGGATCATCAACATCCCACGCGCAATAGCGGCATCGGTGCTGTTATGACGGCCACCATCATAAAAAGAATCAGGGGTTACATTGAGTATCCCCATGATGCTTAAAGTGTGATCAAGATTAGTGTGAATTTGCGGTGCCTGCGTCATCAATGCTTCTTTTCTCAGAATCAGGACCTGTTGGTTTTGATTCTTTAATCGGCGGCGCTGGCGGTTCCTCGCTGGAAGGCGTTGACCAACCATCTGGTTCACGTGGCGTGCGTCCTGCCATTAAATCCGCTAATTGATTCGCATCAATGGTTTCATACTTTAATAAAGCTTCTGCCATTTTGTGCAGGATGCTTTCTTTTTCGACGAGAATTTCTCTGGCACGTTCATAGTTTCTATCAATGATTCTACGAATTTCTTCGTCAATCACGCTCGCGGTTGTGCTGGCAACTTCTTTACGCGTGCTCACACTATGACCTAAAAAGACTTCGCCTTCATCTTCGCTATACGTTAATGGTCCAAGCCTTTCAGAAAGTCCCCATTTGGTGACCATGTTCCGTGCAATTTCTGTGGCACGTTTGATATCGTTAGAAGCGCCTGTGGTGACGGCATCGGCACCAAAAATAAGCTCTTCGGCAATTCGACCACCAAATAAACTGGTGATTGAGCTTTCAAGGCGTTTCTTAGAATAGCTGTAACGATCTTGTTCGGGTAAGAACATTGTTATTCCTAATGCTTGCGCTCTCGGAATAATGCTCACTTTATAAACGGGATCGTGATCAGTGACGGATAAACCAACAATCGCATGCCCCGCTTCGTGATAGGCGGTCAATTTGCGTTCATTCGGGCTCATCACCATACTATGACGTTCAACACCCATCATGATTTTATCTTTAGCGCGTTCCATTTCATCCATATCGACAAGACGTTTGTTATATCTTGCGGCAGAGAGCGCCGCTTCATTGACCAGATTCGCTAAATCAGCACCTGAGAAGCCTGGTGTGCCACGGGCAATGACTTTGGCATCAACATTGTCGGACATAGGGATTTTGCGTAAATGGACTTTAAGAATTTGTTCACGTCCTCTGACATCGGGTAAACCGACCACAACTTGTCTGTCGAAACGGCCTGGACGCAGTAATGCTTTATCTAACACATCGGGACGGTTAGTCGCAGCAATGATAATGACGCCTTCATTACCTTCAAAGCCATCCATCTCAACGAGTAATTGGTTCAAGGTTTGTTCACGTTCATCATGGCCGCCGCCTAAACCTGCACCACGATGACGACCCACCGCATCAATTTCATCGATAAAAATAATACAGGGTGCATGCTTTTTCGCTTGATCAAACATATCGCGAACACGAGAAGCACCGACACCTACAAACATTTCCACAAAATCTGAACCGGAGATGGTAAAGAAAGGCGCTTTCGCTTCACCGGCAATGGCTTTAGCCAATAATGTTTTACCGGTACCGGGTTGACCAATCAGTAACACACCCCTTGGAATACGGCCGCCTAAGCGTTGGAATTTTTCGGGATCTTTTAAGAAATCGACCAATTCTTCGACTTCTTCTTTGGCTTCATCCACACCAGCCACATCTGCAAAGGTCACTTTGACTTGGTCTTCACCCATTAAACGCGCACGGCTTTTACCGAAGGTCATGGCACCACGACCACCGCCACCTTGCATCTGGCGCATAAAATACATCCAGACACCGATGAATAAAATAATGGGGAACCAACTAATGAAGATGCTCATTAACAAGCTTTGTTGTTCGGGTGCTTTACCCATCACAACCACTTTGTTATCGATCAGATCTTTTAACAAATAATCATCTGGTACTGGCATGTACGTAATGAAGTTCTCGTCATTACGAGAAACGCCACGAATTTGACGATTATCGATGGTGACTGATTTTACATCCCCTTTCCGGACTTGTTCTAAGAATTGGGAATAAGGCAGTTTTGCGACTTGCGCATGCCGAGGTCCAAAGTTGCTAAATACCGACATTAGAATAACGGCAATAATTAGCCAAAGAACTAGATTTTTTACCATGTCATTCAATGTGAGGACCCCTCTTTTTGTGATCCATAACTGCTGTTTCACGCTAATTGGTGCGTGAATAATCGTTCTACTAAGTTAAATATACAACATGTTATGGTGGCTAGATAGCCTATCCATGATCTCTATAGCTGATACTATATATTATAGTAGCCTCTAGCCAAGACATATAGCTCTCGAGAAGCTGAACGTGATGCATCCGGCTTACGAATGGTCACTTTTTGGAAAAATTTACGTAATGTTTTGACGTATAACTCAAATCCTTCGCCTTGAAACACCTTAACAAGCAAGCCACCTTCCTTTTTTAGGTGCTGCTGGGCAAACTCCCAAGCAAGTTCCGCCAAGATCATAATTCTGGGCTGATCAACCGCAACGACACCGCTTAAGTTAGGTGCCATATCTGATAAAATCCAATCAATGCCGCTATCGCCTAGCAAAGTATTCAGGGTATCGACGGTGCTTTGTTCACAAAAATCGCCCTGAAGATAAGTAACACCTTGAATGGGATTCATTTCTAATCGATCAACAGCAAAAACCTGTCCCTTTCGACCAACTGCTTTCGCAGCGACTTGCGACCAACCGCCGGGAGCCGCACCTAAATCAACGATATTCATTCCATCTTTAAATAGACGTTCTTTTTGGTGTAGTTCCAACAATTTATAGCTCGCCCGTGAGCGATAACCATCCACTTGCGCTTTTTGCACAAAAGGGTCGTTCACATGACGTTTAATCCATGATTTGCCGTGTTTGGTTTTGGCCATTTTACAGGATATGCTTCTTTCAGTTAGAATGCGCTAAGTTGTTTCTCATTCTAAAGTAATTGGCTAAAAATGTTAACCCGTAATTTTCTGAAAAATCTTATCACCAAAGCACATGCGCTCAATCCTGTTGTCATTATTGGCAATCATGGACTGTCTGAAAATGTCCATTTTGAAGTTGATGCGGCGCTCACTGCACATGAATTAATCAAAATTCGCGTGAATGCGCCCACAAAAGAAGCTCGCGCTGAAATGATTGACGCCATTGTTAAACAACATGGCGCACATTGTGTGCAAACGATTGGACATATTGTGGTTTTGTATAGACCGCAAGAGGATTAAAAATTTTTCAGCCATTGTCGCGCGCCAGTAACAACGTATACCTTTGCGCGTCTGCCAATGACAAAAATTACGCCGTATACTTCACTTCAATAATTTCATATTCAATCTCACCGCTCGGTGTTTGAACATAAACTGCATCACCTTCACTCTTACTAATGATGGCGCGAGCAATGGGTGAATTTACCGAAATCATACTCAATTTCAAATCTGCTTCATCATCACCCACAATTTTATAAGTGACTTGTTCATTATTTGTCACGTTCGACAAAATCACGGTTGTACCAAAAACCACTTTGCCATTTTTAGGTAACTTGGTGACATCAATGACTTGGGCATTGGCTAATTTGCCTTCGACTTCTGAAATGCGACCTTCTAAAAAAGATTGTTGCTCTTTGGCAGCATGATATTCTGCATTTTCTTTTAAATCGCCATGGCCTCTGGCTTCACTGATTGCAGCAATAATTTTAGGACGTTCCACGGATTTTAAGCGATTGAGTTCTTCACGCAATTTCTGCGCCCCAACAACGGTCATGGGAAATTTTTTCATTGTACTTTAACCCTTAAATGCAAATCTTGGATCGGCGCAATTTGATCGTTCTTTTGATATTCGAGCGCTAATACCTGTGCTCGCGCGCCTGACAAGGTGGTTGTATAACAAACTTTATGCTGGACGGCACTTTTGCGAATGGCATTTGAATCTGCAATCGCTTGACGACCTTCCGTTGTATTGATAATGAATGCGATTTTATCATTTTTAATACTATCCACAATATGAGGCCGTCCTTCAGTCACTTTATGAATAGATTCGCATTCTAACCCTGCATTTTGTAGCACCTTCGCGGTGCCGCGTGTTGCCAGTATCTTAATGCCAAATTGTTGCAATTTCTCGGCAATTTCAATCACGCCTGCTTTGTCGGCATCACGCACGCTGATAATGGCATAACCTTTGGCTTTAATTTGTGGCGCTAATGTCGCAAGTTCACTTTTTGCATAAGCTTTGGCAAAGTTGTCACCCACCCCCATGACTTCGCCAGTTGAACGCATTTCAGGTCCTAAAATGGGATCGACCCCTGGAAATTTTTCAAAAGGAAAAACGCTCTTTTTTACCGCATAAAATTCTGGCGTTCTTTCTTTTAAGGCATTTTGTTCAATCAAAGTTTTGCCAATCATGCACCTTGCGGCTAATTTAGCCAAAGAAACACCAATGACTTTTGACACAAAGGGGATCGTTCGCGCTGCTCTAGGATTCACTTCCAAAACATAGATGAGATCATTCTTAATCGCAAATTGTGCATTGACCAAACCCACAACGTGTAATTCTTTGGCCATTTTGCGCATATTGTCACGGATCTGATTTTGAATGTCTTCACTTAAACTGAATGGTGGCAAGGAACAAGCCGAATCGCCAGAGTGCACACCTGCTTGCTCAATATGTTCCATGATGCCGCCAATTAAAACATTTTGGCCATCGCAAACCGCATCCACATCCACTTCCGTTGCATCATCTAAAAATCTATCTAGCAGGATAGGCGAATCTTTCGCAATCGACGCCGAACGGCGCATGTAGTCGCGAAGCTCATCATCGTTATAAACAATTTCCATTGCGCGGCCTCCTAACACATAGGAAGGACGCACAATTAATGGATACCCAATCAAATGCGCTTGTTTTAAGGCTTCATCGGCAGTACCCGCCATGCCATTAGGCGGTTGTAACAACCCTAAACGCGTAATCATTTGCTGAAAACGGCCCCGGTCTTCAGCTCTGTCAATCGCATCTGGCGAAGTACCAATAATGGGCACGCCTTGCGCTTCCAATTGTCTAGCTAATTTCAACGGCGTTTGACCGCCAAATTGAACAATGACCCCTTCCGGTTTTTCGAGATGCACAATTTCTAAAACATCTTCAATGGTTAAGGGCTCAAAATATAATCTATCGGAAGTGTCATAATCGGTCGACACCGTTTCAGGGTTACAATTAACCATAATGGTTTCATAACCTTCTTCCCGCATTGCTTGAGCGGCATGCACGCAGCAATAATCAAATTCAATCCCTTGACCGATACGGTTAGGTCCACCACCCAACACCATGATTTTTTTCTTTTGCGTAGGCAAAGATTCGCATTCTTCTTCATAGGTGGAATACATGTAGGCTGTATTGACTGAAAATTCTCCACCACAACTATCGACCCGCTTATACACGGGTCGGATCTGCCATTCATGACGTTTCTTTCTGAGCGCGGATTCACTGATCCCTAACAATTCAGCCAAGCGATAATCAGAAAATCCTTGGCGTTTTAATTGCAACAAGGTTTTTTTATCTAAATCCCCAAACCCTAAACGGGCAACTTGCGCTTCGGTTGACACTAAATCTTGAATTTGTGCTAAAAACCACGGATCAATCTTGCACAATTCAAAAACTTCTTCCAATTCCATGCCAGAACGAAAAGCATCGGCAACATACCAAAGACGTTGCCAGGTTGGTCTTTGCAAAAATTGACGAATATCAGCCATGGCATCGCTTCTGGCAAAATCGACTACGGGCTCTAAGCCATAGAGTCCCACTTCAAGACCGCGAATAGCTTTTTGTAAGGATTCCTGGAAGGTACGCCCCATCGCCATCACTTCCCCGACCGATTTCATTTGCGTGGTCAGTTGAGCATCCGCTTGCGGAAATTTTTCAAAATTAAAGCGTGGAATTTTCGTAACAACATAATCAATCGTTGGCTCAAAGGAGGCCGGTGTTTGATTACCCGTAATTTCATTGGCCAGTTCATCTAAGGTATACCCAACAGCCAACTTTGCGGCGACTTTTGCAATCGGAAAACCGGTTGCTTTTGACGCTAACGCTGAAGATCGCGAAACGCGTGGGTTCATTTCAATCACGCACAAATCGCCATTTTCTGGATTCACAGCAAATTGCACATTGGAACCACCAGTCTCAACCCCGATTTTTCGTAATACCGCAATTGAGGCGTCTCGCATCCTTTGCAATTCTTTATCGGTCAGGGTTTGCGCCGGCGCCACTGTAATCGAATCACCGGTATGAATACCCATCGGATCTAAATTTTCAATCGAGCAAACGATAATACAATTGTCGTTCTTATCTCGAACCACTTCCATTTCATATTCTTTCCAACCAATAATCGATTGCTCAATTAAAAGCTCGCTGGTTGGGGAAGATTCTAAGCCGCGCTTACAGATCTCTTCGAATTCTTCCATGTTATAAGCAATACCACCACCGCTACCTCCCAAGGTAAAGGAAGGACGAATAATGGTTGGAAAACCGACCGTGGCTTGTGCCGCTTTAGCGCTTTCTAAGCAATGGGCAATAGACGATTTTGGCATTTTCAAACCAATCTCAGCCATCGCTTTACGAAATTGTTCGCGATCTTCGGCTTTATCTATCGCCACTTGGCTGGCGCCAATTAACTCAACATTAAATTTTTTCAGCACGCCTTCACGCACCAAATCCAGTGCGCAATTTAATGCAGTTTGTCCACCCATGGTGGGCAATAAAGCACAAGGACGTTCTTTTTCAATAATTTTCGCCACAATATGCGAATGGATCGGTTCGATATAAATCGCATCGGCCATTTGCGGATCGGTCATGATCGTGGCTGGATTGGAATTGACTAAGATCACCCGATAGCCATCTTCACGTAAGGCTTTACACGCTTGTGCGCCCGAATAATCAAATTCACAGCCTTGCCCAATGACAATGGGACCTGCGCCGATGACTAAAATACTTTTAATGTCTGTTCTTTTTGGCATATTAGTTCAATTCTACTGCAATGGGTTCAGTCACTTTAACTTTTTGCGTACGCATTAATTGAATAAATTCTTCAAATAATACTTTGGCATCATTAGGCCCTGGACCTGCTTCGGGGTGGCCTTGAAAACTAAATGCAGGTTTCGTTCGATGTCTTAACCCTTGAATGGTATTGTCAAACAAAGAACGGTGCGTCACTTCTAAGCAATCCGGAAAATGCTGTTCATCCACTGCAAAACCATGGTTTTGACTGGTGATCATCACTTTTTGCGTACTTAACACCCGCACCGGATGATTACCCCCATGATGCCCAAACTTCATTTTATGGGTTTTAGCACCAGAGGCTAATGCCAATAACTGATGTCCTAAGCAAATCCCAAATAGTGGGATATGCTGCGCCATCAACTGTTGTATTGCGGCAATGGCATATTCACAAGGTTCTGGATCGCCGGGACCATTAGATAAAAACACGCCATCGGGGTTCAGCGCTAACACTTCAAGCGCAGTGGTTTTTGCCGGCACGACGGTGATGCTACACCCTAAATCATGCAAGCAGCGTAAAATGGTTTTTTTAATCCCAAAATCATACGCCACAATATGAAATTCATTTTTACGTTTGGCAGAATTTGGCCAACAGCCCCCTTCTTGCCATAAGTAAGGTGAATCGGTTGTGACTTCTTTGGCTAAATCTAAGCCTTTTAAGCCACCAAAGCCTCGGGCATACGCAAAGGCTCTCTCAATCGCTTTGGCATCAATAACCGGCGCACTATAAATGCAACCTTTTAATGCACCTTTATCGCGAATCAATCGCGTCAAACGACGCGTATCAATTTCGGCAATGCCAAGGATCTGATGTTGGACTAAAAACTGCTCTAACGACGTTTGCGAACGCCAGTTACTTGTGCGATGTGGAAGTTGCCGCACAATGAGCCCTTTGGCAAACACACTGTTTGATTCTCGATCTTCGAGATTCACACCAACATTGCCAATATGAGGATAAGTTAGGGAAATTAATTGATTTGCATAAGAGGGATCAGTGAGGATTTCTTGGTATCCTGTCATCGCAGTGTTAAAAACAACTTCTCCCACTGCATGAACTGCTTGCGGACTTAAATGACCAAAAGCTATTCCTTCGAATAGCGAACCCTCTTCAAGCGCGAGTAGGGCGGGACGGGGCAACTTCACCTCCAGTCAATTTTTTCGATTCACAAAATGACCGGAGTCTATCGAAATCTGAGGTGGAAGTCTATGAAAATAAATTGGTTCATTAACTAGATAGTGGGGGATGGATCAGGACTATCACCGCGAGGGCGCAAATTTGGGACGTTTATACACTTCATCTTGGGCAAGGAGATCATCGGCTTGTTGCAATAGTTTTTTAACCTTGTCTTCATCGGGAGGATATTCTTGCGTATTTAATTCCGGCTCATACCCTTCTTTGCGCAGGGCCACCATCACCTCCAATGCAAAGGCATCATTACCCCCGGAATAAACCGTGATGCTGACATTACCCGTTTTTTCATGGAAAGCCTTGGCTTGCTCTATCATCAAACCAACCACCGCAGCTTGATTTTTTTTGGTTACAGCATCGCCTTCCACCATCACTTCGGTCACAAAATGATTTGCACCTTCCGCTCTTTCATGAAAAATCATATCCGGCAATTGCGTTTTGTTTTGCGTTTCAAAATGATAGCGGTAACGAATGGCACTGGAAAAATCGTTATCATCAATGACCTGTACCTTTTTTATATCATAGGGATTATCTTTTAATTTCTCGACAAATCTGTCCTTCATTTCACCCATCACTTTTCGACTGACAGGGACAACACTATGGTATTCAATACTTTGTTTTTGAATTGGCTTACGAGCTTCAGAACTACGTGATATTTCCTGTTCTGGTGCTGGCATATCTGGTTTAGCGTCATCTTCGCCTAGAAAATGACGAAGTTCTGTCAATTGACGCTTAGGTAAGGCGCGATGATTTAACTGTCTTAATTCAAAAGCAGCAATATTTTTAGCGATTGTGTCACGGGTTTTGGGTGCCAGTCCTGAAGCTTTTCCCAAGTGATTTAATATATAACGAACAGCCTCTAAATCCTTTTCCAATTTTGGATCCGCATTTACTGCCTCTCGTTCTAACTCTAGCAACCTCAGTTCATGGCAGAAAAAATGGGCGATTTTTTCCATCGCCACAGGATCAGCATTATAAATCCCTTTCTTACGCAGGATCTTATAATAATAGCTGCAAAGTTCACTCTTACTTTTATTTTTGCGATGATATAAATAGCCATTAATCATCGTCGCAACTTCAGAATTGACGCCAGTCTGTCTTTTAATTTTGGTCGTGACTTTTTTGGAAAGCTCAAAACGTTTTTCATGTTTAAAGATTTTGGCAGATAATTTTTTTCCTAACCAGCTGCCGAGGAAAGCACCTATAATCGTAGTACCTATCGCTCCCCCAATTGCCGCTAAACCTGAGGCAAGTGCAGCGCCTGCAGCTCCTCCGATAGCCGAACCTAAACCCGGTAATAGAAATGTGCCAATCACAAAGCCGGCGGCGGCACCCAAACCAATGCATAACGTAATAAATAAAGACGTTTTAACCCGCTTACCAGATAAGAGATCTCTGGCTGCATAATAAAGATCGCGCAACACATCCGTTGCTCTTTCAATCAATGTTCCTTTATGCGGGCTCATTTGTAAAGCGGATATTGCGCCGATTTTATTCACTCGTTCTAATGTCATGCCCGCTTCAATCAATTCTTGTAAATGTCGACTTTTTTGGCTTTTGACAGAAGTTTTATGCTCTGGGACTTCTTCTTCCATCCATTGCAATACATTGGCAATTATGGCTTTTTCTTCATCCCCATCTTCTTCTGAGACAGTGTCGTATTTGCGCTCCGATTGACCTAATTCATGCGCAACAAAGGGGGATGGCGAATGCGAATCTTTTGCTTTGTTCTTGGCCTTCTTTTTTCTTTTTCGACTATGAGAAATGGGGAAATGCGTGATCGGCATAATCTACTCTTATTCTTAAGATTAGTGGTTAGACAATCTCTTTTTTTAAAAGATTCCCCTGTTAAAAGGAGAATATGCACCTTAAATTGAAATAAATACCTAAAATAGGGGTTTTATCTGCTTGATTTGATGCCTAAATTGAATGAAGATGCACACAACTTGGAATGAATGTAATTATCTGAAAATATCGTCGTATTTAAAGATGAAAGCGCTTTGTGAATACAAACAGTTCGGGTATCATTAAGTTTCCTGACAAAAATAGATCGTGTAAATACAAAAAGTGAGGTTTAGGTATGAATGGTGGTCCTACTGATATAATAATGGCCGGACAACATACCTCTAGCGCTAAAGAGCTTTTACCCAGTTTTAAATATTTAGGAAGACATCGCCCAGAAGTCAGTGTATGCACTGTAGGCTTTGGCTCTTCAGCTTCTCCTGTAGGATCTTTAACGCCAACCCAAAAAGAGATACTACAATCTTATTTCAACCAACATTTTGAAAATTGTATTAGATATTTTGTTCTGACAGCGCCACCTGAGCAAAGAAATACACGGCTTGCTGTTGTCCAGGCAGCGCTTATCGAACGTTCAAAAGCTTTTCAAGAAATATTAAACCAGCATTATCCGGAGCGAGACCCAGCTCTGACTCACCCCGATCTCATTAAGCAAAATAAGTGGTATCGTAACCAATTAACCGATCTCAATCTCTGCATTAACGGAGAATTGGATTTTGGCCTACCGATATATCGCCATGTTTTTGATAAACGGTTTGTACCAGAATTTATGTCCAAAATGAACGTTACGGAAAAAAAGGGGTTAATTAGGGACGCTTGCATTCAAATGACGCAAAAAAGCTTAAACGTTATCATGGCAGAAAATAGTACAATGCCTCATTTAGATCTTTCCGTTTCAGCAGGTATAAATCAACCATCTTATTTAGCCTCTACCCTCAACCCAACAGCCACCATAGCAGGAACAATGCTTCCCATTTTTCCCAACGAAGCAGAACCTCCAAGAAGAAGCATTGGTATGAAAGGAAAAACCTAACTGTTTTTTTCTTAATTTACCACTTATCTTGCTACGCGTTCCTCTTGTCGAGCAATGCTTAATCTCTTCCTATTCCGATTGATAGACTGTCCTAAACAAATATTTTATTAAAATTATTCGTATTAGGGGTTATCATGGCGACGAAAGGTCCTACCAGTATTCAAACAGCAAACAATGGTCTTGTCCGTTGTTACAATCTTTTTCCGTCATATTTCAGCAATATTGAAGAAATGACCCAATATCTTGATACTTTACACGCAATGGGTATTAATACCGTTTGGTTAAATCCGATTCAACTTGCGGGTTTTACCCCCATGCCTAAAGCAGATATCAGCACCGGCGTTTCGCAACGAGTAAGCCGCAGTATTTATGCGATGCATAGTCCGCATTTTATCGATCCACGTTTCTCAATGGTCAAACGGGATAGCGACAACGATATGATGCTTACTTCCAATCAAATAAAATTTTTGCTCGATGAACAAAATGCAGCAGCTTTGCAAATGGCTTTTGCTCCCGTAGCACCTTCTTTTAAAATAACAGGCTCTGCATTTGACACCTTAATCGCGCACACGAAAAAACAACGTTTCGTTATTAGGGAAACTAAAAATACAGTTGAACTGTTTCCTTCTTTGCAATCTGATCTTAACAATGCGATTAGGCTTTCAACAAAAGTAGACTCCAAAGCTTCAATGGATAAAGGACGGGGTAAAGCGGAAAAAACATCCTTTTTTATCCGACTTCAAGCAATCGATCGACAACTGCCGTCTTTGAAAACTTTACTGAATGATAATAAAATTTCAGATCCGATTGAAAGCTTGGAGCTAGAAACTGTCTTAAAACAGCAGCCTACTTTAGGACCACTCCTAAAGAAAAAATTAGAAGAAAATAAACAAGCGTATGAGACTTCTCAAAAAGAGCAAGAAGCTACTTTACAACAATTCATTAAGGCTCAAAATGATTGTGTTCATCTGATTGATAAACACGCTTTACAACAATTCACAGCAAGAGCTAAATTTTTAGGCATCACACCGATTTTTGATTTGGTCCTCAATCATGTGGCCAAAGATGCGCCAGTTGCGAAAGATCCTGCCACAAAAGATTGGTTTGGTGACGATTCAACTTATATTGATGCGGTCGCTTTTAAATATAGTGAATTACTTCAATTCGTTCATTTAGAGGACAGTGAAGTTGATGCTTTAATTCAGAAAGATCCCATTCTTCTTCAACCGTTAAGAGAAAAAATTGTTAAGGGCGAACTCACTTCAGATGATAAACGTATTATCCAAAGTTCAGATAAATTACTCTCAATTGAGAAAGAACAATTGATGTTAAAAGTCATGTTCAACTTCGTACGCTTAAATGATAAAATGTGCGATGACATTTTAAAAGATCCGGTATTTTCTTCTGATTTAAAAAACAGAGCTAAAGCTAAATCTTTAACTGAAGCAGATAAGCTATTTATTACGCAATCTAATAAGTTAACACCGGAAGAACAAGCGAAAATATTCGCTAAAGGGTATTATAAATTATCACACCAACAGCGTTCTGAAATTTATTTACAGATCCCTAAAATCATGGATGCTTTTTGGTCAAAATTTATTGACATGTACATGGACTATGGCTTCAGTGGCGCTCGCGTAGACTGCGTAAGAAAAGTACCGCAAGAAGTGCGAAAAATGGCTTATGAACGAATTCAGCAAAAAGTTGAAGCGCGCGATGGCAAAAATGCACCTGTTGTTATTCTGGAAGAAGCTTTATTCTCAGACCTAAGTTCTAAACAATTTGCAGAGGTAGTTAAAGGCGCAGACGCAACCCATATTACCGGCAGTATATTTAATAATGAACGTTTATGGCATGGTGGCTTAAGCTATGATCATAACAATGAAGATTTCCATAAAAAAGGCATGGTCAAAACAGGCGTGATCAATTTTACCGGTAACCATGATCATTATTCCTGCGCCATGACCGTTTGCCGTGAAATTGCCATGGAACGCTTACAAAAGAATGTCGAACTTTTCAAAGAATATCAATCATTCGTTCCTAATAGTGAAGCTCAGAAAGATATTCGTAAAACGATATTCATACATCATTATGTCCAAGAGATTATCCGCGAACTACAAGATTCCAATTTATATTGGGATCAAATTGTGACTTTTGGTAAAAAATACCGCGATAAATTATTAACCAATATGTTTTCAGGTTCTGGCGGCTACTATATATTGGCAGGCGATGAATCTGCTAGCTTAGCCCAACCAACCGTTTTCTTACGAGATAATGGAGAACCACTTTATCCTACAGAACATTTAAAAATCTTAAGTGATCCGAGGCACCCCCACTATGATATTGCTCAACAAGCTTTAACCCAAGTTGCGATTAATTGGTCAGATAATTCCGATCTTTCTAAACCTTTACGTGAAACTTCTTTTAGGCTCTTAACCAATGTTATTGCAAAGGAAATTCTCACTGAACTTCGAGCAAAAGATAAATACACAGAAGAAGAATTTTTCAGTGAGTATCGTAAACAATATGCTGTGGCTTTGCTTGACATGCCACAAAGCGCCCCGCTTAAGCAGGCAAGTCATGCTGCATTACAAGCTTTAGCGACTGAGCTACTAGCACAACAAGCAAAAAGAAAGCAATCAGCTCCTAGCGTTGAAATACCGCCTGAGGAAATGGAAAAAGTTCGAGCTGAAAAGGTTCAAGAGCTAGCCGCGCTCATCGCTGAAGGAAAAGAACAAATCATTACTGCTTATGCTAATAAGTTGGATGCTGCTATAAAAACGCATTTTCAAAACTTCGATAGTTTAAACCGAGTCAATGATCCTAACGATGAAATTGCTCAAAAAACTTTAACCGAAGTTGCCGCCGCGCGTGCTAAACACAACCATCTTAAAAAATCTGAAGGTAACCTCGAGATTTATCTCAGCGCGTTTAAACAGCAAATTTGTAACGAACTTGATGGGAAAGTTGAAAAAACAGAAAGCGAGTTTTTTGCCGCATTTCGTAAACAATATGCATTGGCTTTGCTTGATAGACAAGAAGACACCCTTTTTAAGCGGGCAAGTATTGAGATCATTAATACTTTGGCGGCAGAAGATCTGAAACCAAAGAGAAAACAAAAAGGTGCTGCTGTGGCTGAAGTAACACCTCAAGCTCACGCTTTAAAGGTGCGGGAAATAACCCAACTTATTCGTGAAGGAAAAGATAAAGAGCTCTCCAACGCTTATATTACTGAAATGAATGCTGTTCTGAAATCGGATTTTAAAGCAGATGGTGCCCGTGAAACCAAAGCACTTACGGCTGACAACGGCTGGGGTCGACCTGCGACTCTTGCTAGATTTGCAAATGTCGAATTTATGAAAGAAATAAATGATTTGATAGCAAAGTTACCAGTGCCACAAACAGGATATTGGTCAGAAATATTTAAGTTACAAGAAGATGTGCTCGTTATTGCCAGAAAAAATGGAACTGGTTTTACGTCTGAATCCGATTTGGTAATTATTAATCTAGATCCGGATTCACCTTTTCCCTATACCATCACTAAAGATGATATTCATAAAATGGCGACATGGTTACAAGAACGCAAATTTGGGCGCGATGCCTATGACACAATGAAAGACGATCCTGAGTTTAAAAAAGCTTATGGCGCTTTTATGGGAAGCACAGAATTTAGGCAAAAGCCAGCCAAGTTATTTTTTGCAGGTTCATTAACGGTTGATGAATCCATTAAGGATTATTCAATAAAAGTGAATGGCATTGATGAAAAATTTGAGATTGTTGTTGCGCCTAAAGCAGAACGCATAAAACAGATGGAAAATCCTGAGCCAGGTAAAATCGTACTTGAATACGATATCTTGGATACCGTTAAATCATACACACCAATGGCTTCAAGCATTGCAAAACAGTCCTTGCAGCAAGCATCAAATGATGAAACGGCAGTAGATATCGTCGCTGATGGTTTATCAAAAATACGTTTAAGGCCGGGTAATGTCATTGCATAAAAGCACCATGCGCCATCATGGCGCATGGCTTTTAGGATACTTGGTTGGTAAATAACACATCCGTCATGGAATAAAGTCCAAACGGTTGTGTTGCTAACCAGATAGCCGCTCGAATCGCGCCATAGGCAAAGGTATTACGATTTGAAGCAATATGTTTAATTTCGACGCGTTCCCCTTCTTGGGCAAAGATAACGCTATGTTCGCCGACAATATCGCCGGCTCTGATCGTTGAAAAGCCAATGGTTTTTTGTGAGCGTTCTCCGGTATGGCCTTGTCTGCCATACACAGCAACCTCCTCTAAATTTCGGTTTAAAGCTCCGGCAATCACCTCGCCCATTTTTAACGCTGTCCCAGATGGTGCATCGACTTTATGGCGATGATGCGCTTCCATAATCTCAATATCAGCACTTTCCCCCAAAATTTTTGCGGCTTGTTTCATTAATTCAAAACAGAGATTCACGCCAATGCTCATATTAGGGGCAAACACGATAGCCATATCTTTGCTTATTTGCTCAATCGTATTTTTTTGATCGCTATTTAAGCCGGTAGTGCCGATGATAATTTTCTTACCATGCTTTTGACACAATTTTAGGTGCGCCATGGTGGCATCTGGCGTTGTAAAATCGATAAGGGTATCGAAGTTATCGATGACTTTGGCTAAATCATCGGCGGGTTTAATATGTAAAGGGCTAATGCCAGCAATCGTCCCTGCATCAGTATTGGTTAACGCATTCATGGGTGAAACGGTGCAAGCCGTTAATCTCACGTCTTTACTGGCAACAATCGCTTGAATTAACGCTTTGCCCATCCGACCACTGCATCCTGCAACTGCTAACCTTAACATAACTTATTCCTTTTTAACTCATTAAAGGCACCAAAAAAACTGAGATTTTGCGTTCAGCCAAGACGCAAGTCTTTTGAGCAGCGCAAAAAGGCTTGCAACGCAGGATCAACGCAAAATATCATTTTTTTACTAGAACTTCATGTTGTCAAAGAAGTCTTTAACGCGATTAAACCACTTATTCACACGCGGACTATTTTTATCCCCTTCAATTGCTTTTTCAAATTCACGCAACAGTTCTTTTTGCTTGCGATTTAAATCAACGGGGGTTTCCACATTCACGCGGCAAAGCAGATCGCCCTGACCGTGGCCACGCACTGTGCGCACACCTTTACCGGAGATTTTAAACACTTTGCCGGTTTGTGTTTCTGGGGGAACATGTAATTTCACCCGGCCGTTTAACGTTGGGACTTCTAAATCGCCCCCTAAGGTCGCGGTAATAAAGCTAATGGGCACTTCACAATAAAGATGTTCGCCTTCGCGTTGGAAGATAGGATGCTCTTTAACATGCACTTCCACATAGAGATCGCCGGCAACCCCACCTTGAGGGGCAGCTTCCCCTTCGCCGTTTAACCGAACCCGATCGCCATCATCGACGCCTGGCGGAATTTTGACTTGGAGTTTTTTCTCATCTCGAACCCGGCCCTGACCATGACATGCTCGACAAGGATCGGTAATCACTTGCCCTGAACCACGACAAGTCGGGCAAGTTTGTTGTAAAGAGAAGAACCCTTGTTGAATTCTCACTTGACCATGACCATGGCAACTTGAACACGTGGCAGGTTTGCTACCTTTATTAGCGCCGGAACCATGACAAGTATTACATTTTAACCAGGTTGGCACCTGGATGGTGACATTGGTGCCACGCACCGCATCTTCCAGCGATAATTCTAAACTGTAACGTAAATCCGCACCACGTGGTTCACGGCCTCGGCCGGCGGCTGCGCCAAAAATATCGGCGAAAATATCGTTAAATATATCGCCAAAGCCGCCGGGGCCGTGTCCGCCCATGCCTTGAGAAGGATCCACTCCTGCATGGCCATATTGATCATAAGCGCGTCGCTTTTGCGGATCGGATAACACTTCATAAGCATGTGTCGCCGCTTTAAATTTTTCTTCGCTTTCTTTGTTACCTTCCGTTCGGTCAGGGTGATGCTTCATCGCTAAGCGTCGATAAGCTGTTTTGATGTCCGCGTCGCTGGCATTACGTTCAACGCCTAATATTTCATAAAAATCTTTCTTTGCCATTTAAAAACCCAGTTTTTTTAATGCAAAAAAGGCGCTAGCAGCGCCCTTTTGCACTTGGTGAAGTTTATCCAATTATTGTTGTTTGTTTTCTTTAACTTCCTCAAACTCAGCATCGACTACATCCTCTTTGCCGCTGCCTTGGCTCGTGCCTGCGCCATTGGTGTCATGAGCACCTTGACCTTGTTCTTGACCTGCACCTGCTGCTCCGGCCGCGCCGTAAACACGTTGTGCCATTTTGCCAGAAGCTTCTTCCAGTCTTTGCGTCTTGGTTTCAATCACACTTTTATCATTGCTCTTAATTGCCGATTTCAAATCAGAAACTGCGGCTTCAATGTCGGCACGTTCTTTCGCTTCAACTTTATCGCCTAATTCTTTCATCGACCTTTCGGTTGCATGAATCAAGCTATCCGCATGGTTTTTAGCATGGGCCAAGGCTTGGAACTCTTTATCTTCGGCTTCATGATCTTTCGCTTCACGGACCATTTTATCTACTTCCGCGTCACTTAAACCGCTAGAAGGTTTAACAACCATCGATTGCTCTTTGCTCGTGGCTTTGTCTTTTGCTGAAACATGCAAAATCCCGTTGGCATCGATGTCAAAAGTCACTTCGATTTGTGGAACGCCACGGGGTGCTGGCGGAATATTGGTGAGATCAAACTGACCTAGGAATTTATTGGCAGAAGCTTGTTCACGCTCCCCTTGGAAAATTCGCACGGTAACTGCAGTTTGACTATCATCTGCCGTTGAAAACACCTGGCTTTTCTTGGTTGGAACCGTGGTGTTTTTCTCAATTAATTTCGTCATTACCCCACCCATGGTTTCTAAGCCTAAGGAAAGTGGTGTAACGTCTAATAATAAAATATCTTTTACTTCACCAGAAAGCACAGCACCTTGAATCGCCGCGCCAACAGCAACCGCTTCATCTGGGTTAACGTCTTTACGCGGTGGTTTGCCAAAGAAATTTTCAACCGTGGATTGTACTTTGGGCATACGGGTTTGACCGCCGACCAAAATAACGGCACTGATATCTTTATTACTTTTACCCGCGTCTTTCATTGCCATTTTGCAAGGTTCTAATGTTTTGGTAATTAAATCCTCGACTAATGATTCAAATTTCGCTCTGGATAAACGGATGTTCATATGTTTAGGGCCAGATGCATCGGCTGTAATGTAAGGCAAGTTGATATCGGTTTGTTCACGCGATGAAAGTTCAATCTTCGCTTTTTCTGCAGCTTCTTTCAGACGTTGTACCGCTAATGGATCCTTACGTAAATCAACGCCAGTGTCTTTTTTGAATTCATCGACCAGATATTGAATGACTCTATCATCAAAATCTTCACCCCCTAAATGGGTGTCACCATTGGTAGCCAATACTTCAAATTGTTGCTCACCATCAATTTCTGCGATTTCGATAATGGAAACGTCGAATGTACCACCGCCCAAGTCATATACGGCAATGATGCTGTCGCCCGATTTTTTATCCAAACCAAACGCAAGCGCTGCTGCGGTTGGTTCGTTAATAATCCGTTTAACATCCAAGCCTGCAATTTTACCAGCATCTTTGGTGGCTTGACGTTGTGAGTCATTGAAGTATGCGGGAACTGTAATAACCGCTTCTTTAACTTCGTGTCCCAAATAATCTTCAGCTGTTTTCTTCATCTTAGCCAAAACCAGCGCTGAAATTTGAGGTGGTGCGACTTTCTCACCATTACGACCTTCTACCCAAGCATCGCCGTTATCTGCTTTGACGATTTGGTAAGCAATATGCGTATCATGAATAGCGGTATCGTCAAATTTACGACCAATTAAACGTTTAACAGCGTTATAGGTATATTTGTAATTGGTGACAGCTTGACGCTTTGCGGTCTGACCAACCAAACGTTCACCATCTTCAGTGTATGCAACAATTGAGGGCGTTGTTCTATCGCCTTCGCTATTTTCAATGACTCGGGGTTTGCCATTTTCCATAATGGCCACACAGGAATTGGTTGTACCCAAGTCAATTCCGATCACCACATTTTTTGCCATTATTCATCTCTCCAGTTCATTCATACAGTTAAATATTCAATTCGATCTAGTCTTTCCCCTTATATGGGGGTCATTCGCTAAGTATTCAATAGCTCACTTGGCTAAAAATGTCTTAATTTTTGAGGAATTTAAGACACAGCGCGTGAAACTACAACCCTAGCAGCACGTATTAATCGATTTTGGAGCATATACCCCTTTTGCACCACAGCCAAAATCGTATTCGGCGGCACTTCAGCCGTTTCTTGGACCGAAATGGCTTCATGGAATTTTGGATCAAACATTTGACCGGCAGGATCAATAACTTGAATGCCTTGCTTTTCAAACACGCTTAATAACGCTGATTGCGTTAAAATCATGCCTTGGGTTAAATCTTCTAGGGTAGCCTTACCGTTTTGGATATAAGACAAACCTTGTTCTAAGCTATCTAACACTTGCAGTAATTCGCCGGCAAAACGTTCGGTCGCCGCTTTTCTGGCATTTTCTACATCTAATTCTGCACGTTTTTGTAAGTTCTGAAATTCTGCTTCACGGCGTAATAATCTTTCCCAATGACTCTCTGCTTTTTCTTGTTCTTCTTGCAGTGCTTTTTTTAGGGTTTCGATTTCTAATTGCATTTCATGGGGATCACCCGGGGAAGGTAAAAGCGTATCATCACTGCTTGGATCATCATCAAAGCGTGTTGATGGCATATCCTCTTTTTTCGCCTGAGTTTTATCTCCTGGTTGACTACTGTCTTTAGATACCATAAACACTCCGATACCAAATGAAAATGTTATTTATGCATATACAATGCGTTAAGTTAACCATAAGTTTATGTGGGGACTACTTTTCAGGATTCAAGAGCGTTCCCAAGACTTTCGCTGCAAATTCAACGACAGGAATGACTTTATCGTAACGCATCCGAGTTGGCCCAATAACCCCTAATACCCCGACCACTTCGCCATCGACGGTATATCTTGAAGTAATCACACTGTGTTCTCGGAACGCATCATACCCTGATTCTTCCCCGATGAACATTTGCACCCCCTCACTATTGAGGCATTGATCAAGCAGATGTAGAATTTCTTGTTTTTGGGTAAAGGCTTCAAATAACCTTTGTAATTGTTGAACTGAAGCCGCAGGATTTGCAAATAAATTTTGTTGGCCAGCTAGAATATAATCACTGCGTTGTTTCGGCGGCTCAAAAGCTTTGCTTGCGACATCCACTACAGCCTTCATTAAACTGTCCATTTGACAGCGATCAAGGTTCAAGGCTTTGAGTAATTCTTGGCGGGCTGCCAGTAAATCTTTGCCCACAAAATGTTGATTCAGAAAATTACTCGCCTGCGTTAGTTCACTAGCCGTGTATTGTCGGTCTGTCGCAATAATCCGATTTTGCACTTCGCGTTCATTGAACACCAAAATCACTAAAACCTGATTATCAGATAATGGCAAAAACTCAACGTGTCGCAGCATTTGCAACTCACGTTTTGGTAACGTCACAATCCCAACCATATGGGTTAATTCAGAAAGGACATTTGAGGTACTGGCAATTAAATTATCGGTCGGCTGATTTGAATTAAATTGCGCTTCTACTTTGCGCACTTGTGCCGCTTCGATGGGATGCACAGAAAGCAAGCTATCAACAAAGAAACGGATCCCCAGAGTTGTCGGAACACGTCCGGCAGAAGTGTGGGGAGACGTGATAAATCCACGCTCTTCTAAGTCGCCTAATACCTTGCGTACCGTTGCTGGACTTAGGGTCGTGAATGCACTGGAAACTAAGGTTTTAGAGCCAATTGGCTGGCCATCACGAATATATAGCTCAACCAAGTGTTTGAGCAGGATTTGGGCTCTATCTGAAATTCCGGTGTTATTCATGATTTAGAGTCGAATGCGTGTAGTTCATGCCATTAATTTGTTGGTAAGTTATCTTAACTTATTTTGTGCTTCAATAAAATGTTTCAACGGCAAAAAACCATGGGTTAGTCACCACCGTCATATGTACCATAGGATTCGGCCTATGAAAATGACTTATCTCTAAGGTAGGCTCCCACCTTTCTTTTAAAGTGTACCTAAATATCACAAAATCGCCTATTCTAGCTGCAAATAAACCTTCGAAAGACATTCATTAAGAGAGACAACGATGAAAAGTCATTTCTCGAAAATAGGGCTTATCGGAAAACATACCAATCCCGAGGTCCGCTCGACCATTGCCTCATTAGTGGTCTTTCTCCACAGCAAAAACATCGAGGTCTTTGTTGAGCAGTACTGCGCCAAACTGATGGCCAATCTCAAGGTGCAATCGGCAAACAGAGAAGCTTTAGGTGCAATGTGCGATTTGGTGATTGTGGTCGGGGGTGATGGCAGTTTATTAGATGCCGCTCGCGCTGTAGTGGACAATTTAGTGCCTGTCGTCGGTGTTAATCGCGGACGCCGCGGTTTTTTAACCGATATTTCTCCACAAGCCCTCACACAATATTTAGAGCCCATTTTGGCGGGAAACTATCAAGAAGAGCGGCGTTTCTTACTCGACATGCAGTTACGACGAGATGACAATGCCATTGGCCATTCTTGTGCTTTAAATGAAGTCACGCTTTATTCTGGCGATATCGCTCGCATGATTGAATTTGAAGTGAAAGTGGATAATCAATTTGTTTACCGGCAACGATCAGACGGGATTATTGCAGCGACCCCAACCGGATCCACAGCCCATGCCCTTGCTGGCGGCGGCCCTATCTTACATCCGACTTTAGACGCAACGGTATTAGTCCCCATGCACCCTGCGGTGTTAAGTAGCAGACCCATTGTTATCGATAGCAAATTTGCCATTGAACTGCATATCTCAGCTGAGCTCCCGTTTAATCCGCGGATCAGTTGCGATGGCCAAGTCCATTTTGATGCCGCGCCTAATGATAAGATCCTCATTACTCGTAAAAAGAATGAATTGCGGCTCTTGCATCCTAATGACTATGATTATTATCATACGCTGCGCAATAAGCTTGGCTGGAGTGCCTAAATGCTGCAACATCTGCTTATCAAAGATCTCGCTGTGGTTTCTCATGTGGATATCTCTTTTCATGAAGGGATGACGGTGATAACCGGCGAAACCGGAGCCGGTAAAAGTATTTTATTAGACGCGCTCAGTCTAAGCTTAGGGGAACGTTCCGAAAGTCATTTCATTCGCCCTGGCGCAGAAAAGGCAGAGATCACGGCCACCTTTGACATCACCTCTTTACCCGGCGCCATTCTTTGGTTAACTGATTTAGAAATGACATGTGATGATTATCCTCAGCAATGCATCATTCGCCGAATTTTGTATGCCAATGGCCGCTCAAAATCTTTTATCAATGGCCGCCCTTCAACCAGTCAACAATTGCGTTTATTGGGAGAATATTTAGTCCAAATCCACGGTCAGCACCAACACCAGCGCTTGCTCAAAAATCAGGAACAATTACGCCTCTTGGATGCCTTTGGTCAACATGATGCTTTATTAAGCCAAATTAGAACCGCTTATAAACAGTGGGAATCCTTAAAGCAACAACTCCAAACCTTAAAAAACAACACCGTTGAGCAAGCGAAAGTAGAGCTATTGCAATATCAAATTAATGAGTTTGAAGCATTAAATTTAGGCCAAGATGAACTTGCTCAACTTTATACAGAACATGACAAGCTCGCCAATGCCAATGAATATATTCAATCCTTACAACAACTCCTGACGCTATTAGAAACCCAAGAAGAAGGCAATGCCTTACAATTGGTGATGCGATCAGAATATTTATTGCGTCCGGTTAAAGATAAATTTAAAGGGTTACAGAATGTTCAAGCTTGCTTAGAAAATGCCCGTGTCCAGTTGCAAGAAGCGATCTTAGAAATTAACAATTTTGTGGATGATTTAGAAGTTGATCCCGAGCGCTTGCAAGAAGTGAGTCATCGCATCAATCGCATTCATGATATCGCGCGTAAACATAAAGTCGAACCTGGCCAATTAATCCTGCATTTTAATCGCTTAAAAGATGAAGTGGCTAAGTTTTCAAATTTAGAAAGTAAAATTCAACAATTCGAAGAAGAATTAAGCTTAGCCAGTAGCCAATACCAGCAAATCGCCAAGCAATTAAGTAAAAAGCGTGCAAAGAGTGCCAAACAATTAGCGCAAGAAATCACGCAAAGCATTGGCCCACTGGGTATGCCGGGTGCGATTTTCACGATTCAATTGTTGCCCTATGAAGATAATGAGCACCATAGTCATGGTAATGAAACCATTGTGTTTGGCATCAGTGCAAATCCAGGACATCCGGCCCAACCCTTATCCAAAGTTGCTTCGGGCGGTGAACTCTCACGGGTATCATTAGCGTTAGAATTATTGAGTGCAAAATTTTTAGCAACACCGTGCTTAATTTTCGATGAGGTCGACGTCGGGATCAGCGGCAAAGTCGGCCAAATGGTGGGTAAAGCGCTGTATCATTTAAGTCAATCGGCGCAAGTATTATGCATTACGCACTTGCCACAAGTGGCAGCCTTTGGGGATCATCACTTACAAGTGATTAAGAAGCGGACTGAAAACAGTACTGCCAGTGAAATTCATCTGTTAAGTGAGACTGCTCGCGTGGAAGAGATAGCAAGAATGATGGGTACCGTTGAGATGACAACCCAAGCTAAAGCGCATGCCAAACAATTACTTAAAAATAAAGAACTCGTAGATTAAAAGCAGTCTCAAAAATGTTCTTTTGCGTGTCCGCCGTAGCTTTAGCGAAGGCGGATGCTTCCTCCTACGCTATGACGATACGCAGGACAAGCGAAGAAAAATGCGCCTTGTCTAAAACAAAAGCCCAATTTTTGAGACAGCTTCTAGTTATTGGCACTTTTGACAAGTGCCATAAAGATACAAACAATGTTCGGTGATGGTAAAGCCAAATTGTTTGGCAATGGCCAATTGACGCTCTTCTATTACTCTATCCATGAATTCTTCGACCATGCCACATTTGACGCACACCAAATGATCATGATGATGCCCACCATCTAATTCAAATACCGCATGTTCTGAATCAAAGCGATGACGGATGACTAAGCCTGCGGCTTCAAACTGGGTAAGCACGCGGTAAACGGTAGCAAGCCCAACATCATCTCCGGATTCTAAAAGTCTTTTATACACTTCTTCGGCACTGATATGACGCTGTTTTGAGTTTTCAAGAATATTTAAAATCTTGATGCGGGGTAAGGTAACCTTTAAACCCGCTTTTTTGAGATCTTTATTTTCAAGTCTCTCTTCAGTCATGAATACTTGCCCTTAAAAAGTGCTTTGTATATCAACCCATTTCCAGGTTTAAACGCTATCATCATTAAAAAAGAAGCTATTGTACACGATCCGGGATTAAATCTAGATTGCTCGTCACAAATATGTTATAAAAATGACCTTATAACGTCAATTAGTATGTATAATGACTCACAGAACGCGAACAAAGATCCTTCATAGTGTTGTCGTAGGCATGGGCAGCACTGGGCTCTCTAGCGCCTTAGCGCTGATGATTCGTGGCCATGATGTGACGCTGATTGATAAACGGTCAGCCTATTCGCTTGCGCAAAAAGTCATCATTCCACAAAGCCTCATCGATGAATATTTAGAAATTAATGTTAATAGACCCTTTGTTCAAAAACTTATTAAAAACCATGGTTTAATTTCATTAAGTAAATTTCAGGCATTTCAGTTAGAGGTGCTTAGCCATGTTTGCGAAAATCACTTTATCTCCTATCGTAATTCCCGGATCCCCGTTGAAGGCTGCTTAACCATTTTACGTGATGAAAATTCTGAAGTCACAGATGTCGATCCACAAAAGCAAAACTTAAAATTAAGCAATGGCAAAACAATTAAGTTTGATAATATTATTGATGCAACCGGAAGCAAACGTCATATTCTTCAGATGATCGCGAAGAAATCGAACAACCAATACGCTATTCATTATTCGACAGATATTGCGCAGCCAAGTCATCAAGGGAATGTGATTTTATGTATCAGCGCTAGAACAAAATATGTGACTGTTTCCCCCATTAACGCTCGCCGCGATTATGATCTTGCGGAGTTTACCCAAAATGGGTGGAAAGAACAGAGGCTCCCACTTTACTATTTACGCGCCAAAAGAGACAAGCAACAAATTTATATCTTATGTGAAATTCCTGATGAATTAGTCAAAGAGCAGAATGTGGAAAAAATTCTGCAGTTTTTAAAACCTATTCTTAAGAAAGAATGTGATGCAAGGGAACCGGCGCTTTTTAATTTTTTACCTGATTCGGTAAAACTCTTTTCTACTTTCAACTTAAAGCATGAAATTGCTGACAAGCCATTTGTAGAATTAGGCAAAGGTGGCTTTGCTGTTGTTGCTGGCGACGCCAGGATGCCGGCTAATTTTCATTTTGGTCATGGTGTTGAAAAAGGCATTTTAGATGGCTTGAATCTCATCGATGCTTTTAACAGACACGGCAAAGTCGTTACCAACATCATTCAAGAACGAACTTCTGTGGTGCGCAGACAAGTAGATGAAGAACTTGAAAAGCAAACTACGCTCATCGGTTTGATTAACTTTTGGCGCTTGAGCATCAAGGAAAAATTCACCTTTTTATTTCATCTTAATAAAAATAAGGATTCTTTATTTCTCGCCGCTAAAGCGGGTTTGGCAGCACTCCTTCTCTATTCGTTGAGTTCATCGCTCGCCGTAATATGCGGATTGGGAGTTTATGCGTGCCTTAAATATTGGCATGTATATGCCAGTTTATCCCACAAAATCCCTCGGGTAAGATCCAATGAAAATGAGATGGCTTTTCGGGATGGGATACTCTCTACCCAAAGTTTGTCAAATTATTTACTGACCTTTAAGAACCTACAAAGCTATCGTCACTATTATGGATTTTTGGAGGGCGTTTATCATGCTAAAGAGTGCAATTTGCAAAACCAACATAAACAAGCACCCCGCGATAAAGTCTTTGCAACACCTTAATCCATTTATTTTATTATACTAGCTTAATAAAGTGGCCAATATCGGTCATTCACAATCCCTACAACAGGGGTTAACTTGCTCGCTTGCCGGGGAAATGTTAGCCTTGCGTCTCTAATAGCTCTCAAGATGTTTACTTGCCTTAAGTTAAGGTTACCAGATAACAAAATGAAAACTTTAGCTTCTTTTATATTAAAAAGTGTTACGTGGATTTCCTTGTGTGTTTGTTTAAGTGCGTGTTTCATTCGCCCTTATAAATTTGATATTGCACAAGGTAACTTGGTGACTGCAGATAAAGTCGAGCAGCTCCAAACCGGTATGAGCGAAGATCAAGTTCAGTATTTGCTCGGTACCCCCATGCTACATGATGTTTTCCATACCAATCGTTGGGATTATATCTACTACGAAAAACCGGGTTATGGTGAACCGAAACGTCGACATCTCGCTATTTACTTTGAACAAGGCCATGTTGATCGGATTACCCGAGACGAGCTGCCTTCTTCTGTAGCTTAGCTTTTCTTTGAGCCTTGGCGCGCGCTTTGCGCGCTTCGATGGCAGATTGCGGAAGTGGGCAATAAATTTCCACTCTATCCCCTGCTTTGACCACCTCATCCAGTTGTTTTATTTGATTAAAAATCCCGACACAATTGCGCAAAGTAGGCTCATTTGCATATAAATCGATCTGCGGAAAGGCTGCTAAGATCTGAGATTGGATAATCGCTTGCTCAATCGTAGTGCCTTGAGGCACTGATAAGGCAATAATTTGGTACTGATGCTTTTGCGCATAGACTACTTCAATGGCGAGAGATTCATTTGGCATAAACAGCATAGGCTCGCTTGGTAAAGGCATCTATGATATTGCTGGTCATTTGGGTAAAGATTGGCCCCAAGGTGAGCGCTAAGAATTTGTTATTAAATTCAAATGATAAATTTAAGGTAACTTGGCTACCTTGATTTGAAATGGGCTTAAACAACCACACGCCTTCTAAATGACGAAACGGACCCTGACGAAGCTGCATTTCGATCCTTTCTCCCGTCCACAGACGGTTGAGCGTGGTAAAAGACCTGCTCAATGGTCCTTTCGCAAAATGCACGGTCGCTTCTACCTGTTCATTCGTTCGGCTTAAAACCTCCGCTTTGGGGCAACTTGGCACGAACAAAGGATAACATTCAATGTCATTGACTAAATCAAACATCTGCAGTGGATTAAAGGGAACATAGGCGCTTTTAATAACCGTTGTCATTGCTACTCTCATTAAAGCCACGGGGTATGGTTTTAACGCCATTATAAGGAAAAAATTTATTTATTTTTAGTCCCATATGTATAATACCCCTACTATGAGCAAGAAAAACAAGCCTGATCCCAGCAATCAAATTGCGCAAAACCGAAAAGCGCACTTTGAATACACCTTTGAGGAAACCTATGAGGCGGGAATCATGCTCCAAGGGTGGGAAGTTAAAAGTCTGCGCGCCGGAAAAGGCGGGATATCTGACAGCTATGTCATTATCAAAGGCGAAGAAGCTTGGCTCCTGAACGCCCAAATTGTGCCTTTAAATACGGCCTCAACGCACATTCAGCCCCAAAATAGCCGAACCCGCAAATTACTGCTCAACAAACGTGAACTCAAAAAGTTAATAGGTGCAGTTGAACGTAAAGGGTATACCATCGTGCCTTTACAAATGTATTGGAAAAACGGTTTAGCCAAAGTGAAAATTGCAATTGCGAAAGGTAAAAAGCTGTACGATAAGCGGCAAACCTCAAAAGATCGTGATTGGGAACGTAGTAAGCAGCGCTTGATTAAACGCTAATAGCGAATCAAAAAAAAAGCCACTCAAATGAGTGGCTTTTTTTTGATTCTGTGGAGGCGGCGGGAATCGAACCCGCGTCCGCAGAGCCTAGGCCAGAGGGTCTACATGCTTGTCCGGACCTTTGATTTAGCTAAAGCACGACACGGTCCAGCGTAGCTGTGCTTAGCGATCCCAGTTGGTTTTAGCTGTTCGTGCTAGGGAGGCGTGAACAGCGATCTTGTAAAGTCGACCCCCTATCCTATCGTACAAGCACAACAGGTAGGAGGGGAGAAAGCAGGTTTTTAGGCTGCTTTTAAAACTCCATAGTCTGCATCATTTGCAACTATAACGTTACAGCTAATTTTAACGAGATTAAACTGTATGCTCGGCATGCGCCTTTGGGGTCGTGAACTACGTCGAAACCAATGTCGCCCCCAACTTAATATGATAGTCCAATCAAAAGGCTGACACAATAACTGGATAAGAAAGTATCTGATAAAAGGCAAGTTTTAATGTTTAAAGACAGCCCGAAAAGATACGAAAGTATCCCTTTGCACAGTTGAGAACGTAAACGTATATACGGGCAGAATGTATGAGTCCGGGCAGGAGGGCAGATTGCGCCGACTGAATCAATCTACTTACAAGCCCCTTCTCTTGGTAGAGCGTCGTGGTTATACTTCCTCACTAAATCACAAACTGAGAAATTCCATGTACAATTCAAGAAACAAAGATAAAGTTCGTCAGTACCAATGGTATATGAGAGGCAAAAACCCTGACTCTTATTTTAAAATGCCTGCCAATAAAAAGAAAATCCGCAATTGGCCAACGTTGATTAAACGCCTCGCCACGTTAAAGGAAGAACATCTTTTTCATTCCTTAGATCATATGAAATCTTCTTTAGAAGATAGTCATAGCTTTTATATGAAATTATATGTTGATCCGTTCTATCGATTGGAAAAACGAAATCCGCCGCTCTGGTTTAGAAAATTGTTTATTCAAGCATTATGCGACGTTTATGACAATTGGCAGCAGTATGCCCAGCAATTAGGCATTCCGTACTATTTAAAGATTTGGATTTTTGAACCCAATTTTACGCAATCGCAAATTGCCTTCGGTATTGATGAAAGAATAACTTGGTATGAGAATCTATTTACCGCCCACGACCAAAATGTGACCTTCCCTCATGAAAAATATTCATTCAAGCCGGATGATTGCACCCATGCCTTGCGGTGGGAATTTGCCAAAGACTTAGATGTCGTAGAAAAAGAAGATTTTGCAAATAGACATTGGAATAAATTAATTAAAGAAAACAAAATCTGGCCAACCGCTCAATATAAAGAAGTTGAGCCTGAACTTGAATTGTACATGTTTTATGTTGGAGATTTATGGATTGGGGATAAGAGTACCCCACCGATCGGGAACTGAGTCTCCTATGGAACCAAATAAATTATGATCAGTCTGAGTATGAAAAGCTCGTTGAGTTAATATTAAAGCAGGCTCTAAGGCGAAGCTTTCAGGATGCATAACCAATTTCTATCATATTCAAAAGATGCACTTTCTCGATCTTTATGTGTATGGCACCATAGCTTGCCAACAAGGTAATTTTCGCACCTAAAGCAATCGATACATACTACTCCTCTTTATCCCCTGACTTCAATAATCTGGACTTGCGAACGCGTTTTGGAAGATTTATCTTCATCGAGAACCACAACTTATCCATTGTCTTCATCCTTTTATCCGGAAGATAAAAACATATCACATACATTAGTGAACAAATCCTTTAAAAAGGTCGTTTTAATATTTAAAGGTGAGTTTATGTTTACAAATGCCGCTAAACATTTGATTGAGCTAGGATGCAGCGAAATTGCTAATCAATGCAGCAGCCTCTCTGGCAAATACGCTAAAAATCTCTTTGAACTCTTACAATGTAAATTAGGCTTAACGGAGTATTGCTCTATTATCGGGTTAAATGCGCAGAGAAAGATTTTAGAACACACTTTAGAAATATGCTCTAGTGCTGCGCAAGAGTGTGGCAAGTATTATTTAAACCAATATAAACCTTTAATTATTGGTGTTGCCACAGCCGCTACTGTTGGTGTTGCAGTCAGTTGCTGTTTACGGCCAAGATAATATTGACTTTTTGAAACGGCGGTTTAATTAAAACAAATTAATTGACCGCCAAAAAACGTAACATTCTCTGACATATCACTCAGTTATTGAAATCTCTTTATGGTAAGTGGCAATAATGCATTTGTCTCGCCAGGAGCTAGTGATGAAAAAGCAAAATATCAAGCAGCAAAAAGCACCGAAACTAATCTGTGCCTAAAAACTCTCAAAAAAGGATTTAGTAAAAGTATAAGGTGGTGGCACACGCGGTGGCGGTGAAATTATCTCATCTGACAGTTATTAATAACCCTAGACATAAGCTGCCTTAGGTTTATGGACGGATTGATGGTAAATCCCCTCTCTTCAGAGGTAAACAAAATTAACCTGTAAATATGCTTAGCGATACTATAATCTAAATAGGTTCTCCCAGTTTTAGGTGTCTAATGCACAAACTGACATTGACCTCTTTATTGTTGCTCCTGATAGCACCCAGCCTGTATGGCAAAGGCACGGCACTCACAACGCCTTCTATTCCCTGGGGAGCTTCAGAAGAAGAGTATATGGATATGAATCGATTCAAAGCCAGCACTTCAAAAGGGGAAACTAAAACTTATGAAGCAAAAGAACTGATCACCATTACCGAGGTGCCTTTTATTCAGGTAATGCATTTTCTAAACAACAAAGGACTTTCACAAATCACTTATCTATCCGATCTCAACAATGAACCTTATCAAAGCAAATGCCTGATGGTGCAATCAAAAATAAATGAAATTTATGGAAAACGCACCAATGAAGTTCACGTCAATGATCATGATAAAAATGATTATGCAGAAGCGATTTGGACCTCAAAATTGGATCGTATTGTAAGATTATTTTGCTATAACAATAACAATCATAACTACGTGAGTGTCACCATTTTTCCACGCTGGACAGTGTTGGATTGCAGTTTACATGATGCTGATAAGGTAAGCGAAAAGAAGGAGAACAACCGCGCCTTTTTTTATTTTGACAAAGTGAATGAAACCATTCGGTTTTTTAACAATAATGAAGTCACCCCACCTTTTACTTCATCTTATCACTATCCCCGAATTGAATTTAGCCATAACAATCCCCAAGATCACACCACAATTGATTTAAACACCGGGGTTATTATGAGTAAATTTTCTGATAATGGTAAGCATTCATTAATGGTTGGTAAATGCAAAATCCAACCTTAATTTTCGTTATAGGGATAGCAAGTGCCCTGTCGCTTAAGCACTACACTTGTGGCAAGTAATCCAGAAATAATACCAACGTAAGGCACCCCATAGTCAAGAATGGTCATTAAGGCTAAATCCATGACCGTGCCTACCGCCAGCGCGGCAAATGAATAGTGCAACTCATGAGCAAGGGGGTCACGAAAGCATCGCGAGTAATATTCATTCCAAAATTGGCAACAACAATTTCCTGCCCCGCTTACAATTTGGCTTTCTTCGGCACTTAATATCTGCATATTCATGCGTAAATGTCTGCTTTGTAAAAGTAAGTACTTTACTCAAATTAGGATATAAATGGCTATGGTAAAAACCTATTCAATCAAAAATTCTACAATTCTCATAATTACTTATGACATAAAACGAATCATTCATTGCCAAAAATTTTCAGAAGGCACAAGATAAATTGCATAAGAATACGTAATATTGAGCGTAAATACACAGTAGTGAGGAGTTTATGAAAAAACAAACTCTTAAAAAACCAAAAGCAGTAAAGAAATCCACTTCCAAAAAACTATCAAAAAAAGAATTAGCAAAAATAAATGGTGGTGGCCGACGCGGTGGCGGTGAAGTCGTTTCATCTGATGGTTATTAACCCATCCAGACTAATCAAGGTTACCACCTGTTTTAAAGCATTTTAGGTAATCCCATTAAGGGATATTGGGACCTCGTTTGATAGGCAGTGAAAAAGTTAGAAAGCAAAGTGTAGATGCTATCGTTGTCTTTAACGGAAAACGTACCATTCTTATTGTGTTTTCCGATCATAAAGCTGGTTTTATTGTAATCATTGCGCAAAAAGGTATCTACTGAGGTGGCTTTTCATTAAAATATCAGAAATTACTTTTTACAAAGACAACGAACTTAATAGACAATGTGTTCGTGGTGCTCTCCACATTTAACCAATAAGTAAGTTAGACCATGCAAATATTTATTCTGACCCCTTTTAATCCTAAATGGCCAATTTCACAATTTAAAAAATTAGAAGCGATTATCGTGCGTGCAGATTCTGAAACCAAAGCACGCACACTCGTCAGCAAGGTAACCTTTAATTCTGATAAAACGAAAATTGGCATACAAGTGCACAATCCTTGGCAAAACCCCTCTTTTTCTAAATGTGAAGTTTATAAAGGGGATGAGTTTCCAAGAGAAGGAAAAGAAGAAGTCCTCACACCACCAGCATTACGCGATTATTATCAACGCTTGAGAAATGGTTAAGCGAAAATCACTATTGGCTATCAAACTTCTCTTTGATTGTTTCAGTCAGTCTTTCATGTGCTTCATTCAACAACGGTTCGCCGTGAGCGCTTAAGAGATGTTTGAAGGCTAAAGATTGCAGTTTCAAAAAATCTTGTGCTTTCACCTGACAAGCCTGCTGCCAAATTTTGGAAATGGTTGCTTCACCAAAAAATTCCAATTGCTGGTAGAGCTTTGCCGTTGATATGCTAAAAAAATCATCAGGCTTTGTCCAATTTTTAACGCTATCACACGTCATTAAAATGCCATCTTCTCGATTAAGGTGCAGAATGCATTCAGGATAGAGGGAAGTTTCAAAAATAAATAATGAACAATCTGGGAATGGCATCACTCCATTCACCATCAGCTCAATATCAGTGGCTTTGTGATGATCATGCTTCATGCCTTTTAAAGCCCACAACTTCGCTGAGTACTTATCAAGATAAAATGCATCATGTCGACCATGAAAGGCGCCAATTCTAACCACATTAGTGATCTTTCCAAGCTGATTAAGACTAGCAAGGCCCTTATCATTTAATCGCACCGTGTTGATAAGGGTTAATTCATTGCCATTTTTCACGATAACCATATTTAAGCTATGTTGAAGCTCCATGCCTTCGTGAGTAGTGAAATTGGTTCCGGTAACAAAAAATACGTTAGGAAAAATTTCCCTTAGTTCACCATGAGGCCATGCCGGAGCGTGTTGAGTCATTTATTTACCTTTAACTTTGATAATCATCAAATTGATTATCACTACGTGCCGCGACCCGTAACCGGAATTATTTTATCACTAAATTTGCTAGAATGTATTTGTGACTTTTATCTTTTCGCTTCTTTAAACATTTTTATCATTTCTGCATTAAATGCAGGCAGATCATCAGGTTTACGACTGGTGACTAAATTGCCATCGCGGATCACTTCTTTATCAACCCAATTGGCACCGGCATTGATAAGGTCAACTTTAATAGAAGGCCAGGAAGTAACCGTTTTACCTTTAACACCTTTAGCATCAATCAAGGTCCATGGGCCGTGACAGATAGCGGCAATCGGTTTTCCACTTTTAACAAAGTCCGCAATGAAGGTGATTGCTTGCGGATGAATACGAAGCTTGTCTGGATTCATCACCCCACCTGGCAACACTAAAGCATCGTAGTCATTGGCATTGGCGCTATTGAGATCAACATCTACTTTAAATTCATCGCCCCATTCGGTATGCTTCCAACCTTTTACTTTTGTGCTTCCAGGCGAAAGAATTTTAGCATTTGCACCTGCTTCTTCTAAGGCCTTTTTAGGCTTTTCCATTTCCGATTGTTCAAACCCGTCAGTGACTAAAATAGCCACTTTTAAATTACTTAATTCATTAGCCATAATGCGTATCCTTATCTACTTCTAACGATAGAATAATTTTCAGTTAATTCATAAAAAATGAGGCGAATCTTGGGTTTATAGCACATTCAACTTAAGAATGAAGCCAATTCATCTATAGTCAATAATAGATTGGATTATTTATTATTCAAAATACTGAATATATTTCCTAACCTATTCTTATAAACGTAGGTCAGAAGTGGTTTAAAGTAATGAGCTTAAAGAAATACAATGCTAAAAGAAATTTTAAAATTACCACTGAACCCAGTGGTAAAAAAGGAAAAGCCAAAAAAGGCAAACAGATATTCGTCATTCAATTACATGCTGCCAGCCACTTACATTATGATTTTCGGTTGGAAATGGATGGTGTGCTTAAAAGTTGGGCGGTTCCGAAAGGCCCAAGCCTTGATCCAGCGATAAAACGTCTTGCTGTTCATGTAGAAGATCATCCCATGGAATATAAATCATTTGAAGGGATCATCCCCAAAGGCCAATATGGGGCCGGCACGGTGATCGTGTGGGATAAAGGGACTTGGGAAATGGTTGAGGAACCCAAAAAAAGTTACAAAGCAGGTAATTTTACTTTTATCATGCATGGCGAAAAACTCAAAGGGTTATGGAAATTAGTGAGTATCAGAAAAGATCCCAAAAATTGGCTATTAATTAAAGTCAATGATGAGGCGGCAAAATCAAATTATGATATTACCAAATCCAAACCTAAAAGTGTTAAAAGTGGTAAAACACTGGAAGCGGTTAAGGAAGAGCAAGCAACAGTGTGGGATCACAAATCTAAATCCAGCAAGAAAGTGGTAAAAAAAAAGAACTTAAAAAGCCTGCAAGAAAAACTCAAAAAAATCATTCAAAACTTAAACGTCAAAAAAAGTAAAATACCGCAAACTATTCATCCACAATTAGCCACTTTGGTTCAAAAGCCACCTAGTACGGATAATTGGATTTTTGAATTAAAATATGATGGTTACAGGATAATCAGCTTCTTGGGCTCGAAGTTACGATTGATGACCAGAGGTCAACAAGATTGGACCCATCGGTTTAAAGATGTGGCTAATGAACTTAAAAAAGTAGATCTAAAAGATACCGTTCTCGATGGTGAAATTGTCGCGCTAGATGAAAATAATGTGCCTAATTTTCAGAAATTACAAAATACCTTGCAAGAAGGAGAAGATTTTAAAACGGTTTATTATGTTTTTGATTTACTGTATTACGATGGATATGATCTTACTGAACTCAATATCCTAGAAAGAAAAAAGATTCTTAAAGAGATTATTAAGTCCATCAATTCTTCTCTTATCTTATATAGTGATCATATTGAAGGTAACGGTCAACAAGTATTTGAACAAGCCTGTCAAATGGATATGGAAGGCATTATTGCCAAAGAAACTGGTTGTCATTATATCCAAGCACGAACCAAAAATTGGTTAAAAATAAAATGTATTCGTGGCCAAGAATTTATCATTTGTGGTTATACCAAACCTCGTGGAACCAGGGCCTATTTTGGATCTTTAGTATTAGGGTATTACGATAAAAACAAAAAATTACACTATGCAGGTCTTGTGGGAACGGGGTTTAATGCAGCTTCCTTAGAATCTATCAATGAACAACTGAAAAAATACAAAACAGCAACTTGTCCCTTTCCTGAAAAGCCTAAAATACCAAACCTGGCCTCCTGGGTTAAACCAAAATTAGTGGCAGAACTTGAATTTCGAGAATGGACAAAGGATGGCGTACTCCGTCATCCTAGTTTTAAAGGTTTGCGCGAAGACAAATCTTCTCAAAATGTTCGCAAGGAAGTCACCAAACCTCTCAAAACCATTGAATCAAAGCCGGATAAAAAAATGAATCCTAAAATACATTTAACGCATCCTAATAAAATATTATACCCTGAAGTGGATGTCACCAAAGCAGATTTAGCAAACTATTATGATACTGTCAGTGAGTGGATTCTCCCTTATGTCAAAAACAGACCATTAAGTATTGTTCGTTGCCCTCAAGGTGCCAGCAGCCAATGTTTTTATCAAAAACATATGGATAAAAATAATGCCAATGAAAAATCCATTTACAAAGTAGAAATCAAAGAAAAGCACGGCAAAGGGGACTACATTTACATCAAAAATAAGAAAGGATTGTTATACCTAGCCCAACTATCCGTTTTAGAGCTCCATCCGTGGACATGTCGCATCGATAACCTTGAAAAACCCGATATGCTTATTTTTGATTTAGATCCCGCTCCCAATGTAGATTGGGAAGAGGTTATTGATGCAGCATTTATTTTAAAGAAAGAATTAGAAGCTTTCGATTTAACCGTTTATGTGCGCACAACCGGGGGTAAAGGATTGCATGTCGTGTTTCCAATTCAACGCCGCTATGAATGGGAAGATACTATTTTATTTGCTAAAGTATTTGTGCAATATCTTGTTAAAAAATATCCAGAAAAGTTTGTTGGCACCATGTCTAAATCAAAACGTCATGGCAAAATCTTTGTTGATTATTTACGTAATACCAGAGGGGCAACCGCTGTTGCCTCTTATTCCACGCGGGTACGCGATAATGCCAGCATTGCTGTCCCCTTAGCCTGGAAAGAATTAACAGTCAAAACAACCTCAGATCATTTTACAATTATGAACATCAATCAACGTTTATCACACATAAAAGACCCATGGCATGACTTTTTTAAAATTAAGCAAACTCTGCCCCGCTTGAAATAATTGCTTATTTGAGCAGTCACTGCATCTTTAATAAAAATTTACAGTATCTTCTTTGCTAAGATATTACATGATTTGATCTTATATTCCAGATGTATATACATGAAAACAGGTTTATTCTATGTCCAGAAAAAAAGCGCCTAGCGAATCAAAATCAAAGAAGCATAAAACCAAATCTAAAGACAGCAAAGAATCAGGATATTCAGGTCGCTCGATTTGGAAAGGATATGTCTCTTTTGGCCTTGTTAATATTCCTGTGGTATTGGTGTCTGCGGAAAAGCCACGCGAAGAGCTTCATTTTAAATTACTCGACAAGCATAATCTTGCGCCTATTAAATATCAAAGGGTTAATCAAGAAACAGGTGAAGAAGTCGCTTGGAATGATATTGTAAAAGGCTATGAATATGAAACCGGAACATTCGCGGTATTAACCGAAGAGGATTTTGAATCGGTCGCCATTGAAAATTTAAAAACCATTGATATTGAAGATTTTATTGATCTCAAAGATCTCGATTCTATCTATTTTGATAAACCTTATTACTTGTTACCGGATAAACGTGGCGACAAAGGCTATGTTTTATTACGTGAAACTTTAAAACAATCCAAAAAAGTGGGCATAGCTCGCGTTATGATCCGCACTCATCAATATCTTGCCGCTGTTATCGCCGATGGTGATGCGTTAGTCGTTCATACTTTACGCTATCCCGAAGAAGTCAAAATGCCTTCGGAATTGGATTTTCCAGCTGGATCAGCAAATGATTATCAGATTACAAAAAAAGAAATTGAAATTGCACAACAGCTTGTTGATACCATGTCTGTTAAGTGGAACCCCAAACGTTATGTTAACACCTATCGTGATGAACTCTTAGAACTTGTTGAGAAAAAAGTAAAATCTGGTAAAAAAGGCACTTTAAAACATATCAAGGGCCATGAAGTTAAACAAACTAATGTCGTTGATTTTATGGATCTTCTTAAAAAGAGCGTTAAAGATAAGAAGCAAGCGCCATCTGAATCTAAAGCCAAAAAGAGTTCCAAGAAAGGAACTCCAAAAGGTAAAAAGAGAGCGAGTTAGCTTTGGTGACGTTTTTTAAAGGCTAGCATTTGGTCACCGATTTCTTTGAGCAAATCTTTAGAAAGCAATTTGATCGCTTGAGGAAACTTGTCATCTTCTTCTTCATCGATATGATGATCATTCAATTCCTTCAACACCCAAAATTTTGCTGTCCATTCTTCTTTGTGGCAAGGTGTTTTACTTAATTGCTTAAGCATGTGCTCCATTAAGGCCACTTCTTCATGATGCTCAAAGGCATTCGACCTACTTTTTTTAATTTCCTTTAAATATGGATACAAATAGGTTTCTTCCATCTTTTCGTGCAGCTTCGCTTCCCGTTGAATGATTTTGAACATTTCCTTGCGCGTTTCAACTGCGCGTTCAGTGGTCTTGGCTAATTTATTAACCATTTTTTTCATTTTTTTATGATCGGCAAGCAAGATTTGGATCGCATTCATCGTTGAAGGCTCCTTAAATATAAAGGCAGTATTTTAATTTATTTTTTAGATTTTGAACTGGATTTTGATTTAGCTTTAGGGACTTTAGCGCCTTTCTTTCGTGCTTTAGATAAGCCAATCGCAATTGCTTGCTTGCGACTTGTCACTTTTTTCTTAGCTTTCCCACTATGTGCTTTGCCGCGTTTAAAGGCATGCATTTCCTTTTTTACAGCAGCTTGTGCTGATTTACCATATTTGCGTTTAGAGGTGGCTTTTGATTTAGTAGTAGATTTAGACTTAGCTGCCTTTTTCTTTGCTGGCATATAGTGCTCCTCACTCTGTAATGAAGTTACAAACTATGAATTACTTATGATTATTTTTTCTTTTTTTACGCTGTCTTAGTTTGTCTAAGGTAAAAAAAGCTAAAAATAGTAAAATACAGACACCTAAACTGACTTGGGCGATAAACACCGCACCACCGACCAAAAGCTTGCCAAGTAGGATAATGGCGATTGCCGCAATAGCCACAAGTAGAAAAATGGAAGCATATCTCAACATAAATTTTGTCCTATATTTCCATTACTGTTAATATATTCCGTATGCTATAAAACACACCCTAAGTTAATATTGTAGTCGATATATAATCTGATAGCTTAATAATTTATGTGCTAAATTAGTATAGAACCCCATAAAGGAGAATGAAATATGGCCGCTGCTGCAAGAAAAACTGCAAAGAAAAGTAAAGCAAAAAGAAAAGCTCCCGCCAGAGCAAAAGCATCAAAAGTAAGAAGCAAAGCTAAAAAGACCTCTGCCAAAAAGGCAACAAAAAAAACTGCTTCGAAATCCAAATCTAGTAAAAAAGCTCAAAAAACCAATGGCGCGAAAATGAAAGGGATGATTAAAAGCATTAGAAAATCTCCTCTTGTGAAAAAAGTGGAAGAGCTACAATTGCTCGATACCTTAGAAGATATCCTGAGCAAATTAGAAAAATCGTTAGCGAATACGAAGTAAGGAGCTACGGAGGCTCCGTTTACATGAAATGGTTCATTCAGTCCCTGAATCTTTTCTTATTATTTTCCATTATCTTCTTTTTAATGGGAATTTTATTATTTCTCTGGGCATTTGACGGTATGGCGATTGCTGTACCGTTTTTCACGAAAGTGTTTTTTGTTCTTTCCTTTATTTGTTTTATTCTTTCAGTTGTTTTCTTTATCTTTAAAAAGAATGTTAAAGTTAAAATTGAAGAAAAAAAATAATTGTCGATCGTTTCATTTGCAGTATAAACACGGCTACTTATTCAAAAAAGCTCGAACAATTAAACTTAGCGCAATAAGGTGTTATAGCGCTAGGCTGCTTTCAATTATTCGCAATAACGCCTAACCACAACTTCATCGGAAAGTAATTTCCAGCCATCCGGTATACAGCCCAGCCCCCGTACTGTTCCATCCGGGGAAGTGATTTTAATACCATTAAATTCGATGTTACCTTCAGGCGTTAAGTAATGATAACCATGAACTTCGTAACATTGATCATTTGTTACGCCGTTAGTATTACTACCACCACCAATCATATTGATTTCGTTTTGATTCAGAATTTTCATAAATACCTCCAAATAAGTTTATAGACTAAATGAGGAGGATTTAGATGTCAATTGTTCTGAACATTTAACTTTAGATTTCATGCGTGATAAAAATTACGGCATGTTTATTTATCTTTTGTGGCAATGTAGGTGACAAGTCTTTCTTGGCCAATGATTTTATGCACTTTTTGAATATCATGAAATCCATATTTTTCTAAAAGTAATTCAAATTCATATTCAAAATACCAAACTAAATGCAGGGTTTCTTTTTCTGTCGCAATAATCTTGTCATCTTTTACCTTTTCGTAAATATCTTGTGAGAGATAATATTGCTCATATTTATTCACATTTATTTTAGATTTGAGAATAATTTTGCTGCCATCAGGAAGTTGGGTGCATTTTTCATGTTTAACATGTTCTTCACCTTCATACATCATTTCCCAAGGAACATACATATCTAGCATCAATTTACCATTCGCCGTCAAAAGATGATTGAATTGTTCTAATACGCGATAAGCAACTTGCCTTGGGAAAAGTAATTGGAACGATCCAAAAGGAACAAGAATGCCGTCATAGCGCGAAGTTAATTGCATGTCACTGACTGATTGATTAAAGAGTTGCGTCTTTAACGAGCTTTGCGCTAAACGCTTTTCGCAGTTGGCCAACATATAAGAGGAATTATCTAAACCATGAACGTTAAAGCCTGCTTTTAGTAGTGGGATCAATAATCTGCCACTACCGCACATTGGTTCAAGCAGTAGCTGATCTTGCGTAAAATATTGTTGATAAAATGTAATCTCACGCTGATCGGCTAATGGTTTATCATTATCATAAAATTCGGTACAAAGGCTTTGATACATCGTTTACTCCAAATTGTGTCAAAGCATTTTATACGACGCACAGAATGGGGTCAAAATGAAAGAAAGGAATAAGTTCAATGAACCTATCCCTTTCAGTAGATTAAACGGGCGGCGGACCAAAACGATTTGGGCCCGGTGTTCCTGGGAAGAATAAAAGATAGAGTGCGAGAAGAAGACCAACAATGGGGATCAGAAAAATTAATAAAAACCACCCACTTTTGTCTAAATCGTGCAAACGTTTGATACCTAAAATTATTCCACCGTACAGTGCAATTAAAGCAAATATAAATGCCAATATTGACAAAACAACACCGGGCGCGCCTAGCAATTCAGGATCAGCTACGTCTTGTTGACCTGTCATTACACTTAAAGCAATTTGAGGTAATACTGAAATCACCCCTATTAATAGTCCGTATAAAAAATAGGGTAAACGTCGTATACGCCCTACAGGAGAGCAATAGATTTGAAATAGATCTGCCATAGGAGTCCCCTCTTTTGTGCTCAAAAGAAAAAGTACTGGTTTATTTTAGTGTATATTGAGGAAGTATAGACACATTTAAGAAAGGATTAAGTGACCATGCACGTTGATAGATGGTTATAGATTATCTATTTTAACAGTAGTTCTGCTTTCTTCATCTTTGCTTTGAATTTTTATCTGGTTTTCATTAACCCAGTCACACTGACAAACAGCTTGCCCTTTGGACATACAAACACCTGCGGCCATGCCCTCAGTGTTCAAGCTATATTTGTAAACTTCGCAATTAGCCTTACATTTTTCCTGCGTATCCCCTTCAATCAACGTATAAGTATTCGTTGGTGTTGTTAAGGGATAAAGAGGACACCCAGGATAATCTTTAGAATTGGCCATATCGCAGCTACACCAAAGCTTATAATGATTAGCGACTTGCTTGCAGTATGCTTGACCATCCCCTTTACCAATACCTTTACTCAGATACTGATAATGATTTTTTGCACAGGCTTTTTGACATTGAGTGCTAATACCAGGTTCTTCGCAATATTCACTGGCTTGGCTTAACGTGACATCGCCGCCCCAATACCAGGAATAAGGTTCTGCATTTGTTATGGGGGAAACGAGAAGAAGGATTGTCAAAGTGAGTAGCATACGGATTTGATTAATTATCAGCATGTATGTAACTCACTTTGACTGCTTGTCGGATAACGCCGAATCGTTAAGGAATCAACCTTAAACTGATTCATTCTTAATAATGGTACCTTTCAACTTGAACTTAGATTCTATATTCGTACCGGTTGTTTGCGCATCGGTTTTACTTGCGTGAGGACCTACAAATACAGACGTTAAGGTTTTACCATTTCGCGTCAATTGACGGGTAAAAGTGGTATACCCTGCCGCATTTAATTCTTTAACTAAAGTATTGATGTTATTTTCATTAGCAAAAACTCCTAAACGAATTGCCCAATTCGTTTCCTTTGCTTGTTTAAGCTCAGCAGCTACTTCTGCGGGCGTTACCGAAGGCGTGGTCGCAGTAGCTGACGTAACTGGTGTGTTTGTCGTTTCAACGGTAGCTTCCCTTTCAGTTGCTACTGCAGCGGTTGCGGTTACAGCAGTTGCGGCTGTTTCAATCGCTTTCGTTTTCACATCAACAGAAGGCTGCTTCGTTTTGGTTTTGGCTTGCGCTAAATTGGTTTTAGCATCTTTCCGCTTATTTTGAACCAATGCTACGGGATGTTTATTGGCATTAATCATCTTGATAGCAGCAATAGCAGCAGGCTGACCTTTATCAGCTGCACGCTTAAACCAGCTCATTGCTAAATCTTTATTCCGCGGCGCACCAACGCCGTGGTAATACATATAGCCTAAAGCGTATTGCGATTTAGCATCACCTTGCATTGCTTTGCGTTCAGTCGCGCTGAAAGTGATATCTTGATCACGTTTTTGCTTATCGGTTTTTGTTTGTTTGAAAGGGTTTAAACTTTCTAGGACGGATTGAGCACTCTTAATTTTAGGTGTTTGCTCAACTTTGCCAGATTTCGGAGGTTTAACTTGTTTTTGCTCAGCTTTGCCAGCTTTCTGATGGTTAACCTGTTTTTGCTCAACTTTGCTATCTTTCTGATGGCTAACGTGGTTTTGCTCAGCTTTACCATTTTTATGATGCTTGGTCTGTTTATGATGTTTCACAGGTGCTTGATGTTTGGCTGGTTTTCTATGGTGGTATTGCTCAGTAGCTTCCTCATAGGTAATGGCATGCTGAGTACAACTAGTAAGACTTAAAACTGAGATAGCAACAAACAAACTTACAATCCCTTGCGATGATTTGATTGCCATGATATTTCACCTATTTAAACCAGTATCTTTAGAAGTATACAAAATATTCAGCCTTTAGCACGCACTTCCATAAAAAATAATCATAAAGCACTGACAAACCTCTCACAAAGTCACAAAGCAGTTACAAAGGACATCCACTTTAATTTTTAATTGAAACAATCACTTACAGGGACATCCAATTTAAGTTGACATTACGAATCTTATTTCTTAATGTTTCTCCTCTTAGCAGTAACCGGATGAAGTATGACAGCGGCTCGTGCAACCAAAATTGATTTAAGTGCTACACCTTATTACCACTGCATGACCCGTTGTGTACGTAGAACATACTTGTGTGGCGAAGATTCACAAACAGGCAAAGATTATCATCATCGTAAAACCTGGATTGTGGAACGGATGAAGCAGCTGTCCGAAGTTTTTGCGATTAATATTTGTGCTTATGCAGTAATGAGCAATCATTATCATCTCGTTCTACACGTTGATGAAAACCAAGCAACTGCTTGGAGCGAACAAGACGTTTTTAAACGTTGGGAAAAAATATTTCCGAATGATGCGAATCAACTAGAAGTTCAGAACTTTTCTAAACCTGAAATCAAACAAAAAATTTCACTATGGCGTGAAAGATTAAGTAGCATCAGTTGGTTTATGCGTTGTTTAAATGAAACTATTGCACGATTATCTAATAAAGAAGATAATTTGACGGGTCGGTTTTGGGAAGGACGATTTAAATCTCAGGCCTTATTAGATGATGGCGCATTATTAGCTGCAATGGCATATGTTGATTTAAATCCAATTCGTGCTAAAGTAGCAAAAACACCGGAAGAATCAGAGTTCACTTCAATATACGAACGTATTAGAGTGGTGGCCAAGCAGTTAAAGAAAAGAACAATAAGAACCACCTTTCGCTCAGGAACTCAATTACAAGATTCTTCCTTTGCAAAAGAATGTGATAAATCTAAACAACCTATTCAGCTAATGCCCTTTTCCAATGGCAAACAGCTTGATGGATTGCCTGCAAAAATAGACTTCAAACTATCAGATTATTTACAGCTTATCGATGAATCAGGACGCATTCTGCGTGACGATAAGCATGGCAGCATTCCTCATCATCTTAATCCAATACTAACTCGTCTTAATCTCAGCTCTTCGGGTTGGTTAAACATGATCAAAAATTTAGAAAAACATTTTTGTCATGCTATTGGTCACAACCTCGTTCTTGCAGAATTTGGTAATCCCGAACGTCAACGCAATATTAAAGGGACGAAAGCCGCTCAAATTTACTATCTGAATGTTGCCTAAAATTTCATTTTAGGCTTTATCATTTGATCTTCCCCGCCTAATTCATAAAATTTAATATTTTTTTCAAAAGTATATTTTTTCTGTCCGGTTATTTATTAATTTATACTTAAAATGGATGTCCTTATTGTATTGTACTAGGTCAAAATTAAGATTTTTTGGGGAAAATATTTCAATTACTATCATTTAAAAATGACCTAAACCTAATCAATATTGTCTAAATAAAGTAGATTATTTAAGATATTAATACTATCGCATTTGTTTTTGACCTACTGGAGGATTTATGAAAACCTCAGGTCCAGATCCCCACATAACTCCTGCGGCTCCTGATTATTCACCAAAACAAAAATTGAAAGTCTTTAGAGCTATTGCAGATTATATTGCTGAACATCCTAATGAACTTAAAGATGAAGGTGTATTTCGCATCTCCTCTACAGCCAGCCGATCATTTGCCATTATTGAAAATATCATCAACGGCAAACCATTTACTCGTCCAGAATATGAAATTCATGATTATATCGGCGCTTTAAAGAAAGTGATGGCAAACGGAAATCTACTTGACAGCGAAGATCCGGCAGTCATTACTTACCAGAAAATTGTCGCTGGCATTAATAAAGACGACGAAGCTGAAGTCACTCTGGGTAAACAAGCTTTACACGCCTTTTTAAACGATTTGGTTAATTCAGGCGAGGCTCAAAAGATTGCTGCGGCTGAAGTTTTGCATACTTTATTCCATCTAATGAAATCCGCTACAGCCTACAAAATCACCAATAAAATGCCCGAAAGTAATCTCGCAAGCATCATGATGATGCAAATGACCAATGTGGTAATGCCAGAAGCTCATCCCAATGGAGCCAACCACACAGCAATTTATCTTAGTGCATTAGAATCGAATGATTTCAAACCAAAATTTGAAGACCGATATGCGGGTCGTATCTTAAGACTAAAATCCGAGCAAATGCATTCTATGCAAGAACAAATCGGCACATCGGAACAATGGAAAACCCAATTAGAACGTTTAAGAAAACAACATGCCGACAGGGCTCATGAGCTTACCGAAATTATCAGAGCAAATAAGCAACAAGTGATTGGGCTAGATGCTTGGTACAAAGCAAAAAAGATCACAAAAGCAGACTATGATTTACAACGTCAAGCCTTTACAAAAAATATCAGCAAGCTTGAAAGTCAATTAGATGAGCATACCGAGCTTGCATTTAAATTTGTTGCTGATTTAAAAAAAGAGCATGAACAAGCAAAGCGCATGATTGAAAAAATAACCGATTTAAGATCTTCAATGGATGTTCATAGACAGCGTGCTGAACGTTCCCCAGAGTCTTCGCTGCCAAGTTCAGAAAGTTCGTCACCTATGTCCACTTCGCCTGCTTCTTCTCCTGAAGCATCGCCTCGGATAAGAGAAACAAATATAAGACCTGACTTACAAACTGTAGCAAGCGATCTTAAGCGTATCCAACGCGGTAGAATGTCTCGCGTACAGTTAGCCGCTTCGTACGCTGAAGATGTGGGTCCTGAGCTCAAAAAAGGTGTTAAAGAACTGAAAGATAAAGGGTTTAGTATTGAAGAAATCGGTACCTTTCTTTTTGCTTATAAACATGAAGTTGACCCTGCTGAATTGGGTGAATTATTAGGTAAAAAAGACAATGTGGATCTGCTTAATGCCTATGCGCAACAAATGGACTTTAGTCGAATGAATTTTGGCCAAGCGCTTAGGGTTTTTATGGAACAAGGTGGTTTTAAAATGCCTGGTGAAGCACAAGTGATCGATCGCTTTATGACAGCTTTCGGCAGACAATATAGTATGCAAAATCCAGGAGGCTCATTTACCGAGCATCCAGATCGCCCCTATCAAATTGGTTTTGCCACGATGATGCTACATTCCGATCTGCATAACCCAGGAGTCAAAACTAAAATGACGCGAGAACAGTTTATTAAACGTCAAGTTATTGATAATTTTTATAAAGATGCCCCTAAAGCAGATCAAGACAATGCAAGTAAAGCTGCTGGTGAATTATATGAATTTATTGAAAAGAATAAATTTAAGGCTTTTGATACCAGCAAGAAAGAAACGGGTAATGAAAATCGTAAACCGGGCATCTTTTCAGCCAAAACCAAACCGACGGGTAAAGAGCATGGAAAGGAAGATTTACGTCAAACCACACACAAACAACCCCGTTCAGGGAAATCTTAGGATGAGGTTTTTACCGGTAGGTTTTTTTTAGCTTTAAGTGAATATATAACATAACCCAAAATGAGCGCACCGCCAATGAGGCCAACAGCCCATAATGGTCTCACCACAAACCATGCAATGCCGGTGGCAATAGACCATAAAATTAAACCCCCAATAAAGGCAACTACGCCTGTGCCAATGCCAACAATATTTCCTAAAAATGGAATAACATCCGCAAATACAGCCATTGGCTTCAATAAAAGTGAAATCCCAATAGCCATCATCAACAAGGAGGCAATTCTGAGTATCCATGCCATCATCGTATTGGATGCTTTTTCATCAAGTATCATTTGCTTGGGTGAAACTTGTCCCATCGCAAGTAAATAAACAGTTTTTCCGGCTGGCGCTAAATAGGGCTGCAGGGTATTATTGGCTTGCTGAGCAATAATGCTGACAGGTTGTGGCTGAATTTCGGTTGCTGTAATTTTGAGATCCCCTACTTCAGGCGTTTCCATACTTTTGCCCACAAAGAGCACATTATTATCTTGTTTAACAGGTTTACGTAATCTTGTCTCGAGTGCCCCAAAATTCAATTTAGACAGATCAACGATCGTTTCCCCGCCTGCTTTTTCTAAAAGATTTTGCGGTAATGTAAAATCACCCACCTTGACTTGTTTTGCATATTGCACTGTTGATGAAATTGGCATTATAGTGGGATTGATATGACCCTCGGTTTCTTTAAATGCACTGCTATCAATTAATTTACTAGACCATATCCTATGATACGAGTACGTTCTGACATGTCTTTCAGATCCTCCAAGTTGTTTTTCCTTTTTCTCTTGAACATCTTCTTCCCATTGATACATCTTAACATTACGTTCTAATTTGATTGCTTTAGTGCTAATCCCCAATAAACTATCTTGCAAGGGTTCGGCAACGGTCATATCGCCCGTAAAATAGATAACTTTGTTATCATTATTTTTATCAATGGGTTGATTTGGAATGGTGATTAAAGCTTTTTCGGCTTGATCTAGGGATTGTGCGGTATGTAATTGATTGCCTTCATTCCAAAATATGAGAAAAAATGAACCAGCAATTAAGCCAAATCCGATGAGCACGCCCATCAACGACGACAGGATTCGGCTACCCCAAGAATCTGTTGTAATCTCTTGTACCATAAACGCTCAACCAAATTGAAGGCTATGAATGTTTATCGTTCAGGGCATTAATAATCTTAGTAAATATCTTTCAACTGGCGGACACAAAACCAGTTAAACATCATCAGGTCGACATTACTTTCTGTTCAAATCTTGATTAGAAGCAACCAGCCTAATTTCATAAGAAGTGATATTTTTTAAATCCTGCTCTCTTAATACGATGGTACTAAAACCAATGCGTTGCCTTTTACCATGCTTAAGATGGATTTCACCGCGGGTTTGTGCAACTGCGCCTTTGCTATCTTTAAATATGACACGATATTGGATAAAGGTTTTTTGGCGTAAAAAGCTATCAAATAAAAACTCACCTCGAATAGAATGAGAATCATTGGCGTGATTTTTAAATAAACGAAGTTCACCAGCAATATGATCATTTAAGCTAAGAAAGATATTCTTCGCATTACGATTACCACTGGCTTTAATTAAATTGATAGGGCCATGAGCAAAGAGTTTGCAAACATGAATGCCATTGCCTTCGTCACAGGTTGCAACATGATTGTTATGTGGATGCGGATGATAATCCGATGCTTTCAATGCCAATGAAATAACACAGGAAATGATTAAAAATACAGCTCTGATTTTCATATGCCTTCCTTTGCGCAAGCCGCTTGAGCCAATATATGAATTAAATGCTAAGCGCTATTGATTATCAAGTGGATAAACTGAATATTTGATAACTTTATATTATTTTTAGCAAAAAGCTGTAAGAAACTCCCGCCTTAGCGGGAGTCCCAAAAAAAGTATTAATTTAAAATATTTTTTATGTCTAACATGTTTTTCCTAGGCATTTGGGGAACATTTTGCACGACTTCAGTCCGAGCTTGTTTTTCTCTTGTTTTTTGCAATTCATGCTGGGGTACAATAGGTGCACCTTGATGATGTCTTTCAAAATCCCAATTAATTTTTTCTGATGCCACTGGTGCCTGTGTTCTTAAAAATGTGAGAGCTTCATCGGTAAGCTCAGGCCACCTTGATATATAATTTAATTCACGTAATTTTCTTGAAGATTTTCTGACTGTATCTACTGAGAGTTGTAGAAATGTCGCTACTTTAATTTGTTGAAAATTATCTTTGGTGACCTGAGTCCTGTTTAATGCTTGCAAAATGCTAATGTCGACCTCAGTAAGTCTGCAAGGAGGATTTTTTCTCTTTGTTGTCACAGTTTCCCTGACAGGCGTCAGCTCTTGTGCTGGTGTAGCTCCGGGAGAGCTCGCATTATTTAATTGATTGTGCTGAACAGAAGCCACAAAATAATTAGGTCCCGTGTGAATAGTACCTGGCATAAATTCAGGACTTGGCAGTGGTGCCGGTTTAGACGTTTGATTATAGGGTACGGTAGGAAAGTGAGTAAGCGTATGATGGCGTATTCCAGCCACAAAATGGCTACTCTTCTCATAAAAACCCAACGCGGCAAATATATTGTCATCCATTTCTGCCCGCAAGCCCCATACAGCATGCCATAAATCTGAGTTGTAAGGTTGAGCTTGAATTTCTTTCATAATTTGATCGTGTAAAATAAGTAAAATGTTTGATCCGCCGTGCATAAGTTTACTTCCTGGCAAAAAGATCGTACTTTACTCTATTTTAATTTAGCAAGCAAATATAGAACGTGATTAATTTACCGAAAAAAGTGTATGCTCCCTAAAGGAGACGAAAGGTTTTTTATCACGCAATGAACGCTTATCTCCGGTGTCGTTTTTGCTCTAGCTTTGCTACTGAAGGCAATCTCTTTGCTACCCCTTCCTTTTGACGCTCTGCGGCCTTATTAAGCATAAAACCACATTCCTTAGCGGTAAATATTCCTGTTTTTATAATATGAGTTTGTAATTGTGAAAAAGAAGCGATCGGTAATCGTGAAAATGCGCTTTTATTACAAGCGTAAAAACTTAAAGGTGCCTTAGCCGCCTTGTCATTTTCATTTTCATTTTCTTGTTTAGATTCTATACTAGCGCGCGAATAAGTGCTCGTGCGAGCAAAGGTATTAGGAGAAGCTCTCGCACTGGTAGCGGTCTCGATGGCACTACCAATTTTAGCTGAAATAAAGGATTCTTCTAAGTACAATTTGCCAATATCTGGGTTTCGAACAGCAGGCACTTCGGTATAACTGACGGCAAGGGTATAACAAATCAACGCCTGCAAATAGTCCTTATAATCGCCCAATTTATCTTTATCTAAATTCGAAATAGTGACTTTCAGTTCTTCTAACATAGTATGATAGGTTGTTATGTAATTGGTAATTTCATTATTATTAGCTTGCTTGCCAGACTGCATTTGCTTATAACGTTCTAAAATATTACAAATATGAATTAAATGTTCATTGATTACAAAAGGGTTTCGGCGCTGAATTGCTTCATAGTACTCAGGATTATTTTTCAAGAATTGAGCGTAATTATTTTCATATTGATCTTGAGCTATTTTTGCTTTCCCTAGACACTCTCTATAAATTAATAACTCCGTCACATTATTTAAAAGCCTGGTTTCCGTCCAATCATCTGGGATTCTATAAGTGGGCGACTCTGGGTTAAGCTCCGCTATTATAAGCTGTAGCAATCCCCTTGCTTCGGCATTGAGTTTTGATCTTTTAGCAGGATTGTTTGTATGTTCGAATTTTCTTTGCCTGTAGTTTTGTTTTAAATGTGAAATAATGTCTGAGTAATTAGACCACAACATACATTACCTGCCTTTGATTTTTGCTTATCTTTTGACGTCGATGGGTGTACCAGTACCTGGCTTTACGTAATTATCAACCTCTTGTTCCATTGAGAATCGTCGCTCATTGAGTCGCAATTCAACCATTTCTCTTTCTATAGGCGCTGTTGATAAACCTGTTGCTCTGTTTCTAGGAGGAACAACGCTGGCGATAGCGCGATTAATTAAGTTAAGCCTTTCTTCTACATTCATGGAGAATACGCGGGTTTGAACCTGAGGTAAAACTGCGCATACTTCGTCGATCATGGCTTCATCCACATCCTCCACATACATATCACTTTCCATGTAGTGTTTTAAAAAAGCTTTAAATTTAGCATTAACATTAACCCCAAAAGGCGCTGAAGCATTCTCAGTTGTAGTTATGTGTGGTTGTTGGCCTTTCAATTCCTCCCGCAGTGCATTCGAAGGTTCAGATGGTCCCTTATAGGTTAATGCTGCTAATGTGTCTTGCGGAGTATTGTTGCCAAGTACCATAATTTTATTTAAGGGTTGATCTAACTTTGGATAATACGTCTCATTTAACCGATTATATATGGCTCTTTCAAGAGGACCCCAAAAAAGTGTTCTCATTGAGGTTCTCCAATGATGTAAATTATCTTTATTTTTCGCAGCCCCTTCTCCCAATTCAAACACCGTACCCAGATCAGCCGTCATAAGACCGAGCGATGTTTTTTTATCTAAAGTTTCAGAATCGTCACCATAAGGATCAAAGGGTATAAATGTTTCCGTGTCCCCTAAAAGATAGGGAAGAGCATCGCTCAAGAAAAAATTCGTGCAGTCACCAAGATACCCTATAACTACTCCTCTATCTTTATCTGTTACTAAATTTTGCATCCTACTTGCAAATCCCATACTTTCGCAACTTCCCAGACAAACAAGATTTGAGCTAATGTCCTTTTCCACTAAATTTTGAACTAATTTATTAACATTAGACTCTGCTAAACCACTAAAAACTGTTTGACCACCATGGCCACCACCGAGAATAATACAATCATATTGTGCTTTAGACTGTAATTTTTGGATGTCTGCTAACAGGGTTGTTTCTAAAGATTTATCTTGATGATCGTAAAGTAAAATATCAATGCCATTCATTCTAAGAACGCTATAAATTTCACCTTGTTCGGTTTCCAGTATTTTATTTCTCGCTTTTTCTAAAGGCTGCACTAACTCGGTACTCATTCGGATTAATTTTGAATCTAGCTCAGTCCATCGCGGATCTGATTGATAGTCTGGAATAGTGCGCTCGAGTTCAGTTCTTTTTTCTTTTTCTTCTTGAAGTGCAGTCTCAGCTATCGAGAGTTCATTAATCGAGTCTATTATTTTTTTGAGTTTTGCATTGTCAGGATCCATCCTATGCGCATAAATAGCTAATTCTTTTAAAAGATTGCCACCCCTCAAGATGGATTGTTCCATAATAAATAGACCGGTTTTTTTGGGATTTTCCGGTGCTTTAGAGGGTCTTAATGGTGGTTTACGAGATATCCCAGGTTTCATAAAATAGGCTCACACTGACAGAAAAGCTTTAAATGTAAGAGCCTGGAATAAATAAAAAAGTTCAAGAATAACTAAAGTGAAGATATACACTTTAATTGACCTAAAAGAGTGTACTTACCCGCGTTGAATTTTATAAGCTGCCGTCAAAAAACCAATCGCGCCATATTTAGCGGCATCAATAGATTGGCTCATAAGGCATTTAGCAGTAGTTAAATCGAATTGAGTCTGACAGGGATAGCGCTTAAAATACTGAACAGCATCAATAATGCCGGCGCTAATTGAAATCAAGCCGTTAGGTGAACCTGTAATTTCATTATAACCTCCACTGATCTCTTGGATCTCACTCGAACTTAACACTTTCATCTCAAACTCACTCATAAAACTCATCGAACATTGAGTCTAAAACGAGGTGAGCAACTAAGTCAATATAGTATTTTTTCTTAAGGATGATTTTTTATGACAATATGATTTAACTGCACTAAATGCTGGTTAAATCATATCCTAATGAAAATAATTAGCGATGATTACGTAAACGTTCTTGGGTTTGGTAATAGTTGTGCTCTTTATCTCTGGGTTTACCAATCTCTACTTTGTCCAGGCTAGTTGCATCATAGTTTTTTGGATAGGGAACATCTTCATCATGATGACCGCGGATCCCACCATCTCTGGACATGCTGCTTCTTGCGCTTTTATCCCCAGAAAAACTTGCGGCTGTTGTGCTCACAAGAAATAAAGCTAAACCTGAAATAACGAGCATACTCAACAATGTATTTTTCTTGCTCATAAAACCTCCTCACAAATTTTTTGAGGATCTGACTCACCCTCAAATAACCTGTATTTACTTACAATAGCATTTATTTATCCAGGTAAAAAGGTTTTAGCAGAGAAATTGACTATAGACGAAACTTAAGAATCGCCGGTCAAATTGTTCATGCTTTCGCAATTTGCACCATTACTGATTCGGCCTTAGCAATAAATCACAGGCTTTTTTCACGTGTGACATATTTTCCTGCACTTGAGGATTATCTGAAATTTTCATATTTGCAGTCATTTGAAGCAAACTTTGGAGCTGTGGCTTTAGCTCGCTTATATCGTTAGAAACACGTCTTCGTGTTTCATTTGCTTTTTGTTTAAGCACTGAAAGCACCACCTTATCTTTTACAGTTAAAGATGAGCTCGGTGAAATCAAAAGAGGTTGACTACTATTTTCAGATGCCATTGGCTCTAAAGGATGGAGATCTTGGGCTTGTTTCATTGTGATCGCCAATTTGTCCAAAAGATTACTTAGTGTTTGGTCAACTTCACTTTCTGCCGGCAATTGAACTGCTGATGCTGCCAAGGTAGATGATTTAAGTTTTTTCTTTGCTTTACGAGGACGCGCTTGTTCTCTCAGAGATGGATTCGATTGAGCGTGCTTGCGCCCAGCGAGCGGTTTATCATTTTCTGTAAGCTCAGTTGGGTTAAGCAAAAATGGCGTGGGCTGCATGATAGCAGAAGTCTTTGGTCCTGAGGCACTTCTTTTGCGTTGTCGTTTCTTTTGAGCATCTTTGACGTCAATTGAGGAGGTTGATGCTTCTAGCGATTCCGAACTTGAAGCAGAACTTATCGCAGGTTTTTTTAACATACTAACCGATTTGGTTCTAGCGAGTTTCGGCTTAGTTTCATCTTTAGGCTTCTTGTTAGCCTCTTCTTTCTTTTTATCTTTATGTGCTTTAGTCTCTTGAATCGTGGCACTTCTAGGTTGAGCTTCCATCGCCATTGGTTTACCTGGTAACGCAGCTACTGTATTTTGTCTTTTTAAACGCTTAAATTCATTTTGCATCTCTTGTGCTGGACACAGAACCGCCCGGCTTCCTAGATAAAGCATGTTTAATTCGGACAGAATTTTTTCTAACATTTCTAATGAAGGACGGTTTTCGGGTTGTTCATCTAAAAGTAATATTGCTAAGGAACCTAATTTAACCTGAATTTCCTCATTTATTTTTGCGATTTGTTGTTCTTCACTGGTTTCACTCGCACGAGCGAAATTCGCATTGCTATTAACAGCAGCTGAAGCCGATGTCGAAACAGAGGGGGAAGCATTTATAAATACATCTCTCATCACTTTTTTGATATCAGCAACGGTGATATCACTACTTTGATCTGTTGCGCGCGCTTGTTGTATCCTTTCTTTTAAAAAAGCTTGATAATTTGCTTTTGACAAAATTTCTGCAACCACAACACCAAAAGCCCAAACATCGCAAGCATAATTATATTCTGATCTCACATCCATCGGTCTTAACATTTCAGGGGGTAAATAACCAAACGATCCCAAAATGGTTTTTTTATCTTTTACTTGCGCATCACCCGGTTCAAAGGCAGAGCCTAAATCAATTAAATTAATCACCGTTGGAATAAGGCCGGCTCCTACAACCAAATTGGCCGTTTTAACATCGCGGTGGGCTAATTTCACCTCTTTATGCAGCCAAATGAGGGCTTTTAAAGCCAATATGATAAGGTGCAGTTTATTTAAAAGATCGAGCGGTTTTTTAGCAGGATAATATTGAGGTGAATCTTTATCTTTGGATTTATCTTTTTCATATAAGTAGTCTGTCAACTCGGTGCCAGGATAAAAATTCATTAAGGTATAAGTGGCTTTGACATTACTATCGCTATCGTATTCGGTTGCACATCCTACTAAACGCTTTGCTTTGAGTAAATTGCTACGCTCACGTTTCAGATCATTATCATCGATTAAACCATTTTGCGATTGTATTTTGACCGCTACCTTGGTGCGAGTAATCATATTTTGCACAACAATGACTTTACCTTGGCCACCTTCTCCTAAAAGATTAGCGGTATCATTGGGATTAAAAATATGGAATTCTGTTTCTTGGGTGACGGGGTGAACAGTAACAAGGACTTTATAAGGGATCTTTTTAGTTTTATCGTTGGGATCTTCTAATATTTCATCAAAAATAGTGCCATCTTGCTCTAAACTGACTTGATCAATTTTTTCTAGTATTTGATTAATTAATGCATCTCGTTTTTTATCACTAATATATTTTTCATCACTATTGTTGCGCCGTGATGTTTTATTTGGCCCCGTACGTAACGACATATGTGTACATCCAACCTTGACTTTGTAGTGTTAAACCCGACAACATTAATCTAACTTACAAATAAGATCAAGACATTTTGTCCAATTTAGCATGATGCGTAAGACATCTAGCTTTATTTTAATGGTAGCCGCTTAGGCTACCTTGGATAGTGCGATGTGGGTGATACGAGCAAATTCAGGAGCAGATTGTTGGCGCTTTTGTTGATAAGAAGATAAAAGCTTTTTTGTCTTTACTTCGGAATAATTTTTAGGTTGCGCTAACAATACTTGCGTACTCACAAATACAGCTAATTCATCTTCAGTGAACGTGTTTAAATAATAATTGATAAAGTTTTGTTTATTTTGTTCACTGATTAAGGATTTTTCGCAAGCACCTACCGCGAGCGAATGCTGTTTTTGCAATTTGTCACAATGGTTATTAATCATGGATTGAATCGTAAAAGACGCACTTGCATTTGCTAAAGTGTGTTTCTGGAAATCCGCATAAGCATAAAGAGAAGAACTCAAGCCTGCGCTGGCAATCAACATAAATAAAGAAAAGTTTTTCATAAAGTGGAATTCACATAGCGAAGAGGTTAGCCATTTTAAAGGAATTATGCACCAATTTACACGTGTAACCACACAGTTTGCCGAAGTTGGTTAAGGTTTCCCATAACCAACCTGGCTTAAAGGGTTAAGTCGTTTCCAAGGGTTTTGGATGAACAACCGTAACACTGGGTAACGACTTATGCGCTAAATTACGCAACAAGACATAAAAGACCGGGGTTAAAAATAAACCAAAGAAGGTAACGCCTAACATGCCAAAAAAGACGGTGATACCCATTGCATGACGCATTTCAGAACCTGCGCCTGTGGAGGTTACTAAAGGCACCACCCCCATAATGAAGGCGAAGGAGGTCATCAAAATAGGACGCAATCGCAATTTGGCAGCTTCAATCGCAGCTTGTAATGGCGTTCTCGCCTGGCGCTCCAATTCGCGCGCAAATTCCACAATCAAGATCGCGTTTTTACACGCCAGCCCAATTAAGACAAATAAACCGATTTGCGTAAAGATATTGTTATCACCCCCCGTTAACCAAACGGCTGAGATAGCGCATAACAAGCACATCGGCACAATTAGTATGACTGCTAATGGCAAAGTTAAACTTTCATATTGAGCAGCCAAAACTAAAAATACCAATAGGACACAAAGCGGAAACACAAACATGGCGGTATCACCCGCTAAAATTTGTTGATAAGTTAATTCCGTCCATTCATATGTCATGCCTTTGGGTAGGGTTTGTTTCAATATTTGCTCTATCGCTGCTTGTGCCTGTCCTGAAGAAACACCAGGCGCCGCACCCCCATTAATTTCGGCAGTAGGATAGCCGTTATAATGCATCGCACGCTCTGGTCCATAGCTTTCACTGACTTGCAGCACACTGCCAAGTGGCACCATCTCGCCTTTGGCATTACGGACTTTGAGTTTCGTAATGTCATCAGAATGAGCTCTAAACGGCGCATCTGCCTGAGCAATCACCTGATAGGTTCGGCCAAATTTATTAAAATCGTTTATGTAGAGCGATCCTAAATAAATTTGCATCGTATCGAAAATATGCGTGATGGGGATCCCCAATTGTTTAGCTTTAGTTCTATCCACTTCCACATGTAATTGCGGCACATTGATTTGAAAACCACTGAACACCCCAGTGAGCGCGGGCGTTTGCCAAGCCTGACCTTGAATACTTTGGATCACATTGAACATCGCCTCATCACCCAATTCGGCTTTGTCCTCGATTTGCACTTTAAATCCACCCGTTGTTCCCAATCCTAATATAGGCGGAGGTGGTAATATCATCACAAAGGCATCTTTAATCGAACCAAATTGTTGATTCAATTGAGCTGAAATGGCATTAGCCGACATCATCGCTGATTGGCGTTCTTTGGCGGGCTTCAAGGTAACAAACACAATCCCGGCGCTGGAGCTAATGGTAAAGCCATTAATCGAAAGACCGGCAAACTCCACCGCATGTTCAACCCCTGGTGTTTGCATCGCAATTTCTGACATGCGTTTAATCACATCTTCGGTTCTATCCAATGAAGCACCATCTGGTAACTGAGCAAAACCAATTAAGTAATCTTTATCTTGTGATGGAATATAGCCCGTGGGCACTTTGGTAAACACAAAAGCGGTCAAAGCAATTAAAACGGCATAAACACCCATCGCAAGCGCTTTGTGTTTTAACACGCCGCTCACTTTATTTTCATAACCTTGCGAGCTTTTAGTAAACATGCGATTAAACGGCGCAAAAATCCATCCCAAATGTCTATCCATTTTGCGCGTTAACCAATCTTTAGGTGCATGATGGCTCTTCAATAACAAGGCCGCCATTGCAGGACTCAATGTCAATGAGTTAATGGCAGAGATAACCGTCGAGATAGCAATGGTTAAAGCAAACTGGCGATAGAACTGGCCGTTCAACCCACTGACAAATGCAATAGGCACGAACACTGCAATCAAGGTTAACCCAATGGCAACAATCGGACCGCTGACCTCACGCATCGCTTGATACGATGCTTCCTTGGGCGATAAGCCACGCGCGATATTACGTTCGACATTTTCTACCACCACAATCGCATCGTCCACCACAATCCCGATGGCCAATACCAGACCAAATAAAGACAACGCATTGATGGAAAAACCCATGGGGAGCATTAAGGCAAAGGTACCCACAATCGAAACCGGCACGGCTAATAACGGAATAATCGAAGCACGCCAAGTTTGCAAAAATAAAATGACGACCAATACCACTAAAGCAACGGCCTCGAGTAAGGTCCAGATAACCGCTTTAATCGAATCCCGCACAAAGATAGTTGGATCGTAAATAATGGAAAAATCCACATCTTCAGGAAAATCACGTTTAAGCTCTTCCATTGTGCGTCTGACATTGTCCGACACTTGAATGGTGTTGGAACCCGGCGCTTGAAAAATACCCATCGCCACAGCAGGCTTATTATCCAAAAGCGAGCGCAACATATAATGAGAACCACCCAATTCAATGCGCGCGACATCTTTTAAGCGCGTAATGGCCCCATCACTTGAGCTTTTAATAATAATATTGCCAAATTCTTCTTCTGTTTGGAGACGACCTTTAGTATTGATATTGAGCTGTAAATCTAAGCCAGGCACAGCAGGCGCCGCACCAATCACGCCAGCGGCAACTTGAACATTTTGTTCTTGGATCGCTTGCACTACATCGCTTGCCAACAAACCCCGTGAAGCAATTTTGTCTGGGTCAAGCCAAACGCGCATCGCGTAATCACTGCCGCCAAAGATTTCCATGTGACCAACGCCAGGTAAACGACTCAATCTGTCTTTGATATTCAGCGTGGCATAGTTGCTTAAATACAACATGTCATAACGACCTTGCGGCGACAGCAAATGAACCACCATCGTTAAATCAGAGGAGCTCTTAACAGTTGTTACCCCGAACTGACGAACAATCGCTGGCAATCTCGGGAGCGCTTGGCTCACCCGATTTTGAACTAATTGCTGTGCTTTATCCGGATCGGTTCCAATTTTAAAGGTGATGTTTAAGGTCATCTGACCATCAGAGGTCCCTTGGGAAAACATGTAGAGCATATCTTCCACGCCGTTGATTTGCTCTTCCAAAGGCGCAGCAACGGTTTCAGCAATGGTTTTTGGATTAGCGCCTGGAAATTGCGCGCGCACCACAACGGATGGGGGTACCACTTCTGGATATTCAGAAATCGGTAGCTTCCAAATGGAAATAAACCCCGCAATGAATATCAATAACGATATCACCCCTGCAAAGATAGGGCGATCTATAAAAAAGCGAGAGATATTCATGCTTTATCCTTACCCTCTGGCTTTACCGCTTGCAATGTATCTGAGGTTTCCATGGGTACGAGTTCTGGAATGATTTCGCTGCCGGGCCTTGCGCGTTGTAAACCATTGACCACAATTTTATCCCCAGGCTTTAAGCCTTCACGTACCACCCGCAAGCCATCCACTTCATGTCCGAGTTTAATTTCGCGATAATTTACTTTATTGTCAGGCCCCACCACCAAAACAAACTTTTTGTTTTGATCGGTCCCGATGGCTCTATCTGAAATTAACACTGCACTATGATGATTCGCTTCCCCTAATTTCATCCGGGCAAATAAACCAGGAAGTAACATCCCATCTTGATTAGCAAATACAGCGCGAACGCGAATAGTACCGGAAGCTGAATTGAGTTGATTATCAAATGAATCGATATACCCTTTGTGTGGCGTATCATTTTCACTCGCAAGTCCCATCATGACCGGAATCTGGCTAATTCTCTTTGGATCAGCTCTGACCGCTGTGGCGTACTGTAAAAAGGTATTTTCATCGACTTCAAAATCCGCATAAATGGGTGAGCTGGCCACAACGCTTGCCAAAGGTTGTGGCATGGTTGGTCCAACTAAATTGCCAATGGTCACTTCGGCACGGCTGATTTTACCGCTAATGGGGGCACGGATTTGGGTATAGCCTAAGTTCAACTTGGCCGAATCTAATGCTGCTTGCATACTCTTCAAATTAGCAACATTGACGTTAAACGTATTTTTACGAGAATCAAACTCACTTTGAGATATCACCTTATCAACAATCAGCTTTTGGGCTCTATCCCACTCACTGTTAGATAATTTCACTTGCGCTTGAGCACTGGCTAATGCGCCTTGTGCTCGCGCTACTTCTGCCGCATACGGGCGCGGATCGATCATAAATAACAGATCGCCCTTATTCACTTGGGTACCACTTTTAAAATGAATCGATTCAATCGGACCTGAAACGCGCGGTCTCACTTCTACTTGATCCACCGCAACCAGACGACCAGAAAATTCATTCCATTGTTGAACATTGCGTACTAGCACTTCTGCCACACTCACCGGTGCGGCTCCCCCAAAATGCCCACCTTGAGGTGCGCCATGGGTACTTAGCTTGGTATAGGCAAAATAAGAAATACCAATAACAGTAAATAGAGCAATGAGTTTAATATTTAACCAACGCGGCATGGGGAGGGCCTCATTCAATTCAAAGCGTAGGGGGAAGTTCAGTAATAAGATATTACTTTATATAAATGTATTTGTTAATGAGGAAAGAGCCAAAGCGCAGATATTAAGTTAGCTATGTAATGATGTTAAAAATAACAAAACCCACGGTTGTGACCAACAGTGGGTTTTAACTTTTAAAGCACCAATAGAGGGATTATCTTAAGTCTGGTTTTCTCGAGGAGGATGTACTCGCTGCTGCTGCAGGTGAATCTTCTACTGCTCGCTGGATCTGTAATTCATTCGCACGCAAATTGGCTTGTGCGATGAGTTCAAGATATCCCACTGCCTGAACATTAGTTCCACCAAAAACATTAAAGTCCTCACTCACTTCACGTTGACGTAAAACATTTTGATGGTGAGCTTTTTGAAGTTGCGTCAATTTTCCGAATAAGATTTGTTTTGCTTCATAATCGACCTGTTTACTTTGAAGATCGGCGTAAATGTCTTCTACTTCATCTGTAGTTAATTCTGTTGTCATGGAATTTGGGGTATTGTTGGCGCCACCAGTAGACATTGCTCACCTCTCGTCATTGTGTGTAATTGAGCGAGCCATTGTAACCTAGGCTCTTAACTTTCACAACGTACTGATTCAAATGATTGACGAATCTAGTGCAATACTGCTCATTTTAATTTTTCGACCTAGATTCAAACAGCCTTACAAACCTCTTTTTCCTGTGAGTATAATTTGATTAATCCGTGTCATGGATAGACTTGTTATTTCCATTTGAATTAGGTGAGTCTGAACATGCCAAAAGACAAAGATAAAGACAAAGGATCAAGAGAGGCAAATTTAGGGTCTTCTGATGCAGCGTTTACCAATATGGCTAAAGATTTACAGCAAAAATTTAATGGGCTTGATCCTGTTAAAACCAATGCTTTGCTTATTTCTTTCTTTGGCGAAAAAGCAGCCAAGAAGATAAATAAAACAAAGATACAAATCGCTTTTGACGCCAAAGCCAGAGAATTTATCATTTATTATAAATCATCTTCTATCTTTGGCATCAAACCCCATACCTTATCTAAAGAAGATCTCGATAACCTCGAAAAGTTATCAACTCCTCGGGCAGTTGCGCCCTTAACCCCTATCGCCCCTAGCGCGATGCAAAGTGCATCAACCTCGGCAAGCACATCACCTGCAACATCACCCAGTGTAAGTCCTCGGGGCAACGCCAGCGATTCAGTCTGGACTGCTTCGAGCTCTACCACGAGCACCCCAAATGTTTCACCAACTTCCAGCCCAAGACAAATGCCCGAAGCAGGTGGTATTTACCAATCTAGCAGCGCTGCCATTCGAGGAACAAAAGGTATTCCGATGGAATATCAAGATAAACGAACTTTGCCACCAATTACCGTTACGCCGGCTGAGAAAAGCGCGACAAGTGAGAACAAAATGAGTGAAGCGGCAGGAAACTATGGCAGTGCCAGCACCCTTCGCGGTAAAGAAACGCCTACAGCGTATCAAAATATGCCCCATCAACCCGATGTCAAAAAACAAGCACGAAACCCTGGGTTACATTATCAACCCTTTGCTAAAAAAGCTTCTTCACAAGACCCAAAAGAAGAAGAAAAGACGCCAAGTCCAACCACGCCGCGCGGATCACTTAAAAAATAATTTTCTTCTTAATGACGTTGACACTGCGGATTGGTGGAAAAATCTGTTGAATAAAGTGCATTACCAAGTGGAATCATGCGGGAAATAATTTGATATGGGGGTACCCACTTGCTCGGCCCATTTTCCAATTGCGACAAATGAATATTCGGCATGCCAGTGCGGTTACGCATAAACATCGGCACAAAACGAATGCCATTAATGATCGTTCCTTGAGGGGTTTTGGTTAATCCTAATAATAAAATTAATGTCGTCCTGGTACGAGTTGAGCCTTGAAAACTAACAAAGTTTCCTAACGAATAACTCACTAAAGTTTCACGATTATCTTTAGTGATATACTTTTCAATCGGTTGTAAAACATGGGGATGAGAGCCCAATATGGCGGCTGCCCCCGCTTCTAACAGTTCCTTGGCAAAAGTTTGTTGCGTTTTAGTGGGTTGATGCTGGTATTCCACACCCCAATGTGGCGAGACGATAATTGCATCTACTTTTGTTTTCAAGGATTTGATAGTGCTAAGCAGATACTCCTTATCCTTAGCCTGATTACAATATAATACTTGTTTATATTTATCTGTTTGTCCATTGGTATGCTCTGTGCACGCCAACCAAGCTATATTGAATTCTTTAACTTTAAGATACGTTACAAAAGGGGTGTCGTTTTTGGTGGTGCGCGTCCCCACAAACGCAATGCCAGCTTGTTTTAATGCTTGGATTGTTTTATCAATCCCTACAGCGCTGCGATCTAACGTATGGTTATTGGCAGTTGAAACCACTGTAAACCCACTTGCTTTTAAACTTTGCGCCAAACTTGGGTGATAATTAAAAGCAGGAAAATCGGTATAGACCTGATAATCCCAAGCCAGCGGATCGCGATTCTCACGGCCTTTACTATCTAAGCCACTGGCAATCGGTCCTTCCAAATTGGCAAAACTTATATCAGCTTTTTTTAGATAAGGTGTAGCCTCACTCCAGAGACTTTCAAACCCTTGATAAGAAGCTTTGACTTGTAAAGGATGATGCAAAATAAGGTCCCCAGTGGCCGCTATAACAAGAGTTTGCCCTTTTGCGCAGGCTTGGGTAAAAGTCAGCGTATTTTGTGCCATAGCGCAATGGCCCGTCAGAAAATAGGTCAATAATATCCAGCGATATTTCTTTATCATAGGCCTTTCATCACGCTTTTATATAAGAATGCTCATTAAAAAATAGAAGACAAGTGGTAAAGCGTCAATCATCTCCTTGCTTGCGCAGCTAATCGGAAAATGACTTTTCCATCTTACTTAAATTCGCTATTCTCAATAAAAATTTTTCAAATCGTTTGGGGATGTCATGATTACGGTAGAGCAGGTCAAAGATGAAATTCAAGTGGGTCTTAAAGATCTTAAAGGTGAATTTTTATCACAAAGTCAAAATCAACAGCTTAAGGCATGCTTTGAAACAGCGCTGTTAGATAAAACTTTAAATATCCTATTAGAACAAATAGTTGACCAAGCCAACCGTTTAAAAAATCCGTCAGAATTTTTAAAAAAAGTCTCTATGCAAACTCAAAAAATCATTAAATCTTATTACCACAACCATTTTAGACACGTATTAGGCAATTTTTTTGAACCAGAAGAAAACAGTGAAGTCATTACTGACTTAGATTTACAATCGATTTTTGCCACGAATTTGATTGCACAATTAAACGCTTTAAACAGTAGCCGATATGTTGCGGAATTTGAAGAAATACTTCCGACGCAAAGTAGTAAACCGATTCTTCCCTGGCATAACGCTCCAAGCCAAACAGATTGTCCTAAGAGTAAAACAGGGCTTTCTTGGCATGATCAAGTTCCAAACCACGCAGATCATCCTAAAAAGAAACTGCAACCCACTTGTAAAAGACAAGCCAATATCCGTGAGTGTAACAACAATTCGAGATCTAGATTGGTTAACTAAGACTTCGCTTACCCAAATTAGTATATTCAGGCGTATCGACCTTTTGGACATCTGCCGGATAGAAATACAATTCACCATGCGATTTCACTAATCGTTTAGCATGGTAATGCGTTAAAACATCCATTTTCTTTTCAAAATCCTCTGATTTTTCATTGTGTTGATTTTTGAAGTGTGTGCTTAATTTTGTATAAAGATCGCATTCCAATTCAGTCAGCGTCGTTTTATAAGGTAAATCAATATCAAAAAAGGAAAGTAGCATTTTTTTATCACGCGCTGAAACACTGGGTGTGACTTTACCTTGTTTCGTTTCAATATTGACAGAAACTACGCGTTGTCCAAATACCGATAAACAAATCAAATCAATCGCAAAATAAGTGGCTACCCCAACAACCAACGCAAAGTGAGCAGCTAATTGTAAAGCAAATGCAGCTCCTGTTGCATAACCGATGCCTAGACTCATGGGGGCAGCAGTGGATTTTAATAAGGGAGTTGGAACCATTGCGATAATTGCAAAACAAAGATAGAAAAACACACCGAACATGGTACTTGCTGTCATAACACCAGTGAGTATTTGCGATATCAGGGAAGGTTTATTGTTTAAGTATTGATAGAGTGCATGCTTGAGCACAGAAACAGACAATTTCATTCAGGCAACTCACTTGTGGTAGAGAATTGCCTTATTGTAGCGCAGAAAAACCAAAGAGCAAACGAATATGTTGTTAAAATCAGAGAAATCCGCATTTACCAATGCAAACGCGGATATTCCTCTATTTAAAACCGATTCTTTCTTCTGGCGGCATGTTGTCCCGGAAAAGAGCCTACGATAAATCCATCGGGATCGGGTTGGGGTTGCAATGGATTGGTTCTTGTTCTGAGCAAAGTCTCATGGTCAAGCTCTTCAACATCATGCGGTTTAGCAGTAGAAAAAATCACCGGCGTGGGTGCTGAAGATGTGCGCTGTTTAATCGCTATACCCTTTTCTTCTTCTTTTAGATTAACGTAAGGACCTCTATTGGTCATAAACTTCTCCTTCTATTTGCCTGCCTATATTAATGCCCTAGTCGTTTATTGCAACCCCATTAGAGCTTACAATGTTCAGATATCGTTTCTGAGGTAGCATTTCTTGGGATCTCATTCGCTGCATCCTCTTGAGTTAACATGGAGCTTGCTTGGCCGTGAATTAAATACTGTGGTGTAATTTGGAGATTGGCCATTCTTGTTAAAATACCTTGGAATTCGCCATCCGTTTCATCTGGATTGCCAAGTTGTGGCGCCTGAACATCCATCATGTGGACAAACCCCGGTAAATTTTTGATAGCTTCGCGATCTGAATTCGCAATATGACCGTCCCAGCTGCTTAAAAATAAGCTCACTAAGTCCGGTTTGTCCTTTTTGGCAGCAAGTAAAAGCGCCTTGCCATAAAATGCGGGGTCAGGTTTAAGGTAATTCGCTCGCACCATCATCACCACCGTATCGTCGAAGCCATTTTCAAGCCACGCTAAAAACCATTGGCGCAATAAATATGGTCTTATCATCTGATGATATTTGCGTAAAACAATTTGTGCTATATTTTCATGATCATGAATTAAACAAAGTTGTAAAGTATCTATGATAAGACTGGGTGCAGCTTTAACGACATGATCTTCTAAAAATAAATGGATAAGCAATTCATTTCCCTTCTGGGCACCCACTTTTACTAAGGAAACCTGCGTTGAATCGTTCAATTGATGCTTACATGCGCTAAGTAGTAACGTCAGCATAGGATTTTTGCCGAGGTTTGCACACCTTAATACGGCTTCTCTTAATAAACACCGATAATCTTCCAAGCGGACTTGGTGCAGCAATAACGTGGCAATATTAAGATAATCATTATCAATCGCCAGGATTAATGCCCGCTTTAAGGAAAACACAATTTTGCGCAAGATGGGTTCTTGCAAAAAGACAGGCATAGCTTTAATTAAGCCAAGCTCGACTATCTTTATAAAACAATTTCTTAAATCATTCACATCGATAAAACGCGCTGATGCTTCCATTATCAGCCTTAACGTTTCAACATGTTTGGTTGCTGCTGCAACATGTAGTGCGCGCGTTAAAAACCGAGATTGCACTTGTCCTTGTGCATAAATCTGCAACATTTTTCTTGTATTACCCAGACACGCGCAAAAAATAAAAGCATAACCATTGACTTTGGTATCTGGTTCTAAGGGATCAATTTCCCTTATACCCGCTGCAATTAACAAACCTTTAAAGACATAACTTTTGTCTACTACTTCAATTCTGGCATGACCAGAGACGATTTGATAAAAAGTCTCCATGGTTAACCCTTTTGCATTTAAAATTGACCAGCAATGATGATGAAAAAATTTAAATGCAGCTAATGGTGTCGCATGCGCAGATAAAGAAGGACCACGAATGATCCCAGGAAAATAAAGCTGTAGCGCTTCGCGCCAAAGCGAATGATCTTGTGCCAGGTTGCGAAAATGGGATTTAACATAAGAACAAGTTACTAAGGACTTAGGAAAGGTACTTGCAGGAATCAATTTTTTTAAGATTTCGAGTTCAAGCTCTTGAATCGCTTCTAAATCGTCAAATACCACTCGCACCTCCCTGGCTAAGGTATCCCTAGGGTGAGAATTTATAATGACTCAAAAATAAAATTAATTACAACTAACTACCTCTTATATCAGTTATTCCGCTCAAAAACTTTTACGTTCTATCGGGACTGGACTTCGTGTGTATATCAAAATGAAATATTGAAGAGGATTACAGTATCTATTTTTTTTATTCTTTATGCTCATAAGAACAGTAAGAATAATGCACTTCAGTTGTCTATATTTTACAAGTTATGTAATACCAACGTTTTCGCTGTTAATTTTGGAGTTGTATTATGAAAAAGTTGATTGTCATTATGTTAATGCTGTGCTGCTCTACATCTGTTTTTGCTAGAAGACATCACAATTATTACTATGGATATTATGCATCCCCTGGTTATTATTATTCTTATGATTATCCACGCTATTATTCATATGGCCCATATTACCGCTATTATGATCGTGGATATTACCGCAATCACGGCACCTACAAACGCTGCTGGCGCCATCATGGCCACAGACATTGCCGTTATTACTCAAGATAAAATAACATCAATTTTTAGGGATAAAGAGGCAATCAGGCTTGGGTGCGTTCATCCAAGCCTGATTGTTTTTATTGGAAATTACCTAATCAATTTGAGTAGCATTCACTATACGCTTGCGGTAAAATCCTGCCTCTCCTTTACTTAGGGGAATTTACATGTTACTTGGATTTGGCCTCAGGACCACCATAGGATTGACACCGTGACTACTGAAAATCAAGAAGAATCCATTGCGCAAGCGATTAATGGTTTGACGCAAAAGGTAAGTGCCGTTTTACTTGAAGAGTTTTTAAATTTAGATGAGAGCCTACAATTTAATGTGGTGCTTATTAAAGCTGCTCAATTGATGCTGGCAAATATACTATGTCAGGTTGCTGCTAACACAGAAGAATTAGATCAACTGGCGGCAATGCAAGATGATGAATTAAAAGGATTGATCCATTATTGTATTCATACGGCTTTTAGCAATAAATTTGAATGCCATCAGCATTAAGCATTATTTGGTTGCATTAAGATCTAACGGTAAATATTTCTTTTGATTTTCATCATAAGTAAAAATTTCACCCGTCTTAATATCAAAAAACCACAGATGAATGATCAATTCTTCTTTTTGCAACCGCTCATTAATCCAAGGAAAGGTTAAGCAGTTTTGATAAGATTGATTCAAAGCCATTTTTGCGTAGGTATTTGAATCATGTGAATCGCAATTCGGTGTTTTGATGATTGAAACCCAATTGGTGATAAAGTCATCTTTTTGCGAGCCATTGTCCAATAATGCTTGGATACCGCCACATTGACTATGCCCTAACAAAATAAGATGTTTTACTTTTAAAAAACAAATCCCAAACTCAAGAGCAGCACTGGTACCATGATGTGCTTCATCTTTCTCAAACGGCGGGATAATATTGGCTACATTGCGCACCACGAAAAGATCACCTGGATCGCATTGTAAAATTAAACCCGGATCTACCCTGGAATCACAACACGCGACCACCATCACTTGAGGCTGTTGCCCATTGTCAGACAAATATTGCATGACGGAACGATCGCCATCTGCGTACTTCTCTCGAAAGGCGGTATAGCCCTGTAACATTTTTAGAAAGTCTAGTTTCATAGAACGTCCCGAAAAAGCATTTCGAGACAACTTAAACTTTTTATCCTTAGAAATCAAACATTTTGGGAGTAACCCACAGAATTAAGTAGTAAAAATGACATAGATTCGGGGATAAAATGGATGTACCGTACTATTGCTTAGTACAAGTTCCAGTGTATTTATCTTGCCCAGTATCTTTTTCAATAATGAGCCAAAGTTTATTATTATTGCGATTAATATTTCCGGTAATCCCTTCTGTTACAAAATCAATTTTATCCGGCGTTAAAATGGCCGTGAAGTCGACATTTTCATGCGATTTGTCACCAAATTGGCGGAAACGGTTATTCCAATCATCAAAGAAATAGCTTGCTTTGCCTTCCTGATTGCCATGTTTATCTCGAATAATACAATCAAATTCCTGCCAATGCGGATAAAAGGTTAACGTCAGATGACCTTCAACTTCGCTAACATAACAAACCTGTTCGATGGTTGCTTGCTTTGCTTGCCAAGTATAATTTTCATGATCAATGACATTTACACCATTTTCAATGTAATTACTTTCGATAATATTATTACGTTCCTCACCATATTTTTTGACGATAGTGTGATGAATTTGTTCGCAAACGGCTTTAACATCTTCTTTTCTTATTTTGGCTTTATATTGAATCGCGGCAAGGCCTTTAGGCGTAAAATGGAAATAAGGCGTTAATATTGTACCATCAACAGTCAGAGGTTCGTTGGAGACATAAATCTGCTTTTGCGTATCCTCTTCTTTTAATTTTTCACTTGCCATTAATTTATCTTTAGCTGTTCCCCAGGCTGGATGATCATCAAACGAACCATAGGCAAGGTGGCTTAAAAGGAATAATCCAAAAATCCAAGGGATCTTGTTCATGATACGGCCTTTTTATTGATCTTCTGTCAATATGACCACCCTCTTATGTAAAAAGTTTGGCAAAAAATACAATAAAAGCCGGTAAATGTGCAGGTTTTTATTGACCTAAAACGATTCTAGTATCGCCCTTGTTATTTTAGAAACTAACTACAACGCTTCATTTTTGCCAACACCCTATTTTTCAAGACAGACTTTCTCTTACATCTAGCTAAGCTGTTTTGGTTTTATGAAAAAAGGATGAGCGTTAACCCCTCATCTTTGCTTTTTTAACACAACCCTCTTTGTGTACTTCCTTCTGATATTTAAGGAACTATGCCCCCAGTTTTTAAGGTTTTTATCTTTTTTTGCCATTTTTTATGAACTTTTTTCCATTTTCTCCTGCCTAATGAGAAAAATGACCTAACACATAAGTCTATTCTCATTGCGAAGATTTACACGCATGGGAATATATCAATGGGGAATTTCATCGATGCCAAAGAATGATGGAATAGATATCACCGCAATTACTTGGAATATGGGGAATAAACCCCCTACCAAATCTGTGGTTCAAGAATTCAAGCAACAACTCTCGCAAACTGGGACCCCGCCTTCTGTCATTGCCATTAGTACACAGGAAGAATTGGCCCCAAAAGGCAAACGGCTCCAAGACCGATTGTTAAAAGAACTCAATAAAGGCTTACCGAAAAATGAACAATATGTTTTAGTTAAAACCGTTGAGCCTCAATATCACAGCACAATGGCCGGGGCAAACAATAGTTCAAAAACCCTGATGAAAGCAATATTCACGGATGATAACCGTGTGAGTTCTGCCATCTTAGTGAAAAAACCGCTTAAATTACAAAATCCAAAAGCCGAAATTGAATATGAACCTGGGAAAAAGAAAGGCAATAAATCGGTGATCACCATTTCTGGTGATCTCATTCATCCCGATGGTCGCTCTGTTCCGTTAGCCATTTCAGGAGGACACTGGGATTCTAACAATGATAAAAAACGCCGCTCACATACCGATAAATCTTTGGAAGCACAAGATATTAAATCTCCAAACGATAAAGCTTTTAGCGATATTCTTGCCGAAGCTAAAACCGTTCGCATGGTGATGGGCGATTTTAATGAACGTGATTATTTAATGAAAGATGGCAAAACCAAAGATAAAGGGCATCTTACGAATTATCAATCATATGGTTTTGATATGAGCTCACTGCCCACGCAACAAATGGGAACCAAGCAGATCCATGGCACCTATGGCTTTAAATTTGATAATAATGATCCCTCGCAAAGACAAGATATTACTGCACCTGATCCCCGTAGTCGGGCTAATGTTGCCAAAGGAGGATTTTTAGATAGAATCGCTTATTCAACCGGCCAAAGTATCAAACCTTTAAATTATGGCGCCGATTTAGATCAACAACATTTCAAATGCAGCAAAAAAGGAAAATGGTTTTACCATGGTTCGGATCACATCCCTGTGCTGCGTGGTTTGCGAATTGAGAGCGGCGCAAATGATCTCAAAGTTGTTGGCGATTACATTAAAAGGCGTTTACCTGATACCGGTGGCGAGATTGCGGATTTAAAATCCGTCTTAAAAAATGCCACCACGCTCGCTGATTTAGAAAGAAATGTCGAAAGCCTACAATATCATGACTCCACTATTTCAGCTCAAGATTATTTAAAGCAATTAGCTGGCGTTAATCAAGGCGATTTTCCGTCCCTTAAAAAAGGACTTGAAGAAGTCATTGCCCGCAAAGAAGCTATCCAGCAAAAAATCCAAGGACTAGAAGGCGCTATTGATAACGCTGTAACAACGAGAGATTTCGCATTTTTAGAAAAAGCGTTTAACCAAGTCACCCGTTGCAATGAATTACGTAATAGCGCAACCGAAGTGATGAGTGTCTCCAGCGAAAATTTTACAGAAGCACAAAAATCTCAGTTTATGAAAGTGGCCGATCAATTAATTGACTTATCCTATCAAAAAGCGCTTGCGAATATTGAAGGCAAAACATTATCGGCACAAGATCAAGGAAAACTAGATCAAGCCCAATCCCAAATGGACAAAATGATCAAACGGTTCCCAGAGGAACTTGCCTCATTCAAAGAAGCTAAAGGTCTCACGCAAAAATCGTTAGTTAGCGTTACGCATGTCACCCATGCTCAGACCAAACCATTATCTTCTCAAAACCAAACAACCACTACCGAAATGGATGATTTCACTAGAGACTTAATGGAAAAACTGGGTGAAAGAGCCAATACACTGTTAAGGAGTATGCCCGACAGAAGAGGTCAATCTTCATCGCAACGCCAATTAACCGCGTCACAAGATAAAGAAAATATGCCTCCTACGCCAAGGACGTCCACCAACGAGTCTGAAACCTCTAAACTGGGAAGACATCGCAAAACATAATTTTGCAAACTAACAACCCATTCTGATTTTTATTGTCATTTAGTTGAAAATTCCAATGCATCATAGGAACATAAGGCCAAATTCTTTTATGGGAAAGTTAATTTTCTAATTTATCTACTGGAACAATAAGGAAATGTTATGGCCGCGTTAGGTGCACAAACTCTCGTCACGCCAGTTACTGCAGTTAAAGAAGTTAAAGCCATCCTCACCGATTATATTTCCAAAAAAAATCCTTGGCATGAAAAAGCCCAGTTACAATTGGATGCTTTCAATGCCCAATTTCCCCTTTCTCCGGGCGATCTGCCAACAAAAAAATTCTCTTTAGATGAAGTCAAAGCATACACGTTAGATACTTTAGCGCCGCAATTTACCTCTATATTTCAATGGATAGCCTTAAGTGCTGGCAATAGTCACTTGCGTCAGAGCTTAGAAGGCGCTGCGAAAAAATGGCCGTCGCATATTGAGTATTTAGAGCAAAGAACACAAATCGCCGAAGCACAAATTATCGCTTTTCCGGAACAAAAAAGAAGCGCTATTGCCGAGGCGCTTACGAGTCAAAAAAATTTATTAGATCAAGATCACACTGGCGCTATCGCTTCGTTGAATGCCCAACATCAACTCGCTTTAGAGGAAGTCAAAAAAGATCTTGAAGGGCGAATGAAAGCAGAAATAGAACGCATCGAAGCGCGCCATGCCGAGGAACAAACCAAAGCACTTGCCGAACAAATGGAAAGACTGAAGTTAGAATCGGCTACTGAGAGCAAAGAACATTGCGCCAAGGTACAAAGCCTCGCTAATGACTTGGCAAGAAAACTGCAGGTGGCGACAGAAGAGCTAGCTATTTTAAAAGCGACTCGGACAAAACCCGAGTCGTTTCCACCTCTTTTAACCGCCAATTTGCCATCATCGGCAATCGTTCCACAGTATGCCAATAGTCCTCAAACCGCCCCGACGTCAACAAACTATGCCAATGCCGCGAAAAAGACGCCTGAGGGCTCTCATACTCCTTCGCCTACCCCAACAAACAACCCAGGCCCAGGGCGTGGACGTGGTGGCCATGTCCCACCTACTCCAGGCCGAAAGAAATAAGCGAAATAATAAATATTGCGTGCAATTGCACGCAATATTTTATGAATTGCGTTTAGAAGTGGCCTTGGTTCTTTTCGCTGTGGCAGGAACAGTTCCGGTGGTGTCACAAAGCCTGGCCCAGAAACCTTTCTCTTCTTTTTGAGCTGGCTCTAAACCTTTAATCATATATTCAAGTCCCTTAGCAATCCGCGCATCATTTAAATAAGCGCCTGCTGCTCCACCTGCTAAAGCACCAGCTGATATCGCTAATTTCACATTGTCATCCATTTCGGTAAGAGTTGTGATAACCGCAGTTGCCGCCGCGCCTAATGCGCCTCCTAATAAAGCATTATTGTTGGGATCGCGTGGATCACAAGCTGCGCCTAATTGTTTAGCACGGGGTTTGACTTCACTATGAAATTGTTTACTAGCCCACGCTTTGAACGTAGAAAAAGTTTCGCGTGTTTTATCCCAACCCGTTTTAAGGTGATCTTTATTTAAAACAGCAGCGCCACTGGTAATGGCAACTAGTGCGGTTGATTGAAAACTGAAATCGAATGCTACTGCTAGCGCTGTTGCTGCTAAGCCCGCTGTTAAAGCATGTTTCTTCAAGCCCATCGTAAACCTCCTATGTGAACTTAAAACCACGACTGACATATTTGATCATTTAGCGTAGAAATACTTAAGAAAAAATCCTGACAATAAATTAGCGACTAAGATTAGCAATTTGAAAATGAGTATTGCAACTTTAAAATTTAGTTAGCTTTATTTTAAGTAGTTTATGCCATCTATCGTGTCTGATTGAACCTTTATCGCAAACAACATCCCCTTTACTTTCACTTGTGACAATTATTTATATAATCAAATACCATATAAAACACGTAATTAGGTGAGAGGCGCATATGTTACTGGGTACAACAGCAAATGAAATTATCGAAGAGTTCGATATCGATCAATTCACAAAGGATCTCGATACTTTATTTAACGATCCTGAATTTAGAGCTGCATATGACAAATTAGCTGCAGATTTTGCTACTAACGAGCCTCTTTCGCTTGATGCGCCAATTGAGCATGAAGCTGCCCCATTTATGTCAATCAGCCCACCAGTAGATGAACCTTCTGAGACTGCGCAAGAAGATCTTTCTGAAAATATATCTGATTTTGAAAAATGGTTACTTGAAAGTGAAAATTCAAGTCCAGACTCCAATACACCACAACCCATAATGACTGGAGAGTTTGCGGATTTTTGTCAATGGCTAGATGATATTTTAAAAGAGCCAGAACAAACGTCAGTAGATTCAGTTTACAGTGACGGGTCGATGTCACCTACTGACGTGAGCAAAGAATTAGCACAAAAAGCTCAAGCCGTGCAGCAAGCTTTAACCTCTGAACAAGATGAAGAAATTGAAATCAATTTACCGCCAAGTGCAATTACTTATGCCCACAAAAAACAAAAAATGATTTCGGATGATTTACGCATCGAAACGAGAAAACGCGAACTCGTTCTACCTGAAGAAGTAAGAGATTTTCAACGTAAAAGCAAAACTAAAGCGCTTGAAGCCATGAAAAAGCTTTAACCCCCCCGGCTATCTGAAACCTCCTTTCAGATAGCCTTTTTCTGCTCAGAATTGACGCCTTTCGTCTCTTATGGCACTATAGCCTTCAATTTCAATTCACTAACTTATGATTAAATACCCGTGAACACCATCAAAACGGATGTGCTCATTATTGGCGCCGGTGCCGCCGGTTTACTGTGCGCAATTGAAGCCGGAAAACGCAACCGTCACGTGTTGGTGATTGATCACGTCAATAAACCTGGCAAGAAAATTTTGATGTCAGGGGGGGGCCGCTGTAATTTCACCAATCTTCATATTCACCCCGAAAAATATCTTTCCCATAATATGCACTTTTGCAAATCGGCTTTAAGTCGTTATACCCAATGGGATTTTATTGCGCTCGTTAAAAAACACCGCATTGCTTACCATGAAAAAAAGCATGGCCAATTATTTTGTGATGATAAAGCCAAAGATATCTTGAACATGCTGTTACAAGAATGCGAACAACATGGCGCCAAAATCCAGCTCAATGAAAAAATTGAAAACATAACGCAACTGAATCCAAATCAATTTAAAATCACCAGCGACAAAACTACCTATGAATGTGAATCGCTGGTTATTGCCACCGGTGGCTTATCCATTCCGACCCTTGGCGCAACTCCTTTTGGTTATCGTGTGGCTGAACAATTTCTCATTAAAGTTTGGCCAACTCGCGCAGGCCTGGTTCCCTTAACTTTGCATAATAGCGATAAAGAACAATTCAGCGAATTATCTGGAATTTCGAATGATAGTTTTGTCGGCGTTCCCAGTATGGAATATCGTGAAAGTATTTTATTTACCCATCGCGGTTTAAGCGGACCTTCGATTTTACAAATATCTAGTTATTGGCAACCGGGCCAAACGGTCACCATCAATTTATTGCCCGATATCAATTTACTCACTAAGTTAAAAGCAGCTCAGCATCAGCATCCTAAGCGCAGCTTAAAAGAATACCTCGCCGATTTTTTGCCCAAACGAGTGGCATTAGCCTTTTTAAAACCTGACATCGCCAATCAACCATTGCACAGTATTACCACGCCGCAACTCGAAGACATTGCTGAGCAGTTTCATGTTTGGCGCATAAAACCCAATGGCACCGAAGGCTATCGCACAGCAGAAGTCACCTTGGGCGGCGTCGATTGTAATGCCATTTCTTCCAAAACGATGGAAGCGAATGGTGTTAAAGGCCTTTATTTTATTGGTGAAGTGTTGGATGTGACAGGCTGGTTGGGGGGATTTAATTTTCAATGGGCGTGGAGTAGTGGTTGGGCAGCTGGACAGGTCGCTTAATTCTGCATTTCCCGTCATTGCGAGCTGAGAGATCCCCGCAAATTTAAAATCCTGTAAAAATCAACTAATTCGTCATCCCCGCGAAAGCGGGGATCCAGTCTTTAGGAATCTAACTGGATCCCGGATATTAAGCGCCACTAAGGCTCGCAGACTCACCAAGTGGCGCTAAATTCCGCTTTCCAGCACAGTGGGATCCGAAGCTTGGAATTCACGTGACTTGAAGTCGCGGC
>JADMIO010787514.1_pt1 | contig 80567 bp, 74 predicted proteins | sample 8958161 | NCBI WGS metagenome assembly JADMIO01 (sample SAMN16585339, study PRJNA669376) | soil metagenome | isolation source: Crop rotation soil | place: USA: Cullars Rotation, Alabama | collected 2011
CCGCGACTTCAAGTCACGTGAATTCCAAGCTTCGGATCCCACTGTGCTGGAAAGAAGGTTGAAAATTATTTTGCTTCGCAAAGTTTGGGGCCATGGAGAAATAATTTCACTTTCATTGCTGATGATGAAGATCAAAACCTTCACTTGCAGGATGCAGAAATAATTTCATCAACCGCTAATGCAACAGCGCCTGTATTTAACCAGGAAAAAATTTATCTCGATGCTTTTCACCAGGAGAGTGGATCGGGTGGTAGCAGTTATCCTCAAGCCAACCAGGCTATCAATAACCAGGTTTATAATGGAACATTGATCTGGAATTTCACTGGTCATGGCGGGCCACGCCGGCTTGCTGAAGAAACAATATTGGACCAGGATATCATCAATAGTTGGAATAACCCTAATCGCCTTCCGTTATTCATTACTGCTACTTGTGATTTTGCGCCATACGATATTCCGCAGATCAATTCGATCGGTGAAAATATTTTGTTGAGACCAAAGACCGGCGCCATCGCGTTAATGACCACAACAAGAGTAGTATTTGCCTTCAGCAACCGGGTCATGAACAACAACTATATGCAATTTGCCTTGCAGGCTGATGCAAATGGAAAATATAAAAATCTCGGCGACGCAATGAGGGAAGCGAAGAATTATACTTATCAAACTTCAGGTGATATAACCAACAACAGGAAGTTCACTCTATTAGGCGATCCTGCGTTGACGATCGCTTATCCAACTTTAAAAGTCAGGGCGGTTAAAGTAAACGGTATTGTTTCAACACAGGCAGATACGTTAAACGCCAAAGAAAAAATAACAATAGAAGGAGAAGTAACTGATGTGCAGGGAAATCTTTTGACAGGGTTCAATGGAAATGTTTACCCATCTGTTTTTGATAAACCACAAACCATTACCACGCTTGCTAATGATCCCGCGAGCCAGCAAACGACTTTCACTTCTCAAACGAATTTATTGTTCAAAGGAAAAGCTTCCGTGAGCAATGGCCGTTTTTCTTTTTCTTTCAAAGTGCCGAAAGACATCAATTATCAATACGGTAATGGTAAGCTTAGCCTTTATGCGGAAAACGGGTCGCAGGATGGCAATGGAATTTTTACAAATATGATCATTGGTGGTGCAGGTACCAATATCGATAATGATAACCAGGGCCCGGCAATAAAACCTTTTTTAAATGATGAAAAATTTGTGAATGGAGGTATAACTAACGAACACCCGGTCCTGATCGTAAAGCTTGCTGATTCTTCGGGTATCAATACAGCAGGTACAGGTATCGGTCACGATATAGTGGCGACACTGGACAATGATAACCGCCGTTTTTATATTCTCAATGACTTTTATGAAAGTGATCTCGACAGTTATCAAAAAGGCGTTGCTAGGTTTCAATTACCTGAAATGGAGCCGGGGATGCACACGCTGAGCATTAAAGCCTGGGATGTGGTCAATAATTCAAGCGAAGTGATGCTGGATTTTATTGTGGCAAAGGATGAGAACCTGGAAATCAGTCATGTTTTAAATTATCCTAATCCGTTTACCACAAAAACGCAGTTCTGGTTTGAACACAACAAGCCCGGACAGGACTTACAGGTTAGACTTCAGGTATTTACACTTACAGGACGGGTAATAAAAATGATTCAAAAGACAATAAACACTGCAGGAAACCGTTCAAATGAACTAGAATGGGACGGTCGCGATGAATATGGTGACAAAGTCGGCAGAGGAGTTTATTTGTATAAGCTATCTGTTATAGTGGCGGGCAAACTAAAAAAAGAAAAAATAGAAAAATTGGTGATTTTTTAGTTTCAGGTAAAATTCAATATTTTAGCCGCTCATTTTACCAAAACTCGTATATATTTACATCCATAATTAAACAATTTCTAATGAGACCAACTGCTTTAAAACTAACTGCCGGAATTCTTATGTTTTGTGGTTTATCTTCTGTTGTGAAAGCGCAGACAGTTGATAAAATTAACGTGGTCACTACAGCTGTTCCTTTTTTACGTATTTCACCAGATGCCCGCTCAGGCGGTATGGGTGATATTGGTGTTGCTACTTCACCTGACGCAAGTGCAGGTTTTTGGAACATTGGTAAAGTGGCATTCAATGAATCAAAGGGAGGGATCGTTGCTACTTATACTCCGTGGTTGAAGGACTTGGTAAATGATGTTTATCTCGCTTCATTAGCCGGTTATTATAAATTCACCGACGAACAGGCTGTGAATCTTTCTTTGCGTTATTTCAGCCTTGGCAATATTCAATTTACAGATGGACTAGGCAACGACTGGGGTTCTGCAAAACCAAGAGAATTCAGTGTTGACCTTGGTTATTCCCGCAGACTTTCTTCTAAAGTGGGTATCGGTGTTGCTTTGAGATATATCAATTCAAATCTTACCGGTGGCGGTGTTACAAGCGGAAGCACTACTTACAAAGTAGGTAGTTCAGTAGCCGGTGATCTTGGATTCTATTATGATGCAAAAAACGCGGCTGGCAACGGATGGTCTTTCGGTGCTACAATGACTAACCTTGGCGCTAAAGTTTCTTATACAGATAATGCAGACATGAAAGATTTTATTCCTGCCAATCTTGGATTGGGTGCTGCTTGGCAAAAGAACTTCAACGAACAAAATAAGATCAGCTTTGGTGTTGACGTAAATAAATTGTTGGTACCAACTCCTCCTACTGATCTTAGCGATCCAAATGCGATAGCCAATTACAGGAAGAAAAGTGTAGTAGGAAGCTGGTTCAGTTCTTTTGGTGATGCTCCTGATGGATTTAGCGAAGAGGTTAAAGAATTCCAGGTATCAGTTGGCGCTGAATACACTTACAATAACCAGTTCTCATTGCGTACCGGTTATTTTTATGAAGATAAAACAAAAGGTAACCGTCGTTATTTCACAATAGGTGTTGGGATCAAATACAACATCTTTGGTCTTAACTTCTCTTACCTGTTACCTTCAGGTAGTGGTGTAAGCCGTAACCCATTATCAAACACACTTCGTTTCTCAGTGTTGTTTGATCTTGATGGTGGTGGCAGCAGCACCAGCAGCTCAACTGATGGTAAATAAAAACAAACATTCAACAAGTTTATAAAGAAAACGTCCCCGCCATGGTGGGGACGTTTTTATTTTGATATTTGCAGGTAACTTCATCTTTATGTCATACCGCATTGGATCAGGAGTGGATTTTCATCAATTAGCAGAAGGCCGTGAGCTTTGGATCGGTGGCGTAAATATTCCTCATCACAAAGGTGCGGTGGGGCATAGCGACGCCGATGTATTGCTTCATGCTATTTGTGATGCATTGTTAGGAGCGGCCTGCCTGGGCGATATCGGAATGCATTTTCCCGATACTGATGCTGCATATAAAAATATTGACAGCAAGATCCTTTTATCCAAGACAATTGAATTGATAAAAAAAAATGGTTATTCGATTATTAATATCGACACTACCATTTGCTTACAGGCGCCGAAGATCAGGCCACACGTTCCTCAAATGCAAAAAACAATTGCAACAATCGCCGGTATAACAGAAAAAGATATTTCTATAAAGGCAACCACAACGGAACAAATGGGATTTGTAGGAAGGGAAGAAGGGTTAATTGCGTATGCGACGGTGTTGCTTGAAAAGGTTTAAGGGTGAATGTTTAACGTTAGATGTTCTGACGATTGAATTTTTCTTTTCTGTAAAACTATCATCAAATTTGAAAAACTTTAAACCATTAAACCTTAAACGTTAAACGTTACCTTTGCCCGCATGCCAGCTATCGAAGTAAAGATCGTTAATAAATCTACTAATGAATTGCCCGCTTACGCGACAACAGGATCATCTGGTATGGATATCAGGGCATTTTTGGAAACCCCGAAAACTTTACGGCCTCTTGAAAGAGCACTGATACCTACCGGCATATTTATTGAACTACCGGAAGGGTATGAGGTGCAGGTTCGCCCAAGAAGCGGCCTCGCTGTTAAGCAGGGAATCACCTGCCTTAACACGCCAGGCACCATCGATGCAGATTACCGGGGAGAAATTAAAATTATTTTAATCAACCTTTCTGCCGAAGAACAAGTCATTAATCCGGGCGACCGCATTGCCCAGATGATAATACAAAAAGTAGAAAAAATGCTGTGGAAGCCCGTTGACGAATTAGCTGTTACAGAAAGAAACGTCGGCGGGTTTGGTCACACTGGCAAACAATAATAACAATGAGATCAATACTCGTAATTATAGCAGCAATTGTTTTGTTTACATCATGTCGTTCTACGCGTAAGATACAAACCGCTATTGCAAAAAAGGATACAGTAGAAGTAAAGCCTCCTGTGCAAACTGGTGAGGACTCTGCCGCGTTTATCAGTGAGACTTATAATAAGATAAAAGCACAAAGGATAACATTCACAACATTTTCAGCGAAAATTGATGTGGACTATGTTGGTGCCAATGGTAAAAAGGAAAATGTGAACGCTAACCTGAGAATGTATAAGGACAGTGCGATATGGATTGCTGTTACCGGCCTTTTTGGTATTGAAGGGTTGAGAGCTTATATCACCAAAGATTCTATCAAGATCGTCAATAAGATTGATAAAATATATACAGGGAGAAGTGTGGCATATGTGCAGGAGGTCACCGGCCTTCCGCTTGACCTGAAGTCATTGCAGGAACTTGTAATTGGCAATCCCGTTTTCCTTGACAGCAATATTGTCTCTTATACAAGATCTGCCAACTCAGTTTCTTTTTTAAGCATAGGAGAGGGTTTCAAAAACCTGATCACACTGACAGAAGGTATATTGCGACACAGCAAGCTCGATGATATAGATATGACACGCAACCGCACCTGCGACCTTACTTATGATGAATATGAAAATAAAAAAGGCGTAAATTTTTCTTCTAAAAGACGGATAACGGTATCTGAGAAATCAAAACTGGATATAAAACTTGATTTCAAGTCCTATAACTTTAATGAAACGTTAAGCTTCCCGTTTTCAGTACCTAAAAATTACACATGGAACTAAGGGAAATAAAATTTATCTTGTAATATATCGTTATAGATTTCTCCCGATGACTATCGGGACCTGCCCGGCACCCTGTTTTTATTTATTTGTTCAAACAATAAACTATGCTGAAAAATAACCTGCTTCTTCTCTTATTTATTGCCGCGATCCTTCCGGCTTTGAATGCACAGCCCGGTTCTGATAAGTCGGAGCTTGAAAAAGAAAGACAACAGATCCAGAATGAACTCCGGCAGATGCAGGATATGTATAACAACGTAAAAGGCAAGACCAGGTTATCTGTAAGGCAATTAAATATATTAAAGAAGAAAATTTCGCTGCAGGAGCGATACATCAATAGTATCAACCGTGAATTGAAGATGATCGATGATGATATTTACCTGAGCAATCTCGAAATTTACCGCCTCCAAAGACAGGTCGATACATTAAAAGCACAATATGCCCGCACTATCGTATACGCTTACAAGAACCGGAGCAGTTATGATTATGTAAACTTTATTTTTTCAGCCAATAGTTTTAATGATGCTATCCGCAGAATTGCTTACCTGAAAAGTTATCGTGCTTACCGCGAAAAACAAGTAAGCAATATCCTGGAAACTCAGCAGCTCATTGGCAAAAGGCAAAAGCAGCAATTGGGAAGAAAGGAACAAAAGAATGTCGCTTTGCAGATGGAAGTAAAAGAAAGAAATGTACTGGATGTTCAGAAAAAAGAAAAAGATGCGGTAGTATCGGAATTGACAACGCAGGAAAAAGATCTGCAAAAACAAATAACGGCAAAAAGAAAACGTGATAAGGATATTCAAAATGCTTTAGCTGCAATTGTACGTCGTGAAATAGCAAGAGCAACGGAAGAAGCAAAACGAAAAGCAGCAGAAGAAAAGAAAAATGAAGTAACAACGATAACACCGGGAACAACAAAGCCAGCCACGGAGAAACCGGTTAGCAACAGGCCCGCTAGTTATCTTGATCTGAATGCCAGTGACGTGAAGTTAAACGGGCAATTTGAACAGAACAAAGGCAAACTACCCTGGCCCGTAGATAAATTTTTTGTACTTACACATTTTGGTCCTTATACTATTGAAGGAACAAAGTTGAAAGATATTAACCCGGGTGTTACTATAATAACTCCTGATGCAGGTGTGGCTGTAAAAGCTGTCTTCGACGGTGAAGTAGCAGCTATCAATAATTATGGCACAGGTGTAATGGTTGTGATAAGACATGGAAAATATTTTACCACGTATAGTAATCTTTCCGGGGTGAGTGTATCCAAAGGCGCTTTGGTAAAAACAGGACAGGCTATTGGTAAAGCAGGTGGTGCTGATGATGGATCAGGCGGCCAGGTTGATTTTATTTTAATGATTGAAAATAAAAATGTAAACCCGGAACTTTGGTTGCGTCGTTAAAGATTATAGTAACTAATTAAAAGTCCCCGTCGCAGCGGGGACTTTTTCTTTTTTAATTCGCGTCAATTCGCGTTACAGAAATCGTTCGTATAACTTTTCATATATCGGTATGATGTTCGCTATGTCGTATTTCCTTGCATAAGCAGCAGCTCTTTTCTTAAATGCGTTCAACGTTTCATCATCCTTTAATATATCCAGGGCTTTGCGGCTCATCGTAAGTACTTCACCGACATTAGCCATATAACCTGTTTCTCCATCAATATTTATTTCTTTTAATCCTCCCGCATTACTTGATATCACCGGTACACCGGCTGCCATAGCTTCCAGCGCAGCCAAACCAAAGCTTTCATATTCTGATGGAAGAAGGAACAGGTCAGCGATCGCCAGTATATCTTCCATTTGTTCCTGCTTTCCTACAAACCGTATTTCTTCACACACGCCTAATGAACGGGCCAATTCTTCAGCAGATTGCCTTTCAGGTCCATCACCTACAAATAATAATTTTGAAGCGATCTCTTTTTGTACTTCAAAAAATATCTTCACAACATCCTGTACTCTTTTTAATTTCCTGAAATTGGAAGCATGTAATAAGATCCTTTCTCCATTTGGCGCTATTACTTTTTTAAAAGCATCAATAGGTTTTCGGCTGAAGCGCTGCACATCCACAAAATTGTAAATGACCTCGATATCTTTTTCAATAGTAAATATTTTATAGGTCTCATCACGCAGGTTATTGGAGACAGCGGTGATAGCATCGCTTTGATTGATTGAAAAAGCTACAACCGGCGCATAGGTTTTATCTCTTCCCACTAATGTTATATCAGTACCATGAAGCGTGGTGATGACAGGGATCTTTTTTCCTTCTCCTTCCAATATCTTTTTTGCCATATACGCGGCAGAAGCATGCGGAATAGCATAATGAACATGCAACAGGTCAAGATTATTATTCTTGATCACATCCACCATCGTGCTTGCCAAAGCAGTTTCATATGGCGGGTAATCAAACAAAGGATAAGTAGGCACCTGCACTTCGTGATAATAAATATTGGGAATAAATCCATTTAACCTTACCGGTTGCTGGTAAGTAATAAAATGAACATGGTGACCTTTTTGTGCAAGGGCCTTTCCTAATTCCGTAGCTAAAACACCGCTACCGCCAAATGTGGGGTAGCAAACAATTCCGATTCTCATAAAAACTGGTTATTATTCATCCGGCACCCTAAGGTAACAGTTTTAAAAGAAGAAGGTTTGCCGTTTATCTTAAAACTTATTTTCATTTTTTAGGTTTCGGCTAACTTTATCAAAATTCATGTACATGAGAAGATTATTTTTAGCTGCCCTTTTTCTATTTCCGTCTATGATGCTGTTAGCGCAACAGGAAGACTCACTTTTTATCAAAAAGATCTCCGACGAAATATTTACCAATGGTAAAGCTTATTCCAATCTGTGGGACCTTACAAAAAAGATCGGCGGTCGTTTGACCGGCTCTCCTCAAATGGTGAAAGCGGAGCTATGGGGTTTGAAAACAATGCAGGAAAGCGGTGCAGATAAAGCTTGGTTACAGCAATGCATGGTACCGCATTGGATAAGAGGAGGGAAAGACCAGGCCGATGCCCATTACAATTCAGCTTCGCCACAAGCGAGAAATACAATCCTGACAACAAAAAAGCTGAACATACTTGCACTTGGAAACTCATTGGGCACAGGTGCCAAAGGATTATCCGCTGATGTGATCATGGTGGATTCATTCGATGTATTAGAAGCAAAAAAAGATGAAGTAAAAGGAAAGATCGTTTTCTTCAATTATAAGTTTAAATCAACTTTTGTAAGTCCTTTCCAGGCATATGGCGATGCGGTTCGTTACCGGGGACAAGCAGCAAGTCGTGCAGCCAAATACGGAGCAGTGGCAGTGATCGTAAGAAGTATGAGCCATAGCGTCGACAATCATCCGCATACAGGTGCAATGAGATATGATTCGCTGTATGCAAAAATTCCTGCGGTAGCAATTGGTTTAAGAGATGCTGATTGGCTGAGTGATCAATTGCAAAAGAAAAAAGTTTCTGTTTATTTAAAAACAATGGCCAGGTTTTTACCGGATACAATTGGTCATAATGTTATAGGTGAAATAACAGGATCTGAATTCCCTGATCAATATATAACTGTTGGCGGTCATTTGGATTCATGGGACCCTGCCGAAGGCGCACACGATGATGGCGCTGGCGTGGTTCAAACAATTGAAATATTAAGAGCATTCAAAGCACTTGGCTTTACACCAAAACACACCATACGATTTGTTTTATTTGCCAATGAAGAAAATGGATTAAGAGGCGGTACTAAGTATGCAGAAGAAGCAAAAGAAAAAAATGAAAAACATGTTTTTGCACTGGAAAGTGATGCAGGTGGGTTTACTCCGAGAGGATTTGGTTTTAATGCAAGTGATGAACAGGTAAGCAAAGCGCAAAAGTGGAGTAGTTTATTGGCGCCGTATGGTGGAGGTAATTTAAATAAAGGTGGTGATGGAGCAGATATCGGTCCTTTGCAAAGAGCTTATAATATTCCCGCTGCCGGACTCAACCCTGATCCGCAACGTTACTTCGATTATCATCATGCAGCCAGTGATGTTTTTGAAAATGTAAATAAAAGAGAATTGGAGTTGGGCGCTATTAATATGGCAGCATTGATCTATTTGGTAGATAAATATGGACTATAAAAGTTCTGAGGAATACTTTGTTCAGCAGAATTATTATTTCGCTTTAATTATAAATACGAAACTACAAGTTTCGTATAGCCTGGATAAATATGGACTGTGTGCTGTTTGGTCAAACAATTTACCCAAGAAGCTTATCAAGGGCTTTTTGAACAGAAGTAAAAGGAAATGATTCAACGGCTTTCTGCATTTGCTTTTTTATTTCTTCAGTGGCCAGGTAGCCAATACTTCCTTCATGCGTATGCTTCACATGTATATCATATGAAAACTTGCCTGCTTCAATATCCATCCCTATCTTTTTATAAGCATCACGGAAAGGTATTCCGGCATTTACCAGTTTATTTACTTCTTCTACACTAAAAAGGTATTTGTATTTTTCATCAGCCAGTATATCTTTTTTTATTTCTACTGCAGATAACATCAAACCTGCCATTTCAATACAATCTCTTAATGTTTTAAAAGCAGGGAACAAATGTTCTTTTAATAATTGCAGGTCACGGTGATAACCCGAAGGAAGATTGGTGGTCATCAGCATGATCTCGTTAGGCAATGCTTTGATACGGTTGCAATGCGAACGGATCAATTCAAATACATCCGGATTTTTTTTATGCGGCATGATGCTGCTGCCGGTAGTCAATTCAGCAGGAAATGAAATAAAACCAAAGTTTTGATTAAGGTACAGGCACGCATCCATCGACAGCTTACTCAATGTATCAGCAACATTTGCCAAAGCCATTGCAGCAATTCTTTCTGCTTTCCCTCTTCCCATTTGCGCATACACAACATTATAATTGAGGTCATCGAAACCAAGCAGATTTGTTGTCATTGTTCTGTTAATGGGAAAAGACGAACCATAACCCGCCGCTGAACCTAAGGGATTTTTGTTTACGATATCGTAAGCTGCTTTCAACGTAATAACATCATCCACCAAACTTTCAGCATAAGCGCCAAACCACAAACCAAAAGAAGACGGCATGGCCAATTGAAGATGTGTATAACCAGGCAATAAATATTCCTCGTATTTTTCACTTTGTGATTGCAATAGTCCAAAGAAAGGCTGGATAGATTTTACCAGCTCTTCAATTTCATTTCTTAAAAAAAGTTTTATGTCAACCAGCACCTGGTCATTCCGGCTGCGGGCAGAGTGAATTTTTTTACCGGCATCTCCTAGTCTTTCAGTGAGCATTAATTCGACCTGGGAGTGAATATCTTCGACATCACTCTGTAATTTGAAATCGCCAGCTTTAATTTCAGCATAAATATTCTTCAGTTCCCTTTGCAGTCTTGGTAATTCATTCTTTGTGATCAGGCCGATAGATTGCAGCATTTGAATATGTGCCAATGAGCCCAGCACATCAAACGCAGCCAAATAAAGATCCATTTCCCTGTCATTGCCAACGGTGAACTGTTCTACTTCTTTCAATGATGTCTTGTCTTTTTGCCAGAGTTTCATAATACATTGTTTCCGGTTTCCGGTTACTTATTTCCTGTTTCTTTATCCGGGAGTAATGGGTAACTAAAGTACCTTTTCTAATAATTTTATATACAACTCAATTCCTTCCCTGATCTCATCTACAAAAATATACTCATCTGCTGAATGACTGCGACCCGAATCTCCTGGTCCCATTTTCAACGAAGGAAAAAACATTAACGCCTTATCAGATGTAGTAGGAGATCCGTAATAATTTCTCCCAAGTTCCATACCGGCTTTCACCAACGGATGATCCAGATCAATAGATGTAGAACGAAGACGGAAACTTCTTGCCTTTACTTCACTTTTTATGTTTTCTTTAATTACTTCAAAAACTTCTTCGAACGTATAGAATTCATTTACCCGTATATCTACCACAAATTTGCATTGGGCCGGCACAACATTATGTGCTTTGTTGTCTGTTTCAATTACTGTTACATCCATATTTACCGGTCCCAATAATTCAGAAACCTTTGGAAATTTATAAGAAGTGAACCATTGAATATCTTTAATTGCTTTATAAATAGCATTGTCACCTTCTTTTCTTGCCGCATGTCCCGCTTTTCCTTTTGCAATGCAATCCAATACCATCAATCCTCTTTCGGCAACGGCCATTTGCATTTGTGTGGGCTCACCAACGATAGCGCAATCGATAGGTCCAAGCTCTTTCAACAAAACCTCTATACCATTGGCACCTGAAATTTCTTCTTCAGCAGAAGCTGCCATCATTAAATTATACTTCATGTTTTCTTTATCGTAGAAATAAAGAAACGCAGCGATCAAAGACACCAATGAACCACCGGCATCATTGCTGCCAAGTCCATATAATTTTTCGTCTTCGACCGTTGGTTTAAAAGGATCTCTTGTATACTGGGAGTTGGGTTTTACCGTATCATGATGTGAATTCAGTAAAAGTGTTGGCTTGGTATTATCAAAATATTTATTGACGGCCCACACATTATAAAGATGTTTTTTTACAGGAATATTTCTTTCGAGAAAAAATTTTTCCAATATCTCGGAGGTCTTATCTTCTTCCCTGCTGAAAGAAGGAGTGGAGATCAGCTTTTTCAACAAACCGATCGCATCTTCCTGCAAAATATGTATTGTGTCGTTACCCATTGATGATAGCAGTTCCGGTTTGGCCATTGATCAACTGGATTAATTCTTCTGCTTTCCCGATGATCACTTTCTTTACACCGCTGTTTAATGCAGTGAAAGCATTGTCCAGTTTGGGGATCATACCCGCGAATATTTTTTGCCGGTCCTTCAACTGCCGGTAATAAGCTGAAGTAATCTCGGGAATGACCGTTGAATCATCATTGGCATCCAGCAACACACCTTTTTTTTCAAATGAATAAACAAGGCTGACATCATACTCATCACTCATTCCTTTGGCAAGCTCTTGTGCAATTGTATCTGCATTGGTATTTAATAGCTGCCCCTGCTGATCATGTGTGATCGGTGCAAATACAATAGCGATGTTTTGCTCAAGCAAACTTTTTAGCAAAGGAACATTGATCGCATCCACATCACCTACAAAACCGTAATCAATTACCGGGTGTTTTCTTTTATGAGCTAATATAGCATCACCATCTGCGCCGCAAAGACCGAGAGCATTGCAATGATTTGCGTGCAACTTTGCCACAATGTTTTTATTGATATAACCGGCATATACCATTGTTACGATCTTCAATGTTTCCACGTCTGTAATTCTTCGTCCGTCCACCAATTTTTGTTCTACTCCTAATTGTTCAGCCAGTTTAGTAGCCAGCTTGCCTCCTCCATGTACCAATATTTTTTTCGTTGCTATATTGGCAAAATCTTCAAGGAATGAAGAAAGTTTTGTTTCATCATCAATAATATTTCCGCCAATCTTTATCACTAACAATTCATCCATATAACAATTTAACTTTTCGCCTTTAATATCTCCGATAATACAGCCTGTGCTGCCCAAACACGATTCGATGCTTCCTGTGTTACCAAACTATTAGGACCATCCAATATCTCATCGCTTAATTCTACATTTCTTCTTACAGGCAGGCAATGCATCACTTTGGCATTATTGGTCAGTTGCAATTTTTCATTGGTCAGCATCCATTCCGGGTCATTGCAATATATTTTACCATAGTCCGTATAAGTACTCCAGTTTTTTACATACACAAAATCCGCTCCTTTCAATGCTTCATCCTGGTCATGTGTGATCGTAGCACCCTTGGTAAATTGTTCGCTCAATTCATAATCTTCAGGATGAGTGATCACGAAATTTATTCCTCCCTCTTCCCCCTCTCCACCTGTGGAGAGGGCCGGGGTGAGGCGGCGCCCCCATGCATTGATCCATTGTGAAAAGCTATTCGCCACGCATTGCGGCAATGCCTTAACATGCGGCGCCCAGGTCAAAACGATCTTCAGTTTTTGACTTTTAATTTTTGATTTTTGATTTTCCTCTTCAATAGTAATAATATCCGTCAGCGATTGCAAAGGATGAAGCGTCGCACTTTCCAAACTCACCACAGGAATGCCTGCATATTTGACAAACTGTTTAATAAATAATTCGCTGTAATCATCTTCACGATTCTTTAATGATGGAAAGGTCCTGATCGCAAGCACATCAAAATATTTTCCCATGATGGGTGCAGCATCTTTTACATGTTCGACTGTACTTCCGCTCATGATCGCTTCTTCTTCAAATTCCAGCGCCCAGCCTTCACTGCCTACATTAAAAACAATTGCATCCATACCGAGATTTTGTGCAGCGATCTGTGTACTCAATCTTGTACGCATACTTGGATTCAGGAAAAGACAACCGATCCTTTTATTAGTACCAAGTGTTTTGTCTTTAAAAGGATCGGCTTTATACGCCAGCGCCTTTTGCACAAGCGCATCAATATTCGTTACGTCATTAACTGAAATGAAATTTTTCAATATTGAAAGTTTGAAATTTTTATTGGCCCAACTGCATTACTACTATCAGCTTCGTTGCGTCGCACACTTCATCTTCCTGTCCATTACTCAGCAACTACATCGCAGTTTATCCTGAGCTTGTCGAAGGGTTCCCATTTCATCTCCCTGTTCATAACTCAACAATTCAGGGCTGAAGCCCTTCACCTGGTTGGTTCAATAACCCCAGCATTAATGCTGGGGTTAAATATCCTTAGAAAAATTGGCCTTTAGCCCTGAACCTTCTCCGTCACCTTTTCAATCTCTTCCTTTATCGAATCAATAAATTGTTCCGCATCTCTTTTCTTCAACGCCAGTGAAGGTAATAAACGAATGACGTTTGGTTTGGCTTCACCGGTAAATATCTTTTGATTCCACAATAAATTTTTCTTCAGGTCCTTTAATTCTTCGGGCACATCAAAGCCGATCATCAATCCCTTGCCTCTTACATTTTTTAACTCCGGTATGTCTTCTAATTGATCTTTCAGGTACTTTCCAACCATCACTGCATTACCCATCAGCTTCTCTTCTTCTATCACTTCCAACACAGCTAATGCTGCTGCACACGCAAGATGATTGCCACCGAATGTTGTGCCCAGCATAAAATGTTTGGGTTTAATATGCGGTGCGATAATAATTCCGGCTACAGGAAATCCATTGCCCATACCTTTTGCCATTGTATAAATATCCGCGTTTACTCCCGCGAAATCATGACTGAAGAATTTACCCGTTCTTCCATAACCGCATTGAACACTATCGGCAATATATACCGCGCCATATTCATCGCAAAGCGAACGGATCTTTTTCAGGAATGAATCATCGGCTACATTGATACCGCCAACACCCTGTATACCTTCAATTATTACACTGGAAATTTTTTTGCCTTGTTTTTCAAAACATTCCTGCAAAGCATCTTCATCATTCAACGGGAGAAAGATAACATTGTCTGTTTCATTAACAGGCGCCACATAATTTTTATTATCAGTAACGGCAACAGCTAAAGATGTTCTGCCATGAAAAGATTTGGAAAAGGCAATTATTTTCTTTCTTCCATTATGAAAACTTGCAAGCTTCAACGCATTCTCATTTGCTTCGGCGCCTGAATTGCAAAGGAAAAGCTGGTAGTTGTCTTTACCGGATATTTTGCCCAGCTTATCTGATAATTGTTGTTGCAAAGGGATCTTGATTGAGTTGGAATAAAAAGCGATCTTTTCCAATTGCTCTTCCAGTCGTTTTACCCAATGAGGATGCGTGTGGCCAATACTGATCACGGCATGCCCTCCATACAGGTCAAGATATTGCTCGCCCTTATCATCCCACACATAGGATCCTTTGGCTTTTACAATGGTAATGTCATTCAGCGGGTAAACGTCAAATAAATTCATCTTTATTTTATTTTTAATTTTTTCAAAGTTGGTTTATAGATCAGGAATGGAGAAGCTTCTTTTGTCCATGCCGCTTCTTCTTCAGCAAGTTTAACTTTTACTTCTTTCCATTCGGTTTTATTTTCAGCATAGTCAAGCAATAATTGGTCCCCGATCAATAATTCAATTGCTTTTTTATCATTAAAGGCTTCATATTTTCCCTCTCTCCACGCAAAGTCGGATGACTTTTCTTTGACATACTTTAATAGTTGCAACGAATGAGACAATGAATGATATTTTTCCTTCTCATTTACCATTAAATGCAGGCCGCTGCATGTTTGTTGATTGAATTTATGAAAGACAGGAATAAAAACTAACGGACGGATGTAGCAATGCTTGTTGTAAACAGCATGTTTGGAATTGTTCCAGTCTTCATTAAACACCCAGTTCAGAAAAGGAGCGCCGATCATTTCAAAAGGAAGAGTTGTTCCTCGCCCCTCGCTGATATTTGTTCCTTCCCATAAGCATTGCCCGCTGTACAGACAACAGGTATTGGTGGAAGGAATATTTGGTGAAGGCGAAATAAAAAGAGAATCTTTTTTATGAACAGGATAAATGATCAGTTCCCAGGAGGCATTTAATTTATTTTTAAAATAACGGCAAAGCTCCCCGATAGTTAAACCATGACGATGAGGTAATCCTTCGAGCCCGATAAAAGAGGCATATTCATTTGTCAATCTCGTTCCTTCAACTGTTCTTCCCGCCGGGTTAGTTTTATCGATAACAATAATATCTATTTCAAGATCCAGTTCAGTTATTTTTTTTAATAATAACCATGTTGTCGTTGTATAGGTATAATAGCGGCTGCCTGTATCCTGTATGTCGATTATGAGAGTATCGAGTTCATTCAACTGCTCTGCTGAAGCAGTCAAAGAGTGATCCGTTGAATTATAAAGTGAGATCCATTCAATTTCAGCTGAAATGTTTTTATAAAGATTTGCATCATCCAATTTTACCTGGTCCTGCAATTCACCAAACAATCCGTGCTCGGGAATAAAAACTTTTTTCAGCTTACCAGTTTCAATTAAAGACTGAAAACTATATTTACCATTTTGCCGGTGCCAACCAGATTGATTGCACAATAAACCTATCGATTCCTTTTTCTTTATTAGCTTATATAAAGGAAAATGTTTCATCCTTAAAACCCGGTTGATTTGGTTTGAAGCACTTCGGTTTCTTCCAGTCTAAACATTAGATTCACCTGGTTAATAATTTGGATCTTTCTTTAAAATAAGAGTATACGTATGAACATGGTCCCTGCTTCGTATTGTCATCTCTTCTGTTAATTGTAAATTATTGTCATCAATAAAATGTACTTTATAACCTCCGGAAACTATGGAAAGTCCAGCTACATGGCTGGACGTTACTAAAAAACTATCCTTTATTTCGTAATCTCCTTCATCAATAAGATCCCCTAATTTATGTTTGTATTTTGAGTTACCTGAAAAGATAAAATAGCACCCTTTCTCAATTTGATTTTGGACCTCTTCCTGCAGAAGCAGTTCACCTGGTTTATAAATTCCTCTTTTAGTTGCAGCATACAGGGAATCTGATACTGGTTTTGTACATAATACTTTTTCATCTATTAAATTCCACTTACCCGTTAATCGATTTTTTTTGTTGCAGGAAATCAATAAAACAATGCTGCTGATCAGCAGTAAAAAATGCATTGGATCATTGTAATATAGTTTAGTACTATTCACGTTAAAACATCGAAGCCTTTAACTGCAGGCCTGCACATTCATCTAATCCAAACATAAGATTCATGTTTTGTACAGCCTGCCCGCTTGCCCCTTTTAATAGATTATCGATTGCAGAATGAACAACAAGTTTGCTTCCTGCTTTTTCCAGTTGTATCACCGCTTTATTCGTATTGACCACCTGTTTCAGGAAAATAGCATCCCTGCTTATATGGGTAAAAGGATGGTCTTTATAAAAATCTTCATAGAGCCTGAACAATTTTTCCAAAGGCTCTTCACAATGAACCGTAGAACTTGCAAAAATACCTCTCGTAAAATCTCCTCTCCATGGAACAAAACTGAGTTCGATCGTACTCTTTGGTTGCAACTGTAACAACGATTCCCCGATCTCACCAAGATGCTGATGAGTTAAAGTTTTATACGCTTGTATATTATTAGCTCTCCAGCTAAAATGTGAAGTGGTCGACAAACTTTGTCCCGCACCCGTTGAACCAGTAATACCTGTTGTATAAATTTCATCAAGCAAACCGGCTTTTGCCAATGGCAACAAACCTAATTGAATAGAAGTAGCAAAGCAACCGGGGTTCGCGATGTTACCAGCCGATTTGATCTTTTCCTTATTTAATTCAGGCAATCCATATACAAATTGTCTTTTACCGGTTTTAGATTGTTGCTTTAACCGGAAATCATTGGCAAGATCAATAACTTTTATTTTATCAGCGATCTTGTTCTCTGATAAAAATTTTTTTGATTCACCATGACCCAAACAAAGAAACAATACATCAATCTTGTCAGAAAGTTTATCGGTAAACTTCAGCTCCGTATCTCCCAACAGGTCCTGGTGAACAGCATGAACAGGTTTACCTGCATTGCTCCGGCTATGAATAAAAGAAACAGATACATACGGGTGATGGATCAATAAACGTATTAATTCGCCACCGGTATAACCTGCTCCGCCTATTATACCAACATTTACTTTAATATTTTTTATGCTCTTCATTCTGTAGTACTCTTAAAGTCCCTCCTTCGGTCCCGGTAGTTATCGGGATAGGGAGGCTTTTATATCTTCTTCGGAGCCACCGCATCCTTTACCTGGTGATAGATCATTGTTTGATTGCCGAATATTTTACTGAAGCCTCTTACATCTTCACCGCTCCATCCACTGTTCATCTCACCGTATTTTCCAAACCTGCTGCTCATCAGGTCATGTAATGATTCAATACCGATGATTTGGAAACGGTATGGATGTAATTGAACAAACACATCTCCTGTTACATTGCGTTGTGATGTTTCAAGGAACGATTCGATATCTCTCATCACCGGGTCCAGTATTTGTCCTTCATGCAGCCAGTTGCCATAGAATTGTGACAACTGGTCCTTTAATGTCAATTGCCATTTAGTAAGCACATGTTTCTCCAATGCGTGATGCGCTTTTAATATGATCATGGGTGCAGCGGCTTCAAAGCCTACACGTCCTTTTATTCCAATGATCGTATCGCCTACATGGATATCACGGCCAATGCCATATGGGCCCGCTATTGATTGTAAATATTGAATGCAATCAGAAGGATGCTGAAAAGCTTTGTCATTTATTTTTTTCAACTCTCCTTTTTCAAAACGCAAACTCACTTCTTCACTATCCTGTTTTGTTACCTGCGTCGGCCATGCTTCTTCCGGTAACATGCCTTTTGATGATAAAGTTTCTTTTCCTCCCACACTTGTTCCCCACAATCCTTTGTTGATCGAATACATGGATTTTTCAAAATTCATATCCACTCCTTTACCTTTCAGGTATTCTATTTCCTGTTCGCGGCTCAATTTCAGATCACGTATAGGAGTAATGATCTCTACACCGGGGATCATAATATTAAAGATCATGTCAAACCTCACCTGGTCATTGCCGGCGCCGGTACTGCCATGTGCAACAGCATCCGCATTCAATGCCATAACATGATCGGCGATGTGCAATGCCTGGCTCAATCTTTCAGCGCTTACACTAAGAGGATAAGTATTATTCTTTAAAACATTGCCGTAGATGAGATATTTGATAATGCTGTCATAATAACTCTTTACAGCATTCACAGTTTTATGCGACTTCACGCCAAGCTTGTAAGCATGCGCTTCAATATTTTTTAATTCTTCTTCTGTAAAACCACCTGTGTTCACGATGATACTATGCACTTCGTAACCCAGATCTTCGGTAAGGTATTTAACGCAGTAAGAAGTATCTAATCCGCCGCTGAAACCTAAAACAACCCTTAACCCCGACGGCGGCTTCTTGTTCATATTTGATTCAGGTGCGCTCATTTGTTTATTAGAATTCGTTAATTGAAATTATTATTCATCCCCGTCGGCGGTTCGACCCTTAACCCTGACGGCGGATTCTTTTAATATTTGTTTCAAAAACACTCTTTTGTTTATTTGAATTAGTTAGATGAAAGTAATATTTATCCCCGTCAGCGGTTCAGAATTTAAAAATGGAATAAATGGAATATTGATTTAAGCTTCCCGCTGCTGTTACCATCCTTATCTTTTTTCATGAATGGTCGCAGGAGTTTCCATTGTTTGAAGCGCAGTAAACGTTCCAGGCCCTTCGCGTTCTCTTTAAAGAATTCTTTTGTTTCTTCCGGCTCATAGTGATCTTTCGGATCGTAGAGCATAGCCGTACACATACAGTTCTTTCTTTCTTTGCTCATCAGTATTTCATAGTTCACACAACTCTTGCAACCCGCCCAGAAAGCTTCATCCTGCGTCAGCTCAGAATATGTGACCGGCTCATAACCCAAATCGGAGTTGATCTTCATTACCGCTAGACCGGTAGTTAACCCGAAAATTTTTGCTTCGGGATATTTCTGTCTAGAAAGATTGAATATTTTTTTCTTGATCGATTTGGCCACACCGCTTTTCCTGTATTCGGGAGAAACGATCAAACCTGAATTGGCGACATACTCACCATGGCTCCATGTTTCGATATAACAAAATCCTACCCACTTGCCATCAGCAGTCAAAGCGATCACTGCTTTGCCTTCGTCGATCTTTTGTTCGATATATTCAGGAGAACGTTTGGCAATACCCGTACCACGGGCTGCCGCCGATGATTCCATTTCATCGGTGATTATTTTTGAATAAGCCTTATCATCCGGTGTTGCTACCCTGATAATGATCTGTTGATTGTCCACGTTGAAAAAATTAATTGGATATGGAACGACCAGTTCTTAAAAAATTTCTTGGGGTATAGTTCACTGACAGGGGCCATGGTCAGGGGTTTGTCCTGTCAGAATACAGGGCGGCGTCGCGGACGTGGAGAGTATGTAAACACATCAAAGCCTACCGCATATACACCGCTGGTGATCGGCGCATGAAAGGCGAATTGCTTGGTATGTGTCAGAATATTTTTCACGTTTTTAAATCGAGTACAAATGTATAATAATAATTGGTTTAGTGTCACAAATTTTTTGTTAACCTAACAGTTGTTTGACATTACCGGTTTGTAAAGGTTTAGCCATAAAATGTGAAATATTTTTATTGCCCAAACTACAGTACTACTATCATCGTCCCTTGCAAGTTTACACCGGACTCGATCCGGTGCACTCTTCATCGTTCCGTTCGCTACTGAACAATTTTGTAGCGTCATTGCGACTGCGAGCGAAGCAGGAAGCAACCTGCTGAGTAATTATACATAAACGGTGCCACGGTTTTGAACAGTGACACTCTTATCTAAAAAGTAACTAAACCGCTGCCTGATTTATATTAAACATCCAATACTAAATGAAAATATTGCCGGACGAAAGCCTGTTTTGATCAAACAATAGGAGACAATGAAGATTAAAAAATGTTTACTCAATAATGAAATTTATATTATCTTTTAAAGAGCTTTAGTCAAATGTTTTGATTAAGGTTTTGTTTTTTTGGTTTAAAACAAATTATTTTATTGTGGGCAAAATAATCGGCATTGACCTGGGAACAACCAACAGTTGCGTTGCAGTCCTGGAAGGAAATGAGATCGTGGTAATATGTAATGATGATGGGTATCGCACAACCCCATCGGTAGTATCTTTTCTTAAAAATGGTGAAAGGAAAGTAGGGGCTTCTGCAAAAAGACAGGCTATTACTAACCCCGTCAATACCATCGGGAATATAAAACGTATTATGGGTCGTGTATTTGATGAAGCAATACAGGAGATCCCACTCTCCAGTTTTAGATTGGTGAAAGGTGATAATAATACAGCACGCATTAATATCGATGGCAAGTTATATTCTCCTCAGGAGATATCCGGGATGGTTTTGCAAAAATTGAAACGAACAGCGGAAGAATATTTGGGTGAGGAAGTTTCAGAAGCTGTCATTACCGTTCCGGCATATTTTAATGATGCGCAAAGACAAGCTACCAAAGAAGCCGGTGAGATTGCAGGGTTGACCGTTCGCCGGATCATTAACGAGCCAACAGCAGCAGCATTGGCTTATGGTTTCAGACAGCATCCGCAGGATCAGCAGATCGCGGTATTTGATCTCGGCGGCGGTACGTTCGACATCTCTATATTGGCAATAGGAGATGGAGTTTATGAAGTTAAATCAACAAATGGTGATTCTTTTCTCGGAGGAACAGATTTTGATAAAGTGATCATGGATTGGCTTGCTGATGAATTTAAAAAAACTGAAGGAATTGATTTGCGCAAAGATCCACTGGCCCTTCAACGTTTAAGAGACAGTGCTGAAAAGGCAAAAATCGAATTATCTTTTTCCAGCGAAGCTGAAATTAATCTTCCATACATTGCTGTTGTAGATGGTAAGCCGGTTCATTTCGTCAAAACAATATCCAGGACCAAATTTGAGCAACTGGCAGAAAATTTATTTGCACGTTGTGTGAAAATATGTGAAAGGGCGTTAAAAGATGCGGGTGTAACCACTACTCAAATCGACAAGATAATTATGACTGGGGAAAGTTGCCGCATTCCGAAAATAACTGAATTGGCAGAAAAGCTTTTTGGACAAAAAGTAAGTTATCGCCTTAATCTTTCCGAAGCAGTAGCGATTGGTGCAGCAATACAGGCCGGGGTTTTAACCGGCGAAATAAAAGATGTGCTGTTGATGGATGTTACGTCGCTGAGTATTGGTATTGAAACCATGGGAGGCGTAATGACGGCACTACTACCAGCAAATACGACAATTCCGACGAAAAGATCAGAGATGTTCTCAACAGTCAAAGACAATCAGCCGGGTGTGCAGATACATGTATTACAGGGTGAACGTCCAATGGCAAAAGACAATAAAAGTATTGGAATATTTAACCTGGATGGCATTCCACCCGCCCCGAGAGGCGTACCGCAGATAGAAGTAACATTTGACATTGACGCTAATGGTATTTTACATGTTACAGCAAAAGACAAAGGGACAGGCAAAGAACAAAAGATACATATTATAGCAGGAAGTGGTTTGAGCAAAGAAGAAGTAGAAAAAATGAAAGCCGAAGCAAAAGACAATATAGCAGCCGATAAAGCCGAACGGGAAAAAATACGCAAGCTAAATGAGGCGGATAGCCTGGCATTCATGACAAAAAAAAGAATAAATGAATACGGTCACAAGATACAGGGCAATACAAAAAATGTTATTGAAAACCTGCTTAAAACATTAGAAGCGGCGCAAGCAAGCCAGGATATGGTTTTGATTGATCGAACTATTGGCAAACTAAATGCTGTGTGGGCTGCTGCAACTAAGGAAATGGATAATGATCTGTAATAGATATGAAAGTAAATTGCCTTTCTGGTTATTTACTAAACAACAAAAATATCGCCGGCCGTTTATGAATATTAACGTTCTCTTTTTTCCAATCCGCAATCGTTTTTGTTTTTATCCATTCCTGTTTGCCGGTAAGATCAACCGCGATACAAAGTCTTGTTGAGGGTTTGCAAACTTTCAATAGCACTTCGATCAATTGGTTATTGCGGTAAGGCGTTTCAATAAATATTTGTGTGCAATTTTTTTTCTGCGATTCAGCTTCCAATTCTTTAATAGCTTTCACTCTTTCCTGGTTATCGATTGGTAAATACCCGGTAAACTGGAACTGCTGACCATTCATACCACTTGCCATTAATGCCAGGAGAATGGAATTGGGTCCGACAAGTGGTTTTATTTCTGCATCCATTTCCTGGGCAGCTGCTATCAGCAATTGACCCGGATCAGCTATACCCGGGCAGCCTGCTTCGCTGATGATGCCGATATTCTTTTCTTCTTTCAATTTTTCTTTAAAAATGTTTCGGATATTTTCTTCGGCTTTATCAATAGTAAACCATTCGTAGTCATCGATGATAATGTCTTTGCATATTTTTTTCAGGAACCTGCGGGCTGTTCGTTCATTTTCTACAAAAAACACCTGGCAATCTTTGACAGCGGTAATAATGTAGGCCGGAATGGTATCAGTTCCATCTTCATCGAGTAAAGAAGGGACGAGGTAAACTTTTCCTTTCTGATCCATCTGCTAACTGTTTTTTACTTTATGTACACTCAATGTAGCGGCAACCACAGCATAGGCCGGTGCAAGTATAATAGCCAGATGCATCAGGTAAAACAGGAAACCATTACCAATTGCAAGACCCCTGTGCCGTCCCTGGAAGCGAATACTTTGCTGAGGCGTAAACTCGCTTCTTGCAAAACTGTAATCGAGCATAGAAAATCCGTAGTAATAACATTCCATCAGCAACGCAATGATCGGAGTGATCCAGCCAATAACAGGTACAAGTGACATGATAACAAGCCCGGTAAAATAGAGTATTTGCAACAGGCAGTTGCGAAATGCCATTCGAACACTTCGTGAAGCATCTTTTTTTAATTCCTTCCTGTTGATGGAATGTTCCTTGTTTCCAATAATAGCTTCGGTCTTTTCACTCAGGTAAGCAAAAAGCGGTGATCCGATAATAAGGATGAGATATTTAAAAAGTGAAAAATAGAACAGGAAAAGTATAAGACGCAGCATCACACCGGTCATCACGAAAAAGAAACTGAGCCAACCGCTTCTTTTTTGTTGCAGCCAGTTTTCTATCCTCATCTTATCACTTATCCAGGAAACAGCATCATCGGCGGACGTCCAGAAAAAATACATGCCGATAAAAAAAAGGATGGAATAAATAATGCCGGGAAGCAATATCCATTTCCATAGCTTATGTTGTTGAATAAAACGATTGGCCTCTCTCCAGGATTGAAATGCTATGACGATTTCCTTCAGCAAAACTTAATTTTGAACGGTAAATATAATTATTAACGTACAAGGAACAAGATAAGAGTGTAAGAATAAAGGAACAAGGATTAATAGCTTTGTTTGAAATAAATCTCTCGCAACGTCGCAAAGTATATTCTTAAGTTGTAAACTCATAGCGTCGTTGCGTAAAATCAAAATCGTTTAGTAAAGTTAGAAACGTAAATGAAGCATGGAGAAGTTACCATTGGAGTTTTATCAGCGCAATAATGTTTTACAAATAGCAAAGGAACTGCTGGGGAAAGTGCTTGTAACAAAATGGGATAAGGTCGTCACTTCCGCGAGGATCGTTGAAACGGAAGCCTATGCCGGCGTGGTTGATAGGGCTTCGCATGCTTATGGCGCCAGGCGAACAAAAAGAAATGAGATCATGTATGCACATGGCGGACATGCTTATGTATATCTCTGTTACGGTATCCATCATTTATTTAATGTAGTAACGAATAGTCACGATGTTCCGCATGCGATACTGGTACGTGCAGGAGAACCATTGGAAGGCATAAAAGAAATGTTGAAACGTACAGGAAAAGAAAAACCGGATAATTCATTGACCCGCGGGCCCGGTAATATTTCAAAAGCATTGGGCATATATACTATTCACAGTGGTATGTCTTTACTGGATAAAAAATTATTTATTGCCGATGATGGCTTCCGGTATAAAAAGAAAGAGATTGTTGCCTCTCCGCGTATTGGCGTCGACTATGCCGGGACTCATGCATTATGGGATTATCGTTTTTATGTGAAAGGAAATCCTTTTGTAAGTGGAAAACCGAAGTAGCAGTTGGCAATCGTCAGTCAGCAATCGGCAGTTGTCAGTCGGAGATGTGTTTTACTTTTTATAATCATCAATAGTAGTGGCTTCAATATTATCTGTAATAATATTTTCAGTTGTACTAACATTGGCAAATGCCGCATTCATTTTATTCCTGTCAAACTCTTTTTCATTATTGGCCAGCCAGATCGTTGCTACGCCATTGCCAATGAAATTGGTGATAGCTCTTGCTTCTGACATGAATCGATCTACCCCAAGTAATAATGCGAGGCCTTCAACGGGTATGACTTTCATGGCAGTTAGTGTCGATGCTAATACAATAAAACCACTACCTGTTACTCCTGCAGCTCCTTTTGATGTTAGCATCAATATGCCAACAATCGAAGCAATTTGAGCCAAGCTGAGTTCGACATGAAATACCTGCGCAAGAAAAATCATCGCCATCGAAAGATAAATAGTGGTGCCATCAAGATTGAATGAGTAACCGGCAGGGACCACCAGTCCAACAACGGATTTGGAACATCCCATTCTTTCCAATTTTTCCATTAAGGAAGGTAATGCAGGCTCCGACGACGAAGTACCAAGCACTATCAGCAATTCTTCCCTGATATATTTCAAAAATTTAACCAGGCTGACCTTATACATGCGCAGAATAAGATATAGAACACCAAAAATGAAAATAGCCATCGTAATATAAACTGTACCCATTAACAACGCCAATGGCTTAAGTGCGGCCAGGCCAAATTTGCTGACCGTAAAAGCCATTCCTCCAAATGCACCGATAGGAGCGAGAAGCATTACTTTATGCAATGCTTTAAAAACATATTTGGATATTAGTTTAAGGAAAGAAACAATGGACTCTTTTTTTGCATGGTAATTAAGGGCTACACCAACGATAATTGCAACAATCAACACCAGCAACGTTGAATTGTGCGTCAAAAACTCCCAGGCCCCAAATGATTTGCTTCCCTGCACATACCTGGAAATATCTCCTCCTTTAACGGCGTCTTTATTTACGCCGCTTCCTGGTTTAATGATCATTGCCACTGCAACACCAATGAGGAGTGCAAACGTTGTGACTATTTCAAAATATAACAGGGCCTTACCACCTACGCGTCCTACTTTCTTGAGATTGCCCATGCTTATAATTCCGAGAGTGATGGTAAGGAAGATAATAGGGTTGATGAATTGTTTGACGATACTTATAAAACCATTACCAAGAAATTCGCTGAGTGTTGTTCCAAATTTTACTTCTTGTCCTAAAAAAGTTGCTTCAAAAGGTTTTTTTAAAACAGGATATTTTGCAAATGACGGTGCAAAATGTCCGACAAGTATGCCTGCTGTTATCGCCAGCAACACCCAGAATGTAAGATTGGTAAAAAGTTTTTTCATACATCAACCCCAACCGTTCTCCATCCTGATAGCTATCGGGAGAGAAGGGAGTTATAGCAAAAAATCAATTGAATTGTAAAATAGCCTATTTAACCGAGACTAAGAGGTGACACCTTTTACAAAAGGTGTCACCTCTTAGTCTCTTTCAAAATGTTGAATAGCGAACAGAACGATGAAGTGTGCGACCCTTCGCTTCGCTCTGGGTAAACTGCGACGCAATTGTCGAGTAAAGAACAGAACGATGAACGGAGCGTCGCAACGAAGCTGCTAGTAGTAATACAGCCGGGTAAATAATAACAATAAATAAGGAGTAACTCTTTTTTTGTTTAAACGCTTAGCTTAGAACTTGGGACAGTTCAGCTTCTTCATATTCGGGTCTGTATATTTTTTGATATAGATCAGCGAAACTTCAATACCACCTCTTGAATTAGATGCGGCTTTCAAAGAAGAAATATTTACATCATATGTTGCCCCGATATGAAACTCTCCGAATTCCAATCCTACGTAAGGGATAACAGCGTCATTCAAACGATACCAGGCGCCGACATAAACGTTGGTTGGATTGTCTTCACTGTTATTTACATTTAATGAATAGGCAGCTCCGGCCATTGTATTATGCGCTTTTGCCTGCATACTGTGATTGGCAGCGAAATGAAAATAATTATAAGTGCCCGCAGGTATCTTTCCGCCTGCCTGGATAGTTGTTCTTGGATTCAATACAAAATTTCCACCCATGAAGCTTTCTTTGGGACGGTTAACATGATACATTGAAGCGCCGATATAAAAATTATTATAACCGTTGGTAGAACCAGTATAAAGAATACCTGCGTTCAAATCAAAATAGCTCACATTGACATCCTGTTTGTTTGCATATATTTCATTCGTAATGCCAGTGAAACCAAAAGGAGTTAATTGATCAGCGAACTTAAGTTCAGAGGGATTTAATCTTTTATTTACAAAGGTCCCCTGGAAGCCAGCACCTATTTGCTGGTAACCATTTTCATCAAGTGCCTTATGATACGCCATTGAAAGGCCCACAAAATTTTCTACCAACGCACCATTACCTGCACGGTCAGTAAAACCCATCAAACCGATCCCGAACTGATCATACTCAGGAATTCGATTCTTCATTATTCCCATATCTATAGAAGTAGTACCGGTAGTATAAGCTCTGCTGATTGACGGCCATTGATCCCTGTAATTTGTAGCAAAGCGGAAAAGACCATCAAACTTGCCGGTAAGGGCTGGGTTTAATGTAAGCGGTGACGCAAAGAATTGAGAAAAGTTAGGGTCTTGTGCTGTTGACACAGTTGCCAGTGCAACGCAGATAGTAAGGGTAGAAAAGATTTTTTTCATCTCAGCAATTATGTTTTTTTCACTATCAGAAAGGAAAATAAACCAAACCAGGGATTCTTATAAAACGTTGCTTTTGTCTGCGAAATTGCCTGCCTTAATGGTTATTTCCCGTCCGAGACACGATCCCGATAGGGATCGGCATGGAAAATACAACAAATTTGACAGCGGAGGAAATTTCACAGTCGTAAAGAGACAAATTTAAGCATCGGAAAGCTGCGCTTTATAGAAGAAGTTCTACATCTGTATTTTTACGCCAAAAGCAAGATCACCGGCATCTCCCAAACCCGGAACGATATATCCTTTAGCCGTGAGTTCATCATCAATATCTCCACACCAAATGGTAACGGCCGGATCCTCCCGCTTAACATATTCAATGCCAACGGTGCAGGCTATAGCGGCTACGATATGGATCTCTTTAGGTCGCCCTTCCGCTTTAAGAAAATGGATGGTTTTTACCAAAGAAGCACCGGTTGCCAGCATAGGATCTGAGATGATCAATACCCTGTCTTCAATTTCGGGACATGAGATATAATCAAGACTTATCTCAAACGTTCCATCTTTATTATGCTTGCGGTAGGCGGAAATAAAAGCATTGTCGGCCTTATCAAAATAATTCAAAATACCCTGGTGCAATGGCAGGCCGGCACGAAGAATGGTAGCGATCACGGGTTGATGTTCCAATAACTTACTTGTAGCTGTTCCAAGCGGAGTTTCTACTTCCGTTTCTTTAAATGCTAAAACTTTGCTGATCTCGTAGGCTGCTACTTCACCGATCCGTTCGAGGTTACGGCGAAAACGCATGCGGTCATTTTGAATCGTTACATCACGCAGTTCGCTTATCCAATTGCTGATGAGAGAATGTTGCTGGCTAAGGTTTACAATCATTATGATGGTTTACATTTACAAATCTAACTAAATTCTTATTCATGGTTTACAGAGTTATTGGATTAATGAGTGGCAGTTCATTGGACGGGCTGGATATTGTGTTCGCCGAATTTCATGAGAATGGAGGTAAATGGAGTTATGAAATATTAAATGCGGATTGTTATGCTTACTCAGATGAATGGATAAAACGTTTGAAGAATGCTGTTTCGTTAAATGCATTGGATTACCAGTTATTGCATGTTGAATATGGACATTATCTCGGGCAACAGGTTAATAAATTCATTGAAGAGAACTGTTTGCAGTATAAAGTGGCGTTGATCGCATCGCATGGACATACAACTTTTCATGTTCCTGCAAAAAAAATGACAGCGCAATTGGGTGATGGCGCCGCTATTGCTTCCGAAGTAGAATTACCTGTTGTTACCGATCTGCGTGCAATGGATGTTGCATTTGGCGGGCAGGGCGCACCTATCGTACCAATAGGAGAGAAGTTGTTGCTGGGCGATTATGATTATTTCCTCAACCTTGGTGGCATCGCCAATATTTCAATCAACAGGGCTGATTATATCGCCTTTGATGTTTGTGCCGCCAATCGTGTATTGAATATGCTGGCCAATGATGCGGGCAAAGAATATGATAAGGATGGAGAAATAGCTTCAATGGGAAAAGTGAATAATGCATTATTGGAAAAATTGAACGAGCTGAATTATTACAGTCAACCTCATCCAAAATCATTAGCCAATGACTTTGGAACAGATACTGTTTACCCGATAATAAAAAAAGAGAACATTGCCATCAATGATAGTTTGCGTACCTATTGCGAGCATGTAGCTGTACAAATAAAAAAGGCCATTGCTGATGCTGACTCACAACTCACGGCTAACGACTCACGACTCCTGGCGACAGGAGGCGGCGCTTTGAATATTTTTTTAATGGATCGTTTGAAAGAGCATTTGTCTGAATTAAATATCGAAGTAATTGTTCCCGGTAAGAATTTAATTAATTATAAAGAAGCATTGATCATGGCATTGATCGGTATATTAAGATGGAGAGAAGAATACAATGTTTTATCTTCTGTTACCGGCGCTTTAAGAGGAAGCATTGGTGGCGCCTTGTGGTTGGGACAGGAGGCATAATGTTTAAAAATTATTTATGCTTGACGGTCTAAGCCTTATCCTGGATGATCTGATGGGTCTTGCCGGCTTTTTTGAAAAAGATGCACCGGGCCAGGCAATGCGTGAACATAATAAAATGGTAAAGGCTTCCATAATGACCGTTTCAAAAGAGTTTCCTCTCGAATTGGCTGACTGTACAAACCTTGAAACTTTCCTGGTGTTTCAATCCCTTCGTTCACCTGTTATTACTTATTCATTCAGGTCAACAGATACTGATCTTCCACTGGAGCTTTTTGTGGTAGCGCATCATGCTGAGGAATGTTTTATTGGTTTATTTACATTAAACAGAGAATATCCTTTCACCTGTATCTTCAAAGAAACCTTAAAGGAAAAAATAAATGACTGGTTTCTTAAACAGGATGTAGATTTTGAGGAGCAAAAAAAATTCTCTGGCCAATTTCATGTGGTGAGTCGCGACAGCGAAAAATTGAAAACTCTTTTATGGAATAAACCACTTGATGAGCTTGCGGTTTTTCCCGAAATGGAGATCGAGATCAATGGTAAACATTGTTTGTTCAGAACTTCTGCAATGCCTTTATCATTGGAAGAAGCGGAGCATTTTACAGCTCTTGCAAAAAAGCTATGGAAAATTTTATCATGAATATTATAATCCTAATACCGCCTTCAACTTTCCATATCCTCCGCGGCTTACAGGCACCTTAGCACCTGAACGAAGCACAGCTACATGTCCATCTTTTTCATACGGATCAATTCTTGTTATCTGCTGCACATTGACGATATAAGAACGATGACCGCGGACAAACTGGTTTTTATCCAGCACCTGTTCAAAATGATTCATCGTTTTATTTTTTAAAAAATATCCTTCCTGTGTATGGATCTTTACATAGTCATCAGCCGCTTCGAGATAAAAAATATCATGTGCTGGAATGATCTTGATCTTACTTCCGTTCTTTACTACTACCCGCTGACTTTGCGCCGGTGATTGCGAAGCTGTTTCCAATAAATCCTGTGTTGATTTTTCCGTACTGACGTTTTTCTGGTCACTCCATTTTGCAATGGCTTTATCAAACCGTTCCTGGTCGAATGGTTTTAATAAATAATCGATCGCATGTGCTTCAAATGCTTTGATCGCATATTCATCAAAGGCAGTTGTAAAAATAATAGCAGGTGGCTGATCGATCAGCTCGAGCATCTCAAATCCATTGATCTTCGGCATTTGAATATCCAGGAAAATAAGATCCGGCTGATGTTGCTGGATAGCTTTTAATCCTTCAAAACCATCGCTGCATTCCTGCATCAGCTCAAGCTGTGGATGTTTTTGTAAATATTCTTTTACAATGCTTCGTGCAAGCATCTCATCGTCTATTATTACTACTTTGCTCATAATTTATTTTTTTTTACCGGTCTGGCCGCTCCACGAGCCATGCCGTTGATAGAATGTCTTATAGCGGCCTGACCGGTTTCGTAGCGGCCTGGACTGTTTCTTCCTGTTGCGGGATCTTTACTATCGTTATAAAAATATTATCCTTTGCTTCTGTTACCAGCAGATCGCTTCTGCCGAATAAAAGATACAATCTTCTTTGAATAGATTTTAACCCAAATCCTGTTCCCTGTTTTGGTGTGGATGTTTCCGGGTCAAAGGGATTGCTCACTTTTATTATCAGCTCATCGTTTTCTTTTTTTGTTTCAATTTGTATTATTGTTTCCCCTGTTGTATCGTACAATCCGAACTTGATCGCATTTTCTACAATCGGCTGCAATAATAGTGCAGGCATTTTCATTTGTTGAACTTCCTCCGTGCTTTCAATATTTGTTGCAAGGCGATTGCCGAATCTTACTTTTTCTATATCAAGATACAACTGCAGGTATTGTAATTCTTCCTTTAATATTACCCATTGTGTTTCTTCTTTCTTCAACGTTCCTCTTAAAAAATCAGATAACTGCTGTACCATTTTTCTTGCTTCAGCGGGCCGGGTGCCGATCAGTGCATTGATAGAATTTAAACTGTTGAATAAAAAATGCGGTTGCATCTGTTGCCTTAGCTTGAATAACTCAGCTTCCTTTGCTAGTTTTTCGGCATCTGCTTTTCTCGACTGGTCTTCTTTTTGCTCCGCCCATGTTTGCCATAGCACACTGATCATCGTCACGCATCCCAGCAATAAGAATGCAATGCTGAAACGAATAGGAATGGATCGATGCAGCATTTCTTTATACGTTTCATAATAATCCAATGAAAGAGCCAGTATCCATTTTGTGAGCAACAGCCACAGCACCGTAAAAAATATGCACCAGGCAAAAATATTAATCAGCTGCTCTCTTCTTGGTAAATAATAACGAAGTGTATTGAGTATAAGTAAACAAAAAAAGAACAGGATGCCGTTGCTTATTAGACTATCGATGATCGCTTCCTGCCAGGGCAATGCCAGCCAATGCACCACCATAGCATGATCTGCTATCAATACCAGCCAGCAGATACCAAAGATCACCTGGAACCGTCGAACCGAAAGAGGCGATGTTGACATAATTCAATTAAGCCAGTTGTAAAAGCTGGTGAGTTTGAGAAAAGAAAAGGTTCTCTGCTTTTTGATTTACTGTATAGATGTATGCTTCAGCATTTTCTTTTTCTTCAATGCGTGAATACAATTCCGCACCGTCGATCAATTCGCTCAACCGGTACAATTCACTAACGTTGATGAATTGCCATTGCACCAATTGTTCTTTCCGGTTGAGAAATGTTTCTTCTTCTTTCTTCCCCATGGATTGTGCTTTGTGAAAAGCATCTTCTTTATTGTTAGCGCCTATCAGCCTGAGCTGCTCATCAAACTGCGGAAGATGATCACCATCACCACAAACGATCCGGAATACGATTTTTGCCAAATACCAGTTCATAAAATTTCAGTTGTGTGGTTTACGTATGCCATACTTTCAAAAGTCTTTGCCAACTATGATCTTTTAATAAGTATGGCATACGTTCTAATAACAAATACTCAATTTCAAATTGGACATTCTTGTCTTAATAACTCTTGATATCAATCCCTCCGAAGATCACCGTTCCTTTCAACACTAATACTTTATCAGGGTTCTCTGCTACAGCCGGCATCTTTCGTTTATCTTCTATGCCGCCAAAGATGATCACCGCATCGGATTGGATAGCCCAGTTGGAAGGAATGATCAGTTTGGTGCCGCCAAAAATGGTGGTCAGTTCAATCACTGCAGTTCCCGTAAAATCTGCTTGTGTAAGATCGAGATCGGTGCCGCCAAAGATGTTTACCAGGTCACCGCCTCTGAATTTCTTGGAAATGATATTCTTCTTTGCTCCGCCAAATATCGAAGTGGAATCAACAAAGTCTTCATCATTCCATGTTTCCTTGTACCCTATCGAAGTGTCCCCATCCACGGCATTTTTTTTTTCTGCACCTTGCCAGTTACGGCGCCTTGGACGAATGATAAAAAAGAAACCAACAACGATCAGGGCCAGCGGCCATATATAGCGTCGCATGGAAATATCAGGATTGAGATGGTCAAAAAGAAATACACCGCCAACCATCATCAATAGGAACCATGCTACACCCCTGAATCCGTGACGTATCCCGATAAAAAAGCCCAGGGCAATTAAGAATGTCGGCCAACTGAATAGCCAATCAGGAAGATTGGTCAATGAAGCTTTTAATAATGCAGCTGTACCGATCAATACAATGAATACACCTGTCCATATACTTCCTTTTCTATGCATAGCCTGGTAATCTTTATTGTTCCATCTTTCTTCCATCCATTTTCTCCTGGATTCTCTTTTTTCTTCCCGCCACCTGCGTCGCTCTTCTTTCCTGCTTTCAAAATCATTCATAATTTTCAATTTTAATCAAAAGTAAAGGGACAATAGGCAATGGGCAACAGGCAATGGGCAATAAGAAGCGAAAACTCGGTGAATGGCGGGAAATGTGGGGTGGAAAGCGAAGGTGATTAAAGTCAAAATGTTAATATAACCGTCAAACGCTCACTTTGCAGCAACTTCATTCTTTGTATATGGCTACTCTGATTTGTCTGTAATGCTGGCTTTCATTACCAAACATAAACATATACACAACTAACCCATTTCGTGATTTCCAGATAACATCGTCGCGGAATGAGTCTTTGTGTTTTTGGGACTCAATTTTCTTTTTTGAATACTTTCCAATCTGAGTTGTTATAAGATCTTCGATCTTTCTAAATTTATCCTGGAACTCATTTGCTTTGTCTTTTGAATTATCGCTAAAAGAGAAAAGATCACCGCTGTTATCTCTTGTTTTATTCCATTCAAACAGGATTGCTTTAATTGAACCGTCTTTTTTTGTATAATAGTATTCAACCTGGTTTGTAAACGTAGAATCTTCAATTCGTTCATAGGTTTTAGGCGTTTCTAATTTGAAATCTTTTTTATTTGGATAAATACTTTTTCCCAGTTCAATGTAATGACTGGGAGTAATGTCTTTTGAGTCTATTCTTTGTTCTATTGAATCTATTTCAAGTAGAGTTAAATTGCCGATTTTAGAATTAATAAGGCTAAATAAGCTTGCAAATGACCTATCAGCCTTTTCAGTTCCCATGTATTTTATGCCAGATAACTTTCGTTGTATTTCCCTGGTCTCATTATCTTGAAAAGATATTTTTTCAAATCCTGAAAGTTTAATCTGTTCAATTTTATATGGCCAATCTTCTCTTGATAGTACTTTCGGATATAAGGGCAGAACGGATGTGTTTTCAAAATCCGTTTGATTACTTCTTAAAATACCGGCATTGTACTTTATTGAAAATGTATACCAGCTCTTAATAAATAAAAATGTCTTTTGATCACTATTTCCATAATTCCCGTTACAAAAAACTAATTCCACACAGTCTGTTTTTGGATCTTTTGAGAAAAGCTCACTTTCCTGGCTGTTTACATTAATAGTTTTTGTGAAAGTTTCAATGCTTACAATTCTGCATTTAAAATTAATAGAATCTTTTGCGTCAATGATAATTGTCGCTTTGGTACCTAAAGGAATTATTGTTTGTAATTCATCTTGCTGTCCTTTCAGGTGAAGAAAAGAAAACGATGTGCATGCAAGAAATATAAAATATTTTGTGAAGACGTTTATAATCACTCTAATCTTTTTAGAATGGTTGCTAAGCTTAGCATTGGGAAACTTTTTATTTCGAATTTAATCCATTATCATTTAAACATAAAAGATTTATTTACCTTCCCACCCCTAAAACTCACTCACATGATTCGTTCAAGACTAATTGCTCTGATCGCAGTTTTATTTATTATCTCATTCATTAATGCACAGGATAAAAAAGATTCAAAGAAATGGGATGTCAATAATCCTGAAGGTCCTTACAAAGATGTTTCCTTTGCTACCAATGAAGGCACGTGGATGAATGTTGATCTGTCGCCTGATGGAAAAGAAATCGTGTTTGATTTATTAGGTGACATTTATATAATGCCTTCTTCCGGCGGTGAAGCAAAAGTATTGCGTGGTGGTCATGCGTTTGAAGTGCAACCAAGATTTAGTCCTGATGGTAAAAAAATATTATTTACTTCCGATGCAGGTGGCGGTGATAATATTTGGGTAATGGATAAAGACGGAAGTAATGCTAAACAAATCACTAAAGAAACTTTCCGTTTATTAAACAACGGAGCCTGGTCACCGGATGGAAAATATATCGTTGCAAGAAAACATTTTACTTCCACCCGTTCATTGGGCGCCGGTGAAATGTGGTTGTATCATGTCAGCGGTGGCGGTGGTTTGCAATTGACAACAAGAAAAAATGATCAGCAGGATGTGAATGAACCTGTGGTTTCACCCGATGGCCGTTATGTTTATTTCAGCGAAGACATGTACCCTGGTGGTTTTTTTCAATACAATAAAGATCCTAACAACCAGATCTTCGTCATTAAACGTTTTGATCGTGAAAAAGGAACTGCTGAAACGGTTACCGGAGGACCTGGTGGTGCTGTACGTCCGCAATTATCACATGATGGCAAAACACTTTCGTTTATCAAAAGAATAAGAACTAAAACTGTATTATACTTACGCAATATTGAAACAGGTGATGAATGGCCGATCTATGACCAGTTAAGTAAAGACCAGCAGGAGGCATGGTCGGTATTTGGTTTATATACCGGTTATTCATGGTCACCGGATGATAAACAAATCATCATATGGAGCAATGGAAAAATATGGAAGGTGGATGTGGATAGTGTGAACAAAGCAACAGAGATCCCTTTTACCTGCAATGTAAAACAAAGAGTGTATGATGCTGTTCGTTTTCAGCAGGAGATCAATCCATCTGCTTTCAATGCCGATGTGATCAGGCATGCAAAAACATCTCCTGATGAAAAATGGCTGGTGTTTAATGCGGTTGGTTATTTATGGAAAAAAGAATTACCTGCTGGTAAGCCTCAGCGAATAACCGCAGGTACCGACTTCGAGTTTGAACCCAATTTTTCTGCAGACGGAAAGACCTTACTCTATACAACATGGAATGATTCCGCAACCGGTGCAATATGGAAAGTAAATCTGCAAGGCCCTGCGAAACCCACTAAGCTCACTAAAACAAAAGGCATTTATCGCATGCCATCTTTTTCACCAGATGGCAAATGGATCGTATTCAGAAAAGAAGATGATGATATTGTATTGGGCGCTGCTCATACTGCTAAGCCCGGAATTTATACAATGGCCGCAGATGGTTCCGGTGAAACTTTAGTAACAGACAGAGGTGACATACCAAAATTCAATCGTACAAGCGACAGGATATATTATCAACTTGGCGGTGGAATGAACAGAACTTTTGTGAGCAGCAAATTAGATGGCGATGATGAGCATATTCATTTTAAAAGTACTTATGGCAGCCAGTTCATTGTTTCGCCGGATGAAAACTGGATAGCATTTGTTGATCTGTGGGAAGTGTATGTCGCTGCATTTCCAAAAACGGGACGAACAATTGATTTGGGCAGCGGCACAAAAGATTTCCCGGTAAAAATTGTTTCAAAAGATGCAGGTACGAATCTTCATTGGTCTGCTGATAGCAAACAACTGCATTATACTTTAGGTAATCAATATTACAGTATCAATCTCGATGAACGTTTTGATTTTATCGCTAACAAACCTGATTCATTGTTTAAAGTGCCGGAAAAAGGAATTGATGTCAGTTTGGAAGTGACAGTTGATAAACCAACGGGAACTATTGCCTTTACAAATGCAAGAGTAATTACCATGAAAGGTGATGAAGTGATAGAAAACGGAACAGTGCTCGTTGAAGGGAACCTGGTCAAAGCTGTGGGGAAAAATGTAACGATACCTGCAGGAGCAAAACAAATTGATTGCAATGGTAAAACCATTTTACCAGGCTTTATTGATGCGCATGCACATGGCGCACATTTCCGAAGTGGCATCACTCCTCAAAAGCACTGGCCCTATTATGCCAATCTTGCTTATGGCGTTACAACCATGCATGATCCTTCTGCTAATAGCGAAACTGTTTTTGCACAAAGTGAGTTGATCAAAGCAGGATTGATGGTTGGTCCAAGAGTATTTTCTACCGGTACAATTCTATATGGAGCTGACGGTGATTTCAAGGCCGTGATCAATTCAATTGACGACGCAAGAAGCGCTTTGAGAAGAACAAAAGCATTCGGTGCATTTTCTGTAAAAAGTTATAATCAGCCAAGGCGTGAACAAAGACAGATGATCATACAGGCAGCAAGGGAGTTGCAAATGGAAGTAGTACCTGAAGGTGGTTCTTTCTTTTATCATAACGTTTCAATGATCCTGGATGGACATACAACCATTGAACATAATATGCCGGTGGCGCCATTGTACAATGATGTAATTCAACTTTGGAAAAATGCAAAGACTGCTTATACTCCAACACTAATTGTTTCTTATGATGCAGTGAGCGGAGAATATTATTGGTACCAGCATAGTAATGTTTGGGAAAATGAAAGATTGCTGAGATTTACTCCAAGATCGATCATTGATACACGCAGTCGTCACCGGACCATGTTGCCCGAGGAAGAATATGAGAATGGTCATATACTTGTTTCAAAAAGTGTAAAGAAATTGATGGATGTAGGAGTGAAAATAAATATGGGTGCTCATGGACAAATACAGGGCATTGGTGCGCATTGGGAAATATGGATGATGCAGCAAGGTGGCATGAGCAATCACCAGGCATTGGAAACGGCTACGATCAATGCGGCTACAAGTTTAGGGTTAGATAAATGGATAGGTTCGTTGGAAGTGGGTAAGCTGGCTGATCTTATTGTTATGGATAAAAACCCATTGGAAAATATTCGTAACACAGAGAGCATTCGCTATACAATGGTGAATGGAAGATTGTATGATGCCGATCAACTAAATGAGATTGGCAACTATAATAGACCAAGAACTAAATTCTACTGGGAGTTAAATAAAAATGTTGGCAATTTTTCATGGCATGATGTGACCAACGATGAAGGAGATGATTGCGATAGGAATTAATGGCTTCGCCAGGCCTCGCCATGACGTACACGTTTTGCGATTATGACATCGAGGACGCCCATGTCAATTTATATTCATCATCCTTTCCTTTAATACAGGTAAATAAAAAACTTGTGATAAAAGGGATGTTGATGTTTTCATCATTGTCGGTGATGGCAACGGTACCACTTGCATAAGTTTCCGCTGATGAAGTTTCGATAGCCCTGAAGTTAACCGGCATCTTTGCTTTTGCAAAGCCAAGATCATAACGGCGGTAAGCCAATTTTTCAACCAGGTTCTCCAGTAAAACAGGCTGGTCCAATGTTGTGCTGATGTACAGTTCCTTTTTCATATCCTTTGCTTTTTGAGGCTTTATCTAATCACTGTATCAACTGCACCGTACGATTGTTACCTCATTCTATTCTTTGGACGCATATTTATTAAGGATGTATAACAGCAGATTGTGAAAGTTTTCAAAAACCAGCAAAAGGGCAGGATGGGTACGGGTATTCAAAGGATAAGCGGCAATAAGTTAAGACAGGGAGCAGCTCCAGGCACATTTATAATCATTATCCTGTTCGCGGGTGCAAAACACGATGAACCTCGAGCTTATAGGATGAGTGATACGTCTTACCAATTCCGCATCTTTTACAATGAAGAATATCTCAACGGTGCCATTAACGGGTAATTCGGCAGCGCAACATTCAAACTCTTTATTGGAATCGGCAAAGCTGCCTAATCCTGTTAATTTATCCAATGGTGCTGTCTTTCTTGGCAGGTTTTGTTGTATAAACTTTTCTACCATTCTTTCCTGTAGCGTGGCTTTGGTCTCTACCGACGTAATATTTGAAAACCGTTTCATTGTCATTCCGATTAAAATTTACAATTGCTTTCGTCTTACATACACCGTAAGCCAAACAGAATGCCAAATTTTTTTTGAAATCATTTTTAGCTTAGGAATATTTTGAAAAACAAACGATTAAAAGTAGAAATTCAGATTGCAGGCAAATGATTTTTGCAGTTAAAAATTCCCAATATTTAGTAAGAGGGTATGAGAAATTGGGAAAGGAGTTTTTATTATTTGCCCGGCGATAGAGTTACTTGCGGTTTGTTGCGAGTTTATGCGGGAATTGCCTGCTGCTATGACAATCACTGCTTGCAGCGCCTGCTTCTTCATCGATTCTTTACCCGGAAATATTACTCTTCAGTTCACAAATTCAAACTTGTCGCCATCAAATAATCCTTTGTCGCTAAGTTTTAAATGCGGTATGACGAGCAATGCCATAAAAGATAAGGTCATAAATGGCGAAGCGAGAGTTGAGCCTGCATCTTTAGCGGCTTTATCGATCAGCGAATACTGTTGTGCTACATGATAACCGTCTTCATTGCTCATTAAACCTGCAACTGGCAATGGCACTACAAGCTGTGTATTATCTTTTACACAACTAACGCCACCTTTACTATCAATTAAAAGATTTACTGCTTCGCAAATACTTTCATCATCTATGCCAACTGCAACGATGTTATGACTGTCATGTGCAACAGTTGAAGCTAAAGCTCCCTGTTTCAATCCAAAGTTTTTAATAAAGGCTTTTGCGATGGGAGCATTACTATATCGATTGACGACAACAATTTTTAAAATATCTCTTTCAATATCGCTAACGATAAGATCATTTTCTTTTTTCGGTGGAAATGAAAGTCTGTTCGTGATGAGCTGTCCGTCCAGCGCCTCAATAACAGCTATTTCTTTTTCACCATTCCATCTTATTTCAAAATCTGTTATTTCTTTTTTGTCGCAGGAAAAATTGTTGATCGTTTTCGATTTTGTTGTTTTTATTTTCGACTTACCTTCTTCTGCAACCAATTCCGCGTTGATAAATGTTTTGGTTACTTCAAACGCTTTCAAATCTTTCACTACAATAAAATCGGCAGGATCGCCTTCTCTTAATAAACCAACATCTAATTTGTAATGCAAAACCGGGTTCACACAAGCGGCTTTTACTATTTTAAATAGATCAATTCCTTTGGCAACAGCTCTTGCACATAATTGATTGATGTGACCCAGCACCAAACTGTCCGGATGTTTATCATCACTGCAAAACATCATTTGGTTGGGATAATCATGCAACAGTTCTATTAATGCTTCAAAATTTTTAGCGGCACTTCCTTCACGGATAATGATCTTCATTCCATTTTGCAATTTGTCCAGCGCTTCCTCTTTTGTAAAACATTCATGATCGGTAGTAATGCCCGCGGCAATATATTGTTTCGCCTGCTCATCTCGTAATCCCGGCGCATGTCCATCTACAGGTTTTAATAAACGATGTGCAGCCGCGATTTTTTTCATCACCTCTTTATCTTCATGCAGCACACCGGGAAAGTTCATCATCTCACTCAGGTATTTTATCTCATCTCTTTTCAAAAGTTTTTCTACATCATCCGGATCCAATGTTGCGCCAGCCGTTTCAAATGTTGTTGCAGGCACACAACTTGGCGCACCAAAGTTGAATTTAAAAGGAACTGTCTTTCCATTTTCGATCATAAACTCTACACCTTCCATTCCACACACATTTGCTATCTCATGCGGATCACTTACTGTTGCCACTGTACCATGAACAACCGCTAACCTTGCAAATTCAGAAGGAACAAGCATAGAGCTTTCGATATGAACGTGGCTATCGATGAAGCCGGGAAGGATATAGTTGTCAGTCGTCAGTCGTGAGTCGTCAGTTTTTTTAATGGAAAAGATCTTACCGTTTTCAACAGTTATTTCTGCTGCGTAAATTTTTTGCTGGTGGATATCGACGAGATTGCCAGTAACAGAGAAGGAAGACATGTTTAACACATTTAATAGGGCAATAAAGATAATTGAATAGGCTTAATTGAAAACTAAGAACGTGTTGCGTGTACCGCTTTTCTTCGTGGATGAACATTTTTACCAGGCAATCTGCCAATAATTAATTATTGCTTCTTAAAATTATTGTATAAGAAAACTGCTGTTCAAAAGGAGCCGTCGCTTTTTCAGGTACTGCTATCATTCCGCCATTAACAACAGCCTGGTTCAGTATTTCTCCTTTCAATCGTTCATCATCCTGGAAAAGGAATTCAGTGCCATAGTTGCGGTAACCATTGGCTGATACTTGCACATGAATATGCGCTGGTAAATCACTTTGAGGATAACCAGCTGGTTTTACCGTATGCAATTCTATCTTTCCGTTCTTATCTGTTTTGAGATAACCAAACAAACGGGCATGACGAAAATCACCTTCATTCATTGTTACATGCGGCGCATCCGCGGCATACCAGCCTCGGGAATCCGTTTGATATAAATAGACCAAAGCATTTGCAACGGGCTTCCCATCTTTATCTTTTATTGTTGCAACAACCTTAATTTTTTTACCCGGCTCATCATTTGGCGCAATGGCTAAAGCGTTTGTTGACGCATGTTTTTTTATCATCTCACGGAAACCCGTATTAGGATGAAGAGATGCATAAGTCTTGTTCGTAAGAATTGAAGAAAGATCAGCGCTATGATTTTGGAGTTTCATATCTGCATCTTTCAATAAAGCAGCGCTATCACTTTGTGAAAACGAAACTTTGGATACAAATAGCGACAGCGACAACAGGGCAAGCAATGATTTCATATAATCGTTTTTACTTTTAACAATCTACGTATGCTTTGGTAAAAAAGCCCGGGCTGTTTGACTAGCGGACAAAAAATCACTATGAACAGCAGTATTAACGAATCATTGCAGCTCATTAACCGGTGAATAACACAACATGGTTTTTTGCCGTAATATTTTTATCCAGTCGAAGCCAAATGATAACACAAAAACAAATATTTCAAACTTCTTCCCGTTTGCGATGGCATACATTCAGATGGGCGGGCCGCCTTGTATTGTTTAGTTTCCTGCTTACCATACCCATAGTGTGGATCGCTATTTCGAATGGTTATAAACCTTTGCTTCCCGGTTTATGGACGGACGATTATAAAAAAAATGAGAGACCGGTTAAGCCTAAAGAATTTTCCGCAAAGGATACAAAAAAGTACCAGGGCTTCCAGGAGTTCCTTCGTTCACATCAATTAAATAAGCTTGCAGAATGTAAACCTGCGATCAATACATCAAGGATACGGGCAGCATTCTATGTTGACTGGGACCCGCAAGCATGGTTTTCCCTGCAAGGACACATTGACCAATTAAATATGATAATGCCGGATTGGTTTTTTATTGATCCGAAAGCGGACACATTGATCATTATAAAAGATAAAGATGATGAAGTGTATAAGTTCATGAAACTGCATACAGGTTTGAAAATTGTTCCTATACTCAGTAATATCGATACATCCAAACACAATGGTGATTTTAGCGGTAAGCTTCTCGATGCAGTATTACTTAATCCTGGAAAAAGAGAAAGATTGCTGAATGATATTGAAAAAAAACTGGACAAGTATGATCTGCAGGGCATCAACATCGATTTTGAAGAGCTGAATGAAAAAAGCATTGATGCCATGCATCTTTTTCAAAAAGAATTATATGAACGATTGCATAAGAGATCCAAATTGGTAACACAGGATATCACCGCCGGTGATGAAGATTTTCATATTGCTGATCTCAACAAATACAACGATTATCTTTTTTTGATGGCCTATGACCAGCACTATGCTACCAGTGTGCCGGGCCCTCTTTGCGATCAGCGATGGATAGAAAAACAAACAGATGAAATTGCTGCCGGTATTTCATCAGACAAAATTGTTTTGTGTTTGGCTGCGTATGGCTACGATTGGAGAGATGGCACAGAAGCAAAAACACTTACTTATCAGCAGGCTTTATCCGAAGCAAAGGAATTTCAATCGGCGATTGATTTTGATAACGATTCTTACAACTGCACATTTGAATATGAAGACAACAAGCAATTACATCATTATGTTTCTTTCACTGACGCGGCAGCTACATTTAATGCTATGCGGTTTGCCGACGAGTATGGAACCGCAGGTACTGCATTGTGGCGGCTTGGATCAGAAGACGAACGGATGTGGTCCTTCTACGGAAGAGATTTAAGTAACGAGGCGATCCGGAAAACGCCTTTCAATTTTTCACAACTCAGCGCTATTGATATTACAAATGAAAGACCCGATTACGAGGGTGAAGGAGAGGTATTGAATCTTGTCAACGAACCGCAGAAAGGTTTTATTGACATAACAAAAGATAGTGTTGAAAATGTAATTGCCGAAGAGGAATATAAACAAATGCCTGCACGGTACGTGATCAAAAGATATGGTAAAGTAGATAACCAGGTGCTCCTGACCTTTGATGATGGGCCCGATGCGGATTATACACCTCGCATCCTTCATATTTTGGAAAAAGAAAAGATACCGGCTTCTTTTTTTGTCGTAGGAATGAATGCACAGGACAATCTCCCGTTATTAAAAAAAATATACCGCGATGGATTTGAGATCGGCAATCATTCTTTCACTCATCCCAACATGGCTGAAGTGAGTGCAGGACGTGCAGAAGCGGAGACTGAAGCGACAAGATTAGTAATTGAAGCAGCAACTGGCAGAAGCACTATTTTATTCAGGGCGCCTTATAACGCGGATGCAGAACCAACAAAAGCAGTTGAATTAAAACCTGTCGCGAGAGGTAAGCAAAACAGTTATTATACAGTTGGTGAAAGTATCGATCCTGAAGATTGGGATACTGAGCATGGAGTGAATGCTGACAGTATTTATAACCGCATTGTGCGGCAGTATGAAAAAGATCCTTCAAAAGGTATCATTCTTTTGCATGATGCAGGCGGTAATCGTGAAGCAACTGTTGAAGCGTTACCGCGAATCATAAAATATTTTAAAGATAAAGGGGTCCGTTTTACATCCGTATCTGAATTATTGGGTTTATCAAAAGATGCGATCATGCCGCCGGTTCATAATACATTGGTCAAAGAGATCGGGTGGGCGCAATTGTTTATGTACTGGTTTGAAAAATTTCTTTTTACTTGTTTCTGGCTTGCCATTATCCTTGGTCTTGGTCGCATCGTGCTGATGGGCGTATTGGCTTTTTTACAATATGTGCGTTCAAAAAAAGAATCGCCTCTATTGGCTGATTTTTTTCCAGGTAAGGTCAGCATTATCGTTCCGGCATTTAATGAAGAGATGAATGCTGTGAACACAATTAAAAATCTTCTTAAACAGGATTACACGGATTTCGAAATCATTTTTGTTGATGATGGTTCAAAAGATGATACGTATGCTATCGTAAAAAACGCTTTCGCGAAAAATAAAAAGGTAAAGGTTTATACAAAAGCAAACGGCGGCAAAGCTTCGGCTTTGAATTTTGGAGTTGGTTATGCAAAAGGAAAATACATTGTTTGTATAGATGCAGATACGCAATTGAAACAGGATGCAGTGCGGCAAATGATGTATTATTTTATCAATAACAGGGTAGGAGCAGTGGCAGGCAACGTAAAAGTGGGTAATGAAAAAAATATTCTTACCAAATGGCAGGCTATTGAATATACAACCGCGCAAAATTTCGACCGCCGTGCTTTTGATTACCTCAATTGTATAACAGTTGTACCTGGAGCTATCGGCGCTTTTAGTAAGGAAGCATTACAATCCGCCGGTGGTTTTACCTCGGATACACTTGCAGAAGACTGCGATCTGACCATACGGATATTGAGAGCTGGTTATGTTATTCGTAATTGTTCAAAAGCAATTGCTGTTACAGAAGCGCCGGAGACAATGAAGCAATTCATGAAGCAACGCTTTCGCTGGAGCTATGGCATTATGCAGAGTTTCTGGAAAAATAAAAATGCTTGTTTTAATCCACGGCATAAAGCTTTAGGCATGGTGGCCTTACCAAATATTTTATTATTTCAAATAATAATGCCGGTCATTGCACCGGTGGCCGACCTGTTATTCTTTTTCAGTATCGCATGGAACTGGCATGATCCAACGAGCTTACATAAGATATTGCTGTATTATGGATTGTTTCTTTTTGTTGACCTTGCGGTTTCATTAGTTGCCTTCAGTTTTGAAAAAGAAAATTTGGGAAAGCTTGTATGGTTGATTCCGCAACGTTTCGTTTACCGGCAATTAATGTATGTCATCTTATTCCGCTCTATTTCAAAAGCTATTAAAGGAGAAGGGCAGGGCTGGGGTGTTTTAAAAAGAACAGGTAATGTAAAAATGGTAGCATATAGTAAGTGAAAGGCACCGCGTCGGTGCCCGGAGTGACTTAGTAGAGACTTTATCTGTATGAAAAAGCGAAAAGCAGGAAAATACTGACGACAAAAAAATAGAAATAATTCTAATTTAAGAATGTAAAGCATGTAATGACTTTTCAATGTCGTTCCGGGCTTGACCCGGAATCTTTTTTTTAATGTGCATTAAGGGGTTTGCAATTAGGCTCTTATCCTTGACTGGCGTAGATTTCAGCGACATTCTACTTGCTGCAAATTCATGTGCAAAGATGTATTTATCCTATGGCTGTTAGCTTGCTTTGGCATGACTAATGCAATATCTTTAGTCAACCAAAAACTGTATCTTATGAAACTAACAATTGCAGTCAACCTGGTGATCATTTTGCTTTATTACTTTTTTATGATGGCATTTTTTCTTCCTTTTTAAAAATAAGGTTTAAGATAGATCGTAAAGATCAGGTCTTTTTTCTTTGGTGCGTTGCAATGATTGTTCATGACGCCATTCATCGATCTTTTTATGATCGCCGCTCATTAGCACAGATGGAACTTTCCATCCGCGAAAATCTTCGGGGCGTGTATAAACAGGCGGGGCTAATAAACCATCCTGGAATGAATCAAACAATGCAGATGTTTCATCATTTAATACACCCGGCAATAACCTTCCGATCGAATCCACTAAAACAGCTGCGGCCAGCTCGCCACCACTCAGTACATAATCGCCGATAGAAATTTCTTTTGTGATAAAATGTTCTCTTATTCTTTCATCAATGCCTTTATAATGGCCGCAGATCATCAAAATGTTTTCTTTCAATGAAAGAGTATTCGCTATTTTTTGATCAAGGGTTTTACCATCCGGTGTTAAATAAATGATCTCGTCATAAATTCTTTCTTTTGATAGCTCTTCAATCGCTTTTGCCAATGGTTCGCACATCATCACCATGCCGGCGCCACCGCCATACTGGTAATCATCTACCTGTCCATATTCATTGACAGCCCATTGACGTAAATGATGAACATGAACTTCAAGCAAACCTTTTTCCTGCGCCCTTTTCATAATGCTATGTTCGAAAGGGCTTTTTAACAGTTCAGGTAAAACAGTGAGAATATCTATACGCATTGAGCAAAGATAGCGGATACAAAAAATGCTCCTGTGACCAGGAGCATTTTGACAATTTTAATCAAGGTTTGTTTTCATTGTCAATACACATGTATCAACAATGGTTTTTCTTCGGTATTCTTGCCTTTGGGAATATGTATTTCAAGACTCCCATTGTTATAAGTTGCACAAATAAGAAGCGGGTCAGCATTGTCAGGAAGTGTGAATGTTCTTACTCTTTCAGAAAGATCCTGACCGCCACCATTTTTAAAATAAGGTTCTCCTTCTTTTCCGGCCGCAATGATGGTAACTATTTTTTTATTAACGGAGACATAAAAGTCTTCACGGCGCATACCCGGCGCTGATGCATAGAGGATATATTCCGCTTCCCGTTCATTGATATTGATTGCCGAAAGTCCCATGCGTTGAAAAGAATCTTTTGTTTGTTCAGTTTGATAAAGAGACGGCTTTTCTCTCTTCTTAGGTGATAGAGTTGTTGTCATAAGAATAGTTTTGTAAGTCGTTGCGAGCGGCTTGAGGTTTAAGATTGAATTTTGTAATTACTAACCCTGGAGGGGAAACAAAAAGCAGCAAATTTTGTACCACCGGGTTGATTTGATGGGGTTAACAAATAATTTAAAAAACCGAATGTATATCAACTGGTCACAACGGTTGACGATAGTATTTTCTGCAAACGCTAATCGTATTTTTTGAAACAGAAAAGTCAGTGAGGATTTTTTTACACTCACATCAAATAACTATGAGGAAATTTTTAATTACAGGAAACTTCAACTGATTTAGAAACTGAATTGGTGGAAGCATCATCAACGATCACCTGGATCTTATAAGTGATGCCCGCCTGTGCAGTATAAGGTTGGTTGAAAGTAAACGAGCTACTATTCGGATGAATATGCACATGCTGGTATTCTGCACCCGTTGCAAGATTAGTAATAACAACATGTATCTGGTTAATGAATTTATTATCGGAGGCGTTGCCTGAGATCATTATGTTTTGCCCTGCAGCATATACCTGGTTATTGGTGGGAGTATTCAATGTTAGAACGGGCGGATCATAATCCTTGTCTTTGTTTTTATTTTTAGAACAAGCAAAAACGATCAGCAGTAAACAGGGTAAAAAAATCTTTTTCATGTTGGTTCGTGCAACTATAAACTTACTGAATTTAACCTAAAGGAAGAAGCCCGCCGGCATTAATCTTCATCAAAAAAATCATCGAGTTCACGTCTTTCTTTTTTAGTGGGCCGCCCGATCTTGCTTGGTCGTTTACCGGTATGAAAGCTCGAGGCCTGGTATTGAAGACGTTGAATTTCTTCTTTTGGCGTAATATCAATATAGTGCTTGATAGCTTCTGACGCGGCTACTCTTTTCTCCAGTAATCCTGTGACCTTTATTCGCCAGCGTTTAGCTTCCGTTTTAACATCATATTCATCACCAATGCTTACGTTTTTGGAAGGCTTGGCTTGTCCGCCATCAAATTTTACCTTGCCGCTATCACATGCGGTTGCGGCCAATGTTCTTGTTTTAAAAAGACGGATAGCCCAGAGATATTTATCGAGACGAAGTTTTTCTTTAACCGGCATATGCAAAAGTATAAAAAGGGTGCCACGGTTTTAAACCGTGGCACCCTTACATTGTCATGATGTACGTGAATTAGTTTTCCGCAAAAAACTTATGGAAATAAGGAATGGTCTCAATTCCCTTATAATAATTCTCAATATTATATTTTTCGTTTGGTGAATGAAGATTATCATTATCCAAACCAAATCCCATGAAAACTATTTTTATTCCTAATTCTCTTTCTAAGATCGAACAGATAGGAATACTTCCGCCGCCACGTACCGGTATCGGCGCTTTACCAAAAGTTGTTTCCACCGCTTTTGACGCTGCTTCATATCCTTTACTATCGATAGGTGTCATGTAAGCTTCACCACCATGATGTTCAAATGCTTTTACGGTTACCGACTTCGGTGCAATCGACTGAAAATATTTTAATAACTTCTTTGTTATTTTTTTAGATGATTGATCAGGTACAAGCCTCGCGGAAATTTTCGCTGTTGCTTTTGATGGTAAAACAGTTTTTGCACCTTCACCCTGGTAACCACCCCAAATACCATTTACTTCAATCGTTGGACGAATACCCGTTCTTTCATATGTCGTATATCCTTTTTCTCCCCATAGTTCTTTTACACCGAGATCCTTTTTATATGCTTTTTCGCTGTACGGCGCTTTATTGATCAGCTTTCTTTCTTTGTTGCCGGCTTTCACCACATCATCATAAAATCCGGGAATGGTGATGTGATTGTTTTTATCATGACAGCTTGCGATCATTTGTGCAAGAATGGTAATAGGATTAGCCACAGCTCCACCATACGTTCCGCTATGAAGATCACGGTTAGCCGCGGTTACTTCCACTTCAATATAACTTAGACCTCTAACGCCTGTATCCAGCGAAGGGTTGTCCATGCTGAGCATTGAGCTGTCACTTATTAAAATAACATCGGCTTTTAATAATTCTTTATTGGCGGCAACAAACTTTCCAAGATTGGGAGAACCAACTTCTTCTTCTCCTTCTATTAAAAATTTGATATTGGTCGTCATCGTATTCGTCTTCACCAATGTTTCCAGCGCTTTTACATGCATGTAGAATTGTCCTTTATCATCGGCGCTTCCTCTGGCAAATATTTTTCCATCAACAATGGTTGGTTCAAATGGTGGATTGGTCCAGAGTTCTAAAGGCTCTGCGGGTTGAACATCATAATGACCATATACCAACACAGTTGGTTTGGAAGCATCAATGATTTTTTCACCATATACCGCAGGATGTCCATCAGTCGGCATTACTTCCGCTTTATCACAACCGGAATCCAATAAACTTTTCTTTACTGCTTCAGCACATTTTTGCATATCGGCTTTGTGTTCGCTTTTCGCACTTACTGAAGGAATGCGCAACAGGTCGAGCATTTCATTTAAAAATCGTTCCTTATTTTTTTCCTGGTAATCTTTCCATGCATTTGACATAGCGAATAAATTTTAGGGAAAGCGAAGATAGGAGGTTTTAGTGTCTTGAAGTATGAGCTGGTTTCTCAATCTAATTTCACACAGGACCGCAGAAAATGCACAGAGAGCCACTGAGTGATTCTCTGCGTTTCTCCGCGGCTCTCTCTGGTCCAACAAGTGCATTACAACAAGACTAAAATACCGTGCAGCCACATTACAACCCCTGTTTACATTTTATAACTTTAAAACATAAAACAGTATTATGAAAAGAATATTACCGGTATTCATTCTGCTTATCACAGCAATTGATTTGAAAGCTCAGTCAACCTATGACAGCATTACGATCAGCCGGTGTACTATTGAGAACAATTGGTATGGTGCAAAATGGCCGGATAGTTTGAAAGCAGGCAAATTCAAAAATTATATCAAGCAGGAAAAAACAGTTTGGATAAAGCCCGCAACAGCGCCAAAGGTTTTGCCTTCCGTTATTTCATTAACTAATCGTATCAGGAGCAACGGTACGGAAGATGTATCGAAATGTTTTATTCCGCGTCATAGTATTAATTTTTATAAGAATGGAAAGATCAACCGCTACCTTTTGGTTTGTTTTGAATGTGATGGTGTTCACTTCAGCGATGATCCGGCAAAAACATTTGTAAAAAATTTAGATGTAAGAGACAAGCAAATGGCGGAGTTGAAAAAACTTTTTAAGGATATTCTTTGACCGGCCTGGCCGCTGTCAATCGGTCTGGCCGCTGTCAAACGCGTCAGGCCGCTACAAAACATGCTTACTTCAAAGACTTCTTACAAGCGGCCAGACGCATTTGGCCAGACCGATTAAGACTTCTTCTTTTTATTATGTCTCGACGTATGTTCGTTACCACTTTCATTCAATTTAGATGTAACTGCTTTGGTCACTGCTTTGCTTCCAAACCTGTCTTTAATATCATCCACGGCCTTGAACAGATTAAGTTTCTCAAGATTATTATCAAACAAACTCATTTGCGTGGTAATAGGGATCATATGACTGAAACGAACTCCTAATAACCTTACAGGTCTTCCTTTCTGATAACTTTTAGTAAACAAATCTTTTACTTTAGCGATCAACACATCATCCAAGGCTGTATAATCGACCGTTTCCTGTTTTGACATTGTTTCAAAATCCGAATAACGGATCTTAACGGTTATACATCCTGTCATCTTCTCATCAGCTCGTAATGAATAAGCTGTTTTCTCTGTCAAACGGACCAGCTCACTATGTAAAAAAGCCACATCAGTATAATCTTTGTCAAAAGTATTTTCATGACTCATACTTTTTTGTTCCCAGTTGGTAGTGATCTCTGCCGTGCCAATGCCATGTGCTTTATGCCAGAGGGATTCACCCCATTTGCCCGCATATCTTTCCATCAATTCAATAGGTGTCTTCGCAATGTCTTCAATCGTATAAATGCCAAAACTTTTTAATTGCTGCTCTGTTTGTTTACCTACTCCATTTATTTTTTCAATACCTAATGGCCAAAGAAATTCTATCTCCTTTCCATGTGGCACTTCTAAAAATCCATTGGGCTTGGCTTCATTGGTAGCCATTTTACTTATAAACCTTGCAGAAGATAGACCACCGGATATAGGAAGACCTGTTTCTTTTTTTATAAAATCTCTTAACTCTCTTGCATACTTACTGGCGCCAAAAAATTTATCCATGCCGGTGAAATCAATATAGAATTCATCGATAGACGCTTTTTCAAACAACGGCGCTTTATCCGCAATAATATCAGTGACCCATCTTGAAAATTTACTGTATTGATCACGGCTCGAACTGGTGACGATAGCATGCGGGCAAAGCTGTAATGCTTTTTTCATTGGCATGGCAGAATGAATGCCGAATTTTCTTGCCTCATAACTGCAGGCGGCAACGACTCCTCTTTCATAACCACCAACCAGCACGGGCTTTCCTTTGAGAGAAGGATTGTTTAGTATTTCTACGGAAACGAAGAAAGAATCAAGATCAAAATGGGCAATATGTCGTAACTTGTTATCAGTGGCCACACGCAAATTTACTGTTTCTCTTCCTCTCATTCTGTGAAATGCAAGCTTTCCACATTCCTTGGAAAAACAAAAAACTCTGAATACTTTAGGAAACGACTTCCTTCCTTACCTCTGAAGATTTACACTATCCCACCCATCTATTGGTAATGACTCATTGCCTGTTGTTACAGGTGTATTGAATAACTTATCTGTCAAAACTTCGCTTATGGGACACCACAAAGTATCAAGAAGAAAATTCTTCGAATCGCTTCGTCAAAAACAAAAAGCCTTTGCGGGAGAAATGCCAGGCAATGGATCAGATAACGATGATCCGTTGTTCCAGTTGTATTCAAGAAAAAAATTGGGACCCCGTGAATACAGGACCGAAGAAATAAGTTATGAGACTGCACGATTAATGGATGATGATCTGCGTGTAGGCAATGTAACCAGCGGTCTTGCTCCTTATACTGGCACATGGACCGAGTGGGAAGCTTTGCATTTGCTTCGACGTGTTGGATTTGGTTTCAAAAAAAGTTATGTTGATACGATCGTACCATTAGGCGTCGGCCCCGCGGTTGATTACGTAATGAACATAAATACAACGCCGCCGCCACCGCCCATCAATTGGTATAATAACATTTTTGCAGATGAGAATGCAGTGCCTTACGGAGCAGACTGGACAACCAATTTTTTTGCAACTGGTTCTGTCGGTCAATCAAGCAACTCTTATCGAATGCAATCATTGCGGCGCTGGTTATTCGCCCAGCAATTGAACAGTGATGATACGATACGTGAAAAAATGGTTTGGTTCTGGTATCATTTTATCCCGATCGATTTTGAATCTATTTTTCAATCTTCCAATTCATATATCAATACTAATTGTGCCCGTATCTTTTATTCTTATTTCAAATTGTTCCGGGATAATGCGCTGGGAAATTTTAAAACACTGATCCGGAATGTTGCTACAGCGCCGGCGATGATGTATTACCTGAACAACCAGGCTAATTCTGCATCTGCTCCGGATGAAAACTTTGCAAGAGAATTAATGGAACTCTTTACATTGGGTAAAGCTCCCGAAAGTCAGTATACGCAGGATGATGTAATAGCCGCGGCCAAAGTGCTTACAGGATGGCGGGTGCAGGGTTTGAATACAGCAACCGTGGCGACAAACTTTGTTTCTTCATCACATAGCACCGCAAATAAACAATTCTCTTCTTTTTTTAATAATACCGTCATCAATTATCAATCGGGTGCTAACGGCGCTAATGAACTCGACCTTTTGATAAATATGATATTCAGTAAAAGCACAGTGGTATCTCAATACATCTGTCGCCGTCTTTACCGTTACTTTGTTTACTACGATATTGATGCAAACGTTGAAACCAATGTGATCATACCGCTTGCGCAAACATTTGTCAATAACAACTGGGATATTCTGCCGGTATTAAAACAACTTTTCAAAAGCCAGCATTTCTTTGATATGGCTAACCGCGGTTGTTATATTAAAACTCCTTTTGACCTGGTGACAGGCACATTAAAGACGTTTAATGTAAATACGAATGTTTCTGATCCGCTTAATTACGAAGCACAATATAGGGTGTGGAGTAATTTCAATGACAACTATTGCCTGAACATGGAACAGCAGGCAGGCACTATTCCCAATGTATCAGGCTGGAATCCTTTTTATCAAACTCCATCTTATCACCAGTATTGGATAAACACAAATACGATACAAAAAAGGTTTAAGTTCTTACAGGACATATTCAACGGTTATACCAATACATATAACACATTGCCGGTAACCATCAAGGCAGATGTTATAGCATTTGCACAACAGTTTGGTAATACGATATGTGCCGATCCCAATCTTTTGGTAGCCGCCTGTATCAAATACCTGATCCCGGTTGATCTTAGCGCAGCGCAACAATCATCTATAAAACTGAGTACATTATTAAGCGGGCAAACAACAGACAGTTACTGGACGACTGCATGGAATAATTATATAGGTGCGCCAACGAATACTTCTTTTCTGAATGTTGTGACAACCAGGTTGAAAAACTTGCTGACAACTATTGTGCAGTTAGCCGAGTATCAATTGATGTAAAATGAAAGCTGATTTCATTATTGTGTTAAAACGATCTTTTCATTTTTGAAAAATAACTTATGAAACGCAGAAATTTTATTAAAGCAGGATCACTGGCAACGGCACCGCTTTTTATAAACGGTGTTCCCATCTATGCTGACCAGGGAACGGGCAATGCATTCTTTGATTTCCTGGCGACCACCACATATGGATGCGGAAAGATCCTTGTCATCATACAAATGAATGGAGGTAATGATGGATTGAATACCATTATACCATTAGATAAATATACAAACCTGAATAATGGACGGCCTAATATCATATTGCCCCAGGCTTCTATTCTTCCTCTTACTAATAACGCAACAACAGGTATGCATCCGGCATTGACCGAACTGAGAGACCTGTATAACAATGGAAAGATGGTGATCGTGCAGGGTGTTTCATATCCCAATCCTAATTTCAGTCATTTCCGAGCAACCGATATTTGGTTTTCTGGTTCTGCAAGCAACGTTGATCTCGATACAGGTTGGTTGGGCCGCAGTTTGGATACACAATATCCAAATTATCCCGGCGCTTATCCGAATGTTGATATGCCCGATCCATTGGCGATTCAAATAGGTTCTACATTGCCATTCTCATTGCAGGGACCGGCTGTGAACATGGGTTATAATGTATCCAACCCGAATTCATTATTAAACGTGATCAATGCAACTACTGATCCCGCGCCGAATAATGACTATGGAAGAGAGCTGACTTTTTTACGATTGATGAAAGATCAGAGCAATGCATACAGAACAACGATACAAACTGCTTATAATGCACAGGCAACTTTATCAACTCTGTATCCTGCTACCGGTAATTCATTGGCAGACCAGTTAAAAATAGTAGCCCGTCTTATTGGTGGAGGTTTAAAGACGCCGGTGTATATAGTTAATCACCCCAACACGCATGACTTGCATGTCGACCAGGTGGTAGCAGCAGATCATACTACAGGCACGCATGCAAACGTCCTGGGCATTCTCTCAAAGGCCGTCAATGCTTTTCAAAATGATATAACATTAATGGGTAAGGCAAATAATGTGACAGGCATGACCTTTAGTGAATTTGGAAGACGTATCATCAACAATGCAAGTATGGGAACTGATCATGGAGTAGGTGCGCCGGTAATGTTCTTTGGAGCAGCATTGAACCCGGGAATGATCGGTACATCACCTAACATTCCGCTAAATCCAACAGTGAATGACCAGGTACCGATGCAATATGATTTCAGGCAGATCTATCATACGGTGATGAATGAATGGTTTTGTTTAACGGCTTCTGAATCGCAGGCTGTATTAGGAAGTCCTTTTACAAGATTGCCCATCTTCACCCAGTTTCCTTTGCCACTTGAAGACATAACATTGACAGGTCAGTATTATGGCGGGGAGGCAAAACTTAATTTCAAAGTGGAAGACAATACGCACTATGAAAAATTCACAATAGAGTTTTCTTTAGATGGCATTTCATTTTCTGAATTACAGCGGATAAATAATTCAAGCCTGAATGACCTGGAAACTTATTCATACAACCATCCCATATCTGCGCCTAAAATGTTTTATCGCATTAAAGGACAGTTGTTGCCGAACAGCCGCATTAAATATTCAAATACATTATTACTTCGTTCAAATTCCAAACAGCAATTGATCAGCGTGTATCCCAACCCGGTGGTGAACAACCAGGTCAATATTAAGATGTTTGAAAATCCTTCTACATGGGTGGATGTAACGATCTATGACCTGATTGGCGCAAAAGTTTATTATAATCGTTTCAATGAAAGAACATCTGTGATAAGTTTCAGGGTGCCTCCGTCGTTCTCGAGAAATACGCATTATATCATTGAAGTGAAGTATGGCGAAACGGTAGCGAGGGAACAAATTCAATTCAGGTAAGATAGCAACAAGCAGCCCTCACGGTGCACAAAGAATACAAAGGACCACTATGAACTGGACGTAGTGTACTTTGTGAACCTTAGTATCCTTCGTGTTCCTTTCTTTTTATTCAAAGTGATCCGCCATCCTTTTTTAAGAGTCGGTTTGATTGATTATTTTAGCCTATGAACCTTGAATGGCTAAAAACCGGTATCGGCCCGTTAAAAGATCTGCTGACATTTCTCAGTAAAGAAGGAAAAACAGCTGACATTTTAAAAAAGCAGGTCCTTCGTGAATTGCGGAACAATCTCAATATTTTTCATAATGCTTACCTCAACAATGTATCGCAGGATACGATGATCGAAATGCTCGGTAATGAAGCGATCGTTGATGCAGTAAAGAATAATTTCAAATTTAAAAAACTAAAGGCGGGTACTATTGAACCGTATCACGTGTTTGATGACAGGAATAAAAAATATATTGGATGGGATGCTGAAAAACTGGTTGACAAAATAGATGAGAAGATCGAGGAATTGAAAATTATAAAAAAGATGAATAAAGGAAGTGTGGAAGATGTAAAGAATAATACTTCACTGATGTTGAGTAATCTTTATTACCGGATGAAGTTGCTTGCGGATTTTATTAAGGGACCGAAATAGAATGAATGAAATACTTCTTTGTATTCTTATTGTCGCTGATCAACCTTTGCGGGTTTGCACAATTTTGGAAATGCACGTACAGTGATTCAGCCATTTTTATATTTCCCGATTCATTGAAATCAAAGCTTCAATCAGCTTTGAAGGAACAAAAATTTCCGGAAGACCTGGTTGCCGCTGCTGACAAAAAAGTTAGCTCAGGGCCGCAGTATAGAACAAGAACAAGACATGTGTATGCCAATACAGACAGTACCGAAATTGAAATTGAAGTTTCGGAAAAAGGCAGCTTACGCATAGATGTTTTTGCCACTCAATATTTTTTATTAAAGAAGAATGAATTGTTTGCTAAAACAATTCCTCACCTGTTCTATTATGATAGTCTTGTCACCAGCCCGGCAAAAGATTTCAAAGCGACAGGCCGAAAACGGGTAATCTTTAGTTATAGTTGTGCAGAATATCTTAGTACGGATAGCAGCAGCACTATCTGGGTAACAGATAAATTATGTCCCTGTATAAATCCAGGCGTACTCACGGGAAACATAAAAGGCGCAGTGCTTTTTTATGAATTGAGGTCGGGACAGGATGTATTGATACGATGCCGGATAACAAGTCTGCAGAAGACAAAAAGAAAATATGGTTAGTTTGGGGAACCTGATCTCATGATATTTTCTTCGGGAATTCAGGAAAGATAAATATCTAACAATCCTTCGGGTAACGAAAGAAGAACCTGTTTCTTTTTATGATCAATTTTTTGAAGGGTGTTTTCATTGATCGGTATTAAAACTTCTTTGCCTTTGATCTCTAAGCGACACAATAATTGATGCGGCTGTTCTATTACTTCAAGAATTTCGCCAATTGATTCATTATCGTTGATGATAACATAACCTAACAAACCAGCGGGAGCCGATTTGGCAGCAAACTTTTTAAAATCAGTTTCCGGTAGCCATATTTCTTTTTGTGTAAGTTTAGTTGCCGCTTCTCTCGTATCAATTCCTTCGAGCTTAATATAAGTTTCTTCGTCGCCTTTGATCTTTGTTGATTCAATGAACCAGGGAATGAATGAATCTTTTTTTTCTTCAATGAAAACGGTTTCCAAACCTTTGAGCGAAGTCTTTTTACCAAATGAATGTTTCAATAGCAATTCGCCTTTCAATCCATGAACGGCGACAAACTTTCCTATTTTAAAATACTCGATCAAGGATTTTTTTGATTTTAATGGATCGCACAGCTTTTAATGTTCCGGCTAACATTGCTGAGTAAAGATAAGAACGATGAAGGGAGCGTCGCAACGAAGATCATAGTAGTAATGCAGTTGGGAAAATAATCGCGAATTATCATCGATTGCACGGATTAAAACCCGATCAGCGAAATCAAATTAAATCCTGAAATCAGCGATAAAAAAAGGCGACATTAAAAATGTCGCCTCATGAACTTTCAGGATCGGACTTGTCCCGACGATGTTGTCGGGATCATTTATCCTTCATTACCGCCGCCTTCTGTCCTTCTTTCAGGTCTGCGACCTGGCATTGGACGCCTGGCTCTTTTTTGGCGATAAGCATCTTCCTGGCGTTTCTTCACCTGGGCGTCATGTTCTGCGCTCCATTTGGTGAATTTTTCCATCGCCGTTGCATCATCAAACAGACCCAGTCCCACACCACGGAGCAGGTGTTTCAGGTATAATACTCCTTTGAAGCTTAGGATGCGGCGAACAGTATCGGTGGGTGTAGCACCTTTGTTGAGCCACTCTAATGCTTTCTGCCGATCAAGCTGAATAGTAGCCGGAACGGTCAGTGGATTGTAAGTACCTAATTTCTGGATGAATTTGCCATCGCGGGGTGCACGGGCATCGGCAACTACGATGAAATAGAAGGGTCTCTTTTTGGACCCGTGTCTCTGAAGACGGATTTTGGCTGACATTAAATAGAAATTTAACGTGGTGAACAATAATTGTTAGTTCCGGTAGATACCGGAACGGCGAAGATAATAACACATGATTAAAATGCCAAATCAGTCGTCAGTTTGCAATCATCAGTCGCTAGTCGTTAGTTCAAAGTCAGAGACTTCAGTAGCAAAATGTATTTTCAATCAGTGGGATCCGATTGCCGACTGAGAACTGTCAACTGACTACTTCTTCATCCCCGGCATCATTTTTCCAAACATGCCCATTTTATTCATTCCTTTCATCATATCCCTCATTTGCTCAAACTGTTTCATAAAGGCATTTACTTCACTGATATCTTTTCCAGCTCCGGTGGCAATTCGTTTGCGGCGGCTGCCATTTATCAAATCGGGATCACTTCTTTCTGCAGGGGTCATTGAATTGATCATTGCTTCGATCCCTTTGAAAGAATCTTCATTTACATCAAGGTCTTTTATTTTATTGCCAACACCCGGGATCATTCCAAGCAAGTCTTTCATGTTGCCCATTTTTTTGATCTGCTCCAGTTGTGTTTTAAAGTCAGCAAAATCAAATTTATTCTTACGGATCTTTCCTTCCAGTTTTTTTGCTTCTGCTTCATCAAATTGTTCCTGTGCTTTTTCAACGAGTGTCGTTATATCACCCATGCCAAGAATACGCTGGGCCATACGTTCAGGATAGAATACATCGAGTGTGTCCATCTTCTCACCGCTGCTTACAAACTTGATCGGTTTATTTACCGTGTATTTAATAGAAAGGGCGGCACCACCTCTTGTATCTCCATCTAATTTGGTTAATACAACACCGCTAAAGTCCAAACGATCATTAAATGCTTTGGCAGTATTAACGGCATCTTGTCCCGTCATACTATCCACCACAAATAAAATTTCCTGTGGCTTAACGGCATTGCGGATATTGGCCACTTCAGTCATCATCGCCTCATCAATAGCTAAACGGCCGGCAGTATCTATGATAACAACATTTTTATTTTTGCTCTTCGCTTCTTTAATGGCGTTTTGAGCAATAGATACAGCATCTTTATTTTCTTCTTCAATATGTACATCAACACCTATTTGTTCTCCCAATACTCTTAATTGTTCCATCGCAGCAGGCCGGTAAATATCAGCGGCTACCAACATTGGAGATAATCCTTTCCTGGTTTTAAGAAAATTAGCCAGCTTACCACTGAATGTTGTTTTACCGCTACCCTGCAAGCCCGCAATTAAAATAACAGCCGGGTTTCCTTTTGAATTAAAAGTGGCTTCCTGTCCGCCCATTAATTCAGCCAATTCATCTTTGACAATTTTTGTCATTAATTGACCAGGGCTGATAGCATTGATCACTTTTTCACCAATGGCCTTATCTTTTACCTTATCAGTAAATTCTTTGGCGATCTTATAGTTCACATCGGCATCTACTAATGCACGACGGATCTCTTTTAAGGTAGTAGCGATATTAAGCTCGGTAATACGGCCCTGGCCTTTCAGGTTTTTAAAGGCGCTTTCTAATTTATCCTGGAGACTATTAAACATGATCGCGGATTCTGGGATTATTAATTGATTTCACAGATTTTTTACCGTGTTGACAAATCGTTTGAATTGTAAACTTTGGGCTCCAAAATTAAGAAGAAGGCTCACTTCTATCTGAAATACTCTGAGATAATTTAGAATTTGATTATAATCAGTATTATCTACAATCTTTTGGGCCTTTAGTTCAAGTAGTACGACATTTTCTACAATAAGGTCCAGTCTTCTTTTATAGATTACCGCGCCATCATAAATAATATCTCTTTCCACTTCCTGCCGGCAAGACAAGCCAGCTTTTTTAAGCTCAATCATTAAAGCACGTTGATACACAATTTCAGGGAATCCAGGGCCAAAATAGCGATGAACTTTCATTGCGCAACCTATGATCTTTTCGGTCAGTTCTTTATATTTTAAATCTTGCATCGCCATATAAAAAGAAAATGTAACCATTAAGGTTACATTTTCAAATATAGAGGTGAAGTGTAAAATTTATCTATTCAGTGAAATTGTTTTTTAATCAAAAAATCTGTGATTTTATGCGCCTAAATAGGTTCTTAAAAGTTTACAACGGTTAGTAGCTCTCAATTTGGTGATCGCCTTGTCTTTGATCTGGCGAACCCTTTCACGGGTCAGGTTAAATCTTTCGCCAATATCTTCGAGGCTCATCGGGTGATCAACACCGATACCAAAGAAATAACAGATCACTTCTTTTTGCCTTTCAGTAAGTGTTTTAAGTGAACGGTCAATCTCTGTCTTCAGAGATTCTTTATGATCAAGTTCATTATCTGTTCTGTCTGCGTTTGGATTTTCCAATACATCAAGCAGTGTATTGTCTTCTCCTTCTGCCAATGGAGTGTCCATACTTACGTGACGTGCGGAAATACCTAATGTAGCTGAAACTTCTTCAAGGTCCATTTCCAATAACTCCGCTAACTCTTCGGCAGATGGTTCTCTTTCAAATTGCTGTTCGAGCAATGAATACGCTTTTTGAAGACGATTGGTAAGACCTACTTTATTTAATGGTAAACGAACAATACGTGATTGCTCAGCCAAAGCCTGTAATATGCTTTGACGGATCCACCATACGGCATAAGAAATGAATTTAAACCCGCGGGTTTCATCAAAACGCTGAGCGGCTTTGATCAAACCGAGATTACCTTCATTAATGAGGTCAGGCAGAGATAAACCCTGGTTTTGATACTGTTTGGCAACAGAAACAACGAAACGAAGATTGGCCTTGGTCAATCGATCCAAAGCTCTTTGGTCGCCTTGTTTAATAAGTGTGGCTAATTTGACTTCTTCCTCAGGAGTGATCAGCTCTACTTTTCCAATTTCCTGGAGATACTTTTCCAGGCTTTGAGATTCACGATTCGTAATTGACTTCGTGATCTTCAATTGTCTCATACTCATAGGTAGTGGGTTAAACGGGTTATTTAAAGGGTTTAGAATTTAGTTTTGGTTGGGTTAGCCCTTAAAAAGTACCCAGCACGGAATCGGTTTTCATCAGAAATTATTGGACTTCAGGGCAAATTAGAGGATTTATCTAATATTTGCCAAAAAAACTTTACTTTTCTTTAACGCAAATCAACAAATTTTATTTTATATGTTGGTTTACGGCGTAAAACAGGTAAAAGCGGAGAAAAAAATTATTTTGAGGCAATTATTATTTAATTATTATTGCAGCTTTCAGTGGGTTTTTAATAACAAAGAATGAGCAAGCAATTATATACGTTAGAGTTTCCGGTCCGGTGTTCACCTTCTATTTTATATGAATTTCTTTCCACTCCCGCCGGGCTCGGCGAATGGTTTGCTGAAAAAGTTGATGAAAGAGATAGCATGTTTTATTTTGGATGGAATGGTACGTTCGACAAGGCCGAAGTAGTAGAAAAAGAACTCGATAAATACATTCGTTTTCATTGGGAGTCGGCGCCTAAAGATGAATACTTCGAGTTTCGTATTGAAAAATCTGATATCACCAATCAAACAATCCTGATCGTTAAAGATTTTGCAGAAAAAAAAGAGATCAAAGATCAAAGCTTGTTGTGGGGACACCAGGTAAGAGAACTCTTTCATCGTCTCGGTAATTAATGACTCAGCCATCCGATCAATTGACAAAAGGATGTAAAGAATATGTCTCCCGCATTATCCCATTGTTCTAAAGAAAATCGTTGAGCCAACTTAATAAAATCTTTACCTGCAATAGTATTTTTAAAGCTTGCCTCATTCATTCCTGGTAAAGACAAATAATTGTCTGTTTCAAAATGATGCTCCCACTGTTCGTTGCTGACGCCGATAAAAAAAGAATTTTCTTTCAAAGGAAGGAATGACGCTTCAATTTTATGTTCATACATTTTTTTATAATGACCTGCTAAATGAAGTGTGATACTGAAAAAATTTCCCCACCAGAACATACTACGTATCGCAAAATGATCTTCTTTTCCAAAATATCTTGGATGATCAAGAACTAAGTAAGGCAGCCCTTTGTAATTTTCACCTCTTGAGATCTTTGGTGATACGGCCAGCACCTCTGAAGGAAGGATCGCTGAATGCGATAGCAGGAACTGTTGCTGCTGTGATTGCAGATCTTCCAGCAGCCATTTCACTTTTTGTAAAACATGGTTCTTTGTTAAAATCCAATCCGCATTAACAACTAACTCAGCCTCCTTTGCCGAAAGCCTTAATTTTGCGTTATCCATAATTAAAGATAAGTGTTCAAAAAATTAGACAAACTGGTCATCAAAGCATTTATCGGCCCCTTCGCCGCTACTTTTTTTATTACATTATTTGTGCTGCTGATGCAATTCTTCTGGTTATGGGTAGATGATTTTGTAGGCAAAGGACTTAGTGTGTCAATTATTTTCAAATTTATATGGTATCAAAGCGCCGTATTAGTCACACTGGCGTTGCCATTAGCTATCCTTCTTTCTTCATTGATGACATTTGGTAATCTTGGTGAAAGTTTTGAGTTGGTTGCCATAAAATCTTCAGGCATCTCATTACTGAGGTTCATGCGGCCATTATTTTTTGTAACGCTTATTTTTTCTGGTGTTGCTTTTTTATTTTCTAATTATATTATTCCTGTTGCCAATCTTAAATCAAGAACATTGCTGGCTGATATTGTTTCAGCCCAACCGGCTTTCGACCTGAGAGAAGGTGTGTTTTATGATAAGATCGGCGGCTTTTCTATCAAGATCGGGAAAAAAGAGTCGGATACGATAATAAGAGATGTAATAGTATACGAACAGAACAACCCTTTGCAGGATAATTTCATCATTGCTAAAAGCGGTGTAATGCGGGTTTCAGATAATAAACGGTATCTTGAGTTTAACCTGAGAGATGGCTGGCGATACGAAGAAAGAGGTGACAAATTCGGAGGAACAAGAACCGATTATATCCGGTTAGGATTTAAAGAATATAAAAAACAATTTGATCTGAGCGGTTTCGGACTTAGCAAGATGACACCAGACAGTGTAAATAAGAACAATGAAAAAATGTTCAGCATGCGGCAGCTGGAGAAAGCCATTGATTCGTTTACAAAAGAAAATAAAGAGATGTATGCGCAAATGCAAAAAGCAACATACTCTGTTCTTCCTTTTACACAATTTATGGATACAGCCCGAAATAAAAACTTTCCAACAGATACAAGCAGCGGGGTTAAGACAGCTAAAAGTTTTACAGACATACTTCCTGATTCGGCAAAACAAGTTGTTCATGACAGGGCTCTTTCACAGGTCAACTCGCTGCGCACTAATCTTGAGGCCAACCAGGTTAATATGAAAGAAAGGGAAAAGCGATTGCGAAAACATAAAATAGAATGGCATCATAAGATCGTTTTGTCACTTGCCTGCCTGGTATTATTCCTTATCGGGGCGCCGTTAGGATCGATCATCCGTAAGGGCGGATTGGGTACACCACTCATTTTTGCGATTATCTTTTTTATGATATTTTATTTTTCAACAACAGTTGGAGAAAAACTGGCCAATGAAAATACACTAACACCATTTGCCGGTATGTGGCTCGCTACTTTTATATTAGTGCCGGTTGGTATTTTTCTTACTTACAAAGCAATGCGGGATTCGCAGTTGTTCAATAAAGAATGGTATCGCCGTTTTTTCCGTTCATCTAAAAAACAGCAGTGAAATAAATTAACTTTACGTTCCTTTAATATTCTTTTTTATGGAAAAACAAACAACTTCACGCAGATCGTTTATCAGTAATTCTGCAAAAGCTACATTAGCGGTAACAGCAGGCATCGCTGCAAGTGGTTCAATGATGGATGCATTGGGCGCACCGCAGGTAATAACCGGAAATAATTTCATTACAGGTTTTCAGCAGGAGCCTTTGCCTTATGCTTATAATGCGTTGGATAAAGCTATTGATGCAATGACGATGGAGATACATTATTCCAAACATGCGGCTGCTTACGCGACAAATCTCAATGACGCGGCAAAAGCGGAAGGAGTTGATACGACAAAACCAGTTGAAGATGTTCTGGCAAGGATCTCAAAGTATACTCCTAAGATGAGAAACAATGGAGGCGGCCATTATAATCATGAACTTTTCTGGAAAAGCATGTCGCCTAACAGCAGTGAAAAACCTTCGGGCAAATTATTAACGGCTATCGAATCTTCTTTTAATTCATTTGATAGTTTTAAAACGCAGTTTGGTGATGCAGGCAAAAATCGTTTTGGCAGCGGCTGGGCCTGGTTATTTATCGATGGAGATAAAAAACTCAGGATTGGTTCCACTCCCAACCAGGACAATCCATTGATGGATATAAGCGATATCAAAGGTTTCCCTGTTTTAGGATTAGATGTTTGGGAACATGCCTATTATTTACGTTATCAAAATAAACGGCCCGATTATATTGCTGCATGGTGGAAGGTCGTGAACTGGGATTTTGTTCAGAAGAGATTCGAAAGCGCATGACTGCTATACAGCTTATTCGATCGTACAATTATGCCTGAAAAATTCAGGAAATACTTCGATTATATTCCGCTACTGATCTTACTTATTTCTGCGGTAATGCTTCTGTGGACTGTTTTTACCGGCGAAATTGTTTTAATATGGAAGCATTACCTCGGGTTGATCTTACTATTAGTAACAATTTTTTTGTTTTTTGTAAAACATAAATTGGGAGTACTATGTCTTGGGCTCGTACTATTGATGGGACTTATCGGATTATTATCATACAGTCCGGCAATAGCTGATTTTTCAGTGAGCCATACGGGGTTTGGAACAAGCATAACCTTGGTTCGTTTTCAACCAATATTCCTTCTTTGGCTACTGATCCATTTTATTTTATCGTACCGAAGCTATGTGGGAGTATTGACCAAAAAATACTGGCAAAACCTGTAATCAGTTTTGGTTAACTTGCCGCCTCTTGAAAACATCAAATCAAAATTTACAAATTCAAAAATGGGTGGCAGGTATTTCAATAATACTACTTGCCATAAAATTTCTTGCTTATTATTTTACCCATTCAGTTGCTGTATTGACTGATGCATTAGAAAGTATCGTTAACGTAGCCGCCGGTTTTATTGGTTTATATAGTTTGCATGTTGCCGCCAAACCAAGAGATAAAGATCATCCTTACGGACATGGTAAAGCTGAATTTCTTTCCGCTGCCGTAGAAGGAACGTTGATAGGAGTGGCGGGTACATTGATCTTATATGAAGCGATACAGCATTTGATCAACCCCGTTACATTAAAAGAAATCGATACCGGTATCTGGCTGGTGGGTGCAACTGCCGTTGTTAATTTCATCATGGGTTATTACTGCGTTCGTATAGGAAGAAAGAATAATTCACTGGCACTCGAAGCAAGTGGTAAACATTTGAAAAGCGATACATATTCTACGCTAGGTATCATTGCAGGATTGCTCCTTTTGTTTTTCACCGGCTATCAATGGATCGATAGCGCTGTTGCCATTCTTTTCGGAACCTTCATCGTATACACCGGTTATAAGATCATCCGCCAATCTATCGCCGGTATCATGGATGAAGCTGATGAAAAGTTGTTGGCGAAAATGGTAGAAGTATTAAATAAAACACGGCGGGAAAATTGGGTCGATCTTCATAATTTACGGGTTATTAAATATGGAAGTGTACTGCATCTCGATTGCCATTTGACAGTACCCTGGTATCTTAATGTAAACGAAGCGCATGAAGAAATAAACGAGCTGGGAAAAATAGTAAAGAAAGAATTTGGTGAGTCGCTGGAAATGTTTGTTCATTCAGATGGCTGTATGCCTTTTCAATGTCCTATTTGTGATAAAAAAAATTGTCCTGTAAGACAGCATACATTTGTAAAAGAGATAAGATGGACCGTTGAAAATATTTTGAAGGATAAAAAACACAGGTATGAAGACCTCAACAAAGTGGAAGCATGATGGAGTTTTTGAAAGTCAGCAGGAAGGAAGCGGCAAAGCGTTTACAATAGACACTGAAAGAAAAGAAGGACCGGGGCCCAAGTCATTATTATTATCAGGGCTGGCCGGATGTTCCGGTATCGATATCGTAGATATATTAAAAAAACAAAGAGTAACTTTCTCTGATTTTTCGATCGATGTTGAAGCAGACACAACTGAAGATCATCCAAAGGTTTTTAAAGATATTTTCGTCATATACAAGATCAGGACTGATCCATCCAATGAAAGCAAAGTAAAAAAAGCGATTGACTTATCCCTTGATAAATATTGTGGTGTATCGGCAATGCTAAAAAAAAATTCGGCTATTCATTATAAACTGCAATTGATAAAATAAAATGCTGTCGAAAAAATCACAATACGCATTTAAAGCGCTGGCTTACCTGACGGAGAAATTCAACAAAGGCCCTGTACTTATTTCTGAGATCTCTTCAAAGAAAAATGTACCGCTTAAGTTTTTAGAAAATATTTTATTGGAACTTAAGAAGGCCGGTATCCTCGAAAGTAAAAAAGGAAAAGGCGGTGGCTATTTTCTAAAAAAAGATCCTGCAGATATCAAAGTGGCTACAATTGTTCGTTTGGTGAATGGTCCCATCGCCATGTTACCCTGCGTAAGTTTATATTTTTATAAAAGATGTGACAACTGTGATGAAACAAGCTGCGGCCTTCATGACATCATGATACAGGTTCGCGACGCTTCCTTAGGCGTCCTTGAAAACAAAACACTGGCCGACCTTTTACCAATGAAGTAAAACCTAAGCCAAAATAGTCCACAAACTTGGTGGGATAGTCCTTTTCCCTTATTTTCGTAACCTTAAAATCTCTTTATATGGCATTACGTCTCGGGGATGTTGCCCCCAATTTTAAAGCACAAACAACTGCTGGTGAAATCGATTTTTATGAATACCTCGGCAATGGCTGGGGCATTTTATTTTCTCATCCTGCAGATTACACTCCTGTTTGTACAACAGAGTTAGGAAAAACAGCTTTGTTGAAAGATGAGTTCGCAAAAAGAAATGTAAAAGTATTAGCAGTAAGCGTTGACCCTATGGATAAACATGAAGGATGGGTAAAAGATATTAATGAAACACAAAATGCAACGGTGAACTTTCCATTGATCGCCGATCCCGACAGAAAAGTTGCTGAACTTTATGATATGATACATCCGAATGCTTCAGCAACAGCAACGGTGAGATCATTGTTTGTAATTGGACCTGATAAAGTGGTAAAGCTGATGATCACTTATCCTGCATCCACCGGAAGAAATTTTGTTGAAGTATTGCGTGTAGTTGATTCATTGCAATTAACGGCTAATTACAGCGTCGCTACTCCTGCTGATTGGAAAGCTGGTGAAGACGTGATCGTTGTTCCGGCTGTAACAACAGAAGATGCGATAAAGAAATTTCCAAAAGGAGTTAAAGTTGTAAAACCATACCTGCGTTATACCCCGCAGCCTAATTTATAAATGCTGAACCCGGAGCAGATAAAAAAGATTGAGAGTAGTTCGGTAACTGAAGCGATAAGATTGGTGACTGAATGGTTTCCGCATGAAGTTGTCTTTTCTTCTTCTCTCGGCCAGGAAGACCAGGTATTGACAGATATAATTTTTAAAAATAACCTGCCGGTAAAAATTTTTACGATTGATACAGGCAGGTTATTTAATGAGACCTACGAATTGCTTGACCGCACAACTGCCCGGTATAAAAAACCGGTGCATGTTTATTTTCCCGAGGCGAATGATGTAGAAGAATTTGTTGCTGTAAAAGGGATCAATAGTTTTTATGAATCAGTTGATAACCGGAAAGAATGTTGTCACATCCGGAAAGTAAAACCATTGAACAGGGCATTGAAAGGTGCAAAGGTTTGGATCACGGGTTTAAGGGCTGAACAATCTTCTAACCGGCATGATATGCCGATGATTGAATGGTCGGAGGAAAAACAATTGTATAAGTTCAACCCGCTTATCATGTGGAGTTATGATGAAATGATCGATTATATCAATAAAAATAATGTGCCGTATAATTCTTTACACGATAAAGGATTTATCAGTATCGGTTGTGCGCCTTGTACAAGAGCTATTGAACCCGGTGAAGATGCAAGAGCTGGAAGATGGTGGTGGGAAACATCGCAAAAAGAATGTGGATTGCATAGCGATAACTTAAAAGTAAAAAGTAAGGAGAGCAGTAGTGTATGAGTCAGTATCATCTTAATTACCTTGAACAATTAGAATCGGAAAGCATTCATATTTTCCGCGAAGTGGCCGCGCAGTTTGAGAAACCGGCTTTGCTTTTCAGCGGAGGTAAGGATTCAATTACATTAGTTCATTTGGCAAAAAAAGCATTTGCTCCCGGTAAAATACCTTTTACGCTGGTGCATATTGATACAGGCCACAATTTCCCTGAAGCATTGGAGTTTCGTGACTGGCTTGTGAAGGAAGTGAACGCAACATTAGTAGTAAGAAAAGTGGAGGACACTATCAAACAAAGAAATCTTACTGAACCAAAAGGAAAATTCGCCAGCCGCAATTGGTTGCAGACTTATACTTTACTAGACACAATCGAAGAATTCAAATTCGATTGTTGTATCGGTGGCGGAAGAAGAGATGAAGAAAAAGCAAGAGCTAAAGAAAGAATTTTTTCTGTTCGTGATGAGTTTGGACAATGGAACCCAAAATTGCAACGACCTGAATTATGGAATATTTACAACGGACGTATTCATAAAGGAGAAAATGTAAGAGTGTTCCCGATCAGCAACTGGACCGAGCTTGATGTATGGAACTATGTGCGTACAGAAAAGATCGGTCTTCCTTCTATCTATTTTGCGCATGAAAGGGAGATCATTGAACATGAAGGGCAACTGATCGCTGTATCTGGTTTTATTCGTGTGGATGATACGGATGTGGTTTTAAAAAAGAAAGTCCGTTATCGTACTGTTGGTGATATGACATGTACTGCGGCGGTTGAGTCAAACGCGACAACATTAGATGAAGTGATCAATGAAATTACTTCAACAAGAATAAGTGAACGTGGCGAAACAAGAATTGACGATAGAGTAACTGAGGCAGCGATGGAGGACAGGAAGAAGAATGGATATTTTTAATTAAGTCAGAAAGTCGGAAAGACCGAAAGTCCGAAAGATGGACTTTCACAGCACGAATGTCTTTCGGTCTTTCCGACTTCCGGTCTTCGGACTAAACAATTAACACTATGGATCTTTTACGATTTATAACAGCAGGAAGCGTTGACGATGGCAAAAGCACACTCATCGGTCGTTTGTTATATGACAGCAAAAACATTTTGATTGATCAAATGGAAGCATTGGAACGTTCAACGAAGAACAGGGCCGATGGTTCGGTGGACCTTGCTTTATTGACCGATGGTTTACGTGCAGAAAGAGAGCAAGGCATCACTATCGATGTGGCTTATCGTTATTTTTCTACACCAAAAAGAAAATTCATTATCGCGGATGCACCGGGTCATGTGCAGTATACGAGGAATATGATCACAGGCGCCAGCAATGCAAACCTTATTATCATATTGATTGACGCGAGACTGGGAGTAGTGGAACAAACCCGTCGTCATTCGATCATTGCATCGCTATTGAAGATCCCGCACATAGTTGTCGCTATTAATAAAATGGATTTAGTTGAGTATTCACAGGATGTGTTTAATAATATCGTCATTGAATATTCAGAAGTGGCAAAGCAATTGGGTTTAAAAGATGTAACCTACATTCCCATCAGTGCATTAAATGGAGATAATATTGTCGACCGTTCTGAAAACATCAATTGGTATGATGGTAAGCCGCTGATGGAATTTTTGGAAGAAATAAAAATTGATCATGACATTAACCTCGATGATCCAAGGTTCCAGGTCCAGTTTGTTATTCGTCCGCAGACAGAAGATTTGCATGATTATCGTGGCTATGCCGGTAAAGTTATAAGCGGGATTTATAAAAAAGGAGATAAAGTAAAAATTCTTCCGCAGGACATCGATACAACGATCAGCAAGTTAGAAGTTGGCGGTAAAGAGACAGAAGAAGTTTTTGCACCGCGGGCAGTCGTTATTCAATTGAGCGATGATATTGATATCAGCCGTGGTGATTCAATTGTGAAAGCAGATAATCTTCCAAATGTCAGCAATGAATTGGAAGTGTTGCTGTGCTGGATGGACGACAAGCCATTGATCGCCGGCAATAAATATTTATTGCAGCATAACAGTCGTCTCGTAAGAGCCGTTGTAAGAAATGTAGAATACAAGCTTGATGTAAATACACTTCAGCAACAACCTGTAGAAGGGAACATAAAGCTGAACGAAGTAGTAAAAGCAACTCTTAAAACTGCATCGCCATTAGTGTATGATCCTTATACAAATCTCAGTTCAAATGGAAGTGCTGTACTGATTGATGAAACAAGTAATAGTACTGTTGCAGCGGTGCTCATTAAGTAAACTATTAATTACTGATTATTTATTATTTAGTGAAACGCATTAATCAGTAATCAATCAATAATAATGTCAAAGAGTATATCAATAGGAAAAGTTATTCTCGCCGGTGCGGGTCCAGGTGATGCGGAATTAATCACCCTGAAGTTGCAAAAAAGATTAGCTGAAGCCGATGTCATTATTGCAGATCGTTTGGTGAATCCTTCTATTATCAGTGATCATGCAAGAAAAGATGCTGAAATTATATTAGCTGGTAAACAGGGATATAATGATGCTTCATTATCACAGGATGAAGTCACGGCATTGATCATTGAACATGCTCTTGCAGGTAAAAATGTTTTACGGTTAAAAGGCGGCGATGTCGCTTTCTTCAGCAATGTCCTTGATGAATTAACGGCTTTGCAGGAGAACAATATTTCTTTTGAGATCATTCCGGGAGTCACTGCTGCATCAGGTGCTTCGGCTTATGCGGGTATTCCGCTTACGGCAAGAGGTTATGCGCAGGGAGTGCAATTCATTGCATTCAATCCCAATAATGAATTGACTTCTGAGCAATGGAAAGGGATCGCAACAACTAATGATACATTGGTTTTTTATATGGCGGCAAAAAATATTGTTGAGCTGAGTGATAAATTACTTTCTTATGGTAAAAAAACCACTACATCTATAGCTGTAATTGAACAGGCAACTACTATTCATCAAAAGATACACATTACTACTTTGCAAAATTGTGCTGTTGATTTTACCGGTCTTTCTTTCAGCTCACCTTCTTTGGTGATAATCGGGGATGTTGTGCAGCTCCATGAACAATTCAACTGGTTCAATACTTCGGAAACAGGAACTGTTTTTAAGGAATTGAATAAATAGTCTTCATACTTTATCTATACTTGTTATTTCAGGATGTCTTCAATCGAGGAAACAATAGCTTTTAAAAGGTCAACAGTTATTTTCTTATTTGTATTTATTTCTTCCGGTGTTGTTAATGCTCTCCAGTTTCTTTCTTCATCGGGTTCGAAAAGCACTTTTGTTCCTTCGATATCCACTTCAAGTTTATAACTGTATCCATAATTCAAAAGCTTTGCAGGAAAATGAAGCTCTTGTTTATTAAAGGCGACAGGCAGTTCAAATTGTTCTTCCATAACAAGCAAATGTAAACACACGATTGGTATTGAAAGTAAATACATCCTGTGAAAATGCCAGTATGTTTACTACTTAAGCATTATAATATCCTCAGGAATATAACTCAGCCCGGCATAAACAATTTCCTATTTTAAAAGATGGATATATAGAGTATCTTAAATTATTCAAACCCCATAGAATACACCTTTATATCCTATTGTATGACAAAAAAATCCATGGGCCTATGATAGTTCGTCAATCCTTTTTATTCCAGCTTTTACCAGGAGCATTGCTGGTACTTTCTTTTTTTGCAATAAGTTTTGTAATAATTGATCTCCCTTCAATCGATGCGGGTGTATCACTAAATAATCAAGGTGCAGAGATCAGTACCAATGCATCCGGAAATAATAGTACCGCGGGCAATATTAATTTAGTTGCGGCATATGGTTTTAATGAAAATGCCGGCACTATTACTTATGATAATTCCGGGAATTGTAATAATGGAACATTGACTAATGGCCCCACCTGGTTTGCCACAGGAAAATATGGATCAGCTATAGCATTTGATGGTACAAATGATCTTGTAAATGTTCTTGATGCGAATTCATTGGATCTTACTAATGGAATGACACTTGAGGCCTGGGTCAAACCAACAAACTTGTCTGGTTATAAAACTGTTCTTTGTAAAGAAAGCGGATCAAATAATTTGGTCTATGCTCTTTCTCCCAATAACAACGCTTCTAATGCCAACAACCAGCGTCCAAATGCTCGCATACGCGTTGGGAGCACGACTACCACATCAACAGGCATAACGAAACTGGTGCTTAATAACTGGACTCATATCGCAAGCACTTACGATGGTGTAACTCTGCGCCTATTCATAAATGGTATACAAGTTTCCGCTACTGCAGCTACCGGCAATATGGCCAATACAACAAACATGCTGCGCATTGGTGGAAGCCCTGCATTAGGTGCACAGTATTTTGCAGGATTAATTGATGAAGTAAGAATATACAATCGTGCATTGAGTTCAACGGAAATTCAAACTGATATGATAACGCCGATACCGGTGATAAGTTCATCGGACCCTGTTGGAACACTTACTGCTGTTTCTACGTTCGAGTCAATCGGTTTATATTGGTCCGGTACCGGATGTTATGGAGGAGGAAGTAATGTTGTTTGTAATGTTCAATATCGCATTGCAGGATCCAACTCAGCATGGAGTAATGGTTATCCTTTAAGTTTTGATGCACGACAACATAACCCAAATGATGTATCAGGTACAGCAGCAGGTTACAACAAACCATGGATATATACCGGTGTTACCCGGCCTGCTAATGAATACCGGGGAAGCATTGTTGGATTGACGGCTGGTACCAGCTATGAAATTAAAGTAAGCTTGCAGGGAAATTCTGCAACTAATACAATCATACAATCAACATGGGCTGAAACGAACACATGGAATGTTGTGTCAACAGTAGCCGTTTCAAATAGAAATACTTCTATTAATATAACATCGGGGGGGACCGCAGGCAACTATATAAAGTACGAACCTGAGAATGGAGTGTCGGATACGATTAATGTAAACAATGGTTCGCCGAATTGTATTTATATAAATGCACCTTACATCATTATAAGTAAGTTGACTTTAATAGGAGCAGCGGAGGATGCAATACGATTAGGACCTAATGCACATGATATTCTTATTGATAGTTGCGACATATCCGGCTGGGGCCAGGTGAACATGGGAACAAATAGCCAGGCGGGTGTGCGAATAGCAGGTTTCAAAGACAATTGTTATGGTGTGACAAAAGTTGTTATTCAAAGATGCAGGATACATGAGTCAAGAGCCAATAGTAATTCATGGGATGCCGGCGGTCATCCTGTTGGTCCAAATGGTATCAACTTTGAAGAAGCGGGAGGCAATCATGTAATACGTTACAACGAAATCTATGGGAACGCTACTCATTACTTCATGGATGGCATTGGTGGTGGCGACAATTTTACCAAGTCTGGTTTTACAAGAAGTGATATGGATATATATGGTAATCGTATAACAATGGTTTATGATGATGCGATCGAAGCTGAAGGTGCAAATATGAACTGCAGGATATGGAATAATTTTTTGGATAATACTTTTACCGGTATCAGCAGTGCTACAAACTCTGTGGGGCCATTGTATATTTTCAGAAACGTAACGCATGTGAGCCAGCGTTCACCGAATGGTGCGACAACTGCAATCATTGACGCCGAAGACAGGGGGCCATTCAATAAATGCGGAGGCAATAATAATTCTGCTGTTACGGGTGGTGTGACTTATTTATTTCACAATACAGTATTGGAACCAATACAAACTGGTTTTACTTATCCAAGAGGCATGGGAGGAGGCCCGGTAGATAATGGTGGCGCTGTAAAGAATGTTGTAAGCAGAAATAATATCTGGCAAACACACAGACCCGGTACCAGCGGATGGCCATCAATAGGTGAATTTCAAAGTGCAACCAACAGCGGGAACAGTTATGATTATGATCTGTATAATGGCAACCTGCTTATTAAAGCAACAGGTGGCCGGGGAGCGCATCTTATTATGGGCACACCATCATATGTTGGTGGTACACCCGTTGCTCCCATAGCTATAAATGCCGGACCAAGAGTAGAAGGATATTATCTGCAGCCCGGCACTTCCGGATATGATGCCGGAATGTTGATTCCAAATTTTAATAATAACTACCAGGGTGCTGCACCAGATATAGGTGCTTATGAGAATGGTGATATGATGATCATTACTGGTGTGAATGGACTTCCGTCGTTGCCAAATAATAGTAACAGGAACATGGCCGTCAAACAATGGGGCAACAAGAAATCAGTAAACACTGCGGAATGAGAATTGGAATGATTCCAGTTTACTTTGTTTATTTTTCTGCCAACACAGCCTGTTCACGAAACACCTTTGCAAATTCAACAAACTCTTTTGCTTGTTGCAAATATTCATTAGCAAACTCTTCAGAAGCGGGCACATCATTCATACGCATGACTGAAGTCTTAAAACTTTCTGTCGACGTATAATTTCCTTTTTCTGTAAAATTGGTATCAAAATCTTTTAAGATGCCATGTTGTGTATTGCATTGAACACCCTGCTGCAGCAACAGAGCCTTCGCTGTATGAATTTGTGCGGAGTAGGCATGATAAATTCCGTCGGACCATTTATTATCAGCAATACATTCTTCACTGGCGATAATTTTTTCTTCAGCTTCCAGTATCAATGTAGCTACGAGGTCGATCATCACACCGGCGCATTCACCTACACCAATTGCTGTTGAAAATTTTTCCTGTTGTCCCCAGTCAATATAATCTTCAGCTTGTAATGTTTCGAGACTTGCCAAAGGTTTTAACAGGTCATAATAATAACGTTCACCTTTTTGCTGACTATAATTTAAAAATGATTCGTTGCCTGCGTTTGTTTTATAATCGTTCAAAACAAAACGAAGCACATCAGGTCCTCTTTTACTGGGTACTTTAAGTACTTTATCAGCGATACGTCCTTCACCACCGCCTAATACACCGCCGCCGATCAATACCTGTAATGCCGGCACTACTTGTCCTTTTGCCTTTAATGAACTTCCATGAAATCCAATAGAAGCCATTCCATGCTGACCGCAGCTATTCATACAACCGCTGATCTTGATGGCTAATTCTTTGTTGTATAGAAATTCGGGGAATTCTTCTTCGATAACTTCAGAAAGTGCCAATGCAGTACCCGTGCTGTTGCTGATACCAAGATTACATGTATCAGTACCAGGGCATGAAGTAACATCAGCCGTGCTGCCAAAACCAGCCGCCGCATAGCCTTCTTCATTCAATATCGCATAAACATATTCAAGATGTTCTTCTTTTACAAAACGAAACTGCAATCCCTGGTTGATCGTTACACGCACATCATCAGCGATCACATCTTTTAGTTTTTCAATCAACCGACGACTGCTATCAGAACTGATATTACCATTTGCCACACGAACATATACAGCAAAATATGCTTCTTGTTTTTGTTTGAAGACATTTGTGGATCTCCAGAGTTGGAATTTGAATTGGTTAAGTCCGGAAGTCGGAAAGTCAGTAAGTCGGGCAGTTTGTTCTTTCGGTCTTTCGGTCTTCCCGACTTTCTGACTGAATTCTTCCACGTCAACCTTATATATCTGCTGTGTCAACGCCAATTGTTCCTCTTTCACCAATTCATTAAACGCGTCGATGCCGATCTTTTGAATAAGAAATTTTATTCTCGCTTTATGGCGGCTGTTGCGTTCACCATGACGATCGAACACACGTAATACCATTTCCAAATAAGGGATCAATAGATCTTCTTCTAAAAATTCATAGACCGTGGTTGCCAAAACCGGTTGTGCACCGAGTCCACCACCCACTAACACTTTAAAACCACGAACCTCTTTGCTATCGATAGTTTTTATTCTTGGAATAACACCAAGGTCATGCATGAATGTAAGCGCCGTATCTTTTTCACTGCTGCTGAAAGCGATCTTGAATTTTCTTCCCATTTCCTGGCATACAGGTTTACGAAGAAAATATTCAAACATTGCATGAGCATAAGGAGTAACATCAAACGGTTCGTCAGGATCAATACCTGCCATATCAGATGCAGTGATATTTCTTACCGTATTACCACAAGCTTCGCGGATAGTGATATCATCTTTATCCAATTCGCTCCACATTTCAGGTGTGCGGTCAAGACTTACAAAATGAATTTGTATATCCTGTCTTGTTGTTAAATGCAAATTGCCGGTTGAATATTCATCCGATACATCAGCAATTCGTTTCCATTGCGCCAATGTCATCTTACCATAAGGCAATTTGATACGCACCATCTGCACACCCTGTTGACGCTGGCCATAAACACCACGTGCCAAACGAAGACTGCGGAATTTTTCTTCCGGCATCTTTCCATCTTTGAACTGGCGGATCTTTTTTTCCAATTCAATAATATCTTTTTCTACTACGGCGTGTCCATTTTTACCGGCGACATTCTCTAACTCTGTACGAAAACTTTGCATGTATGTTGATTTAATTGATCAGCAGAATCATTTCTCCAGGCAGGCAATCGAAAACCACAGTCCTTATATTCTACTTCTTTAGTGGACTATTGAGTTGTAAAAGTAACTATGCAAAGGCGATTCGTCAAAAATATCTGAGTAAATAATGAAGAAATCTAACCGGAAAGATTGACAACAACTGTTAGCTTTTTTGTATCGGGAATGCTGATGCTTTTTCCGGAAAGCTTAATGAGTTTCTCTTCTGCGAGTTCATTTAATACACGAAAAACAGTTTCATACGTAGCGCCTGTATATGACGCAAGATCCTGCCGGCTAAGCATTAAGTCGATGAACCCGTTTTCATTTGTACCAAACTTTTCCTGCAAAGTCAATAGTGCCTGGGCGACACGCCCCTTGACAGGCATATGCGCAAGATTTCGCATCTTTCGTTCCGATACGTTTAGTTCCTCTGCAAAGAACATCATTAGCCGGAGAAGGTAGTCGGGATTTACCTTCAACGAGGCAAGGAAAAAATCAATTTCTATAAAACAGATGAGGCTTGGCTCCAGGGCAGTTGCCGACACAGGATAATTATCATTGCCCAATCCGCGATGGCCAACAATATCACCCTTCTTCGCAAAACGAATGATCAATTCCTTTTCTCCCCATTTTTTATGCACCTTGACTGAGCCCTGGTACACAAAATATATCCCGGTTACTTTTTCATCTTCTTTTATGAATTCTTCGCCTTTGTTTACCTGGAAAGTCTTGCGATTATTGTCAACAGCAGGCAGCCATTCTTTCAGACAAAGTCTGCAAAACGAACATCCATTGAGATCACAATTCTTTTTGGTTTGTTTCATTTGCCATTAATCTAATGCGGGTGCAATTTATTATCAAACTGACTTTAAATGCGACCAAATATCATATTAATTTATATACTATGTAAAAAATATTTCACATCAATGTAGTTTTTATCAGCAGATATCCTTAATTTCATGACATAGATCATTATTTAATACATTTTTTCAGACAAAAGGTCTAATTACTATTAAATGGGATTTATTTTAATATAACGAATGCTTCGCCATACTGATAGATGATCTCTCATTTAAACTCGCATAAAAATGAAGATTGTAGTCATCGGTAATGGCATGGTTGGCTATAAGTTTTGTGAAAAGCTGGTAGCTAAAAACAACCCCCTCTTTTCTATAACCGTTTTCGCTGAAGAAATTCGGCCCGCTTACGATCGGGTTCATCTTAGCGAATTCTTTGCTGGTAAGTCGGCAGAAGATCTAAGTCTTGCATCAACCGCCTGGTATCATAACAATAATATATCGCTTTATCTCGGCGACCCCATTCAGCATATTGACAGAACCAACAAAAAAGTAAAATCATTTCATGGTATTGAGGTTTCTTACGATGTGCTGATACTTGCCACAGGTTCATCCGCATTTGTTCCGTCTATTCCCGGTGTTGACAAAGAAGGTGTTTTTATCTACCGGACCATTGAGGATCTAGAAATGATTACCGCCTTTGCTAAAAAAGCAAAGAAAGCAGCGATAATTGGTGGCGGACTACTTGGATTGGAAGCCGCAAAAGCAATGATTGATCTTGGAATTAGCGATACGCATGTTATAGAATTTGCTTCGAGGCTGATGCCACGGCAAATTGATGAAGCAGCCAGTAATATGCTCAAAGGAAAACTCGAAACACTTGGATTAAACATCCTCACGAATAAAAATACATCTGCTATTCTCGGAGATAAGTTCATCACCGGGATGCAATTTTCTGATGATACGAAGATCGAAGCGGATATGCTGGTGATCTCTGCCGGAATAAAACCAAGAGATGAGTTGGCAAAGCAATGCGGTCTTGAAACAGGACAAAGAGGAGGTATAATAGTTAATGAAAAACTTCAGACAAATGATTCCTCCATATTTGCTATCGGTGAATGCGCTTTATATAATAATATGATCTATGGCCTGGTAGCACCGGGTTATGAAATGGCGCAGGTTGTAGTCGACAATTTATCGGGAGGAGAAAAGAAGTTTACCGGTTATGATATGAGCACCAAACTAAAACTGATTGGTGTGGATGTAGCAAGCTTTGGTGATCCGTTTGTCAATGGTAACGGTATTCGTGCAGTAGTTATTGAGGATACGCACAAAGGAATTTATAAACGGATCAACATTACTGATGATGGAAAACAGTTGCTGGGTGGCATATTGATAGGTGATGCCGACCAATACAATATGTTGCTGCAAACATGTAAGAATAAAATTGTTTTGCCTCCCAACCCGGAAGATATTATACTTGGATCAAGGGGTAATGGTTCTCATGAAAATGCAGGAGTGACAAGTTTACCAGATGAAGCTTTGATCTGTAGTTGCGAAAGTGTAAGTAAAGGTGATATATGCAATGCAGTAAATAATGGAGGATGTGAATCGGTTGAAGCCATTAAAAAATGTACAAAGGCCGGAACCGGTTGCGGTGGTTGCATACCTATGCTGAAAGATCTTGTTACGCATAGCATGAAGGTCCAGGGTAAACTTGTACGTAATATATTATGCGAACATTTTAATTACAGCCGCCAGGAATTGTTTGACCTGGTTAAGATAAATGAATTGAAAACCTATGAACAGGTTTTAAATAAACTGGGCAAAGGTGATGGCTGCGAATTATGCAAACCTCCTGTTGCTTCGATACTAGCAAGTTTATGGAATGAAATGCCTTTGAAAAAAGGTAATGCAACCGCGCAGGATAGTAATGATCGGTTTTTAGCTAACATACAGAAAGGCGGAACTTATTCTGTAGTTCCCCGCATTCCCGGTGGTGAGATCACACCGGATAAATTAATTGTGATTGGCCAGGTAGCAAAAAAATATAATCTCTATACAAAGATCACAGGAGGTCAGCGCATCGATCTGTTCGGTGCACACTTGAATGATCTTCCGCAAATATGGAAAGAATTGATCGATGCCGGATTTGAAAGCGGTCATGCGTATGGTAAATCGTTGCGAACAGTAAAAAGTTGTGTGGGTAGTACCTGGTGCCGGTTTGGTTTGCATGACAGTGTAAGTTTTGCAATAAGGATCGAAGAACGTTATCGTGGATTAAGAGCACCTCATAAAATAAAATCCGCGGTGAGCGGTTGCATCCGTGAATGCGCCGAAGCGCAAAGCAAAGATTTTGGGATCATTGCTACCGAGAAAGGATGGAACCTTTATGTATGTGGCAATGGCGGAAGCAAACCACAGCATGCATTATTACTAGCTACTGATCTCGACGACGAGACCTGCATTAAATATATTGATCGCTTCCTGATGTTTTATATAAAGACAGCTGATCAATTAACAAGAACCGCGACCTGGCTCAACAAAATGGAAGGAGGGATCGACTATTTAAGAAATGTTGTGATCCATGACAGCCTTGGGATGGCTGAACAATGGGAAAAAGAAATGGAGCAACATGTGGCAACGTATGAGTGCGAATGGAGGGTTGCGATTGATTCACCGGAGATAAGAAAACGGTTCAATCATTTTGTGAATGCTCCCGAAGAAAAAGATCCTACCGTTCAGTTTGAGCCATTGAGAGATCAGAAAAAGGCGAAAGAATGGAAGTAATTACTATGAATTGCCATATTCCTTTATAGATCCGCTCCCTCTGAAAACTTTCTTACGCGATTGTTTGCCAGTTTATCTGCAAACGCCACTTATATATCTAACGATTGCTTGCTTTTAATAAAGCAATAATTAAACTATTGTATCAAATGATCGCAAAGGAGAAATTATTGACATGGTTTTATGCCTGTCTTGCTGAAGATGTACCGGCCAATGGCGGAGTATGTGTAAAATATATGGATGAACAGATCGCTTTGTTTCATTTCACCCGCCGCAATGAATGGTATGCTACACAAAATGAATGTCCGCACCGGCAACAGATGGCATTAAGCCGCGGTATGATCGGCGCTCATGGCGATGAACCCAAAGTGGCCTGTCCATTTCATAAGAAAACTTTTTCATTGAAGACTGGAGAATGCTTGAATGGTGATGAGTGTTCTATTAAAACCTATGAAGTGAAAGTAGAAGAGGGGAAAGTTTTTATTGGCGTGAGTCGTGAGTCGTGAGTCGTGAGTCGTGAGTCGTGAGTCGTGAGTCGTGAGTCGTGAGTCGTGAGTCGTGAG
>JADMIO011486887.1_pt1 | contig 80536 bp, 87 predicted proteins | sample 8958161 | NCBI WGS metagenome assembly JADMIO01 (sample SAMN16585339, study PRJNA669376) | soil metagenome | isolation source: Crop rotation soil | place: USA: Cullars Rotation, Alabama | collected 2011
CGCGACAACTTGTCCACGTGGAATTCTAAGCTTAGGATCCCAATGTGCTGGAAAGAATGCCAAGGTCCTGGACAAGACCCGCAGCGTCACCGAGCGGCGCCTCGCCGAGATCGGCTCGAGCATCGCCTTCGAGCGCCGCGTGGCGCACGAGATCGAAGCGCTGGCCGCAGCAATAGCCGAAGCCAAGGGCTGCGATCCGATCCTGATCTTCGGCGCCAGCGCGATCACCGACCGCCGCGACGTCATCCCGGCGGCCATCGCGGCGACGGGCGGAACCATCGAGGCCTTCGGCATGCCGGTCGATCCCGGCAACCTGCTGCTGACCGCCAATCTCGGCGGTGCTGCGGTCATCGGCCTTCCCGGCTGCGCACGCTCTCCGAAGCAGAACGGCTTCGACTTCGTGCTGTGGCGCGTCGCGGCCGGCTTGCCGGTCGGACGCGCCGAGATCGCCGCGATGGGCGCAGGCGGTCTGCTGAGCGAGATCCCGGCGCGGCCGCAGCCGCGCGACGAGCGGCCGGCCGCGCTGCCCCGGATCGGCGCCGTCGTATTGGCCGCGGGCCGCGCGTCGCGGATGGGCACGAACAAGCTGCTCGAGCCGATCGACGGCAAGCCGCTGGTGCGCCGCGCGGTCGAGGCAGCGATCCAAAGCGCTGCCGATCCGGTCATAGTTGTCACCGGCAACGAGGCCGAAGCGGTCAAGGCGGCATTGGCGGACCTCCAGGTGACGTTCGTCGAAAATCCAGACTTCGCAATGGGTTTGAGCACGTCGCTCAAGCGTGGCGTGAACGCCTTGCCCGATACGGCCGACGGCGCCGTCATCCTTCTGGGCGACATGCCCGAGGTCACCGCGGCCCATGTCGACAAGCTCATCGCCGCTTTCGACCCGTCCGAAAGCCGTGCGATCTGCGTGGCCAGCCGCGGCGGCCGGCGCGGCAATCCCGTCCTCTGGGCCCGGCGCTTCTTCGCCGAGATCGCGGGCCTCGACGGCGACGTCGGCGCCAAGGCGCTGATGGCCGTCTATGACGAGCTCGTCTGCGAGGTCGAGGCGGCGGACGACGCCCCGCTGATAGACCTCGACACCAGACAGGCGCTCGACGCATACCGGGCCCGATGAGCGACCCTCTCTACAAGACGGCACTCCTGAGACTCGCCGCCGATGCCGCCGGCGCCGGACGCCTGACCCAGCCGCATTGCACCGGCACAGCGCACAACCCCGCCTGCGGCGACAAGGTGACGGTCGACCTGGCGCTCGAGGACGGCCGCATCACCGGCCTTGCGCTCGAGGCCAAGGCTTGCGTGCTCACCCAGGCCTCGGCCTCGATCCTCGGCGCCGATGCGACGGGCCTGAACCGCGACGAGATCGCGAGCCTGAGGCACGCCGTCGTCACGATGCTCGAAGGCGGCAAGCCGCCGCCCGCGCCGTTCGACTGTTATCGCCACTTCGACGGCGTGGCCGAGCATCCCGGCCGCCACCGCTGCGTGCTGTTACCGATCGATGCGGTGCTGTCGGCATTCGATGGTTTTACGAATAGCTGAAACTATCTATAGTCGAACCTCCTGATCACGGGGGTTTCCTCATGCAAAAGATCGCCATCGCCGCCGCAGCGATGCTCGCGACGATTGTCGGAGCGTCGGCCGGCCCGGTGCCCGTCTACAATTTCTGCGGCACCGTCTCGACCGAAGCCGAGAAGGATTGCACGGGCGTGCGGCCCAGCAACCCGAAAGATCCGTTCTGGGACATCACGGGCGCCAATCCGATGCCGCCTGTCGGAACGCTGATCCGAGGCTCGGGCCAGCAGGGGACCTCGATCTGCAACGAGTACAAGCATCTCGACAAGGTGACGTGGACGAAGGCGACGTCCTGCCCGACGTCGAAATAGCCTCATAGCGCGACCTCCGCTGCATAGGGCGCCAACGTCCGGCCTTCGAAGGCGGACGCGTCCGCGCTCATGTTGAAGACGCAACGCACACGCTCGGGGCCATAGCTGCGCGTGAAGGCCAGCACCGGCGCCGGCGTCTTCTCGACCTCCAGCGTGCCCCAGCGCAGCGCAGCGCTCGCTTTGCGCTTCGCCAGGAAGTCGCGCGCGAACGCCAAGGTCGAGCTCGCGTCCTTCTCCTGCTCGGACACCGCGAGCTTCCCGTGCGCCGGCCCGAGCGGCAGCCACGGCGTGCCGGTGGTGAAGCCGAGGTTCGGTACATCCGCGTCCCACGGCATCGGCGTGCGGCAGCCGTCGCGGCCCTTGGCGATGGGATAGTAGAGATCGCCAACGGGATCCTTGAGCTGGTGACGCTCGAGATCGACCTCGGGAAGCCCGAGCTCCTCGCCTTGATAGAGCAGCACCGTGCCGCGCAGAGAGAACAACAGCGCCAGCATCAGCTTCGCAAGCTCCGGATTGCCCTCGCGTCCGCCGCCGAAGCGCGTGACGGTGCGCACGATGTCGTGGTTGCAGAACGACATGCAGGGCCAGTGCGACGGGTGCCGTGCCAAGACGTCGAGCTCCTTGAGCACGAAGTCGGGCGACAGTGTCCGTGCGCGGAGCATCTCGAAGGTGTAGCTCGCATGCAGCCCGTCCGGCGCGTAAGCGCCCGACCGCTCGAAGCCTTCCGAGAACTCGCCGAAGACGAAACGGTCCGCGTGCTTCTCGACCTGGCCGCGAATCTCGCGCAGCGACTGGATGTTCTCATGCAGGTTGGAGTCGTGGATGTGACGCTGAAGGTTCGCCGCATGGCTCCAGATCGCATTGGTGCGCCGCTCGAGCGCGATCGGCGGATTGTCGGCGAGCGCCGCGTCGTGGAGATAGGCATTCGCCACGTCCAGCCGGAAGCCGTCGACGCCGCGGCCGAGCCACAAATCCAAAACGTCGAGTGCCGCGCGCTTGGCGTCCTCGTTGCGCCAGTTGAGCTTGGGCTGCTGGCGCAGGAACTTGTGGTGATAGTGCTGGCGCCGCGCCGGCTGATAGGCCCAGGCCGGCCCGCCGAAGGCGCTGAGCCAGTTGTTGGGCGCGGTGCCGTCGAGCTTGGGATCGGCCCAGACATACCACTCCGACTTCGCGCCGCGGCGAAGGCTGTCGGCGAACCAGGGATGCTCGTCCGAGGTGTGGCAGAGCACCTCGTCGAGGATGACCTTGAGGCCGCGCTCGTGCGCGGCGGCGAGGAAGGCTGCGAAGTCGTCGAGCGTGCCGTAGTCGGGATGCACGCCGTCATAGTCCGAAACGTCGTAGCCCCAATCGCGATTGGGCGACGGATGAACCGGCGACAGCCAGATCGCGTCGGCCCCCAGCGCGGCGATATAATCGAGCTTCGCGGCGGCGCCCTTGAGGTCGCCCTGCCCGTCGCCATTGGAGTCGGCGAAGCTGCGCAGATAGATCTGATAGACCACTGCGCCCTTCCACCAGGGCTCGCCTTTCGTGCCGGCCATCGCGCCACTCCGATTCTTGCCGGCGCACTGTAGCGCGCCCGCTTGGCGGCCAATGCGCGCCTGGCGCAGCCGAAGAGGACGAGCCTGGCCGCGAGCGCCCGGGCAGCGCGGACCAGCGCCATGGCCTTGGCGTGGCGTGCGGCGCGCGCGGCCGAATAGCGGCCGTGGATCAACCGGTTGCGATTGCCGAACGGCGCGCCGCGCTTGCCTCCTGTCCGCTTGCCCATTTGAACCTCATGTTTCGAGGGGTACCCCCTCCCTGTTCCTCACCGCTTCTGTACATCTGTAGGCGACATCGATTTTTTCGAATTCAATTCCGAAAACCTCGATCAACCTGTTGATCGAAAAAGAAAAAGGCCGGAATAAATCGCGCCCGGCCGGGTGCTTCTGTACATCTGTATGGCATCGTGAAAATCCAGGCCTTCTTTCGCGCGCATCACCTGCGTTGGAGATGGCGACGGCCAAAATCCGGTTCAAGTCCCGGTAGCGATCACATTTTGTTACAACCCATCCGGACGATCGGGAACTGTCCAGCCTTCGCTGCATTAACATTCGCTAGGGTTGGAAGCGATAATGACTATCAGAAACATTTTGCGCGACGCGACGGCGGAGCAGCATCGCTGCCTCGACTCTGCGGCCGGGCGGATGCGGCTGGATACGCCGGAAGGGTCGCGCAAGCCGATGCTCTGCTGCCTATCGAGCGCACACTGGAAGACCACGGCATCGTTCGTCTCCTGCCCGATTGGTCCGAGCGGCGGCGTGCGCCAGCGCTGCAGGACGACCCTCGCGAGCTCGGCCTGCGCGCCGAGCCGATGCGTGCGCCGGTGTTCGGCTGCGATGCGGCGCTGTAGGCGCAGCCTATGTGTTGGACGGCTCGCGGCTCGGCGCGCGGTTCCTGCTGCCGCGTGTCGCCGGGCCGGTGCGCTTCTTGAGTCATGGCGAAGACGGCAGACTGTAGCAGAGCTTTCTCGCCGCGCTCGAAGCCGCGCCTGCCGCGTATGCCGCACCGGGCGCGCCGCCGCGCCCGTCGAGTTCGTGATCCCGGCGTCGTTCGTGAAGATCCCGACCGAGCCGCTGCCCCACGACACGCGGCCCGAGACGCATGTGCTCGATGGCGCGCGGCTGAGCGGGCGGGCGCTGGTCGTCGAGGACAACATGATCATCGCGCTCGACGCCGAGACGACGCTCGAGAACCTCGGCGCCACGCGCGTCGACGTCGCGCCGAACGTCAGCGCCGCGCTGCGCGAGATCGACATGGGCCCGCTCGATTTCGCCATCCTCGACGTGAACCTGGCAGCGAATCCAGCTTCCCCATCGCCGACCGGCTGATCGCCATCGGCGTGCCGATCGTCTTCGCCACCGGCTACGGCAAGAACATCGAGTTCCCCGAGCGCTTCGCGCGCGTGCCGGTGGTCGGCAAGCCCTACAACCCGGAATCGCTGATGCCGAAGATCGCGGAAGCACTCAGGCGGGCGGCGAGGAAGGCTTAGGCAGGTATTCCAAATTCGCATTTGCGCCGGCATGCGAACCGGCGCAGAACCCCTCACATGAGCTCGACCGTATCCGCGTCCTCCCGGCCCGCCGCCGCGCCGTCTCCCCTTCCCACCGTCTATCCCGTCATCTTCGCCATCGCGTTCTGCCACATGCTGAACGACATGATGCAGTCGCTGCTGCCGGCGATCTATCCGAACCTGAAGGCGGCGCTCGACCTCGACTTCGCCCATATCGGGCTGGTCACCCTGACCTTCCAGGTGACCTCGTCGCTGCTGCAGCCCCTCGTCGGGCTCTATGGCGACCGCCGCGCGGTGCCCTTCGCACTGCCGATCGCGATGGTGTCGACGTTCTTGGGGCTGGTGCTCCTGGCCTTCGCGCATTCCTACGCCGTGCTGCTCGCCGCCGCCGCGATGGTCGGCATGGGCTCGAGCGTGTTCCATCCCGAAAGCTCGCGCGTGGCGCATATGGCGGCAGGCGCGCGCCGCGGCTTCGCGCAAGCCATGTTCCAGCTCGGCGGCAACACGGGAAGCGCCTTGGGCGCGCTCGGCGCCGCCGCCATCGTCGCGGCCGAAGGGCAAGGCGCGGTAGCGTGGTTCTCAGGGATGGCGGCGATCGCGATCTTCGTGTTGTGGCGCGTGGGACTTTGGTACCGCGCCCACGGCATGGCGCGCGCCAGGTCCGCCCATCTCGCCGCGGGCCCCGCAAAGCTGCCGCGCGCGGTGGTCGTCCGCTCGCTGGCGATCCTGGTGATCCTGATCTTCTCGAAGTTTGTCTATCTGGCGAGCCTGTCGAGCTATTTCACCTTCTATCTGATCGAGACGTTTCATTTGAGCGTGCGCGACGCGCAGTTGCATCTCTTCCTGTTCCTGGCTTCGGTCGCTGTCGGAACCTTCGTCGGCGGTCCCTTGGGCGACCGCTTCGGACGCAAATATCTGATCTGGTTCTCGGTGCTCGGCGCGTTGCCCTTCACGCTGGCCTTGCCGCACGCCAACCTGTTCTGGAGCGGCGTGCTCAGCGCCTGCGCCGGCGCGACGCTGGCCAGCGCCTTTCCGGCCATCGTCGTCTATGGCCAGGAGCTGGTGCCGGCGCGGCTGGGCACGGTGTCGGGCCTGTTCTTCGGCCTGTCCTTCGGCATGGGCGGGCTGGGTGCGGCGGCGCTGGGCTGGCTCGCGGACCTCAAAGGCATCGCGTTCGTCTATCTCGTCTGCTCGTTCCTGCCGTTGCTCGGCATCCTGGCGGCGTTCCTGCCCAACCTGAGAAAGCGCGCCTGATCACTGCGCCTGCATGATGCCCTGCTCGGTGCATGCATTGCCGGTATCGGACGCGAAGACGCCCTGGAACGCGACATAGCCCGCGACGCCGTTCTTGCTCACCTGGCCGTACAGCGCATTGTAGGTGCGGTCGCCGATGGTGATCGTCGTGTCGCCGTTCGAATAAGCCACTTTTCCCGAATTCGGCGCCTGCGCCATCTGCTCGCCCTGCGTGCCGCCGATGCTGCCGGTGAAGTGGAAGATTTCCAGATCGCCGCCATCGTCGAAGCCGTCGATCGTGACCTTTCCCTTCGCGGGGCTGAAGCTGGCCGCATACATGGACTGCTTGTAGCTGCTGCCGCCGGTGTTGATCCCGTCGAGGTAGTTGCCGAGGTCCTGCGCCGACGAAAAATGATAGGTGGTCACCATCTGACAGAGCTTGGTGACGGTCACGATGTATTTGCCCGACACCGAAGGCGTCGCCGCCAAAGCCGGCGCGCAGGCAAGGATCGCGGCCGAAGCCGCGGCGATGGACATGCGTTTCATGCGAAGCCCCCTGGTTTATCCCGCGATCATACCACGCTAGGCTGGTGCGGGAAATTGGGGGACGTTCGTGGCCCGACCGGAGCGCATCCACGACTATACCGACTTCATCTACGACAGCCGGCGCTGGGACGCGTTCGTGCCCCGCGCCGGCGACGTCATCGTGGCCACGCCCGCCAAATGCGGCACGACCTGGACGCAGATGATCTGCGCATTGCTCGTGCATCAGACGCCGGACTTCCCGCAACCGCTGACCGAGCTCACGCGCTGGATCGAGCGCAACAACGAGCCGCTCGACGGCATCCTCGCCAACTACGAGGCGCAATCCTTCCGCCGCATCGTCAAGACGCACACGCCGCTCGACGGCCTGCCCTATTACGACGAGGCGACCTATGTGTTCTGCGGCCGCGACCCGCGCGACGCGTTCCTTTCCGGCATGGACCACATCAAGAACCTGTCCGAGGCGACGCGGCGCGACGCCGCCGAGCGCGCCGGCTTGCCGCAAGGCCTGCAGCTTCCGACCGATCCGAACGTCCGCTTCCAGATGTGGATCACGATGGGGCCGAAGCCGTGGATGTGGGACGGCTTCCCGATCGGCTCGGTGCTCTATCTCGCCGATACCTATTGGCGGCATCGGGCGCTGCCCAACATCGTGTTCCTGCACTATGCCGACCTGACGGCCGATCTCGACGGCGAGATGCGCCGGTTGTCGGCGGCGCTGGGCATCGCGATCGACGAAACGCGCTGGCCCGGCCTCGTCGAGGCCGCGCGCTTCGCGTCGATGAAGCGCGACGCCGACCGCGCCGCCCCCGGCGCGCATTTCGGCGAATGGGCGAGCAATTCGGACTTCTTCCGCAAGGGCCGCATGGGCGAATGGCGCGAGGTGTTGTCGGAAGAAAACCAGGCGCTCTACGAGCGCGTGTCGCGCGAGAAGCTCGCGCCGGAGCTCAAGCGCTGGCTCGAGGGCGGGCGGCGGGCAAACCATTGACAGGTAATCGAAGTATCCAAACAATATCGGCGCCTATTCCTCGCAAATCTCCAGAATATAAAACAGACCGTGGCTTTCTCCTTCCCTTGAAGCTATTTCTCAAGAAGGCCAGCCGAAATGACGAACGCCTACGAACGTTCCAAGCTGTGGCGGCGCACCCTCGGCCCCGACAGCCCATACGCCTTGGAGCATCCGGAAGCCGCCATGCTTCTGCGCGGCGAATTCATTCGGATGCGCGACAAGGCCGAGCTGCTGACGTCGCGAATTTCCGCCGACATGCCCGACTACCCCTTGCACGACATCACCCACCTCGACGCGCTTTGGCAGATCGCCGATGAAATCGTCGACGAAAGCTTCGAGCTCAATCCGATCGAGGCCTTCATCCTGGGCGGCTCGATTCTCCTGCACGACGCGGGGATGACCCTCGCCGCCTATCCCGGCGGACTTTCCGATCTGAAGAAGACCGCCGAATGGCGCGACGCGATAGCGGTGGAATGGTACACGCGATTTGGCGCTTATCCCGATCGCGTCGATTCGGTGAGCGACCCCGACATAGTCCGGGCTGCCACAAAGGACACGCTGCGCCGGCTGCATTCCGCCAAGGCCAAGGATCTCGCGACGCAAAAATGGCTGGATGCCAACGGAACGGCCGAATACCTGATCCAAGACACCAAGCTCAGAAACAGCTACGGAGAGGCCATCGGCGAAATCGCCCAGAGCCACGGCGCCGATATCAGCGCGCTCGAAGGCATGCGCGTGCCCGTGAACGCCGTCGTCGGCTTCCCCGTGGAATGGGATGCCAACAAGATCAAGATCGCGTGCCTGCTGAGATGCGCAGACGCCGCCCATCTCGACGAGCGCAGAGTGCCTCACTTCCTGCACACCATTGCCCAGCCTGCCGATCCGAATTCCCGCCTGCACTGGGCATTTCAAGATGGCCTGGCGCCGCCGAAGCGCGACGGAGACGCGCTTCGCTATACGCGCGGAAGCGCGGTGCCGCTCGAGCGGGAAGCGGCGTGGTGGAAGTGCTTCGAATGCATTTGCGACGTGGACAAGGAGCTCAAGTCGTGCTCGCAGTTTCTGGCCGATCACGGCTTGGAAAAATTCGCCGCGAGACGCGTGCTGGGCGCCGAGTCTTCCACCGCCATGTGCGCATTCATTCCGACCGCGGGGTGGGACCCGGTTTCCGCGAAAGTATCGGCCAGCGACGTCTTGCGGATTATCCATAACCTGGGAGGCAAGCAGCTCTATGGCGACGATCCGTGGGTGCCGCTGCGCGAGATGATCCAAAACGCGACGGACGCGGTGCGCGTCCGCGCGCAACTGGAAGAGGACTGGTACGGAAGGTCCCGCTCGGAAGGACGGGTGACCATAAGCCTGTCCGGTTGCGCCGACGGCATCACCATGGAGATCGCCGACAACGGCGTCGGAATGTCGAAATCGGTGCTGACGGGCGCGTTGATCGATTTCGGCAAATCGCTTTGGTTCAGCGACGAGGTTCGCGTGGAATTTCCCGGCTTGACCGGAAGCCGCTTCAGGTCGACTGGAAAATTCGGGATAGGCTTCTTCTCGATATTCACGATCGCCGAGACCGTGCGCGTGATCTCTCGCCGCTTCGAGCGCGGGCCGGAGACGACCAAGGTGCTCGAATTTCCGAAAGACGCGTTTTCCCGGCCACGCTTGCGGGACGCGACGCTGCAGGAACGCGACCTCGCCGTCACCACGAGAGTGATCGTGAAGCTCTCGGAAGCGGCGTTGGCACGAATCTTTCTGCGCAGCGCGGATATAAAATTCTTGTCGGTCAAGCTCGACCACCTGGCTTCCAAAGTCCGGGCCCAGATCAAGTCCATCAGCTTGATGACGGACTGCGGTATAGTTCTCCAATCCGGGGAATCCGAAGCTACAGCCATCGTCGACAGGAACGAGTGGCTCACGGCCTCGAACAAAGAGATACTTTCCATCGTCTTCGATAGCGCTTACCTTCAGCAGATGATGCGCCTCTGGTTCGGCTGGGGCTCGGGAATCGACGTGCGAGCGCTCGAAGACCGGATGAGACCGATTTACGACCTCGGTGGTCGTATTGCCGGAAGAGCGGCAGCCTTGCCTTGCATCTATTCCTCGAAGGACACGCTGCTGACGTACTCGGGTGGCTTTTCGAGCGGATATTGCGCCGACGATCTCGGCGATTTCGCGCTCGGCGTCATTCAGGCCGACCGCCCCAATGTTTCGCGGTCGTCTGCGGCGGTCGACGTGAAGAAGATCCGGTTGGGCGAGTGGGCAACCGAGCAGGCAAAGCTGTGGTCGGGTGCGAGCAAGCCCAGCATCGAGGTGTACCTTGCCGCAAATCTTTACAAATGCGGGGGCGATCTCTGTACGCTGAAAACGGTGCGTTGGGGCGAGCACTACCTCACAGGCGCCGAGGTCAGGGCAAAGGTAGCGACCCTCGACCGCGTCTTGGTTTATCGCGACCTCCTGCCGCCCGTTTTTAGACAGATCGGCGCCAAAGGAGAGCGGGAATTGGAATACTTCGCCCCGCAATTTCTGATGCCGCTATTCGCTCCCGCTCCCGAAATAGTTTTTCTGCCTACGGCAAATTTACAAGACTTGGCGTCAAGAAGAACGTTCACGCTTGGAAGGTGGTCGGACCGGGATGTCTTCGACGAGCACTTTACGAAGGTTCTTGGGAATAGTGACGAGCTCGGCGAAATTGAAGGCTCGACCGAAAGCGACGAGGATCGGCTCATACGGCACGAGCTCGAGGAATGGCCCGTCCTGATATCGACCATCACGAAGATCGCGTCCTATCTCGGAATTCCGGATGGGTATTGCGTCCACCTCGAGGAGGACGTCGTGCTCGGCACGATCAAAGAGTGCGAGGTGCCCGGAAGCGTGATCGTGTTCGAGCGGCGCGCTATTTGATCTTCACCTTCACGCTACCCTTGAGCGCGAACATGTGATCGCCGAGCGTGCCCTGGCCGCATTCGCTCTCGACGGTCCAGGTCGTGCAGCTGCCGCCGAAGCCGCCGCCGGGATTCTGCCACATCGCGGGATCGCCTTCGGTGGTGCCCTCGGTCTGGTTCTGCCAATGCCATTCGCCCTGGCCGATATCCATCTTGGCGACGACCGAGATCCAGTAGTGGCCGGGCTTGAGCTTCACCCCGGTGCCGAGATCGACGACGAACGAGCCGGAATCGTTTCCCTTGGCCGCGAAGGTGCCGCTCGCCTTGATCGCACCCGGCTTGTGGTGCTTGTCCTTGTAGAAGACGACATCGACGGTCTGCGGCCCCGAGCCGTTGAAGGTCACGCCGATGACGTCGACTTCCTTCACCCTCCAGACGACGTTGTCCGAGACCGTGAAGTCGTCCGCGGCTTCGGCCGCGAGCGCGCTGTTGCCGGGAGGAGCCTGCGAGATGGTCCCGAATCCGGAGTCGTCGTTGGTCTGGTCCCAGAGCAGGCTGAGCTTGCGGTCCGACGCGCCGGGCGCGATGCGATGCGGCGCGGGGGCAGACGCGGCGGCGCCGGCGAAGAGGACGACGAGCGCGGATGCCGCAAGAAGAGCTCCGCGGGTGGTGGCGAGTGTCATGATCTACCCCTCTGTTCGATGCTGTGGCTCGAACGCACGGTATGACAGCTTCGCGAGCGGCGCGAGGCCGCGCAGGTCCGCTTTCATTGGCCGAAACGAGCACCTATTGGCGGAAACGCGCAACCGTTGGCCGAAACGAACATCGCGCGGAATGCAGGTTTTCGCCGTCCGGTTGAGCGCCGCCGCGGGCTCGCACGGCTAGACGTGCTGCCCGCCGTTGATGTGCAGCTCGGCGCCGGTGACGTAGCTCGACTGCTCCGTACACAGATAATAAATCGCCTTGGCCACCTCTTCCGGCATGCCCAGCCTTCGCATCGGGATCGCCTCGATCAGCTTCTCGGTGCCGGGCGAGAGGATCGCGGTGTCGATCTCGCCCGGCGCGATGGCGTTGACGCGCACGCCGAGCGGTCCGAAGTCCGCCGCCATCTCGCGCGTCAGCGCGGCCAGCGCCGCCTTGCTCGTCGCATAAGCGCTGCCGGCAAAGGGATGCACGCGCGAGCCCGCGATCGAGGTCACGTTGACGATGGCGCCGTGGGCGCGGGCAAGCTCGTCGCGCAGGCCCTTGGCGAGCCACACCGTCGAGAAGAAGTTCACCTCGAACACCGCCCGCCACGCCTCCATCGTCGTGGCCAGGGTGTCGAGGCGCACGTCGCCGCCGCCGACGTCGTCGCCCGCGGCCCCCTTGGGCGAGATCGCCGCGTTGTTGACGAGCGCGTGCAGCTTGCCGTCCTTGAGCCGCTCGCGCATCTCGCCCACCGCGCGCAGCGTGTCGGCGGGATCGGCCAGGTCGACCTGGATGTGGTCCTCGGGCCCCGCCGCCCAGGGACAGTTCTCGGGGAACGCATGACGCGAGCAGGTGATCACGCGCCAGCCCGCGCTCGAGAAGCGCTTGACGGTGGCATGGCCGATGCCGCGGCTCGCCCCCGTCAGGATCAGCGTGCGTTGCTCTTCGTTGGTGGTCATGGCGGCAGTCTAGAGGAGTTTCAGCGCCGCGTCATATGGCCGGGAGTTCTATCCGGACGATCCGCCAGCCCTGCGGCGTCCGATCGACGGCGAGCTCGGTCCATTCGTACCAATCGCCCTTGTCGTCAATGACGAGCTTGAAGGATGTCTCCTGCGCGACGATTCCGGTAAGCACGAGCAGCGCCAGGAACACGCCGTCCGGCGTGCCGCCGGCCCAAAGATAGCGCTCGTCGTCCGCGCCGGGACACGCGCCGCCTTCGGCGGGCATCATACGCTGATTGTTCGTGGTCGGGCTTTCGGACGGCTGAAGCATCCCGGATATCGCGGCAGGTCGCGCCGGTGGCGATCAGCTGGGCCGAGGCCGGGCTCGCGGCAAACGTGACGAGCAGCGCGAGCGCGGCCGCTCTCACGACACCGCCAGCCTCGGCGGCATCTCGTAGCCGGCGGGGTCCTGGTGGATGATCACCTCGGCATGCGGGAACTCGGCGCAGAGCGAGCGCTCGACCTCGTCGGACAGCTCGTGCGCGCGCACCAGGCTGATGTTCGGGTCGAGCTCGACATGGAACTGGATGAAGGCGTTCACGCCGGCCCCGCGCGTGCGCAGGTCGTGCATGTTGCGCACCTCGCCGTGGTCGAGCACGATCTTGATGATCTTCTCGCGCTCGGCATCGGGCAGCTCGCGGTCCATGAGCTGGTCGTAGCTCCGGCGGAACACGCCCCAGGCGCTCCAGATCAGCACGCAGGCGACCACGATGGCGATGATCGGATCGGCCGCCTGCCAGCCCAAGGTCCATACCAGGCCGAGCGCCAGGATGACGCCGGCATTGGTCGCGATGTCGCCCAGATAGTGCATGCGGTCGGCGCCGATGGCGATCGAGCCGGTGCGGTTGACGACATGGCGCTGATAGAAAACCAGGCCGAGCGTGAAGACGATCGAGATGCCCATGATGGCGAGCGCGATGCCCTCGTCTTCCACGGGCTGGGGATCGAACAGGCGCATGCCCGCCTGCACGATCAGGAAGGTCGCCGAGCCCGCGATGAAGGCGCCCTGCGCCAGCCCCGCCAGCGGCTCGGCCTTGCCGTGGCCGAAGCGGTGCTCGGCGTCGGCGGGGGTGAGCGCGGAGCGGATCGCGACGAGATTGAGCCCCGAGGTGAACAGGTCGAGCGCGGAATCCGCCAGCGACGCCAGCACCGACACCGAGCCGCTCGTGAAATAGGCGAAGGTCTTGATCGCCACCAGGAAGACCGAAACGGCGAGCGAGGCGAGCGCCGCGCGGCGCATCAGCCCGGCACCGGCCGCCGCGCCGCGCGTGTCGGTCGCGGTCATGGGAACAGCCTTTCGGTGCGCCAGGGACTGTCGGGCGCGTCCCGGCGATAGACCAGGCGGTCGTGCAGGCGGAACGGGCGGTCGCGCCAGAACTCGATCTCGAAGGGCTCGATGCGATAGCCGGACCAATGCGGCGGCCGCGGCACTTTGGAGAGCGCGTACCTGGCCGCGACTTTCGCGATCTCCTTCTCGAAGACGAAGCGGCCTTCCATCGGGCGCGACTGCGCCGAGGCCCAGGCGCCGATCTGGCTGTCCTTGGGCCGCGTGGCGAAATAGGCGTCGGCCTCGGCCTCGCTGACGGGCGTGACGGCGCCGCGCGCGCGCACCTGGCGGCGCTGCGTCTTCCAATGCAGCACGAGCGCGGCAAACGGATGCGCGGCCAGCTCGTTGCCCTTGGCGCTCTCGGTGTTGGTGTAGAAGACGAAGCCTTTGGGTCCGGCCTCCTTCAGCAGCACCATGCGGACGTTGGGCCGGCCCAATTCGTCGACCGTTGCCACCGCCATGGCATTGGCTTCGTTGGGCTCGGTCTTCCTGGCCTCGTCCATCCAGGCGTCGAACAGCACGAAGGGCTCGTCCCGAACCGCAATCCCGCCGTCGTCCAAAGGTCCGCCGATCTCGCTCATGAGGGTTCGGATAGCATCTTCGTTTTGCGGGCGGAAGGCGAGCCTATAGGGTTGGAGCGTAAACCAATCGCGGACCGTCATGCGCCTGCCAAGCTTTCACTATTTAGCAGTGTGTTGCTGCGTCGCATTCGCCTCGGGTTGCGCCTCCTCGGCGCAGGACGTCGCCAGCACGAAAGCGACCTTCGACGCGGGCGTCGCGGCCTATGACGCCAAGGATTATGCCAAGGCCTACGACCTCTTCGTCTCGATCGACGACCGCGACCTGGCGGCGATGCGCAACGTGGCGCTGATGCTGCGCAAGGGCGAAGGCGTGGCCAAGGACCCGAAGGCGGCCGAAGAGATGTATGCCCGCGCCGCTTCGGGCGGGCTCGCCACCGCCGCGGCCGATCTGGGCGAGATGCTGCTCAAGGGCGAAGCCGGGGCGCCCGATCCCAAGGCGGCGCTGCCCTGGCTCGCCGGCGCGGCCGATGCCGGCCATCCGGTCGCGGCCTTCGAGCTGGGCGAGATGTACGAGCAAGGTAACGGCGTGGCCAAGGACCTGGCCATGGCGCGCAAGCTCTACCGGGCCGCCGCCGATGCCGGCTACGACGCGGCAAAGCAGCGCCTCGCGACTCTGCCGCCCTAGACGAGCCCATCCGTGTTATACTTGGCCGTCCAGCTTGGGGGCAGGCAATGAAACCTTTCACGACGATCGGCGCTCTCGTCTTTCTGCTCGTGGCGGCCGCGCACATCTACCGCGCCTATGCGGGGCTTCCCGTCAGCGTCGGCGATCATGACATCCCGGTGATGGCGAGCTGGATTGCAGCAGGCGTCTCGGGGCTCCTTGGGCTGATGATGCTGATGGAATCCCGGCGCTAAGGGATCAGCTCGAACACTTCGCCACCGCCGTTGGTGCCGGCGAACGGCGCGACGCCGAACAGATCGCCCGCGTCATCCGCGATCAAAGGTACCGACGGCTGCTCGCCGTCGGGGTATCCCGGCGCTTTGCAGAAATCGTGCAGCGTCGAGCGGCTCCAGCTGTTCCCTGCGTCGAGCTTGAAAACGCTCCCCTCGTCGTAGGCCCCCCGAGCTCCGTGGTGCCGAAGACGTTTCCGGATGCATCCAGGACCACGCCGGTGGGCGCGTGGCCATCGGTACAATTCGTCTCGGCGCAGAATTTGTAGAGCACATGATAGGGCGAACCCGCCCCGGCGGCGGTCGCGCGGAACACCACGCCGCCTCCGCCCGGACCGCTGGCCGCCGTCGCGCCGTAGAGCCTGCCCGCGCCGCCCGTACGGGCTGTGACGAACAGGTTCCCCGACCCGTCCGCCAGCAGCGGTTGGGGACTCGACGCGGTCTTGAAATCGTGGATCGTCTCCAGGAACCAGAGCGAACCGTCGCTGAACAGCTTGAAGACCGTTCCCTTGCCGTGAGCGCCGCCGAGGCTCGCCGTGCCGAACAGCGGCGAGAATTGATCCCAGGGCTGGCCCTGCGCGGCGCCGACATAGGTCAAGCCGGTAGAGGGCTTGGCCCCGTCGGGACAATTGCTCGCGCCGCAGAAGGAATAGATCGCGTGCGTGCTCCAGCCGTGTCCGTTGGGGCTGGTTTCGAAGATCGCACCCTCGCCGTTCGCTCCGCCGCTATAGGTGGTGCCGTAAAAATTGCCGCCGGTGTCGACGATCAGGTCGCCCGACGGGTTCGCGCCGTAAAGAACGTCCGGCGCCGTCATCATCAGAGCCCCTGCGGGGTTCTCCCCGTCGGCGCAGTTGGTCATCTGACAGAAGGCGTAAAGTTTCTTGTAGGTATAGGCCGTTGCGGGCGGCCCTCATGCGAGGGCGGTCATCAGGATGACGATGAAGAAGCGCATGGCATCCTCCAAGGGACGCCCCGCCCGACACCGGAGCTTAGCGAATTCGGCGATAAGCGCCAATATCGGGGCGTTCGGCCTTAACGCAGGCGCCTTTCGTTCCTATATGCTGAGGCGTTGCCCGCGAGTCTGGGTGCGTTCCAAGAGAGACCATGCGCGATCCGTACGACGTCCTGGGGGTAAGCAAGAAAGCGAGCGAGGCCGACATCAAGAAGGCCTTCCGTTCGCTCGCCAAGAAGCACCATCCCGACACCAAGGGTGGCGATACGGCCGCGCAGAAGAAGTTCCAGGAGATCAGCGCCGCCTACGACATCGTCGGCGACAAGGACAAGCGCGCCAAGTTCGACGCCGGCGAGATCGACGCGGCGGGCAATCCGCGCGGCTTCGATCCGGGCGCGCACGGCTTCCGTGGCGGCGGCGGTCCCTTTGGCGGCGGACGGCAAGGCGGCAACCCCGGAGACTTTCATTTCACCTGGACCGACCAGGGCAACGACCAACACCAAGGTTTCAGCGCCGAGGACCTGTTCAGCGACCTGCTCGGCGGCCTGGGCGGGCGCGGCCGCCAGCAGCCGCGTCAGGGCCAGGACTTCTCGGTCGCCATCACCGTCAGCTTCGAGGAAGCGGCGCGGGGCGCCGAGCGGCGGGTGCAGCTGCCCAATGGCGAGCAGATCGACGTCAAGATCCCCGTCGGCCTGCGCGACGGCCAGCAGATCCGGCTCAAGGGCCGCGGTGGCGCGGGTCGCAAAGGCGGCCCGCCGGGCGACGTGATGATCCAGGTCGCGGTCTCGGCTCATCCTTATTTCACGAGGGATGGCCGCGACTTGCGGATGGACCTTCCCATAACGCTTCAAGAGGCGGTGATGGGAGGAAAGGTCCCGGTGCCGACCCTGACGGGGCCCGTGTCGCTCTCGGTGCCGGCCGGATCGAACACCGGCGCGACGCTGCGCCTGAAGGGCAAAGGCGTGCCCGCCAGCGGCGCCGATCCCGCCGGCGATCTTTATGTGAAGCTCGTCGTCACCCTGCCCGACAAGCCCGACGAGGCGCTCAGGAGCTTCGCGGAGAGCTGGAAGAACGCCTACGACCCGCGGGCGAAGCTGCGCTGACGGCTAACGCAAGTTAACTGCCTTGGCGGCACGGTCGCCGAAACTTTCTCCTCAACTTCTGCGTTATGAGGCATGGCGCCATCATCATTTGATGCTCGCCCAACAAGAGAGTGGAGGTCTTCAATGTTCACCAATGGACGCCGCTGCGCGCTCGCAGCGGTAACGGGTTTTGTATTGTCCGCCGGCGCCGCGACCGCACAGGCGCCAGCCTCGGCCGGCGGCTTCGCCATCGTCGATGCCGACGGCTCGCTCGGTGCCAGCGCCAACGTGGTCAAGGTATTCCACGTCGATACGGGCATCTATCGCGTGCAGTTCGACAACGACGTTTCCCATTGCGCCGCGAATGTCACGCTTGCGGCCCATACCGGTCGCAGCACGATCGTGCCGGGCTATGTCGTCGCGGGCCGCAACGATAACGCGCCCAACCAGGTGCGCGTCTATACCTTCAGCGCGGCGATGCTGCTGCCGACGGACTACAAGTTCGATATCCTGGCAACCTGCTGAGCGCAGAGGACGCGGGCTGTCGAGGCTTTCCTTTCCCCACCTTCGTTCGCCGGACGTGCTAAGACCGATCCGTTTCCTTCGACGAGCGGGGCATGCCTGACGCCTATTGGGGTACACCACTCACCGGCGCTTCGACCGACCTGGCGGCCGAATTTCCGGAATTGTTTCACTACACCTCGATCGCGGGGATGAGTGGCATGGTTGAGACGAATTCAATCTGGTGCACGCACTACACCGGAATGAACGACGCCTCGGAAGCCTCCGTCTGGAAAGATGCGCTTCTGCCCCACCTGTCGCAGTGGCTCGACAAGAACTGGCGCCGCTTCCCTTCTCTGGCTTCCGGCCCGGCGGTCGCGCTCGGCCAAAACCGGGAGCGCCGTATCGAGGACGCCGCTCGCGCGGAACTCGATCACATCTCGTCCATATGGCTCGCGTCGGACCGAGTCGATCTCGCGCCCATCGTCAATCCTTTCGTCTCGTCGCTTTGCGCGCACGGCAAGGGCCGGGCCTACGAACAGGCCCACGGCCTCTTGAGCCAATGGCGCGGCTACGGAAAGGAAGGCGGCGTGTGTCTCGTGTTCGACACCAGGAAGCTGATGGACATGCTGCTCGACGAGCTGAGCGCCTTCGAGTACGTCTTCGGGACGATCGGCACGGTATGCTATTCGGACAACGACGAGCTGCTTACCCAAGTCTTCGAAGCCGCCATTCCGTTTTTCGAATTCGTCTTCTCGGGACGGAAGCCGCTTCCGAAGAAGCAGTTCCTGAAAATCAAGGATCCGATGTTGAGACTGGCGATGGCGATCGCCAACATCAAGCACGCCGCGTTCAAGGAAGAATCGGAGATACGCATCATGATGACCCCGGTCTTAACGACGGAGGTCGAACTTGTCCCCGACGTGCCGATCACGCTGCCGTTCAAGCAGATACGGCATCGGACGGTGCGCGACCGGCAGGTCCCGTTTATTTCGCTGTTCGGCGGAAGCAGCCGGCTGCCCATCAAGCGGGTCATCGTCGGCCCCGCGGCGAGGCAGAAGCGCAACGCCCACATCGCCCGCGGAATGCTGTCCGCGGACATCGAGGTGACCGCGTCGGCGACGCCCTTCATCGGCTAGTCGGCGCCGTCAACCCTCCAACGCCCCATAGACCATCTTCTGCCACATCGGGCAGGCGACGCGCGCGCCGGTGACGGCGCGTCCGGCGATGTCTGAAGTGAGCGGCACATAATCCTGGATCAGGAAGAGCAGGATCATCTCCTTCTCGGGATCCGCCTGCCACCAGGTGCCGAAGGCGCCGGGCCATCCGAACGAGCCGTTCGAGGCGGCGCCCATCCATTCGTGCTTCTGCGCGTCCACGACGACCGAGACGCCCAGCCCGAAGCCCATGCCGGTCCAGAACGGCAGGCCGAGGAACGGAACCTGGCGCTGCGCCTCGGTCAGGCGGTTCGCGCACATCGCCTCGACCGTCTCGCGCTTCAGATAGCGCCGGCCGTCGAGCTCGCCCTTGTTCAGCATCATCCGCGCGAAGGCGAGATAATCGTCGAGGCACGAGATCAAGCCGCCGCCGCCGCCCGTAAACGCCGGCGGGTCGTCGTAGCTCGGCATGGCGAAGGGAGAGAGCTTCCCGCTCGTCGCGTCGCGCTGATAGAGCACCGCCTGGCGCGAACGCTTCGACGGCGGAACGTGGAAGTCGGTATCCTTCATGCCCAGCGGTCCGAAGAGGCGCTGCATCAGGAACTCGCGGAAATCCACCCCCGCGACGCGGCCGACCAGGAAGCCCAGCACGTCGGTCGCATGACTGTAGTGCAGCTGCGTGCCCGGCGCGTAGGTGAGCGGCAGGCTTGCGAGGCGGCGCAGCCAGTCGTCGGGCGTGTAAGGCACGTCGAGCGGCGAGCCCAGCGCCTCTTCATGCGCCTTGGCGATCGGTCCGCTCGAGGTGAAGCCGTAAGCGAGCCCGGCGCGGTGGGTGAGCAGATCCTCCACCGTGATCGCCCGCGGGCTGGGCAGCGTGTCGTCGAGAGCGCCGGTCGGGCTTTTGAGCACGCGCATGGTCTCGAATTCAGGCAGCCATTTCGCGATCGGATCCTCGAGCGCGAGCTTGCCCTCCTCCATCAGCATCATCGTCGCGACCGAGGTGACCGGCTTGCTCATCGAGGCGATGCGGAACAGCGTGTCGCGCTGCATGGGCAGGTTGTTGGCGATGTCGCGCTTGCCCACGGCGTCGAGGCGCACGATCTCGCCCTTGCGCCACACCATCGCGACCACGCCCGACAGGTCGCTGGCGTCGACGACACCCTGCAGCAGAGGGCCCACGACGTCGAGCCGCGCCTTGTCGAAGCCCTGCGTCTCGATCTTATCCATGCCTTGCTCCCGGTTGCAGATGGGCGACGAGCGCGTCCAGGAACGCGTCCGGCTGGGTGAGGACGGCGGAATGTCCGCCGCCTTTCAATACCACGAAGTCCTTCTTCGGCGCGCGGATGCCGTCGTACCAAGGTCGCGCCAGCGCGGTCGGCGTGATCGTGTCGCGCTCGCCGTTGAAGACATAGACGGGCACGGCGAAATCGCCGCCCAGGCTTCGCGCGTCGTAGGTCTTGTCGGCGTCGAAGGTCGCTTGCTCGGCGTAGTGCTGCGCGCGCTCGAAGGTCTGATAGGTGTCCCAGATCGACCAGCCCGGCGCGAACAGAACCAGCGGTGTCATGTTGCCGCGCAGGTCGCGCTCGGAGGGAATGTCATAGCGCTCCGACCAGTCGCGCTCGACCTCCTCGTCCTGGAAGGTCTTGTAGGGCGGCGGGCCGATCGCCTGCAGCGCCTTCACGCCGTCCTCGTCATGCGCAGCCGCCACGCGCGCAAGCGCATCGCGATAGATGACGGGCTCTTTCTCGGCGATCGAGACCACCTGCCCCGTGCCGACATAGGCCAAGTAGAGATCGGGCCGGTCGTGGATCATGCGCAGGCCGATCATCGTGCCCCAGCTGTGGCCGAGCACGACGATCCTGTCCTGGTGCAGATGGCGGCGCAGGAACTCGGCGACCTGGTTGCCTTCGCGCGCGACGCTCGCGATGCTCATGCCCTTGCAGCTGTCGGCGCCGCCCAGCGCAAAAGTCTTGCCGGCGCAGCGCTGGTCCCACATGACGACGGTGAAATGCTTCTCCCAGGATCGGAACAGGCTGGAGAGCGCCGTCACCGAGGCGCCGGGCCCGCCGTGAAGGAACAGGATGACCGGATTGCGGCGGTCTTGCCCACGGATCTCGATCCACTGATCGATGCCGCCCGCGGGCACGAACATCGCCTCCTGGATGCCGTTCGGGGTCCGGATCGCGAGCGCTGCCGCGTTCTCGTGCTGGCGCCAAGCGCGATAGCCCAGCGCCGCGCCGGCCAGGACCGCAACGACCAGCAGTGCCCAGCGGATCGTCTTCCCCATGACCGTTCCCCGCCTCTTCCACGCTAAGATGTGGGCTGTAGGCCCCCGGCCGTCAACAGCAAATGTGACGCTTCCGTCACGTTAGCTGAAACGCTTGATTTTGACCCCAAACCACCTTAGCCGGAGCCCTTCCGCCCGGCGATCCAGGAGTCATCACCCCCAATGACTACCAGCATGTCCACTAGCAGCGGCCTGATGCAGGGCAAGCGCGGCCTGGTCATGGGCGTGGCCAACGACCGCTCTATCGCCTGGGGCATCGCGGAGGCGCTGCACAATGCCGGCGCCGAGCTCGCCTTCACCTATCAGGGCGACGCGTTCAAGAAGCGCGTGGTGCCGCTGGTGACGCCCCTGGGCCCCAAGGCGCTGATCGATTGCGACGTCTCGAACCAGGGCTCGCTCGACGGCATGTTCGAGGAGCTGAAGAAGGTCTGGGACACGATCGACTTCGTCGTCCATGCGATCGCCTATTCCGACAAGGACCAGCTCAAGGGCCGCTACGTCGACACCACGGCCGAGAACTTCCGCATGACGATGGACATCTCGTGCTACTCGTTCACGGCGGTGGCGCAGCGCGCCGAGAAGATGATGCCGAACGGCGGCTCGATGGTGACGCTGTCCTATTACGGCGCCGAGAAGGTCATGCCGCACTACAACGTCATGGGCGTGGCCAAGGCCGCGCTCGAGGCGAGCGTGCGCTACATGGCCGAGGATCTGGGCAAGCGCGCGATCCGCGTGAACTCGATCTCGGCCGGGCCGATCAAGACCTTGGCCGCCTCGGGCGTCGGCGACTTCCGCTATATCTTGAAATGGAACGAGCACAACTCGCCGCTGCGCCGCAACGTGACCATCGAAGAGGTCGGCAACGCGGCCCTGTTCCTGCTCTCCGATCTCGGCAGCGCCGTGACCGGCGAGAACATGCATGTCGACGCGGGCTATCACCTGGTCGGCATGAAGGCCGAGGACGCGCCCGACATCAACGTCGGAAGGTCGGAATGATGCGCCGTGTACTGATCGTCGCTCTGGCGGGGCTCGCGCTCGCCGGCTGCGGCCGCAAGGACGCGCAGCAGCAGGCGCAACAGCAGCAGCAGCAGAACTCGCCTTTCGTGCAGGACAATGCGCAGCCTGCGCCGTCGCAGCAGCAGGCATCGTCGCCGGACGGCGGCGGCTCGCTTTCCTCCTGCCCGTCGTCGCTGCCGTCGCGCGACGCGGTCGCCAAGGGCATCAAGGACGCGCTCTCCGCGATCTACGGTCCCGACGAGGCCGGCGCGAAAGTGAGCGTGTCGACGCTGACGCCGTCGAGCGACTGCAAGACCGTGACCGTCGCCTATAAAAGCTCCGGCACGCCGGGCAGCACGACGATGAGCCATGACGGCGACAGCTGGTCGCTGACGCTCTACAACAAGCAATATCCCGTGAAATAGTGCTCGAGCTTCCCGAAGGACTGACCCTCTATTTCGCCCGCCATGGCGAGACCGAGGCCAATGTCGCGGGCCGCTTCCAGGGCCATACCATCGACACGCCGCTCACCGCCAAGGGTCATAAGCAAGCCAAGCGGCTCGCCAAGATCCTCAAGCAGCACGTCGACGATCCCGCCGCGCTCGCCTATGTCGTGAGCCCAATGGAGCGCGCGCGGCTGACGATGCGCATCGTGCGCGAGCATTTGGGCCTGCCCGCGACCGGCTATCGCATCGAGACGCGCATCGCCGAGATCGACCTGGGCAAATGGGACGGCCTCACCCACGATGAGGCGCGCGCGCTCGATCCCGCCTTCTACGACAAGCGCAACGCCGACAAATGGCACTATCGCGTGCCGGGCGGCGAGAGCTATGCCGACGTCACCAAGCGTGCCGAGAGCTGGATCAAAAGCCTCAAGCGCGACACCTTCGCGGTCAGCCACGGCGCTTTCACGCGCATCCTGCGCGGGCTTTTCCAAGGCCTGACCGCGCGGGAGATGTCCGATCTCGACGAGCCGCAGGGCACCGTGTTCCGCGTGCGCGGCCACAAGATCAAGCGCTGGGACGAGCCGTGACGCGCGCGCTCTACGTCGTGCGCCACGGCGAATGCGCGCACAATGTCGAGGGCCGCGTCGCCGCGCAGAACGACTCGCCGCTCACGCCGCGCGGCCGCGAACAGGCACGCGCCAACGGCCGCCTGTTGCGCGAGCTGGTGCCGGATATCGGCACGCTCGATTTCCTCTCGAGTCCCTTGCATCGCGCGGCCACGACGATGGAGCTGCTGCGCGAGGCGGCGGGGCTCGATCCCCTCGCCTACCGCGCCGACCGGCGGCTGATGGAGATCGACATGGGCGACGACACCTGGAAGCTGCCGGGCGAGATCGGCCATCTGGGCGCGCAATACTGGGACTATGCGCGACCGAACGGCGAGAGCATGGCGATGCTGCTGGCGCGCGTCTCGGCTTTCCTCGACGGGCTCGCGCGCGACGCGGTCCTCGTCACCCATGCCGGCCCTGCCCGCGTGATCCGCATGCATGTGTTGGGGTTGTCGCGCCAGGAAGCGCTCGACTACCACCCGCCCAACGCCGGAATCATGCGATTGTCGGACGGGAGCGAGGCATACTTCGGCGAGTGAGGCATGGCGGATTTTCGCGATCTGACGCTGTTCCTCGTTCGTCACGGCGAATGCGAGCACAACATCGCCGGGCGCGCGGCCTCGTGGGACGACTCTCCGCTCACCGAGAACGGCCGCAGGCAGGCCCGCGAAAACGGCAGGCTGCTCAAGCAGGTCGCGGGGGATTTGTCGTCGTTGGATTTCTTCGCAAGTCCGACCCACCGGACCTGTTGCACGATGGAGCTGTTGCGCGAGGCGGCCGGTTTGCCGCCGACGGGATATCGCGCCGATCACCGCCTCATGGAAATCCACTTCGGCGATCACACGTGGATGACGCGTGACGAGATCGCGGCGATCGCGCCGGACCTGCCCGGTCTCGACGACCGGAACGACTGGCACTATGTCCGCCCGAACGGAGAGAGTTGGGCGCTTTTGCACGAGCGGGTCGGACGGTTCCTTCCGGCGCTGACCCGCAATGCGGTGATCGTCAGCCACTACGGGCCGGTGAGAGCGGTCCGGTCGCACTATATGGGCCTTACCCCGGAGCAGACGAAAAGCTACAAACCTCCCCACGCCGGAATCATGCGATTGTCGGGCGGGAGCGAGGCATACTTCGGCGATGTCACATAACAGTTTCGGCCGCCTGTTCCGCGTGACGACCTTCGGCGAGAGCCACGGGCCGGCGATCGGCTGCGTCATCGACGGCTGCCCGCCGGGCATCGCGCTCGTCGAAGCCGATATCCAAGCCGAGCTCGACCGCCGCCGTCCCGGCACCTCGAAATTCGTGACGCAACGGCGCGAGCCCGACACGGTGCGCATCCTCTCCGGCGTCTTCCAGGACGAGCGGATGAAGCGCCAGGTCACCACCGGCACGCCGATCGCGCTTCTGATCGAGAACGTCGACGCGCGCTCGAAGGACTATACCGACATCCGCGACAAGTTCCGCCCCGGCCATGCCGACTATACCTATTGGGCGAAATACGGCGTGCGCGACTATCGCGGCGGCGGGCGGCAGAGCGCGCGCGAGACCGCGAGCCGCGTCGCCGCCGGCGCCGTGGCGCGCAAGGTGCTTGCGTCCCTCTTTCGCGGCGTGAAAGTGCGCGGCGCATTGGTGCAGATCGGGCCGCACGGCATCGAGCGCAAACGCTGGAAATGGCAGGACGTCGGCCGCAACCCGTTCTTCTGCCCCGACGCCGGAAGCGTTTCCCCGTGGACGGAGTATCTGGACGCGGTGCGCAAGAGCGGCTCCTCCATCGGCGCGGTGATCGAGGTGGTGGCGGACGGAATTCCCGCGGGGTTGGGCGCGCCGGTCTATGGCAAGCTCGACGCCGATATCGCCTCGGCGATGATGAGCATCAACGCGGTCAAGGGCGTGGAGATCGGCGACGGCTTCGCGGCGGCCCTGCTGTCGGGCGAAGAGAATGCCGACGAGATGCGAAAGGGCAGCAAAGGAAAGCCCAAGTTCCTCTCCAATCATGCCGGCGGGATCCTCGGCGGCATCTCGACCGGCCAGCCCATCGTGGCACGCTTCGCCGTCAAGCCGACCTCCTCGATCCTTTCGCCGCGCCGCACGATCGACACGGCCGGCCGCGAGACCGAGATCATGACCAAGGGCCGTCACGACCCCTGCGTCGGCATCCGCGCGGTGCCGGTGGGCGAGGCGATGATGGCGATCGTGCTGGCCGACCATGCGCTCAGGCACCGGGCGCAAAACGGCTAGTGGCAAGCTTTTCCGACATCGAGCGCTTCGGCCTCGAGCTGCCCGAGGTCGTGCTGCATCCGCATCTGGGCCAGCCGTCGCTGCGCGCACGCGGGCGGATGTTTGCGTTGTGGTGGCAGCCCGACAAGACGGCGATCATGAAGCTCGAGCGCGAGCATCAGCACATGCTGTTCGACGTGCGGCCCGAGGTCTTCACGCCGTGCAAGGTCGGCACCGGAACCTGGTCTTATGTCGACGTCTCCAAGCTTTCGCGCGACGAGCTGCGTGCGCTTGTCGTCGAAGCGTGGTCTCAAGTGATGCCTAAGACGATCACTTCCACCTGGGCAGCGTCGCCGCCACGTCCGCGCCGATCGACACCTGCGGCTCCGACGCCGGCGCGACCTTGTCCTTCTTCTCGCGCGCCGCGACGCAGGCGATGACGTTCCTGGCGAGGTCGGGGAAATCGCCCGAGCCCTGCAGGTTCTGGATCACGCAAGTGTCGAAGAAGGTGTAACGGTCGCTCTCGCCGCAGCCGAACGAGGTGCGGTCCGGCCTGGCCGCGGTCAGGATCATGCGGTTCGGCGCCGCGAGCGGCCGCACGAACTGGCCCGAATAGCAGGACGAGACGATCACCACCGTCGGCCGGTCACCGCAGGCGTTGGAGATCATGCTGTTCATCTTGGCCGGCGTCAGGATCTCTTCGTTCAGCACGAAGCCGTTCGGCGTGCCGTGCGAGGTGAAATAGGCCATGCAGCCCGCATTGGTGCGGTTGGAGAGGTCCCACAGCGAGGTGGCGATGGTCTGCGGGTCGGAATTGCGCGGCGCCTGGGCGGGATAGTTCGCGGGCCGCACCGAGAACTGGACGATGTTGTCCGGCGCGAAGCCGATCGCGACCAGGCTGCCGGTGATGTCGCGGCGCGCGTTGTCGAAGACCTCGCTCGGCGCGCCGGAATGGGCGTGCCAGTCGCCGGCCACGACGACCGCGCCCCAATCGGCGAAGGCGCCCGCGGCCTCGGCCGCCGGCGCAAGGAACAGCATGGCGGCTGCCGCCGCGAACCAGACGAAGAGACGCATGAGCCCCCGCTCGATCCCCCGCTTAGGGACGCGTGAAAGATGCCACAAGCTCGATATGCTCCGACCACAGGAATTGGTCCACGGGCGTAACCTCGCCCATTTGCCAGCCGCCGTCCACCAGCATGCGCGCGTCGCGGGCGAAGCTCGCCGCGTCGCAGGAAACATAGGCGATCTTGGCGAGCTTGGATTTCGCAAGCTCCGCCGCCTGTGCCGCGGCCCCGGCGCGCGGCGGATCGAGCACCGCGGCATCGAACGCGGCCAGCTCCTTCGCCAGCAGCGGCCGCTTGAACAGATCGCGCTTCTCGGTCGCGATGGGCTTGCGGCCCTTGGCGCCCCGCGCCGCATCGGACAGCGCAGCCAGCATCGCGCCGTCGAGCTCCACCGCATGCACCTTCGATCGCCGCGCCACGCTCAAGCTGAACGTGCCGCAGCCCGCGAACAGGTCGACGACATTCTTCGCGCCTTTGAGCGCGGCCGCGACCGCATTCTGCAGCAGCGCCTCGCCCTCGCGCGTCGACTGCAGGAACGCGCCGGGCGCAAGGCGCACGTCGACGTCGGCGATGCGCAAGATCGGCGCGGCACGCTCGACCAGCACGTCGTTGCCGGAGATCACGCGCGCCACCTTCGCCCGCGCGGCCCATCCCGCGAAGAAAGCGACGAGCGCAGGCGTGGGCCTGCGCTGCCAACGCAGCAACAGATCGAAGCCGTTATCGGTCTCAGTCGCGTGCACTTCGGCGGTGCCGATTTCGGGCGCGATGTCGCGCAGGCGCTGTGCCAGCGTGACGAGGCCCGGCGTCAGCACGCGGCATTCGCGCATGTCGACGATGGCGTGGCTGGCGCGGGCGTGAAAGCCGACCCTTCCGTCTTTGATCTTGAACACGCAGCGCCGCCGCGTGCCCGGCGGCACGGTGACGACCTCGCCGACCTTCGCCTCGACGCCGTGGCGGATAAGCGCGCCAATGACCGCGTCACGCTTGAGCGCGCGATAGGCCGCGTCCGGCCTGTCCTGATAGGCGCAGCCGCCGCAGGTGCCGAAATGGATGCAGAGCGCGCTCATGTCTTGCGCGCCGCGATGAGGAATTCGCGATTGCCGTCGCCGCCTTTGACCGGGCTCTCCATCGTGCCGATCGTCTCCCACGGCATCCACGCCGCGACGTCGTCCAGCACGGCCCGATGCGCGGCCTCGTCGCGCACCACGCCGCCCTTGCCGACATGCTTCCGGCCGGCTTCGAATTGCGGCTTCACCAGCGCGATCAGCCACGCGCCGGGCGCCGCCATGTCGAGCGCGGGCGGCAGCGCAAGCTTGAGCGAGATGAAGCTCAAGTCTGCGACGATGGCTTGCGGCGCCTCAGCCAGGAGTTTGAGCTCGCGCGCATTGGTGCGCTCGATCGACACGACGCGCGGATCCGCCGCGAGCCTGGGATCGAGCTGGCCGTGACCGACGTCGACGGCAAAGACCTTCGCGGCGCCGTGCAGCAGAAGCACCTCGGTGAAGCCGCCCGTCGAGGCGCCCAGGTCGAGGCACACGCGGCCGCGCGGAGAAAGGCCGAAGTGGGAGAGCGCCGCGGCCAGCTTCAACGCCCCGCGCGACACGAACGGATGGGCGCGCTCGTAGCGGATGCGCGCGGTCTCGTTGAGCGGCTGCGAGGCTTTGAGCACCGGCCGCCCGCCGTCGAACACCTTGCCCGCGGCAATGGCTTCCTGCGCCTCGGCGCGGGTGCGGGCATAGCCGTGCTCCACCAGGAACACATCGGCGCGGCTGGAAGGAGAAGGGCTCACGCAATCGTCACTCGCACAGGCGGGGCAGTGTCGCATAAGGAAACGGCCTTGCGCATTTGGTTTTTCCTGTGGCTGCTTGCCACGGTGCCCGCAGCGGCCACCGATCTCAAAGCCGAGATGCAGGCGCTCGAGCAGGCGCGCGGCACCGCGCTCGCCGCCGACAGCACCATCCTCACCGCGCGCGAGATCGCCGGCGCCGTGGTGGTGACGGGACACCTCAAGCTGCTCGCGCCCGATACCAAGGCGGTCGTGTCGGAAAGCTTCTACCTGCACGTCTTCCGCAAGGATGCCGAAAGCTGGCGCATGGTCGCCGGCGCCGCTACGCCGGTTGCGGCGCATTAGCGACGGCGGGGCTTGCGCTTGAAGATCGACGGCAAATCGCGGCGGCCGTCGACGATGCGAAGGACGTCAATCCCTTCGCCGTCGGGCCGCAGCTTGTAGTAGATCGTCCAGGGCGCAACGGGAAATGCACGCCAGTCCTCGCCGAGATAAGATCTTCGGCTGCCCATTCCAGGCATCAAGGCGAGATTGTCCATCGTTTTGCGGATTCGTTCGGCCACGGCGGCCGCACGTGCGACACCGTCATACTCCGCAATATAGGCCGCTATCGCTTCGAGATTGACTTCGGCTTCGGGAGAAACAGTCAGCCGGGCCACGATGCATCAAGGCTTCTTGGCTACGCGCTTAATCGTGGCATGAACTCGAGCCATGACTTCCTCGAGCGTGCGACCTTCGCCCCGCGCGATCTGCGCCTCCGCCTCCCGCAGGCTCGCGACCAGCGCGTCCTTGTTACGCTCCTCCCATGCTTTCCATTCGGCATCGGTCAAGCCCTCTTCTTCCCGATGCCGATAGGCGGCCTCGGGCTCGGACAGGCCTTTGGGCGGCTGCGAGCGTTTCCTGGTCATTTGTCGGTTATAGCACGCAGGCGTCACCGACGATAGGGGTGCTCAAGCCTTCTTCTGCACGTCCGCGATGAGCGCGATCACCATGGGCGTGATCTCGGCGGCCCATTCGGGGATGCCTGCGCGCATGCGGTCGATGCCGCCGTTGAAGCGGGCAAGGATCTCGATGTCCTGCATGCGCTCGAACTCGGCGCGCGAGCGGTCCAGCGCGTCGCGGAACTGGCTCCACAGCGCCGACAGGCGGCCGTTGATCACGTCCTCGATCGGGCCGATCGAGCATTGCGGATGCAGCGCCGCCGCCAGGGGATCGAGGCCGAACTTCTCGCGTTGATGCCCAGCCCCGTGGCGCGAAAGAGCTCGCCATGCCGCGCGAAGTCGGCCTCGTCGAAGATGCGCCGGCGGTCGTCGGATACGACGCCGGATCTGGCGACGGCTTCCGAGGATTTGCGTTTCCCGAACACGATTGCGCGCTCCGCCCGATCAGCGACGCAAGCGTAGTTCCCGAGGGGCTACGAACCCCTCAACCGCTTCGGAACAGGCGCTCAGGCCCGCGAGCGCGCGGCGAGCGCTTCCTGCTCGCGGCCCAGCGCGCCCAGAGCAGTCGCCACGATGCTGGCGGCGTCGAGGCCGGCGGCTTCGTACATCTTCTCCGGACTATCCTGGTCGATGAAGCGGTCGGGCAGGACCATGGGGCGGATCTTGAGGCCCTTGTCGAGCGCGCCTTCCATCGCGAGGTGCTGCAGCACGTGGCTGGCAAAGCCGCCGACGGCGCCTTCCTCGATGGTGATCAGCACCTCGTGCTCGCGCGCGAGGCGGTTGATCAGGTCCTTGTCGAGGGGCTTTGCGAAACGCGCATCGGCCACCGTCGCCGAAAGGCCGTAGCCCGCGAGCTTGTCGGCGGCGACGAGCGCTTCGGAAAGACGCGTGCCATAGGAGAGGATCGCGATAGACGTGCCTTCGCGGATGACGCGGCCCTTGCCGATCTCGAGCGGCGTGCCGATGGCGGGACGCTCGAGCCCGATGCCCTCGCCCCGCGGATAGCGGATCGCGCTCGGACGGTCGTCGATGTGCACGGCGGTGGCCACCATGTGCATCAGATCGACCTCGTCGCCCGCCGCCATGAGCACGAAGTTCGGCAAGGTGCCGAGATAGGCGATGTCGAACGAGCCCGCATGCGTCGGTCCGTCGGCGCCGACAAGGCCCGCGCGGTCCATGGCGAAGCGCACCGGAAGCGACTGGATCGCGACGTCGTGCACGACCTGGTCGTAGGCGCGCTGCAGGAAGGTCGAATAGATCGCGCAGAACGGCTTCATGCCGTCGGCGGCGAGGCCGGCGGCGAAGGTCACCGCATGCTGCTCGGCGATGCCCACGTCGAAGGTGCGCTTGGGAAACTCTTTCGCGAACAGGTCGACGCCCGTGCCGGACGGCATCGCGGCCGTGATGGCGACGATGCGATCGTCCTTCTTGGCCTCGGCGATCAGGGCCTCGCCGAAGACCTTCTGATAGGCCGGCGCCTTGGAGTTGGACTTCTTCTGCTCGCCGGTCAGCACGTTGAACTTGGTGACGCCGTGATACTTGTCGGCGCTGGCCTCGGCCGGGGCATAGCCCTTGCCCTTCTTGGTCACGACATGGACCAGGATCGGTCCGTTCTCGGCGTCGCGCACGTTCTCGAGCACCGGGATCAGATGGTCGAGGTTATGGCCGTCGATCGGGCCCACGTAATAGAAGCCCAGCTCCTCGAACAGGGTGCCGCCGGTGACCATGCCACGGGCAAATTCCTCGGCGCGCTCGACGCCCTTTTCCATAGGCCGCGGAAGGAGATGGGCAATCTTCTTGCCAATCTCCCTTAAGCTCAGATAGTGGCGGCTGGAGACCAGCCGCGCCAGATAGGCGCTCATCGCGCCGACCGGCGGAGCGATCGACATGTCGTTGTCGTTGAGGATGACGATCAGCCGCGCGTCCATGGCGCCGGCATTGTTCATCGCCTCATAGGCCATGCCCGCGCTCATCGCGCCGTCGCCGATGACGGCGATCACATGGTTGTTCTGGCCCTTCATGTCGCGCGCGACGGCGAAGCCGAGCCCCGCCGAGATCGAGGTCGAGGAATGGGCCGCGCCGAAGGGATCGTACTGGCTCTCGGCGCGCTTGGTGAAGCCGGAGAGCCCGCCGCCGGACCGCAGCGAGCGCATCCGCTCGCGGCGGTTGGTGATGATCTTGTGCGGATAGGCCTGATGGCCCACGTCCCAGATGATCTTGTCGTCGGGAGCGTTGAAGACGTAGTGCAGCGCCGTGGTCAGCTCGACCACGCCCAGCCCCGCGCCCAGGTGTCCGCCGGTGACCGACACGACGTCGATCAGTTCGGTGCGCAGCTCCTCGGCGAACTGCTTAAGCTCGCCTTTCGGCAACTGGTGCAGATCGTTCGGCTCGCGAACACGATCCAGCAAAGGAGTCTTGGAAGGAACTGTCATAGATAACCCACACCGCGCGACGGAGCCGCGCCCCCGCGATCAATTACGTGCTGCACTGCGCAAAAGTCGGCCCTTTCCCCGAATAAATCAAGGAGCACGAAGGGATAACCCGGGATTGCGCCGAAAACCTGACGATTAAACCGCGTCCATGGGCTGCGTCCCGGCCGGACCGGAGGCATTAAGCACGATCTTCTCCAGCCGCCCCTCGGCCGCCTTCAGCTTGGCCTCGCAATGGGCCTTGAGCGCCTGGCCGCGCTCATACAGGGCGATGGAGTCCTCGAGGTCGACCTCGCCCTGCTCCAGCCGGGAGACGATGTCCTCGAGCTCCTTGAGCGCCAGCTCGAAGCTCAGGCTTTCGACGGGTGCTTGGGGTTTTGATTTCTGTTTGTCGTTCATGAGGTTCGAAGCTTCTGTTGGTTTCCGAGATTAACGTCAACTGCCGGCGGTCCCGCGCGGCCCTTTCACTTTTTGCGGCACCACGTCGAAGGCCACGGTCAGCCGCATGTCGTCCGACACGAACGGCACCGTGCCATGCCAGAAGTAGGACGGGAACAGGACCAGCTTGCCCACCCCCGGCTTGACCAGCCGCTCGGGTCGGTCACGCTCCGAGAGCGCGATATTGGATTCGCCGAACTTGAGCCAGCCCTGCTCGCCGTCGTCGACGGCGCCGGGCAGCGAGACGTAGTAGGCAGAGCTGATCCAGCCCTGCGGATGGAAATGGTTGGTATGGAAGCCGCTCGACTTCAGACGACACGACCACGCGCCGATGAGGTCGTAGTCGCTCGACTTGCGTCCGCCGATCGGATGGGCGGGGTCGTCGGGCAGCGTGCCGATATAGTCGCCGACCGCTTCAAGGATTTTCTCACGCACGCCGTCGAGCGCCTTGCTGTGGTTATCGAAAAGATAGCCGGGCGTCTGCGAGCCGCCGCGCAGCGTCTGGTCGAGCGGCGCGGTGTTGCGCGTGTGGAGCGCGACAAGATCTTCGCCGAGCGCGCGGTTGAACGCGGCGACGTCGTTGAAGCCGGAGGGCGGCGGGAGATCGTAGACGCGCACGAGCCTGGCGATGTCGGCGAGCGCATCGAGACGGCTGTCGCCGAGCTCGCGATAGGCAAGCGTCAGGAACGCCAGGTTCGCCTGGTCGTGAGGGCTGAGCGCGAGCGCGCGCTCGAGCAGCGCCGCGGCCTCGCGCGGCCGGCGGTTCTGCAGCAGCGCGCTCGCGAGCACGCGGTAATTGTCGATTGCGTTGGGATCGGACTTCACGACGGCGTCGAGCAGCGCGATGCCTTCGTCGAAGCGGCGCTGCGAGACCAGAGCGCGCGCGAGCACGTTGGCGATGTCGTGACGCGCGGGCGCCATGTCGTGCGCGCGGCGCAGAAGCTGCTCGGCCGCTTCCGCCTGTCCCCGACGCAGCCGCTGATCGGCCTCGGCGAAAAGAAGATCGGGCGTCTCGCCGATGCGCGCGCGCGCGAAGGCATAGGATTTGAGAGTCTGCTCGCCCTTGCCCATCTCCCAGGCAAGCGCGTTGAGACGGCGATGCGCCTCGACGAAATCGGGCGCGATCTCGACCGCGCGTCCGTAAGCGGCGATCGCTTCGTCGGCGCGCGCCGCGCGCTCGAGCATGTTGCCGAGCGCGAAATGCGCCTCGCGACTTTTCGGGCGAAGCGCGAGCGCTGCATTGAGCGCCGCTTCCGCTTCGCCATAGCGGCCGAGCGCGGTGAAGGTGCAGCCGAGATAGTACTGCGCATCGAAGTAGTCGCGCTTGAGCGCTGCGGCTTGGCCGAGCGGGACGAGCGCCGCGTCGAGCTCCTGCCGCTCGCGCAGCAGCACGCCGATCTGGGTCAGCGCCTGGACATAGTCCGGCCTGAGCGCCACCGCGCGGCGTTGAGCGGCGAGCGCTTCGTCGCGCCGCCCCAGCTCCGCAAGCACGATGCCGAGATTGTAGCTGGCATCGGCATAGTCGGGCTTGAGCGCCAGCGCCTGGCCGAGCGACGCCTCGGCGCCGGCCAGATCGCCACGCTGCCGCAGCAGGTTCCCCAGATTGTTCCGCAGCGAGGCCTCGTTCGGGGCCGTCTCGACCGCGCGGCGCATCCATTGCTCCGCCTCGGCCGGCGCCCCGCGGTCGCGCAGCAGCAAAGCCAGAAAGTTCATGGCCTGAGCGGCGTTAGACTCCGCCCTTAAGATATCCCGGCACTTGGCCTCGGCCTCGGCCGGCCGGCCTGCCAGCCGCAGCCTCTCGGCGTCCTGGAGCGCCAGCGCGACTCGCTTGAGGGAATCAGGGGTCATTTGCGGCGCCATTTCCAACGCATAGCACCAACGCCGGCGGCCTCAATCGAAAAGCTGCGGTCGAAAAGACACATTTGCCCGCCGTTTCGGCGCTTTTCGAGTCGAGATTGTGCCTCGAAGGCCGTCATATTTGGATGCGATTTGGATAACAATTCCACCGTAAACATCGGCGCAAATGTAATTTAGTTTCAAACTTTACATGCAACCAATCCTGAAGTTGTTGTCGCAAGGGGAATTGACGCCAAAATACCACAGTCTCGCCGCGAATCTTCCGTGCAGGTGATTCCGTTTTGACCCCACGCTCTCAGACTCGTAACCTGCCATCGAACGGGTGAAATTCGCGCCATTAGCTGTGGCTCGAAGCATTGGGGTCACATGGCTCCGATTAAAGCCCGCGAGCGACGTCGTTACGACAGAACCAAGGGGGTTCCCAAGTGTTTCAAATCCAGACTAAAAGCAGCCTGAAGACGGCTCTGCTCCTCGGAGCAGCGACCGCGACGGCGATGAGCCTGACTACGGCGGCGATGGCCGAAGACCAACCGGTCGAGACCGTTGTCGTCACGGGTTCGCGTATTCCGCAGGTTGGCGTCTATGCCGCCAGCCCGGTTACCGCGGTCAACAATCAGGAAATCAAGTACGAGGGTACGACCAACGTCGAAACCCTTCTGAACAACCTGCCGTCGGCCTTCGCCGACTTCGGTTCGAACGAGTCGAACGGCTCGCCCGGTACCGCCACCGTCAACCTGCGCAACCTCGGCAGCGCCCGTACCCTGGTGCTCGTCGACGGCAAGCGCTTGATGCCTGGCGACCCGTCGCTGCCTTCGCCCGACTTGAACCAGATCCCCGCAGCTCTGATCGACCATGTCGAAGTCGTGACGGGTGGTGCGTCGGCCGTGTACGGCTCGGACGCTATCGCCGGCGTCGTGAACTTCATCATGCGCCGGGACTTCGAGGGCTTCGAGTTCGATGGCCAGTGGACCGGCTACCAGCATAACAACGACAATGCCCAAGCCCGCGCGATCGTGGCGAACGGCCTTGGCGGCACGCTGCCCGGCACCATCGCGCAGGCGCCCGACAGCGTCTTCGACGGCGACACCTGGGACCTGAACGGCATCCTCGGCGTGAACAGCGCGGACGGCAAAGGCAACATCACCGCCTATGCCGGCTTCCGTCACCTGAACGCGGTTTGGGAAAACAGCCGCGACTTCTCGGATTGCGGCACGGCGTCCACCTTCAACGGCCGCAACGGTCCCTTCCACGGCTTCAAGTGCGCTGGCTCGTCCACCGCGGCTCTGACGGTCAACGGCCAGACGGCCGGCGGCCGCTTCTCGAGCCTTGACAGCAGCCCGGACTGCGGCCTGGGCACGACGTCGAGCTGTACCGTCGATCCGACGACCGGCGACTTCAATCACTTCTCGAACGCCGGCAAGTTCAACTTCGCTCCGCTCAACTACCTGCAGCGCCCCGACGAGCGCTACACGATGGGCGCGATGGGCCACTACGAGTTCAACAAGGCCGTCGACGTCTATACCTCGTTGATGTTCATGGACGACCACACCGTGGCGCAGATCGCTCCTTCGGGCGCGTTCTACGGCACGACGCTGCTGACGAACTGCGACAACCCGCTGCTGACGGCACAGGAAGTCAAGGCTCTCTGCACCGACGCCACCAACGTCCAGAACCCCGGCTTCGCGACGATGTTCATCGGTCGTCGTAACGTCGAAGGCGGCAATCGTCAGGACGACCTGCGCCACACCTCCTACCGGATGGTCGTCGGCGTGAAGGGCGATCTGGGCGGCGGCTGGGCCTACGACGCGTTCGCGCAGTACGGCACGACGGTCTATCAGGAAGAGTACCTGAACGACTTGTCGATCACGCGCATCCAGCGCGCGCTGCTGGTCGATCCCGCGACGGGCGAGTGCCAGTCCAAGGTCGACGGCTCCGATCCGGATTGCGTGCCGTGGAACATCTGGGCTCCGAACGGCGTGACCGCGGCGGCGACCAACTACATGGGCGTCCCGGGCATGAAGGAAGGCTCGACCCAGGAATGGGTTGCGGGCGCCAGCTTGACCGGCGATCTGGGCGCGTGGGGCATCCAATCCCCGTGGGCCAAGAGCCCCGTCGCTCTCGCGGTGGGCGGCGAGTACCGTCAGGAAAACCTGAACCTGCGCACCGACCTCGAGTTCTCGAGCGGTGACCTTGCCGGTCAGGGCGGCCCGACGAAGGGCACGAACGGCGGTTACAATCTTGAAGAAGGCTTCGGCGAAATCCGGGTCCCGATCGTTCAGGACATGCCGTTCTTCGAGGACCTGTCGGCCAACGCCGGCTATCGCTACTCGTCGTACAACCTGGCGGGCGCGGTCAACTCCTATAAGTATGGTGCGGAGTGGCAGCCGATCGACGACTTCCGTCTGCGTGCGAGCTTCCAGCGTGCGGTGCGTGCGCCGAACGTCATCGAGCTCTTCACGCCGCAGTCGCTCGGCCTGTGGGGCGGTTCCGACCCGTGCGCCGGCTCCAACCCGACGTCGGTCAATCCCTTCGCCACGCTCACGAACTGCGAAAAGACCGGCCTCACTGCCAACCAGTACGGCAAGGTCCCGCAGTGCGTGTCCGGCCAGTGCGGCGGTCTCTTCGGCGGCAACTTGAACCTGCATCCTGAGACCTCCGACACGACGGAGTTCGGCATCGTGTTGACGCCGACCTTCATCGACGGCTTGACGGCGACGGTCGACTATTTCGACATCGACCTGGAAGGCGCGATCGGCGTGATCCCGCAGGGCAACATCCTTCAGCTCTGCGCGACCTCGGGCATCCTTTGCGACTTGATCCACCGCGGCACGGCCGGCGCCATCTTCGGCACCGGTGCGCATGCGGGCTTCGTGACCTCGACCAACGTCAACACGGGCGCGATCAAGACCAAGGGCATCGACGTCGAGGCCAACTACACCACCGGCCTGGACGACTGGGGCATGGGACCGAACGGTTCGCTGAACTTCAACTTCCTCGGCACCTACACCGAGCAGTTCCGTCAGACGCCGTACCCCGGCTTCGTCAACCATCACTTCGACGCGGCCACCGGCAATCCGACCTTCAACACCGGCTACTACGACTGCGCCGGTCTGTTCGGTCTGACCTGCGGAACGCCGATCCCGAAGTGGAGGCACAAGCTGCGCATGACCTGGACGGCTCCGTGGGACTTCGACGTCTCGCTCGAGTGGCGTCACATGAGCGGCGTGAAGTTCGACGGCAACAAGACCGAGGATGCGCTCGGCGGTCCGAACCCGGGCTGCTTCGCGGCCACCGGCCTGTCCGGCTTCTGCGATCTGTCCGACCAGTCGATCTCGTCGTACGACTACCTGGACATCGCGGGCGACTACACGGTCCGCGAGGGCATCAGCATCCACGCTGGTATCCAGAACGTGTTCGACAAGGATCCGCCGCTGCTCGACTCGAACACGCTGGGCGTTTCGTCCCCGCCGTTCGGCAACGGCAACACGTACCCGCAGGTTTACGACAGCCTCGGCCGTACGATCTTTGTCGGCGTGACGGTCAAGTACTAAGCCGGCAACGGCATCGAAACGGAAAGGCGGCGGCCCCAAAGGCCGCCGTTTTTCTTTGTTCCGTTCGGCAAGCCGCGTCTCTTTCGGGCAAGCCGCGCCGGGCCGCTACGCGGCTTTCTCTTTAACCCCTCCTCTGCTAAGGGGAAGCCCATGACAACGCTCGAAGAAACCCGCCTCGAAGAGGCGCGCCAGGCCGGAAACCGCATCGTCGCCCAGGTCACCCAGCTGTTCGAAGCCGGCCGGGCCGAGCCTGCCGCGGATATGGCGCGCGCCGCCCTCGCCAACGGCATCACCCATCCCATGCTGCTCAGGGCCCGGGCCTACTGGCTCGAGCAGAACAACCATCTGCGCGACGCCGTTGCCGACCTGCAGCGCGCGATCGCGCTCGCCCCGGGCCAGGCGACGCTGCACAACGCGCTCGGCGTGTGCATGGGCAAGCTCGGCCGCTGGAACGACGCCGCGGTGGAGTTCGAGACCGCCGTCGCCCTCAGCCCCCGATTCATCGCCGCGCAATACGGCCTGGCCACAGCCCTGGAAGGCACCGGCGACATGACCGGCTCGGAAGCGGTGCTCAGGCGCGTCCTGGAGCTCGACCCGACGAACGCCGAACCCCTCTCGGACCTGGCCAGCCTGGCGGCCCGCCGCGGCCATTGGGAGGAAGCCCGCCGCCTTGCCGAGCAGGCGCTGGCCGCGGATCCCACGCAGCATCAAGCCGTCACCACGCTCGCCGATGTGGCGATCGGCATCGGCGAGCTCGACAACGCCGCCAGCCTGATCGCAACCGCGCTCGCCGATCCCGCCTTCCCGCCCGTCGACCGCAGCATCATGCTGACGCTGCGGGGCGACCTGGCGCATGCGCGCGGCCGCTACGACGAGGCGTTCCGCGACTACGCGGACGCCAATGCGCAGCGCCGCCGGCTTTTCGCCGAGCAATACGCCTCGCCCGGCCGCGAGACCGCGATCACCTTCGTCCAGTGGCTGGCCGAATATCTCGATCGCGCGCCCAAGGAGGCCTGGTCGGTCGCGGGCCGCGCCGCCGCCGGTGCTGCGGCCTCGGGCCCCAAGCTTGCCGGCCATGTCTTCCTGGTCGGCTTCGCCCGCTCCGGCACCACCCTGCTCGAGAACATCCTCACCTCGCATCCCGACATCGTGGCGCTCGAGGAGAAGGAGACCTTTACCGCGTCCACGCGCGAATATTTTGCCGACGACAAGGGTGTCGACCGCCTGGCCGAGGCCGACGACGCCGCGCTTGCCCGCTTCCGCGACGACTATTGGCGCCGGGTGGCGCATTACGGCGCGGACAAGCTCGACGGCAAGGTGTTCGTCGACAAGCGGCCGTTGGGCGCGATGAAGCTGCCCCTCGTCGCCAAGCTGTTCCCGGACGCGAAGGTCCTGTTCGCGTTGCGCGATCCGCGCGACGTCGTGCTCAGCTGCTTCCGCCGCCACTTCCAGCTCAATCCCTCGATGTACGAGATGCTCGACTTGCGCGGCGCGGCGCGGTTCTACGACGCGATCATGACGTTGAGCTCGGTCTGCCGCGCCAAGCTCGATCTTCCCTGGCTGGAAACGCGGCACGAGACCCTGATCGACGATTTCGACGGCGAGCTCGGCCGGATCGTCGCGTTCCTCGGGCTTCCCTGGAGCGACGAGATGCGCGATTTCGCGCAGAAGGCCAAGACCCGCGCCATCGCGACGCCGAGCTCGGTCCAGGTCATCAAGGGCCTCAACCGCGACGGCGTCGGGCAGTGGCGCCACTACCGCGCGCAGCTCGCGCCCATCCAGCCCGCCCTCAAGCCCTGGGTCCAGAGATACGGCTACAAGTCGGCCTAGAACGACAGCTTGGCTAAAAAGACGCCGGCGGCAGCTCGCCGTAGAAGCTGCGCGTCGCGTTGAGCAGGCCCGTGACCAGCTCGCGCTCGGCGGCGTCGAGCAGCGGGTTCCACACGTCCAGGATCAGGATGATGCGGATCTCGTCGCTGTCGTTCCAGGCGGCGTGCTCGATCGTGTCGTCGAACACCCAGGCCTCGCCCTCGCGCCACGGCCGCGTCTCGTTGCCGACGCGAAAGCCGCAACCCTCCGGCACGATCAGCGGCAGATGGCAGATCAGCCGCGCATTGGTCACGCCGGTATGCGGCGGAATGCGCGATTTCGGCCGCAGCACCGAGAAGAAGGCGGTCGGCGCATAGCCTTCGATATTCGCCATGCCCGCGCGCGCGAGAATCTCGGCGGTCTCCGGGCAGCGCCGGCAGTTCTCGTCCAGCCTCTCGCCGTCCTTCCACAGGAAGAACGCGCTCCAGTCCATCGAGCGGTTGAGGTCGGCCCATTGATTGAGAGGCCCGCTGTCGGGATGGTCGACATAAGGCTTGAAGCCCGGGCCGCCGTCGCGGACAAGCGCACGAAGCTCGTCGCGGATCGTAGGCGTCGCGGCTTCGAGATCCTTGAGCCACAGGAAGTCCGAATTGTCGTAGAACGGGATCGCCGGCAGCCGCGGCACGAGCAGCAGGGTCGGCTGCTGCACCTTGGCCTGGGCGCGGCCGATCGCGATGTCCTTGCATTCGTCGAAGCGCTCGAGCCGCGCGCCGGCATGGCGCGCGCGGATGTCGGCGAGCGCGGAGCTAAGATGCGCGTCGAGCGCCTTGACGTTGTCCTCGACCGCGGCGCGCGCATGGTCGAGCGCCTGGCGCAGCTCCGGCGTCAGCTGGTCCGCGGGCGGCGCGATGGTCAGCACGTCCTTGAACACCTGCGCGGCGCGGCGCGTGTCGCCCATGCGCTCGAGCAGCATCGCCTTGGCGAGCAGCGCCGGAAAGAAATAGGCGTCGACCGTGAGGCTGCGGTTGAGCGCCGCCATCTCGGCCTTGGCGTCGGCCTTGGCGCGATGAACGAAAGACGCGTTGAGCGGCACCAGCGCGTTCCTGGGATCCGCCGCCTCGGCCAGCGCGAAGAGCCTGCCGGCTTCGGCCAGGTCCTTGCGGAACAGGCTGTGCTGGCCCAGATGCAGCAGCGCCTGGGGATGATCGGGCTTGAGCGCGAGCACCTCGCGCCAGCTCTGCGCCGCCTCGTCGAGCCGGCGCTCGCGCATGCGCAGATGCGCCGCCTGAACCAGCGTGCCGATCTTCGCATCGATGTCGGGAGAAGACTTTCCGGCCTGCATGACCCCGAAGCCTCAATGGTCCGGAAAGTTTGGCGCGCGGCGATGCGCGCAAGCAATTGCCGGCGCTTCTGAGGCGCCGGCAATCTCATTCATGCAATCGAGCGATCAGCCCCCCGGCACGCCGGCGCGATAGCCGTTGCTCTGCTGGTGTTCGGTCTGCTGACGCGCCTGGCGCTGGATGTCGTCCCACTCACGCTGCGTCTTGCACTCGCGGCGCGAGCCCAGACGGCTGCCCGTCGGCGGGTCCATGCTGCGGCAGACGATCTTGTCCGGATCTCCGGCCGGCGCGGCGGCAGCCTGCGCCGGATCGGTGGTGCCTGACGCGCCGTCGGCCAGTGCGGCCACATTGCCGAGCACCATCAGCCCCGCCGTCGAAACAAGCATCAAAGCAAACTTGCGCACGTTCAAAACTCCTTCGTTTGACGGAATGTTGCCCCGTCCTCGGTACGTCCCCTGACCTTGAACAATTCTAATCAACGGCAGGCGGATTTGAAAGCAGCTTCCGATCACAACTCCTCGTCTGGTGAACGATCATTTCCCACCCCGCGCGCCGTGGAAACGCCGTAAGGTTGCATCGTCGAAATCGGAAATGACGGATTCGTCAGGTTTTTCGGACCCTTGCGGAAACCGCCTTCGAGTTGACCCAACGGCAGTGGAAAGCGTCGCCGATTCTGCGTCACAGCACCGCGGCAAGCGCGGGCCGAGAAACTACGAGGCGCTCGAGCCAATCCAGCGCCGCGCGAATCTCTTTTGCATAGCCGCGTCGCGACTCGGCGAGAAGCTCGGCGCGAAATGTTGGCGAATAACCATTCTGCGGCGCCTTGGAATACCGCGTGATGGTCGGGCCGCACGCGATCGCGGCGACGCGCTCCGGCGCGCAGGCGATATCGAGATGCGCAAGCACGCGCGCCAGCGTCTCGGGCAACGCTTCCAGCATCGCGTCGAAATCGACGGCGAGCACACGCGGTCCCAGAGCGCGCATCGCCTGAAGCTGCGTGACGCGTTCGGCAAGCCAACTCATCGCGATCAATTCGCCCAGCGTCGCGGGCCTGGGCGGCGCTTCGCCGATGAGCGCGGCCAAACGGTGGAAGCGCTCCGCGCCTTGCGCGTTGAGGTCGGTCGCCGAATTCTCGCCCGCCAGCATGGTGGCGAGATAGCTCTCGGCCGAGACGTTGAGCAACACGGCCTTCGCCCCCGGCCGCAGGCTCATCAGCTTGGTCGCTAGACGTTCCGTCGCGCTCGTCGCCTTCAGCACGACCGCGCGCGTGTCGTCGAAGCCGCGTTCCCAAAGCCGCAGGAGCAGTTCCAGCCGCGCTTCCGAGAAATGCTCCGCGATGACGCGCAGCGGCAGCGGCTCGCGCAGCGGCAGCACCCCGCCGGCTTCGGCGGTCAAGCGGCTGAGCAGGGTCGAGCCGACATGGCCGGCATGAAAGATGAAATGCAGCGGACGGATGTCGCGCGCACCGGACATCGCGCGCACGATCTCGGCGGCCGGGGTCCAGCTCGCGCGTTTGCCCAAACGCTCGTCCAGGAAGCTCGCGTCGCGGTAATCGCCAAGCGTCATCGGCACGAGCATGAGCGCGTCGCGTGCCGGGTCGAGCGCGAAGGGATAGAGCGCGGCGTCCTTGCCGATCGCTTCCATCAGGGCCCCACGTCAGTGAGGAAGGTTGGTTGCCCGCATCTCGACCCCGCCGCGCGGCATCTCGCCCGCGACCCCGATCACCGTGCGCACTGCGGGCGAGTTCATCAGCGTGACCCAGCCCTGGATGGCGCGCGCGCCGGCCGAGGAATCGCCGAAGGTCTCGTCCAGCGCCTGGAAGAACGACTTCTGCCGCGGGAAGCGCTTGAACACGACGCGTGCGTTGCCGTCGATCTTGGCGAGCTTCTTGGCGGTGTCGGCCGCGGCCCAGAAGCCGCCGAGGCTGTCGACCAGTCCGCGCTGCTTGGCGTCGGCGCCGCTCCACACCCGGCCACGCGCGATCTCCTGCACGCGATCGGGCGTCAGCTTGCGGCCCTTGGCGACCTTGTCCTTGAAGTCGGTATAGATCGCGTCGGCCTGGTCGTTGAGGTTCTTCCACTGCTCGTCCGTGTACGGCGTGATGGAAGAATCCATCAGCGCGTTGCGCCCCACGCCGACCTCGTCGGTGCCGATGCCGAGCAGCTGCGCGGTCTTGCCGAAGGCGATCTTGCCGGTGAGCACGCCGATGGATCCCGTGATCGTGCCGGGCTCCGCGACGATGCTGTCGGCCGAGGTCGAGATGAAATAGCCGCCCGAGGCCGCGACCGAGCCCATGCTGACCACGACCGGGATGCCTTTTGCCTGCGCCTTGTGCACGGCGTCGAGGATCTGGTCGGAGGCCGTGACCGAGCCGCCCGGGCTGTCGACGCGAAGCACGATGGCGCGGATGGACTTGTCCTTGGATGCGTCGCGGATGGCGCGCGCGACGTCGTCGCCCGCCATCACCACGTCGCCGCCGAACAATCCGCTGCCGCCGGTCGAGCCTTCGACGATCTCGCCCGCGCCTTCGATCAGGGCCACGTGCTCGCCCTCGCCCAACTCGTTCAGGTCTTCCTCGGCCTTGACGAATTCCGGCATCGGCACCGCCTTGGCGCCGTCGCCCGCCTTGTCGAGCGCGGCCTGCATGGCGTCGTCGTCATAGCCTATCTTGTCGATGAGGCCGGCCTTCCTGGCGTCGTCGGTGAATTGCGGGCTGGCGTCGAAGGCCGCGGCCAGCGCCTGCTGCGTCAGCTTGCGCGCGATAGCCGCGCCCGACGTCGCAGTGTTGTACCACGACTGCATCAGCGCGGTGATCTGCTCGCGATCCGCCGGCGTCATGTTCTTTTCCATGTACATGTCGGCGGCGCTCTTATAGTCGGCGCGCTTGGCGATCTGCGGCTCGGCCTGGATCTTCTCGAACAGGCCCTTGAGGAATATCTCGCCGCCGCCCTCGCCCGCGGCGCCGAACGGCGTCTTGGGCTGCATCCAGATCTCGTCGGCGGCGGTGGCGGTCAGATAGTCGCCCAATCCCGGCGCCTCGAAGCCCTGGCTATGCGCGATGACGAACTTGCCCGAGGCGCGGAAACGCTTGAGCGCCGCGCCGATCTCCTCGGCCTGCGCGATCGGGATGTTGGCGCTGCCCAGCCTGAGCACCACGCCCTTGATGCGGTCGTCGCGCTGGGCGGCGTCGAGGCCGAGCACGATGTCCATCACCGTCACGGGTCTGGTCCCGAAGGTGTACTGAACCGGCGCGGAATCGGCGATCGGCCGGCGCAGATCGAGCGCCAGGACCATCTTGCCCGGCAGCCCGTCGCCCGTGGAGAGCCCGATCAGGAACAGGAGGAAGAAGATCAGGATCAGGAAGAACGCGAACTTGGCGATGGCGTTGAACGTGCCGACGGCAATCGTCTTGAGCCAGCCGAGGAAACCGAGCATGTGGGAAAACCTTATGGATAGACCGTCCTTAATATGGCGTTCGCCTTAAGAAACACCAATGACACGAGGGCAACGCTCGCGCACAATCGCGTTTGTTTCCCTAACGTCTTGAATGCAAAGGCGTTTGGTTAAGGCTAGAGTCGCGCCATGGACTTCGAGACTCTCCTTCAGCGCCCAGGTCCGGTCATCGTGCCGGGCGCATTCGATGCCTTGTCGGCGCGCGTGGCGGCGCGGGCCGGCGCCAAGGCGATCTACATGACCGGCTTCGGCGTGGCAGGCACGGCCTATGGCGTGCCCGACATCGGGCTCGTCGGCGCGGCCGAGATGGTCGAGCGCACGCGCGTGCTGGCCGCGGCCGCGGCACCCGTGCCTTTGATCGCCGACGGCGACAACGGCCATGGCGGCCCGCTCAACACCGCGCGGCTGACCGCGGCCTATGAGAAGGCCGGAGCGGCCTGCATCCAGCTCGAGGACCAGGTCTCGCCCAAGCGCTGCGGTCACATGGACGGCAAGGAGGTCGTGCCGCTCGGCGACGCGGCGGCGCGCATCCGCGCCGCGGCGAGCGCGCGCTCGAGCACGGCGTTCAAGATCATGGCGCGCACCGACGCGCGCGCGACGCACGACATGGACGAAGCGCTGCGCCGCGGCGAGGCGTTCCTCAAAGCCGGCGCCGACATCCTCTTCATCGAAGCGCCGCGCGACGAGACGGAGCTCGCGGCCGTGGCGCGAACCTTCGAAGGCGTGCCGCTGGTGGTGAACCTGGTCGAGGACGGCAAGACGCCGATGCTCTCACCCAAGGAGCTCGGCGATCTCGGCTACAAGATCGTGCTCTATCCGATCTCGGCCTTGCTCGCGGTCGCGCGGCGGCTGGAGGGCGTCTATGCCGCGCTCCTGCATGCGCGCACCACGGGCGAACGCGTGAGCTTCACCGAATACAACGAGATCGTGGGCCTGCCCGAATATCTCGTGCTCGCAACCGCCTTGAAGGACGACACATGCCCAGACTGAGACAGGTCGGCCGCGACGCAGCGCATCCGCTTGCCAAGACGATCTACAAGATGCTGTTCGGCGAGCGCGATCCGGTGGTCGAGCCGGGCACCGAGACCGGCACGCCCGGCAACTGGTGGACGGTCTTCGCGCTGGTGCCAGACGTGTTCGACCACGCGGTCGCGGGCTTCCAGCTCTATCGCAACCCGAACCGCAAGCTCGATCCGAAATACCGCGAGCTCGGCCAGCTGCGCGCGGGCTGGGCGCGCGGCAGCCAGTTCGTCTATTCGCAGCATTGCAAGGCCGCGCGCGGTGTGGGCTTGAGCGAGGACAAGATCGCGAGCATCGCCGCCTGGCAGACCGCGGAATGCTACACCCCGGTCGAGCGCGCGCTGCTCGCCTATGCCGACGCGCTCGTCTATGACGGCGGCCGCACCGCCGACGGCGTGTTCGAGGCGTTGAAGGCGCATCTCTCCGACGAGGAGATCCTGGAGTTCACCTATGTCACCGCGCTTTACGATTTCCATGCGGTGATCTCCAAGGCGCTGAAGCTCGAATACGACGACGTGCCCGACCGGATGGTGGAGGTCTCAGCCCCCAAGGGATCCAGCGGCGACGTGATGCGGATGGTCGACAAGTAATGGCAACGTTCCTCTCGGACGGCCTCACCCTCGCCTACGATCATTTCCCGGGCGAAGGCCGGCCGGTGATCCTGATCCACGGCTTCACCTCGAACCGGAACGAGAACTGGCGGCGGCTCGGCTGGTACGGCGCCTTCGAGCGCAAGCGCATCCACATGGCGGCGCTCGACTGCCGCGGCCACGGCGAAAGCGCCAAGCCGCACGATCCGTCCGCCTATACGCGCGCGAATATGGTCGGCGACATCGTGGCGCTGGTCGATCATCTAGGGAGCGAGCGCGCCGATCTCGTCGGGTTCTCGATGGGCGCGCGCATCGCGCTCGCTTGCGCGCTTGAATATCCCAAGCGCTTCCCGCTGGTGACCTTGGGCGGCATCGGCATCAAGCTTTTCGAGCCGCGTCCGCCGGGCTACCCCATGGCCGAAGCGATGGAAGCATCCGATCCCGACGCCATCGCAGACCCAATGCTGCGCAGCTTCCGCCGCTTCGCCGACGAGCAGGGCGAGGACCGGCTGGCGCTTGCGGCGCTGACTCGCTCCAACGATGCGCCGTTCACGCGCGATGAGGTGTCCAAGCTCGCCATCGAGACGCTGGTCGTCGCCGGCAGCCATGACGATCTCGCCGGCAGTCCGCGCGAGTTGGCCGCCCTCATCCCCGGCGCCAAGGCGGTTACGCTGCCGGGCTGCGACCACTTCTCGGCGATCCCGCACGCGCTGTTCAAGGCGGCGGTGTTCGATTTTTTGGACGGAACGCTGGAATAGCTATCGGGCGAACGACAGCCCCACGCCGACGATGCGGGGCGCCGCATAGTTGGTCACCGGGCCCACCGTGCCGTCGGTCATGTTCTGGAACTGCGCCGTCGAGCCGACGCGCGCGTTGAACAGGTTGTCGCCATAGACGTAGGCCGACAGCTTGTCCGTGAACGCCCAGGAGACGCGCGCATCGATCGTCGTCGCCGCATCCAGCGCGAGCGACGGCGTATTGAGGTCGTCGGAGAAGCGCAAGCTCTCATAGCGAAGATTGACGTCGACGGTGAGCGGCTTGAATGGCGTCAGCTCCACCCCGCCGGTGACGGTCCAGCGCGGCGCCTGCTGCGGGCGCAGGCCCGTCGACTGCACATGCGCGTCCACCGCGTCGAACGCCGCGTGCACCGAGGCCCAGTCGTTCGGCGCATAAGCGGCATCGGCTTCGACGCCGAAGGCGTTGATGTTGCCGATGTTCTCGCGCTGCAGAAGATTGGTGCCCACGGTGACGCTGCCGATGGCGTCGTGGAGCTGGTTGTAGAAGACGGTCGCCTGCCAGGTGAGCGGACCGCTGTCATTGCCGAGGCCGAGCTCGGCGCCATAGAGCTTCTCGGGCACCAGCGCGGCATTGGCCAAGGTCGTAACCTGTCCGACGCGGAACGGACGGTAAAGCTCGTTCAAGGACGGCGCGCGGAAGCCCTCGTATGCCGCGCCGCGCAGAGTGAGATCGTCGCTCACCTGATAGCGCACGCCGGCGCGTGCCGTGGGCAGGGTGCCGCTGCGGTTGGGATAGACGGCTTGCTTGGTGACCTGGCCGGTCGCGGCGACGCTTTCGGTCAGATGGCCGTTCGCGGTCTGCCATTCGTCGAGGCGCGCGCCGAAGGTGAAGAGCCATTTGTCGGGCCGCGCCGCGCCCTCGACATACAATCCCGCGACCGAGCTGCGGCCGCCCGAGATGCGCCGCGAGGCGAGGCCGGTCGAGAACAGCTCGCGCGACTCCCCTTCCGCGAAGCGCGCATCGATGCCGGTCTCCCAATTGAGCCACGCCCATTGTCCGCGCAGCGCGGCGTTGCCGCCCCAGCCCGTCGCCGGCACGGCGTATTGGTTGTTGGTGACGGTGGTGCTGGCGCGATTGGCATTGATCGCGACGGAGGTGTTGGTCAGGCCGACGTCGCGCATCCATACCTGCGCGCGCCAGCCGAGGGCGTCGCTCTTCTCGGGATGGGCGACGGTGAGGCTTCCCGTGATGCCATCGGCGGAGGACTCCGCGCCGACCAGTCCCGAATGGCGATGCTCTTCATATGCGCCGAAGCGCGCCGAGATCAGCGTGTCGCCTTCGGCAAAGGTCTGGATGCGCAGCGCCGCGTTGCGCGCGTCAAGCGTGAGCGGATCGTCGGCGGGCCCGCGTTGCGCCTGTGATACCGGGATGAACCCGTTCGAAGCTTCCGCCGAAGCACTGGCGAAGAGATCGAAGCGATCGATGCTGACGCCACCCGAGGCTGCGGCACGGCGCTGCCCGCTCGAGCCGCCGGAGACGTCGGCCGCGATCACGCCGTCGCCGGTCGCTTCGTCCAAAGCGATGACGCCGGTCAGCGCGCCGGCGCCATAGGGACCCGCGCCCGCGCCGCGCACGACCTGACCCTTGCCGATCTCCTCGCCGGGCAGCGACGACCAGATCACCCAATTGCCGAAGGGATCGTTCTGCGGCACGCCGTCGAGGGTGACGAGCGCCCTGCCCGCGCCCGACGGTGCCAGCGAGCGCAAGGTCGCGCCCTGCACCGTCGGATTGGCCGAGATCGAGCTGTCGCGCCGGAACAGCGACAGGCCGGGAACCTGCTTCAGCGCGGCGTCGAGCTGATGGCGGCTGCGCAGCTGCTTGGGCGTGACGCGGACGAAGGAGAAGGCCTCGTTGCCGACCGGATCGGGCGGGGCCGCGGTGACGACGACGGTCTCGGGAACTTCGGCTGCGAGCGCGACCGCAGGCACGAGCGCCAAGAGCCCCACGCCGAGTATTCTTCGAACCGTCACAATCGTCGTTCCCCTAATCGTAGGAACGCTACAGGCTTGGTGACCAGGGGTAAACCTCAACTTCGAATTGGAGCTTTCCGGACCCGGCGAACAACCATACGCTGCGAATCCAATCCCCTCGGAGGTGTTCCATGCGTCGGTGGTTCCTTGGCGTCGCGGTCAGCGTCGCCGCGCTTCAGATCGCGGCATATCCCCTGCCCGAAGACTCCACGGCGCAGAACGGCGTCATGCAGCACAAGGTCTCCCACGTCGGCCGCTACAAGGTCGACGGTCCGGCGCTGCCCGAGACCGGGCTGCATCCCAATTGGGCGCGGGGCCTTCAGCGCCGCTACACCGGCGCCGGCATCGACGCGACGCTCTATCACTACGACTCCTATCCGACCGGCTGGAACCAGGCCGAGACGGATCTCACGCCCGCGACGGTCGGCGGCGCAGGCTTCGGCCAGATCACCACCTTGAACGTCGACGGCAACGTCTTCGCGCAGCCGCTGCTGGTGTCGGGCTTCACCATGCCCGACAATTCGGTGCACGACGTCCTGATCGTGGCGACCGGGCACAACACGGTCTATGCCTACGACGCGCAGAACTATTCGATCCTGTGGCAGCGCAGCCTCGGCACCCCGCAATCGACGAACGACGTGGGCTGCGGCGACATCCAGCCGGAATACGGCATCTCGTCGACGCCGGTGATCGTACGCACGGCGCAGAACGCGGCCTCGATCTTCGTGGTGTCGGCAAGCGAGCCCGCGCATCTGTCGTTCCACACCAAGATCCACAAGCTCGACCTCGGCACCGGCAAGGACCTCGTCCGCGCGCGCGAGATCCGTCCGCAGGGCAAGCTCGCCACCGGCGGCAAAATCCATTTCGATCCGCAAAACCAGTGGAACCGCGCCAGCCTCCAGTATCACGACGGCTCGATCTACATGGGCGTCGGCTCGCATTGCGACAACAATGCCGGCCAGATCTCCGGCTGGATGCTGCGCTACGACGAGAACCTGAACCTGACGAGCAAGTTCAACACCATCAAGGCGCAGGCGGGCTATGAGCTGTCGAGCATCTGGATGGCGGGCTATTCGCCCGCGATCGGGCCCGACGGCCGCGTCTATGCCATCACCGGCAACGGCTATTACAGCGCGGTGAAGCATCACCTCGGCTATGGCGAGAGCGTCGTGGGCTTCACGCCGGACCTGAAGATCGACAGCACCTTCACGCCGGCCGAATGGCAGCAGCTCAACAACTCCGACGCCGATTTCGGCTCGGGCGGCGCGATGCTGATCCCCAAGATCGACGGCCAGCAGGCGCCGGCGATGATCTTGGGATCCGGCAAGTCGGGCACGGTCTATCTGCTCAACGCCGACAACATGGGCGGGCTCGAGGGCCATGGCGGGGCCGTCCTGCAGAAGGTGCAGCAGGGCGGTTGCTGGTGCGGCGCTGCCTATTACCGCAACTCGGCGGGCATCGGCGTCGTCTTCTATCAGGGCAACAGCGACAACCTGCACGGCTATGTCGTGAACACGGGCGCTAGCCCCTCGCTCTCCAACACGATCAACGGCAATGCGGGCGGCGGCTTCGGCGGCTCGTTCCCGGTCGTCTCCTCGAACGGACAGACGGCGCATACCGGCGTCGTGTGGCTGATCCGCCGCGCCTCGACGGTGCAGATCGAGGCCTACAACGCCGAGACCTTGGGCACGCCGCTGTTCCGCTCCAACGCGGGCACCTGGTCGAACGGCAGCCGCGCCTATCTCTCGCCTCTCGTCGCCAACGGCCGCGTCTATGTGCCGGCGTACCAGACGGTGACGGTGTTCGGGCTGACGGATTGAAGATGAGGCGGACGCTCGCTCTCCTGTTCGTGCTGGGAGCGTTTGGAGCTGCGGCCGCTGCTTCGCACCAGCGGCCGCATATCGCCTTCTTCAATCACAGCTTCGCGGTGCTGGATGCTGAGACCGCCGACGCGATCGAGCATTCGGACTATCTCCCGGCGTTCGGCGTCTTCGCGGTGCGCACCACGACCGTGGACGGCGGCGAAAGCTGGAGAGGCCGCTATCTTTCGGGCAGGCAGACCTATCTCGAATTCTTCGGCCCGGACGATCTCAAAGGTCCGGGCAGCGGACCCGGCGCCACAGGGCTCGCGATCTCGCCCGACAAGGCGGGCGGCGTCGGCGCCATCACGCGCGCGCTGATCCGCCAGGGCATCGCGCATCCCGATGCCGCACGGCGCACGCGGCAATACGGATCGGACAAGATCCCGTGGTTCGACTACGTGTCGACGCCCGACGACCCGAGGTCGTTTTCGATCTGGGCGATGGAATATGTGCCGAGCTATTTCGCGGACAGCCGCACGGGCAAGGAGCCCGCGGCCTATCCCGGCGACATCAGTCGCGAGCGCAACCAGTCCGACGACTACGCGCAGAAGCTGATGCGCGACGTCGCCCTCATCGAGATCGCCTGCCCCGCCGAGGATTTTAAATCGGCGCTGGCTATGTTCGCCGCGGGCGGCCTCAGCATCCGCAAAACCCACGACCGTATCGAAGCGTCGGACGGCAGCACGACGATCGTCCTAGACGCCGTGCCGCTGGAGCAGGCGGGCCTTCGCCGGATCGTCTTCGACCTGAACGCCCCGGCGGCCGAGGCGCACGTGGAGCGGATCGGCGCGTCGAGCCTGGTCGTCGGGCCAGGAGAGCATGCGGTGTGGAGTTTCCCGGCCCGATAGTTTGTACTTGATTTGTTCTCTTTGGCGCCGTATATTCCTATTTATGACGACGGTCCTAGAACGTACAATCGATCCCGAGCGCGCCAGAGGCCGCGGCGCCCTGTCCAATGTCGTGGGGCGCTATGAGCGCCAGACGCGCGTGCTGGTCGACGATGGCTGGGACGACGGCTGGCGCGACGACGACCTCTCGCCGCCGCCCCTGCGCACCGAAGTAATCCGCGACGCCACGCGCACCATCATCGCGCGCAACCAGTCGCCCGACATCTCCTTCGACCGCTCGATCAATCCCTATCGCGGCTGCGAGCACGGCTGCATCTACTGCTTCGCGCGGCCGACGCATGCCTATCTCGGCATGTCGCCGGGCATCGATTTCGAGTCCCGCCTCTTCGCCAAGCCCAACGCGGCGGAGCTTCTGGCCAAGGAGCTGTCGGCGCCGGGCTATGTGCCGCGCACCATCGCCATGGGCACCAACACCGATCCCTATCAGCCGATCGAGAAGAAGATGCGCATCACGCGCTCCATCCTCGAGGTGCTGCGCGAGTTCCGCCATCCCGTCGGCATCGTCACCAAGTCGCCGCTGATCCTGCGCGACGTCGACATCCTGTCGGAGATGGCCGAGATGGGGCTCGCCAAGGCGGCGCTCTCCATCACCACGCTCGACCGCAAGCTCGCGCGCATGATGGAGCCGCGCGCCGGCACGCCGAGCCGCAGGCTCCAGGCGATCAAGGGCCTGAGCGACGCCGGCATCCCGACCGCGGTGATGTTCGCGCCCGCTATCCCCGCGCTCAACGACGGCGAGATGGAGGCGGTGCTGCGCGCGGCGACCGAGATGGGCGCGCGCTCGGCCGGCTATGTGCTGCTGCGCCTGCCGCTGGAGATCAAGGACCTGTTCCGCGAATGGCTCGAGGGCAACGTCCCCGACCGCGCCAAGCACGTGATGTCGCTGGTGCGCCAGATGCGCGGCGGCAAGGACTACGACAGCCAATGGTCCACGCGCATGCGCGGCACCGGGCCTTACGCCGAGATGCTGGCGCGGCGTTTCCACATGGCGGTGAAGCGCTTCGGTCTCAACCAGCCCCGCGCGCCGCTCGACACCACCAGGTTCAAGCGGCCGCCGCGCCCGGGCGAGCAGCTGGCGCTGCTTTGAGCGCGCTGGTAGCCTCGGGGCCATGGCACAGAAAAGATTGCCGCAAGCCATGCGGCCGAGGGGAAGGGTGGGACGCGTCTTCGGCTGGCTGATGGCCAAGCTGAACGGGGGCGCCTATCGCTGGAGCGTGGACCAGCTCAAGGACGCAAACCCGAAGAGCTTTCTCGAGATCGGCTTCGGCACCGGGCACCTGCTCAAGCTTGCCTGCCGGACGCTGAAGCTCGAGCGCGCGGCCGGCGTCGACCCGTCCGAGCTGATGGTCGAGACGGCAACGAAGCGCCTCAAGCGATACCGCAGGAAGATCGCGCTCGACGTCGCGCGCGGCGACGACACCGCCCTGCCCGACGGTCCGTTCGACGCCATCGCGGCACTGCACTCCTTCCAGTTCTGGGCCGATCCCGACGCGGCGCTGAACCGCGTGCGCGACCGCCTGACGCCGGGCGGAAGACTCGTGCTGGTGCTGCGCACGCATGGACGCAAGGCGCCGAAGTGGCTGCCCAACCCCTTGAGCCGCTCCGGCAACGAGATCGCCGCGGCCTGCGAAGCTCTGGAGCGTGCCGGCCTCGCCGTCACCGGCCTGCAGGGCATCGCGAAAGGCAGCCAGGGGATCGTGGCTATGCGCCGCGATTGAACGAGGCGACGAGCTGAGCGAAGGCCGTCAGCGCCGAGGCGAGCTGCAGCAGCGCGCAGACGACCTGCACCCACGTGGCGCGGAAGAAGATCGCAGGCAGCGCGGTCACGATCAGATAGGCCGGCACGACGAAGGAGAATATCGAAATCGTCATCAAGGTCGCGATATGCGCCGAATAGGCGAGCACCAGAAGCTCGTAGACGACGATCGCGCCCAGATATTGGAAGCGGTGGCTCCGGTGGAAGGCCTTGAGGTCGATAGGACCGTCGTCGTGGATGTAAGGCGTCACCAGCGCGCCCTGCAGGAAGACCGAGATGACCAGTCCGAGCGCCAGCGCCATGCCCACCAGGCTCGTCTGCGGCAGGTGGCGGAAGGTGAAAGCATAGAACCAGAACAGGATCTGGTTGAAGAAGATCAGCAGGGTCCACAGCGCATGCGGCCACGAGAACACGACGCGGCGCCATTCCTGCGCCAGCCGCGCCACGCCGATGAGCAGGCTCGCGATCCCCAAGGACAGGATCAGCGACAGCAGCACCATCACGTGCTCGAAAATGGTCACGCGATTCCCTCCGCCCCTAGCCTAGCGGAAAAATTTCGCAGCCCCTGCATCCAAACCGCGCCAAAGCCGCATCCACCCTTTGAAACGGGCCGAAAGGGCTTCACGCATGCCGGTTTTCCCAGGTTTCGACGCCATGCTTGTGTTGTGGGGCGCCGCCGTGCTGGCTTTCGCCTACGTCCGGCATTCCGGCGGAGCGGGGCTGGATGCCCTTAAGGGAGGGAAATGACATGCTCGAATTCGTGGGCGGAATGAGCTCGCTGATCTTCTGGGGCGCGGTCGTCCTGATCGTCTTCGTGAGCAGCTTCTTCTCCTACCGCTCGCAGGCCAGCCGCCATCGCATGATCGAAACCCTCGCCGAAAAAGGACAGTCCGTGCCGCCCGAAATGTACGCACGCCACAGCGACGACTACCGCTACCGCAGCCCGATCCAGTCCGGCATCTTCCTGATGTGCATCGGGATCGCGCTGGCGGTGTTCTTCTGGGCAATGACCGGCGGCGGCGCGCCGTTCGACGAGCACGGCCGCATGCCGAGCTGGCTGCCGGTGGTCGGCATCTTCCCGTTCATGGTCGGGCTGGCCAGGCTCCTGGGCGGCATCTTCGACAGGCCGCGCGACAAGTGAGGCGTCATGGTCCGTCATCATGAGCGCGGACGATCCTTCCGAAAGCTTCGGCCGGGTGGTGCGCGAGCATCAGTCCCGCTTGCGCGCCTTCCTGCGGCGATTGACGCGCGGCGACGCGGCGCTGGCGGACGACCTGGCGCAGGAGACCTTTCTCGAGGCGCATCGCAAGCTCGCGCAATTCGAGGGCCGCGGCTCGTTCTCGTCCTGGCTCTTCGGCATCGCCTGGTCGCGCTTCCTGATGGAGCGGCGCAAGCGCAAGGAGGAGCCGCTGGGCGAGATCGAGGACACGGCCTTCGTCGATCCGCGTCCCGGAACCCAAGCGAAGCTGGATCTCGAGCGCGGCATGGCGCGGCTTTCGGCCGAGGAGCGCGCGGCGCTCACCCTGTGCTACGCGCTCGGCCATTCGCACGGCGAGGCGGCCGAGATACTGGACATGCCGCTCGGCACGGTGAAATCTCACGTCCTGCGCGGGCGCGAGAAGCTGAAAGCGATGCTTGAGCCATGACCGACGACCTCGACATCCTGCTGGCTGAACCGCTCGACGACGTCGCCGACAACGGCTTCTCGGCGCGCGTCCTGGCCGCGGTTGAGCGCAAGGCGTGGTGGCGCGAGCGCGTGACGATGCTCGCCGCGGCGTTGGCGGCGGCGGTGGTCCTGCCCTTCGTGCCGGCCGCAGAGCTGGGCGCGGTGGCGCTCGCGGCGGGCGCGCTCACGCTGACCTTCGCCTTCGAACAGCGCCTGCGCGAAGCCTGACCGTGCGCTTCGCGCGGCTCTCGGCGTGCTCTTCGTCTTGAGCGGCTGCGCGCCGTCTCCCCCGCAAAGAACATCTGTCGCGCTCTTCCCGGAAGCGACGGAGGTGCGCGTCTTCGGCGGCGTCGATTTCATCCGCAGCAGCGGCCACGGCACGGTGGTCGGCTTCAAGGGCAGCAGGCCCGTCCCGGACGTTCCGGCCACGGACGGCGGCTTCTCACGCGCGAGGAAATCGCGCTCTGGAGGTCTGCTTCGAATGCGGATGCGCGCGCATATACCCGCCACCGAAAAACCTCCGGTCGTTCTCGCTTCTGGACTGGGACAAAAAGGCATTGACGCGGATCGTGGAGGCGCATCACCTACCGCCGCTTCCGAAGAGGAACTGAGCTTGCGCAAGATCGCCTATCAGAGCATCCCCGGCAAAGGCCGCGGCGTGATCGCGACCGACGCGATCGCCGGCGGCGAGACCGTCGAGCGCTCGCCGGTGCTTGCGATCTCGATGGAGACTTCGCAAGCCTCCGGCCTTTCCGACTATGCCTTCGCCTGGGGCGAGGACGTGCCGGGCTTCGCGCCCGGCAGGGAATGCGCCATCGGGCTCGGCTATCTGGGCCTCTACAATCATGCCCGGCCGTCGAACGTGCGCCTGCTGCGTCACTATGACGAACACGAGATGAGCGTCGTCGCCTTGCGCGACATCGCGGTTGGCGAAGAGCTCACCATCGACTACGACATCCCGCTCTGGTTCGAGCCCAAAGGATAGTTTCAGCAATGACCGTTTCCGAAGCCCAGAGCGACATGCGCCGCGCCTTCGTCGGCGGCGGCCCCGGCGCCATCGTCTCGGCGCTGGTGTGGCTGGCGGCCTTCTTCGCGCTGCAGAAGAGCGACACCGCCCATGCCTTCCTCGTGCTGTTCATCGGCGGCATGTTCATCTTTCCGGTCTCGATGCTGGTCTGCCGCGCGGTCTTCCGCCGCCGGAAGGAAGAGGCCGGCAATGGGTTGGGCATGACCGCGCTAGAAAGCACCATCGCGATGATCGCAGGCCTGTTCGGGTCGTGGCTGTTCCTCAAGCTGCAACCGGGCTTCGTCTTCCCCTTCGCGGCCATCGCGGTGGGCACGCATTATTTCGCGTTCAGGACGGTCTATGGCGACAGCCTGTTCTGGCTCCTGGGCGCTGCCCTGACGGCCGTCGGCGTGTGGCAGATCCTGGGGTCGCCGGTTCCCGGCGGCGTTATCCTGTGGGTGGCCGGCATCGAGCTCGTTTTCGGCGCGATCCTGACGGCCCGCGCGCTATAAAGCGTCGATGCCCCATTACCGCTACGAGTCGCAGTATCTCAAGACCGCCCCCGGCCCCGTCGCCGGCGTGGACGAGGCCGGACGCGGGCCGCTCGCCGGTCCGGTCGTGGCGGCGGCGGTGATCCTGGAGCACGGCCGCATCCCCAAGGGCCTGAACGACTCCAAGCAGCTCAGCCACGAGACGCGCGAGGCGCTGTTCCCGCTGATCTTCGAGCGCGCGATCGCGGTCGGCATCGGCGAGGCCAGCGTCGACGAGATCGACCTGATCAACATCCGCCAGGCGACGCATCTGGCGATGGCTCGCGCCGTGCGCGCGCTCTCGGTCGCGGCCGCCTTCGCGCTGGTCGACGGCAACGACGCGCCGGCGCTGCCCTGCCCCTGCGATACGCTGGTCGACGGCGACGCGCGCTCGCTCTCCATCGCCGCGGCCTCGATCGTCGCCAAGGTCACGCGCGACCGCATGATGGCGGCGCTGCACGACGAGCATCCGCATTACGGCTGGGCGAGCAACAAAGGTTACGGCACCGAGGAGCACCTGACCGCGCTCGGCCGACACGGCGTCACCCGCCACCACCGCCGGTCTTTCGCCCCCGTTCATGCCAGCCTGATGGCGGCGCGCTCTATAGCGTGAGCATCGGGACGTAGGGCGGAAACGGCGCGTCTTTGTCGGCCAAGCGCTTGGTCATCGCCATGTCGATATAGACCAGGCGCGGCTCCGGCCGGCCGGTTCCGGCCCAGGCGAACAACAGGCTACCCCCCAGCACGGCAGAGGCACAGAACACCGCAACGAGCCGGATCGCGTGTTTCTCCACAACATCTTGTACCTTGGGAATCCTGTGGACTCAAGCGTAACGCTTTGACTCTACAAGACTCTTGACCTGTGGACTCCGACGAATCAGTGTCACCCGCCTGTGGACAAAAACGGGCGGGACATGGAGCTCAATCGGATCATCCAAGGCGACTGCGTCGAGGCGATGCGCGACCTGCCGGAAGCGTGCGCGGACCTCATCTTCGCCGACCCGCCCTATAACCTGCAGCTCAAGAACGAGCTCAGGCGGCCGGACAATTCCAAGGTCGACGCCGTCGACGACAGCTGGGACCGCTTCTCGAGCTTCGCCGAATACGACCGCTTCACCCGCGAATGGCTCACCGCCGCGCGGCGCGTGCTGAAGGACTCGGGCGCGATCTGGGTCATCGGCTCCTATCACAACATCTATCGCGTCGGCGCGATCTTGCAGGACCTGGGCTTCTGGATCTTGAACGACGTGGTGTGGCGCAAGACCAACCCGATGCCCAACTTCCGCGGCCGGCGCTTCACCAACGCGCATGAGACGATGATCTGGGCGGCCAAGACCGAGAAGACCGCCTATACCTTCAACTACGAAGCCATGAAGGCGATGAACGACGACGTGCAGATGCGCTCGGATTGGACGCTCCCGATCTGCTCCGGCAACGAGCGCCTCAAGGACGAGGATGGCGGCAAGGCGCATTCGACCCAGAAGCCCGAAAGCCTGCTGCACCGCGTGATCGTGTCGTCGACCAAGCCCGGCGACGTCGTGCTCGATCCCTTTTTCGGCTCCGGCACCACCGGCGCGGTCGCCAAGCGGCTCGGCCGGCGCTTCATCGGCATCGAGCGCGACGGCGACTACGTGAACGTCGCGCGGCGCCGCATCGCCGAGGTCGTGCCCGCCGACGGCGAGGCGATCGAAGTCACCAAGTCCAAGCGCGCCGAGCCGCGCATTCCCTTCGGCTGGGTCGTGGAGCGCGGCTTGCTGCCGCCCGGCACCGTGCTGCGCGGCCACCAGAAGCACCAAACCGCGAAGGTGCGCGCCGACGGCACGCTGGTCTGCAACAACGCCACCGGCTCGATCCACCAGATCGGCGCGCATGTGCAGGGGCTCGACGCCTGCAACGGCTGGTCGTTCTGGCAGTTCGAGCACAACGGCCAGCTCATCTCCATCGACGTGCTGCGCCAGCAATTGCGCGCGGGCCTGGCGTGAGAATGCGGCTCGTCGCGCTTCTTGCTTTCGCGCCGCTGGTCGCCGGCTGCCAGATGCTCGCCTTCCCGGACGAGATCCTGCCGACCGACAAGGTGCAGAACGAGCAGCAGGCGATCCTGCTCGCCCAGCGCAATTGCGGCCCGGGCACGAGCTCGCCCGACACATGGGAAGCGCGCCTCGAAGGCGGCACCTGGAAAGCGTGGTGGAGCTACCGCCAGAGCGAAATCACCGTCGAGATCGACAAGAAGACCGGCGAGTTCCGCGACTGCCACGTGGACCTGGTGCCGAACTAGAGCAGCGGCACGGTGTCATTCCCGGCGAAGATCGCTCGCACAGCGAGCGATCTGAGGGAAGGGAATCCATGTCGATTGCGCAGCTTGCAGCCCTGGATTCCCTTCCCTCGCATCGACGCTGTCGCGCCGATGCTCGCCGGGAATGACACTGTCTAAACGCCCACGATCTTCTTCATCACCGTCGGCAGCGCCGCGTTCGCCAGATCGCGCACCCACTTGCCTTCGGTCTTCGGATGTTTCGCGACGACGGTCTCGTAGACTTCGATCTCAAGCTCGAAATGCGTGAAGCCGTGGCGAACGATGCCGAGGCGCTTCTTCCATTCCGCTTTGAACGGCGCCTGGCGCATTGCTTCGTCGCGCGAAGGAAAATCTTCGGTCCAGGGGCCGAGCGGCGGCTGCTGCATGCCACCGAGCAATCCGCTCTCCGGCCGCCGGACCAGCAGCACCGCGCCATCCTTGTCACGCGCGACGAAGGCCGCGCCGCGCTTCAAAGGACGCAGCGGCTTCTCGCCTTTGACCGGCAACTGCTCGTGGATACCGAGTTTGCGCGCTTCGCAATCCTCGAACAAAGGACAGCTCATGCAGGCGGGCTTCTTCGGCGTGCAGATCGCCGAGCCGAGGTCCATCATGGCTTGCGCGAAATCGCCGGCGCGCTTCTCCGGCACCAGCGACTGGCCGAGACCGCGCAAACGCGTCTTCACTTTCGCCAGCGGTTCCTGGATCGCGAACAGCCGCGCCACCACGCGCTCGGCGTTCGCATCCATCGCGGCATACGGCAGGTCGAAGGCGATCGCGGCGATGGCGCCCGCGGTGTAATCGCCGATGCCCGGCAGAGCGCGCAACCCGTCATGGTTTTGCGGGAACTTGCCGCCAAGCTCGTTCGCCACCACCTGCGCCGCCTTGTGCAGGTTGCGCGCGCGGGCGTAGTAGCCGAGCCCAGCCCAGGCCGCGAGCACATCGTCGAGAGGGGCTGCCGCCAGCGCCCCGACAGTCGGCCAGCGCGCTAGGAACTTGCGGTAATAGCCGGCGACCGCCTGCACGGTCGTCTGCTGCAGCATGATCTCGCTCAGCCACACGTGATAGGGATCGGCGTGCTGGCCCCTGGGCGCGCGCCAGGGCAGCACCCGGCGGTGGACGTCGTACCAGGCAAGGAGCCGGGTAGCTGGATCGTCTCGACTGATTCGCGCATTTGGCTTCGGCGATGGCATAATCGGCACGCTATGGCGTCGAAGCCCAAAGACAAACAGCTTCCCTTGCCCCTGCCCCAGCGGCGAGGCCGGGCGACCGCGCTTGGGGACGAAGTCCGGCCCTCCGGCCAGGCGGCGTTCGACCGCGCCGGCTTCGCCGACCCGACCCTGCTGCTGCATTGGGAAGAGATCGCGGGCCCCGATGCGGCCCGGCTGACCCGGCCGCTCAAGCTGACCGAGGGACCGTCCGGCGGGGTCCTGACCCTCAAGGCGGAGCCGGGCGCCGCCGTTTTCCTGCAGCACGAGACCCGGCCGCTCTGCGAGCGCATCAATGCCTATCTGGGCCGCCAGGCCGTGGCGCGGCTGCGATTCGTGCAAGGCAGCGTCAAGCCGCCTCCGCCCCCGCCGGTCCGCCGCAAGGCCAAGGCCCCCGTGCTCGCGACCGATCCGGCCCTCAAATACCAGGGCCCCGAAGGGTTAAAGGATGCCCTGGTCCGGCTGGCCAAGGCGCGCCGCCCGCCCATTAACAAGGCCCAGGATTGAAGGATTTGGGCGGCTCTGCCACAAGTCGTCCGCTTGCAGGAGTGGACCCCGGTGAACCGCAATCAGCTCATCATCGCCCTCGTCGCCGTCGCGATCATCGTCGCCGCGGCGGTCGGCTACTATAAGTTCTTCCCCAGCCAGACGACCTCGGGCGCCATCCCCGATGCCACGGCCTCGACGGGCCCCGGCTACACCATCGCCGCCGACGACCGCACCATGGGCGACCGGAAGGCCAAGGTCGTGATGATCGAATACGCGGCCCCCACCTGCCCGCATTGCGCCCATTTCAACGAGACCGTCTTCCCGTTCCTCAAGCAGAACTACATCCAGACCGGAAAGGTCTTCTACGTCTTCCGCGTCTTCCCGCTGCATCCCACCGACGGCGCGGCCGAGGCGATGGCGCGCTGTTTGCCTGCGGATAACTATTTCGAATTCATTGACCTGCTGTTCCGGAATCAGGCCAAGTGGGACTGGGAGTATGGCGTGACGGACCTGCACGGCGCCCTTGTCAGCATGGGCCGACTCGCCGGAATGACTCCCGAGAAGGTAGACAGCTGCATCGCGGACAAGGCGATGGCTGAGCGTATCAACAAGGTCGCGATGGATGGGCAGACCCGTTACAACATCACCGGCACGCCGACGTTCGTCATCAACGGCGTCGTGCATCAGTCCGGTGAGATGGGCACTCCGGCCGACCTTCAAAGCGTGCTCGATCCGCTGCTCAAGAAGTGACGGCCGGGCCGCAACCCAGCGCAAGGCGGCGCGCGTCCAGTGAAGTTTTCGCGGCTTAGACTTTCCAGCTTCAAATCCTTCGTCGAGCCGACGGAGCTTTTCATCGAGCCGGGGCTGACGGCGATCGTCGGCCCCAACGGCTGCGGCAAGTCGAATCTGTTCGACGCGCTGCGCTGGGTGATGGGCGAGACGCGCCCGACCTCGGTGCGCGGCAGCGAGATGGACGACGTGATCTTCGCCGGCAGCGCGGGGCGTCCGTCGCGCAACGTCGCCGAGGTGACGCTGTTCGTCGACAATTCCGACCGCAGCGCCAACGCCCCTTACAACGAGTACGAGCAGATCGAAGTCTCGCGCAGGATCGAGCGCGAGGCGGGCTCGGTCTACAAGATCAACGGCCGCGAGGTGCGCCAGCGCGACGTGCAGATCTTCTTCGCCGACGCGTCGTCGGGTGCGGCGTCCACGGCCTTCGTGCGCCAGGGCCAGATCGGCATGCTGGTCGGCGCCAAGCCGCTCGCCCGCCGCGCCATCCTGGAAGAAGCCGCCGGCATCGCGGGCCTGCACCAGCGCCGCCACGAGGCCGAGCTGCGCCTCAAGGCGGCCGAGACGAACATGGGCCGGCTCGAGGACATCATCCGCGAGGTCGAGGGCCAGCTCGCCAGCCTGAAGCGCCAGGCGCGCCAGGCCGCGCGCTATCGCAACCTCTCCGGCCATATCCGCAAAGCCGAGGCGCTGGCGCATTACCTGCGCTGGACCGCGGCCGAGCTGCGTTCGCGCGCGGCCGAAGAAGCACTGGCTGCGGCCGCTGCCGCCGTCACCGTCGCGGGCGAACGTGCATCGCATGCCGGCGCCGCGCAAGCCGAAGCCGCGAGTGTGCTGCCGCCGCTGCGCCAGACGGAGGCGGAGAAGTCCGCCGCCCTGCATCGCCTCGTCGTCGAGCGCGACGCGCTGGATGCCGAAGAGCAGCGCGCGCGCGACACCGCCGAGAGTCTGCGCCTGCGCATCGTGCAGACCGACCAGGACAACGAGCGCGAGCGCGCGCACGACAACGACGCCGCCAGCGCCATCGAGACTCTGGCCGGCGAAGCCTCCGAGCTGGAAGCCGCCGCGTCGCGCGCCGCAGACGAGCTGGCCGAGGCCGATGCGCAGGCCATCGCGCTCGCCGATGCGCTCAACGACAGCGAACGCCTGCTCGAGCGGCTGACCGCCGAGCTTGCGGAATGGAACGCGGCGCGTCAGAGCCACGAGCGCGCGCGCGAAGTCGCCTCCGCGCTCGCCGAGACCAGCGGCCATCAGCTCGCCGAAGCCGAGGCGCGCCTGGAACAGGCGATGGCCGGCGTCACCGACCTGCCCGATGTCCTGCTGGCGCAGACCGCGACCGAAGAGGCACGCACCCTGGCCGAGACCGCGCGCCTCGCGCTGACCGGCGCGCGCGCCGCGCTGGAAGATGCCGAGCGCGCCGAAGCTGCCGCGAAGATGCCGCTCGAAGACGCCGAGCGCACGGTGCAGATGCTGTCGGCCGAGGCCAAGGCGCTGGCCGATCTGCTGCAGCCCGAAGGCCAAGGCTTGTGGCCGCCGATGGTCGACGCGGTCACGGTCCAGCCCGGCTACGAAGGCGCGCTTGCGGCCGCGCTCGGCGACGATCTCCAGGCGCCGCTCGACGAAGCCGCGCCGCACCACTGGCGCGACCTCGGCCAGTTCGAGACGCTGCTGCCGCTGCCCGACGAATCCAAGCCGCTGAAGGAATTCGTCTCGGCGCCGCCGGCGCTCGACCGCCGCCTGACCATGACAGGCGTGGTGTTTCCGGACCGTGGTGCCGATCTGCAGAACCAGCTTCATCCCGGCCAGCGCCTTGTTTCGGCGCGCGGCGACCTGTGGCGCTGGGACGGCTATGCGGCCTCGGCCGATGCGCCCTCGCCCGCCGCGGCGCGTCTCACGCAGCGCAACCGCCTCGCAGCCCTTGAGACCGACATCGCCGCGGCGAAGGAACTGCGCGCCGAAGCTTTTGCGGCCTATACGGCCGCCAAGGAAGCCGCCGACGCCGCGCGCGAAGCCGAGCTTGCCGCCGAGCACGAAGACCGCCGCACCGAGCGCGGCTTGATCGAGGCGCAGGACGACGCGGCCCGCACCGCGCGCGCCGCCGCCGAACGCGCCTCGCGCCTTGCCTCGCTCGAAGCCGAAATCCGCCGCCTCACCGCATCGCGCGATGCGGCGCGCGAAGCCGAGCAACAGGCGTCCGAGAAGCTCCTGGAGCTGGGCGACGGCCAGACGCTCAACCAGTCCGTCGCCGAGACGCGCCAGCAGACTGCCGACGCGCGCGCGTCGAGCAGCGAAGCGCGCGCCACCGTCGAAGGCTTGAAGCGCGACCGCGAGCAGCGCGAGCGCCGCCTCTCGGCCATCGCCGAGGAAAGCACGCGCTGGCAGACGCGCCGCGAAGCCGCCTCGCGGCAGATGGGCGAGCTTGCGCGCCGCCGCGACGAGCTTTCGAACCTGCTCGAGCAGGCCGAAGCCATTCCGGCCGCGATTGCCGAGAAGCGCGGCGCGCTGCTCGACGCCATCGGCGCCGCCGACGCCGCGCGCGCCGAAGCCGCCGATGCGCGCATCGCCGCCGAGACCGCGCTTGCCGAAGCCGACAAGGCGGCCAAGGCCGCCGAGGCCGCGTTCTCCGCCTCGCGCGAGGAGCGCGCGCGTGCCGAGGCGACCTTGGAAGCCGAGACGGGGCGCATGACCGAGCTGCGCCAGCGCATCCATGACGAGCTGGAAATCGCGCCCGACGAGCTCGCCGAACGCGCCGAGCTCAAGGACGAGCAGGAGCTGCCGCCGCTCGACCAGGCCGAGAAGCGCGTCGAGAAGCTGAAGCAGGAACGCGAGCAGCTCGGCGGCGTGAACCTGCGCGCCGAGGAAGAAGCGGTCGAGCAGGAGCAGCGGCTCACCGGCCTCACCACCGACCGCGACGATCTCGTGGGCGCCATCGACCGGCTGCGTCGCGGCATCGCCACGCTCAACCGCGAGGGCCGCGAGCGCCTGCTCGAAAGCTTCGAGAAGGTGAACAGGAACTTCCAGGAGCTGTTCACCAAGCTGTTCGAAGGCGGCGAGGCGAAGCTCACCTTCACCGAATCCGAAGACCCGCTCGAGGCCGGCCTCGAGATCTATGCCCGCCCGCCCGGCAAGCGGCTGCAGACGCTCTCGCTGCTCTCCGGCGGCGAGCAGGCGCTGACCGCGATGGCGCTGATCTTCGCGGTGTTCCTGGCCAACCCGGCGCCCGTCTGCGTGCTGGACGAGGTGGACGCGCCGCTGGACGACGCCAATGTCGAGCGCTTCTGCAACATGCTCGACCAGATGGTCGAGCTGGCCGACACGCGCTTCCTGGTCATCACCCACCACGCGCTCACCATGTCGCGCATGCACCGCCTGTTCGGCGTGACCATGGCCGAGCGCGGCGTGAGCCAGCTGGTGTCGGTGACGCTGGCCGAAGCCGAGCGAGTCGCGGCGGAGTAGGACTTTAGTAGTCCGCTAAGCTGGATTTGGCTATAATCGTGACATGAACGATCTTTTGAACCGCATCACCATCAATCCCGCGCAGTGTCATGGGCGACCCTGCATCCGCGGGATGCGAATTCGTGTCGTCGATATTCTGGAAATGCTGGCAGCGGGAACGCAAGCCGAGGAAATCCTTCAGGATTTTCCGGATCTCGAGCCGGACGATATTCGTGCCTGCTTGGCCTATGCGGCTGATTTGGCAGGGCATCCCGTGGTGCTTGCGGCCGAATAGCGGCGCCGTAGGCTGTGGATATCTCTTGAAAATGCTCCCCGCGCGACGAATGGGGCAGAGTTTTTGGCCTCGTTCCTGTGGAGCATTTCAAATCGTTCTTTCGGCGCGCGCCTGAACCCGATTCACTACTGGAGCACCGATTCGCACAACCAAGGCGTCTCCGGAACTGACAATGAAATTTTTGATCGACGCTCAATTGCCGCCGGCGCTCGCAGCCTGGCTTAGAAAAGCGGGCTACGATTCCGTCGCGCTGCGTGAAGTCGGCCTTCGCGACGCAACCGACCGAGACATCTGCTCTTTTGCGGTGGCTAACGAGTATATCATTGTCACAAAAGACGAAGACTACGCGGCGCTGGTCCGTACCGTGCCGGGCTTGCGGATTCTTTGGGTGCGCACCGGTAACACCGTCAACCGCATACTGCTGACCGCTTTCGACGCGAAATGGCAGGAAATCGCCCGGCATCTCGAATCTGGAAATCCGGTCGTTGTGTTGCGCTAGACCGAAGGCATAAGCACATTTCGCCGCGCCCATATTTCTCTAGTTTTTACAAGGACTTAGACCTCATCTTCGCTCCTTGACATAAAATTACCTCGCCCCTATGGTCCGCGCGCTTTCGACGGGGTCGCGGGCAGTCAGCGGGTGGCACATGTCCCAGCCTAAGGATTTGCGCAAGCTGGGCGACCGGCTGGACGCCTTCCAACAGGCGAACGAGGCGCGCAACAGGCCGCCGGCGCCGCAGACCTCGCTCAGCATCGCGTTCCGCTTCTCGACCGAGATGGTCGCGGCGCTGATCGTCGGAGGCGGGATAGGATATGGGATCGACTGGCTCGCCGGAACGAAGCCCATCTTCCTGATCGTGTTTTTCGTGTTGGGCGCGGCGGCGGGCATCTTGAACGTCATCCGCGCGGCAAAAGAGATCAACGCCCGGATCGCGGCGAAGAAGGACGGAGACTGACGCCTTGGCGATGAATCCGATGGAGCAGTTCGCGGTCAAGCCGCTCATTCCGCTGCACATCGGCGGATACGACGTCTCCTTCACCAACCAATCCCTGTGGATGTGCATCGTGATCGGCGCGATCACGCTGTTCATGGCGATGGCCACGTCGCGGCGCAGCCTCGTGCCCGGCCGCATGCAGTCGATGGCCGAGATCTCCTACGAGTTCGTCGCCAACATGATCGGCACCGCGGCGGGCGAGGATGGCTTGAGGTTCTTCCCCTTCGTCTTCACCCTCTTCATGTTCGTGCTGTTCTCGAACTTCTTAGGGTTGCTGCCCGGCTCGTTCACGGTGACCAGCCAGATCGTGGTGACCTTCGCGCTCGCCGCCTTCGTCGTGGGCATGGTGATCGTGGTCGGCTTCATCCGCCACGGCATCGGGTTCCTCAAGCTCTTCGTGCCGCACGCGCCGTGGTACCTGCTCATCCTTCTGATCCCGATCGAGTTCATCTCGTTCCTGACGCGCCCGATCAGCCTGTCGGTGCGTCTCTTCGCCAACATGCTGGCGGGCCACACGCTGCTGAAGGTCTTCGCGAGCTTCGTCATCGCGCTGGGCGGCGCGGGCGGCGTCCTGTCGCTGCTCTCGGTGGCGCCGTTCTTCCTGATCGTCGCGATCACCGCGCTCGAGCTTCTGGTCGCGTTCCTGCAGGCCTATGTCTTCGCGATCCTGACCTGCATCTATCTCAACGAAGGCCTTCATCTCCACGAACATCACTGAAAAAGGGAAAATCCATGGAACTCGCAGCAGCACAAATGATCGGCGCAGGCCTGGCCTGCATCGCGCTCGTCGGCGCCGGCATCGGCATCGGCAACGTGTTCGGCAGCTATCTCGAGGGCGCGCTGCGCAACCCGGGCGCCGCCGCCAGCCAGACCACCAACCTGCTGCTCGGCTTCGCGCTGTGCGAGGCGACCGGCCTGTTCGGCCTCGTCATCGCGCTGATCATCCTCTACGCGAAGTAAGATGATCGCGACCGACGCCACGAAAGAGGGAACCGAAGCGCCCGGCGGCGCCGGCTTCCCGCCGTTCAAGACGGAATCGTTCCCGAGCCAGATCTTCTGGCTCGTGGTGACGATGACGGTCCTGTTCGTCGTCTTGTGGCGTTTCGCCGGTCCGCGCATCAAAGGCACGCTCAGCGAGCGCCGCGGCTTGATCCAGAAGGAGATCGAGACCGCGCAGGAAAGCCGCCGCAAGGCCGAGGCCGCGACGGTCGCCTACGAGACCCCGCTGTTCGAGGCCCGCGAGCGCGCGCGCGCGATCAACAACCAGTACCGCGAGAAGGCGGCGGAAGACGTCAAGAAGGCGGAAGCCGAGGCCGACGCCAATGCCGAGCGCGTCACCGCCGAGGCCGAGGCGCGTCTGGCCCGGATCCGCTCCGAGGCCAAGACCCATATCGCCGGCGCGGCCAGGGACGCGGCGGTCGAGATCGTCGAACGCCTGACCGGCGAGCGCATCTCGGATGCCGACGCGGCCGCGGCCGTCAGCGCGGCGCAGGAGGCTTGAGGGCCATGATCGAAGAGTTGCTCAAAGAGCCGGACTTCTGGGAAGGCCTGGGCCTGGCCATCGTCATCGGCCTGATCCTGTATCAGAAGGTGCCGGCGATGCTGGCCAAGATGCTCGACGCGCGCGCCGTCGCCATTCAGAACGAGCTGACCCAGGCCAAGCAGCTTCGCGAGGAAGCCGAGGCCGTGCTGGTGCGCACCACGCAGCGCGCGAGCCACGCCCAGGCCGAGGCCGAGACCATCCTTTCCCAGGCTCGTGCCGAAGCCGAGCGCTTCGCGAAGGAATCCGAGGAGCAGCTCAAGGCCCTCGTCGAGCGCCGCGCGCGACAGGCGGCGGACCGCATCGCCCGCGCCGAGGCGCAGGCCATGGCCGAGATCCGCGCTATGGCGGCCGATGCAGCGGTCACGGCGTCGGCCAGGATCATCGCCCAACGCATCGACGACTCCAAGGCCGGCGCGTTGATCGACGCCAGCATCAAAGACGTGGGCGCGAAGCTGAATTGAGCGGCGGCTTCCCGCCTCCAGTTCAGCTTTCAGGCGGCAGCCCTTCCTTTTCCACGGCAAGGCCCGTCGCGTGGTCTATCAGAAGATGCCGCTCCAGCGTCTTTACGCCTTCGAATGTTCTCACGAATGGCCCCAGCAGGGTGGCGATCTCGCGATCCCACCGATTGAATTTCGTCTTTCCAATCAAGACTTGAGATCTGGTCAGCGCGAAAGCAGCGAAATCGGCAATTTGGATAGGGCGAATTTCGCGCGACGACCCGAACATGATCGCTTCCAGCGTCGCCGCTCCCAGCCCGCCCCCGAACCGCATTACCCGGTTCTTCTGCTTCCACCCTTCATCGACGAACACGTAAGCAGGTGCGATCGGACCGGGCATGGCATTCAACCTGCTGACGATCCGCACGAGCAGGAAGAACAGCGCGAAGTCCTTCGACTTTTTCAGATTGAAGGGACCAAAATCGGCATCGATGTTGAACCCACCGCGCCATGCGTCGAGATCGCGATCTTCCATCGATTGAATCATGACGTGCAGGTCGAATGCCTTGAAGAGCTCTATCATGCCGGCGATCAAGGCGAATCGCTTGTCGGGCTGCACGTTTTCGAATTTCCGGCGACCGCCGAAAACGTCGATGAAGTGGAGCTCGTGGACGCCCAATTCCCTCTGCCACCAGCCGAGCATTTCGTTGTATGCCGTCATGAGCGGCCCGGCACGATCAGGAGCAACGGTCACGGCAACCCAAGTTTTTCTGTTTTCCGGAAGATATTTGTGCCCTGTGCTTCCGGGAACGCCAGTGTCGTCGATGAAGATGCCGTGGCGCCGGCCATCGTACAGCTCGAGCAGCGCGCGCACGGGATGAATACTCACCCTACTTTGCACTTTTCAAATACCTGTCGAACCACGCCACCAGGCGCTCGATCGAGTCGATCTGGTTCTCGCGCTTGACGAAGCCGTGGCCTTCGCCGGGGTAGAAGTGCTGGTCCACGACCGTGCCTTGCGCCTTCAGCTTGTCGATCACCATCTGCGCCTGCTCGCGCGGCACGCGGATGTCGTTCTCGCCCTGCAGCACCAGGAGCGGCGCCTTGGCGTGGGCGATATAGGTCATGGGGCTGGCGGCGACATAGACCGCCTTGTCCTTGACCGGATCGCCGAGCAGGCCGATCTCGTACTGGCGCAGCGGCGGCGCCTCGTGCTCGTACATCGCGAACCAGTCGATGATGCCGTACTGCTCGACGCCGGCCGCCCACACTTCCGGCGTCTTGCCCAGCGCCATCAAGGTCATGTAGCCGCCGTAGGAGCCGCCGGTGATGCCGATCTTCTTCTTGTCGACGTAACCGGTCTGGCTGAGGAACCTGGCGCCATAGACCTCGTCGGTCAGGTCGCCGCCGCCCAGGTCCATTTTGTTCGCTTCCATGAAGGCGCGGCCATAGCCCGTCGAGCCGCGCGGGTTCGGCGCGATCACCACATAGCCGCGCGAGGCGAGCGCCAGCATGGTGCGGCTGAAATAGTCGGTCGTCTGCCCCGTCGGGCCGCCATGGGCATAGACGATGCCCGGCGCCTTGCCGTCGCGTTTCAGGTTGAACGGCACCAGCAGCAGCGCGCTGATGACGGTGCCGTCTTCGCTCTTGTAGTGGACGACCTGCGCCGACGGCAGGTTCGCCGGCTGGATGCCTGCGAGGCTCAGATTGGTGAGCTGCGTGGCATGGTTCGACGCCAGATCGACGACCCAATAGTCGAACGGCGTGTTGCTCGCCTCGTGCGATGCCAGGAGCCGCGTGCCGTCGGGCGACAGGCTCAGGCTGTCGCCCGCGCCCTGGTTGCCGCCGGGCGGCAGCTCGATGCGCGTCGCGCGCCCGTCCGACGCCATGAACAGGTCGCCACGGCCATCGACATTGCTGCCGAAGATCATGGTGTGGCCATCGGCGGTCAGGCTGCCGGAATTCTGTTCCCAGTGATCGGGCTTGGCGAGCCTGACCGCACCGGTCGCTGTGTCGAGCATGGCCGCCTGCATCGTGCCGTCCGCGGTCTCGGTGGTGAGCGCGATGGTCTTGCCGTCGGCGCTGACCGCGCTCGCGGCGTTGAAGGCCTTGGGCTTGGTGTCGGTCAGCGCCTCGGCCTTGCCCGTGCCGACGTCGATGCGCCAGACGACGGACTCCGAGCCCACGACGTCGGAGCGGTTGGCGATGAGCGTGCGGCCGTCGCCGGTGACGCCCGCAAGGGTCCAGAAGTATTCGGGCGAGGCCTCGTGGGTGAGCATCGTCACCTTGTGGGTGCTCAAGTCCATCATCGCCACGTCGACGGCCGGCGCGCTTTCGGGCCGCGACACGAAGAACAGGCTCTTGCCGTCCGGCGAGAAGCGCGCGGCGTTCTCGGACACATGCGGCGTGTTCGTGAGGTTCGCCACGGGACCGCCGGCAAGCGGCACCGCATAGAGGTCGTAGATCTCGCCGCCGCCGACATCGGATTCGAAGACCACCGTCTTGCCGTCCGGCGAGACCACGGGCGCGAACTGGCGGTCGTCGGATTGGGCGATCTGCTGCGGGAAGCCCCCGTCCGCGGGCATCTTCCAGAGATTGAAGCGGCCGGACAGGTTCGTGGACATCACGATCCATTTGCCGTCCGGCGTCCACACCGCGCTGGCGCCGCCGCGGGTGCTGAACAGGTCTGTGACCGCGACCGGCCCCGCATCGGCATTGGCCGGCGAGACGATGGATTTCGGATCGGTGAGCGCGCGCGGCGGCGGGCCGGTCAACACCGCCGTCGCGGCATGGGCCGATGTCGCCGCCAGCACAGCGGATAAGAGCACGAAGCGCATGTTTCTTCCCCGGGCCAGACTCACTCCATATTACGACCGGATTTCGGCCTTGGGGACGGCGATGGTGATGCGCGCGGTGGTGGTGCTGGCCTGTCTGTGGCTGGCCGGTTGCGGCACCGCCGGCCCCGTCGCGGACGAGCTCACCGCCTTCAACGAGGCGCAGCAGAAGGGCAATTCGCAGCTCCTGCTGATCAACATCCTGCGCGCGCGGGAGAAGCAGCCGCTGGCCTTCTCGCGCTTCGACGTGCTGCGCGGCGGCATCGCTGCGAACTCGTCGCTCGGCCTGTCGGTGCCCTTCGGCGCGGGCAGCGCGGCCAACAACACGCTGGCCACGGGCCTGGGGCTGGCGCCCGGCATCTCGCAGGACGTCAAGCCGCAGGAGGACCAGGACTTCTATCGCGGCATCCTCACGCCCGTGAGCGAGGCGACCTGGGCGCTGTACCAGGACCAGAACTGGTCGCAGGACCTGCTCTTCCATCTCTTCGTCGAGGACATCAAGCTCAGCGAGACCGACTTCGAGACCGTCAAGCGCAACACCGACCGCATCTGCGCCGAGCATGGCGAGGTGACGGATATCGCGCTCGGCTGCACAGCGCTGTCCAACAGCCGCGACGAGATCGCCAGGCTCGGCGGCTGCAAGCCGCTGATGCATCTGATCGGCGGCAAGCCGTTGCTTGAGATGTCGAACGATCCGGGAGATCCCTGCCGGCTGGCGCAGTTCGAGGCCTTCACCGACGCGCTCGGCATATTGGGCTTCCGCATCGGCCAAGTGACGACCGAGAGCGACATCGGGCCCGCGCTCGGCGCCTCCGCGTTCAACGACCTCAAATGGCCCTTCGCGCTCAAGGACTCCAATGTCGAGATCGCGCGAAGCGGCGCGAGCTATCAATTCCGCCGTGTCTCCAGCGATTACGCGGTGAGCTTGAGCAACATGCCCTGCCCCGCCCGCGCCAACGTCGCGGTGGCGGCGACGTCGGAGATCGCGGCCGAGCTGGCGTCGAGCGCGGCCGCGCCCAAGGACGGCGACTGCGCCGACCGCGCCGGTCTCGACATCGCCATAACCACGCGCTCGCCGGGCGGGATGATCTATTACATGGGCGAGGTCGCGCGCGCGCTGCTGCCGCTGCATCCCGAGCAGGCGCCGCACGCGGTGATGGTGCGCAGCGCCAGCGGCAAGAAACGCGCGCTGCTGGCGCTCGTCGCCGACGAGGAGCCCGATGCCGCCACGCGCGTCGACTATCACGGGACGACCTACAGCGTGCCGCGCGGCGACGGCCACGTCACCATGCAGACCTTCGAGCTGCTGCAGCAGGTCTTCGCGCTGTACAACAAGGCTTCGACCACGCCGTCGACGACGGCGGTGACGGTGGTGCCCTAGTTCTGCACCTGCAGGTCCGAGACGCTCATGCCGAAGCGCCGCTCGCAGGCATGCACCTCGTCGACCAGGTCCTGCGGCGTCATGCTCTTGGATTGAAGGCGGCTCGCGACGCTCTGGCCCTCGCCCTGCAGGCGCTCCTTGAGGCGGTCGGGCGGCATGTCGCCGAAGGTGGGCATGATCTTGCCCAGGCCCGTATTGTAGCGCTCCTCCATCGCCGCCTGGGCCGGCGAGCCCGCGGGCGACAGCTGCGCCGCGATGCCGAACCGCACGGTGCATTCGAAGTCGCTCAAGCCCGCGAGGTGATCTTCCTTCTGCTTGCTCTCGCGGTCCATCTGCGCCTTGACGCCGTCCATCAGCGCCTTGGTGTCCGGCGCGACGCCGAGTGCCGGCGTGAAGTTGAACTCCACGTCGCAGGCATGCGCGTCGGCGAACCAGCCGCGCTGATGCGAGAAGATTTTGTCGGGCGCCACCAGCGCGTCGAGGCGCAGGCCCGGCCCTTCCAGGATCATGTTCTCGACCACCTTGACGGACCCCAGCGATTGGCCGCTCACCGACGTGAACACGTCGAACTTGTCCGGAAAGCGCGCGGCGAGCTCGTTGGCGCGCTTGTCGAAATCGATCTCGTGGAAGTTGGCGGTAAAATTGCCGAGGCCATACCAATCGTGGCCATTCCGGTGCTCCTGCGAGGCTTGGTAATCGAGGCCCTGCGCCTTGTGCTTCAGGTGGTCGAGGACTTCATAGGCCTGGGTGCACTGCGTCACGCTGGGCGCATCGGCCAATGCCGCCGTCGAAGCCAGCGCCGAGCACAGCGCGGCCATGGCGAGGGCCTTGCGGATATCAATCATTGGGCTGCCTCTCGACCTTGAGCGCGGTGACCGTCATGCCCAGCCGCGTCTCGCAGGCGTTCACGTCGGCGAAGACCTGCTCGATGGCGATCTCGCCGCTTTTGACCTTTGCGAGCACGGCGTCCATGTCCTGGCGATGGCGCGCCTTGGTCGCCAGCGCCTGATCGCCGTCCCAGTCCTCCGGATATTTGCGATTGAGATCGATCGAATGGTTCGCCATCGCCTTCCACTCCGGCGAGCCGGGCGCCTGATAGCGCGCGGCTGCGGCGAACTTCGCGTTGCAGGCTGCATCCTCGGGCGACTCCGTGGCCCAAGCGGTGGAAGCCGTCACCGTGCAGGCGAAGGCGAGCGTCAGGACCGGCCGGATCATCGTCATCCTCCTTTGAGCCGGGCATTGCGCCCGAGCCTTTCTTGCAGCAGAGCGCGCAACATGGGCAGATCGATGGCAGCGAAGGCGCGCTTCGGGATGTAGCGCGAGCCCATCGGCTTCAGCGTCAGCCGGACAGCGCGCGCGGTTTCGCGTGCCCCGCGCACATTGCCCCACGGGCAGGCGAGCGAAGCACCCGTGGCATCGCGCATGACGACCGCGGCGTCGTCGAGCTCATAGGAGATGCGGCGCTGATCCTTGCTCGTGCGGAAATGCGCGATCGCCACCGCCGCAACCACCAGCGCAAACCAGAAAGCCCAGATCATCAGGATCATGATGAGTCCCGCCGCGATCCCGATCGCCGAACCAAACGGCTCCGGCGGCAGCTCGCGGAATTCGTCGAACGTCATCGCGACGACTATTCCGGCGAGCGGCAAAAGCATCAGCTTCGCCCCAAGCGTCCACCGCGCCAGGAGGCGGTCCGCGAAAATGATGGTCGTGCTCCCCCGGACGACCATCGCGGCTCAGGCCTTCTCCGGCAGCACGGTGCGGATGTGCAGCTCTTTCAGCTGGCGCGCGCTGACCTCGCCCGGCGCGTTCATCATCAAGTCCTGCGCCTGCTGGTTCATCGGGAACATGGTGACCTCGCGCAGGTTCTCCTCGCCCGCGATCAGCATGACGATGCGGTCGATGCCGGGCGCGGTGCCGCCGTGCGGCGGCGCGCCGTAGCGGAACGCGTTCAGCATGCCGGCGAACTTGGTCTCGGTCTCCTCGCGCGAATAGCCCGCGATCTCGAAGGCCTTGAGCATGACTTCCGGGTCGTGGTTGCGGATCGCGCCCGAGGACAGCTCGATGCCGTTGCAGACGATGTCGTATTGATAGGCCTTCAGCCCCAGGATCGTGTCCTTGTCGGCCTTGTCGAGCGCGAGGAACTTCTCGCGCGCATATTGCGGCATCGAGAACGGGTTGTGCGAGAAGTCGATCCTCTTCTCGTCCTCGTTCCATTCGTACATCGGGAAGTCGACGATCCAGCAGAAGCGGAACTCGTTGTCGTTGATGAGCCCCAGATCGCGGCCGATGCGCGTGCGCGCGTGGCCGGCCAGGATCGCGGCGCGGTCCTTCTTGGCGTCGGCCGAGAAGAACACCGCGTCGCCGGGCTTGAGCCCGCATTTCTCGATCAGCGATTCCAGCGCCGGCTGCGGCAGGAACTTGGCGATGGGTCCCTTTCCGCCCTCGCCTTCGAGCACGATGTAGCCGAGGCCCGCGGCCCCCATCTCGCTCTTGGCCCAGCCGTCGATCTTGTCGAAGAACGAGCGCGGCTGCGACGCCGAGCCGGGCGCCGGGATGGCGCGCACGGTCTTGCCCTTGAACGCCTTGAACGCGACGTCGTCGCGCGCGAAGACGTCGCTGACGTCGGCGATGACGATCGGGTTGCGCAGGTCGGGCTTGTCGTTGCCGTATTTGAGCATCGAGTCGTCATAGGTGATGTGCGGGAACTGCGCCGGCCCGCAGTCGCGCCCATCGGCGAACTCGCCGAAGGTGCCGTGCAGCACCGGCTCGACCGCGGCGAAGACGTCGTCCTGCGTCACGAAGCTCATCTCGAGATCGAGCTGGTAGAACTCGCCGGGCGAGCGGTCGGCGCGCGCGTCCTCGTCGCGGAAGCACGGCGCGATCTGGAAATAGCGGTCGAAGCCCGCCACCATGATGAGCTGCTTGAACTGCTGCGGCGCCTGCGGCAGCGCATAGAACTGACCGGGATGCAGCCGGCTCGGCACCAGGAAGTCGCGCGCGCCCTCAGGCGACGACGCGGTCAGGATCGGGGTCTGGAACTCGGTGAAGCCCTGGGCGATCATCCGTCTACGGATCGACGCGATCACCTTCGAGCGCAGCGTGATGTTCTTGTGCAGACGCTCGCGCCGCAGGTCGAGGAAGCGGTACTTGAGGCGCGTGTCCTCGGGATAGCTCATGTCGCCGAACACCGGCAGCGGCAGTTCCTGCGCCTGGCTCTGCACCGCCACGCTCTCGATGCGCAGCTCGACCTCGCCGGTCGGCAGATCCTTGTTGACGGTCTCCTCCGTCCGCGCCACGACCTTGCCGGTGACGGTCAGCACCCATTCCGAGCGCGCCTGGTCGGCGGCGGCGAAGGCGGCCTCGTCCGGCTCGACCACGCATTGGGTGATGCCGTAATGGTCGCGCAGGTCGATGAACAGCAGCCCGCCATGGTCGCGGCGGCGGTTGACCCAGCCCGAGAGCCGGACCGTCTGGCCGACATCGCTCTTGCGCAGTTCGCCGCAGGTATGGGTGCGATAGGCGTGCATGGCCTGGAAAACCTTCGAAAACCGGGGCGGTTGTGGCGGGCCCTCCCCCCTTAGTCAAGGGCGGAAAGCCCAGTAAGCTCGGGCGGAATCAGGAGCTCTCCCATGAAATTGCGCCTTGCCCTGGCCCTTCTTGTCGCAGCCCTGGGCACCGCCCAGGCAGCCCCCCATAACGTCCTGATCTTCGTGACCGACGGCCTGCGCTACGACAGTGTGACACCCAAGACGGCGCCCACGCTCTGGCGCATCCGCCATGAAGGCGTGGACTTCACCAACAGCCATTCGGTCTATCCCACGCTGACCACGGTCAACGCCTCGGCCATCGCCACCGGCCACTATCCGGGCGACACCGGCAATTTCGGCAACCGCATCTGGTCGGGCAGCGACGTCATCCAGTTCGAGGACGACGACCAGCTCGCCAAGGCCAACAGCCAGTTCGGCGGCAACTACCTGAACGAGACCTCGCTGATCGCCGCCGCCCGCGCGGCCGGCTTCGCGACCGCGGTCATGGGCAAGGTCGGACCGACCGCCATCCAGGACGTGACCGCGCGCGACGGCACCGGCACGATCGTGATCGACGACGGCTACGGCATCACGGTCGCGCCCGACGTGCTCGATGCGATCAAGGCCGCAGGACTTGCCGCGACGGCGCCGAAGCCGAACGCGCCCAACACCGAGCAGCAGCAATACATGGTCCAGGTCGCGACCAAGGTCGTGCTGCCCAAGCTTGCCGGCTCGGGCAAGCCCTTCGCGATGCTCTTCTGGTCGCGCGATCCCGACCTTTCGCAGCACGTCCAGAAGGACGGCAGCATCAACGGCCCGACGGGGCTTGCCGGCATCAAGGACGCCGACGAGACTTTGGCGGCGCTGCTGGCGTGGTTGAAGGCGAGCAAGCTCGACAAGACCACCGACGTCTTCGTCACCGCCGATCACGGCTTCTCGACCATCGACAAGCATGTCGGGGCTACGGAGCTTCCGGCCGATTTCCTGGCGAAGGACTTGAGCGCTTTTCCGGGCGCGCGGGTCGTGTCGAACGGCGGATCGGACCTGATCTATCTCGACGACCGCAAGACGGCCGCCGCCGTGGTCGATGCGCTGACCAGGCTCGCCTATGTCGGCGGCATCTTCGTCGACGACGAGCTGGGCGACATCCCGGGCGCCCTGCCGATGAGCGCGATCAACTGGCGCGGCACGGCGCTGACGCCCCAGCCCGCGATCGTGGTGAGCTTCGCCTCGCACCTGGTGCCCGGTTGCAAGCCGGTGCTGCTCTGCGCCGCCGAGGTCGCGGACACCTCGCTCGCCTCGGGCCAGGGAATGCACGGCAGCTTCAGCCGCGCCGACACGCGCAATTTCATGGCTGCGATGGGCCCCGATTTCAAATCCCGTTTCGCCGACAAGGCCCCGGTCGGCAATGCCGACGTCAATCCGACCTTGGCGAAAGTCCTTGGACTGACGATCGTCCCCAAAGGCGGCCTGAAGGGCCGCGCCGCGACGGAGGCCCTCAAGGGCGGCGCCGCGGTCAAATTCACCCATGCCCGCCAGGCTTCGGCCCCGGCCGCCAACGGCCGCGTGACGGTGCTGGAATACCAGAAGGCGGGCGACACGCGTTATTTCGACGCGGCCGGGTTCCCAGGGCTCACGGTCGGTCTCCCAGGGCACTGAATTTGCCCTGAATTTCCTGTCCGAATCCGCTATGACCTTCCCATGCGGATCATCGAGACCACCGACGACCTGAACGCCCTCTCGGCAGAGCTGGTCGATGCGCCCTATCTCGCGCTCGACACCGAGTTCATGCGCGACCAGACCTATTGGCCCAAGCTCTGCCTGATTCAGGTGGCGGCGCCCGGACACGCGGCGATCGTCGACCCGCTGGCCGAAGGCATGGACCTCACCGCCTTCTACGAGCTGCTCAAGCGCCCCAACATCGTCAAGGTGCTGCATGCCGCGCGCCAGGACATCGAGATCTTCGCCCAGCAGGGCGGCGTCATCCCCTATCCGCTGTTCGACACCCAGATCGCGGCCATGGTCTGCGGCTTCGGCGACGCGGCATCCTACGAGACGCTGGCGCGCAAGCTCGCCAAGGTCGAGATCGACAAATCGGCGCGCTACAGCGACTGGAGCCATCGTCCGCTCAACAAGCGCCAGCTCGAATACGCGCTCGCCGACGTCACGCATCTGTGCACGATCTACGAGGCGATGACCAAGATGCTGGCGCGCACCGGCCGCGCCTCGTGGGTCGAGGAGGAGATCGCCGCACTTCGCGATCCCGCGCTCTATCGCCTCGATCCGAAAGAGGCGTGGAAGCGGCTGAAGCCGCGCACCAGCAACAAGCGGTTCCTGGCGATGCTGGCCGCGCTCGCCGAATGGCGCGAGCGCGAGGCGCAGACGCGCGACCTGCCGCGCGGGCGCGTGCTCAAGGACGAGGCGCTGACCGAGATCGCGGCGCATCCGCCCGAAGGGCCGGAAGGGCTCGAGCGCATCCGCGCGGTGCCGAAGGGCTTCGCCGCGTCGCGGCTGGGCAAGAGCCTGCTCGAAGCGATCGAGACGGGCCGTCACGGCCCCGTGCCCGAGGGTGTCGAGCCGCGCAGCCCCCAGCGCCGGCGCGAGCCCAACCCCGCCGCGATCGACCTGCTCAAGACGCTGCTGCGCCTGAAAGCCGAGGAGATCGGCGTGGCGCCGCGCCTCATCGCCAACAGTGAGGACATCGAAAAGCTCGCGGCGCAGGAGGACGACGGCGTCGCCGCGCTGCACGGCTGGCGCGCCGAGGTCTTCGGCAAGGACGCGCTGGCGCTGCGCAAGGGCGATCTCGCCATCGCGCTCGAAGGCGGCCAGGCCGTGGTGGTGGAGCTGGAAGAGGACTAGTGACGCGCTTCGTCTTTGCCGCGTCCGTGATCGGTCGTGCGCTCTCCTATTTCGGCTGCGGCGGACCGTCCATGCACGGGCGCACGATGCATTCGCCCTCGCCCGCGACCTCCAGGAAGCGCTGGATGAGCTCGATCATCTCCTCTTTCGACGACGCCTGCAGATAGCCGAAGCCCTCGAAGCCGTCGCCCGGGTTCATGATGTCGTGCGCCTCGAACCTGCCGCCGATCAGCGAGGCGTGGATGCCGTCGCTGGTGGCGAAGCCGCCGGCCGCGACCAGGTGGCCCTTGCGCGTCATCTCCTCGGCGAAGGCGCCCATCTTCATCATGTGCTCCGCGCTGGGCGGGCCGCTCGCGGGAACCTTGGGCTTGTAGAAAGAGAGCACGCGCATCGGAGCACCTCTGGGTTGTTTGACAATTATGTTGGTATCAACATGATATTTCCATGGCGAAGACGCAACTGTCAAAGACGGAATCGTTTCCCGGCGAGACCGCGTTTCACATTCGCGACAACTGCCTGTGCCTGCACGTGCAGCGCGCGGCGCGCCGGCTGGCGCGGCGGTTCGACGACGCGCTCAGGCCATTCGGCCTCACTCACGGCCAGTTCTCGCTGATGGTGGCGCTCAGCCGCCCGGTGCCGCACCCGATGGCGCCTGTGGCCAGCCTGCTGGCGATGGACCGCACGACGCTCACCGCGAACCTGAAGCCGCTGGAGCGCCGCAGGCTCGTCAAGGTCGCGGTCGCCAAGGACGACAAGCGCGGCCGCGTGCTGACGCTGACCCGCGCTGGGCAAAGGCTGTTGAATGCGGCCCTGCCCGCCTGGCGCGAGACCCATGCCGCGATCGAGCCCGCGCTGAATGAGCCCGACGCGCTACGCATGGAGCTGCGCACGCTTGCCGCCTGAATTGCCCGCCTGAAGTGATGGCGTCCGAAAACGGCCAGCTCGACGCGCGGGTGCGCGCTAGCTTTGTCCTCGCAACATCGAAGGACGAGAACATGGCCTCCATCGTCAAGGAATTCACGCTCCCCGCCGGCGCCGATGCCGTGTGGGACGCGCTCGCCGACTTCGGCGCCCTGCATACGCGCCTGGTGCCGGGCTTCGTGACGGATACCAAGCTCGAAGGCGACACGCGCGTCGTCACCTTCGCCAACGGCTCGGTCGCGCGCGAGCGTCTGGTGACCAGCGACGCCGAGCATCGGCGGCTCGTCTACATGATCCGAAGCGAGCGGCTCGAGCACCACAACGCCTTCGCCCAGGTGTTCGACGACGGCAACGGCCGCTGCCGGTTTCTGTGGGTCACCGACGTGCTGCCGAACGAGATCGCGCCCTATATCAGCGACCAGATGGAGGCCGGCGTCGAGGCGATGAAGAAGATGTTCGGGGCTGCTTAGCGGGGCATCGGCGGAACCGACGCCATGTCTCGGCCATCTCTTCGTCGGTCGCGAACTTGCCCTCGCGGGCTTCCTGTTTCGCAGATTCGATCTCGGCCAGCTGCTCCGCACTCGGTATCCAATCCGAGTGGCGCACGGTACCGAGCCCTACCCCAGCTCGCCGTCCCCGGTGGCCAGTTCCTCGACGTCTTCGCCCTCGATGTAGGGATCCTCGTCGGGGCCGAGGGCGTCGCTCGGGTTGGGCACGTCGAAGCCCGACGGCGGCAGGGCCTCCAGGAAGCCCGAGGCCTTGAGCTCGTCGACGCCCGGCAGATGGCTGACGCTCTCCAGCCCGAACTGGACCAGGAAGGCTTCTGTCGTGCCGTAGGTGACGGGGCGACCCGGGGTGCGCTTGCGGCCGCGGATCTTGACCCAGCCGATCTCCATCAGCGCGTCGATGGTGCCCTTCGACAGGGCGACCCCGCGGATGTCCTCGATCTCCGCCCGGGTGACGGGCTGGTGATAGGCGACGATGGCGAGCGTCTCGAGCGCGGCGCGCGACAGGCGCTTCTGCTCGGGCTTCTCCTTGCGCAGCAGGAAGGCCAGGTCCGGGGCCGTGCGGAACTGCCATTTTCCCGCGACGCACAAAAGGGTTACGCCGCGCTTCTCATACTGCGCCTGAAGCTCGTTCAAGAGCCCCGCCACGTCCGCGCCCTCGGGCATGGATGTTGCCAGTGCCTTCTCGTCCAGCGGCTCCTCGGCCGCGAACAGCAGCGCCTCGGCCATGCGCAGGTGCTCGGCGTTGATCGCCGCCGCCTGGCCCTCGTCCCCGGTATTCTCGGTGCTCATCTCGTCTTCAATTCTTTCGATCAGGCGGGCGACGTGTCTCATGCGAGGGCCTCTTGGGAGGGAGTGCTGCGGTCCTTTCCAGCACAGTGGGATCCGAAGCTTGGAATTCACGTGACTTGAAGTCGCGGC
>JADMIO011276539.1_pt1 | contig 80529 bp, 81 predicted proteins | sample 8958161 | NCBI WGS metagenome assembly JADMIO01 (sample SAMN16585339, study PRJNA669376) | soil metagenome | isolation source: Crop rotation soil | place: USA: Cullars Rotation, Alabama | collected 2011
TCGTGCACGGTTTCGCCCGCCACTTCGATGCCCGCGAACAGGCGGCCCGCATAATCGCGGGCGAATTCGTCATGATTGCCGGGCACGAAAATCACGCGCGTGCCGTTGTCGGCCTTGGCCAGTATCTCCGCCACCACGCGGCTCTGCGCTTCGTTCCAGTACCAGCGGCGCTTGAGCTGCCAGCCATCGATGATGTCGCCGACCAGAAACAAGGTGCCGCACTCATTGTGTGCGAGGAAATCCGCCAGCGCTTCGGCCTTGCAGCCGCGCGTGCCCAGATGCGTGTCGGAAATGAATATGGTGCGGTGGCTGCGTGTGGGGCGTAGCGGAATCGCAGCGCGTGGCCGCATGGCGGCAAAACTTCCACTGGCACTTTCGAACCAGGCGTCGCCGGGCGCCTTGAGAAAGGATCGGGCCATCACAGGTCTCCACCTTTTCGTCCGGGTACGTCGGATTGCGTCCCGGACGGGGGCGAAGTAGCTGACCCGCACAAATCTTTTGTTGCGGCGGGGCGACGGACGTGTGAATCCGGAAGGGGTTTTGGGTGCAGCCTGGCCTGCACATTATTGCGTCGCACAATTGCCTTGGTTAAGGCGGGATGCCGAAAAACCCGCCGCAAGCCCTGTGAAATCCATTGATTTGGCTGGGAAAATGCAGATCCGCTTTGCATTTTTGCGCTTGCTGCAGAAACCAAGTTCCCTTATTTTGTTGCAGCGCGGTATTGCGGGATCCCCCCGCGAAGCCGCCGCCCTTTCTGGGCGTTTCCTCCCTGAACTTGGCCGCTTCCCCGGAAGCGGCCTTTTTTCTTGGGCGCGGGTCTTTTCGCCCATGGGTGCGTCGCGCGTGCTCACGTGCTTACGCACGCTCCGCGCGTCGCTCCTGCCCCTGGACGAAAATCCCTCGCGCCGAGGTGTAATCAGTGCACGTCAGCGCTGACGTGGTTGGTTATTCAGCAGCCAGCGGGATGTTGCGGCCGCCGAGGAGCGATGGGTCGATGCCGGTGAGGCGGACCAGGGATTCGGTCAGACGCTTTTTCAGCGGCTCGAAACCTGGTTTGCGCTGGATACGGTCTTCGTCGAGATAGAGGCCGCGATTGATTTCGATCTGCAGAGCAAACAAGCCAGCGCTGCCCCGGCCATACAACATGGTTGTGTAACCACCGGCATAGGGCGCATTGCGCGCGATCGAGAAACGCCCGCTGACAAAGGCGTTTTCGGCCCAGCCCGTCAGCAGCGGCGGCGATGAGGCGCCATAGCGATCACCCAGCACGATGTCGGGTACTGACAGGGCGGACGGCATCGAATGACAATCCACCACAACCACGACACCGAAACGCTTGCGGGTTTCTTCTGCCAACGCCGCCAACGCCGCGTGATAGGGTTTGTAGAGCCGCGACAGCCGCAGCCGCGCTTCATGCGGAGCAAGCTTGCGGGCATAGATCTCCGCGCCGTCGCGCACGATACGGGGAATGACGCCCAGGCCCGCGGAGACCCGTGGCGTGGGCGCGTCCACCGGAATTTCCAACGCCGCGTTGAACATGGCGGTGTCGATCTCGCTGGCGGAACGATTGACGTCGCAATAGGCCCGGGGGAAGGACGCCGCGATCAAGGGTGCGCCCATGGCGGCGACCCCGGCGAACAATTCGTCCACGAAGGCGTCCTCGGACCGGCGCAGGGTGAGGGGGTCCAGCCGGCTTTCGGCGATCAGCCGGTCCGGATAGTGCCGGCCGGAATGGCCCGAAGCGAAGACGAAAGGCAGGGTCTGGACAGACGGCCTGAATATCCGGAAAGGCTCCGCCAGCAGCAGATCCAGGGTCGAATCGCCCGAAGCCGGGGATTCGCCGTCGGGGCCGGAGGGCGGGGACGCCATGGCAGGTCTCGTCAAGGGTTAAGGCAGGGGAGCGTAAGCCAGGTCCTCTTTCAAGCCTAGGAGGGCTTGTTTACCGATTCCCGGATATGGTTTTTACTCGGGACGGACAAGGGCTTGGGCAGGCATGGCGCATATCCTACTGGCAGAAGACGATGAATCCCTGCGCAAGTTCCTGGTCGCGGCCCTGGTCAAGGCCGGCCATGCCGTGACCGATTTCGGGGACGGGGGCGACGCCTTCGAATGCCTGAAGGATTATACCTTCGATCTGCTGCTGACCGATATCGTGATGCCGGGCATGGACGGGATCGAACTTGCCAAGCGGGCGGTGGAAATGAACGGCGGCCTCAAGATCATGTTCATCACCGGCTTCGCCGCCGTGGCGCTGCATCCGGCCTCGGACGCGCCCAAACAGGCCAAAGTTCTGTCCAAACCGTTCCATTTGCGGGAAATCGTGGCCGAAGTGGACCGGATGATCGCGGCCTGAAGCGGGACGCTTTTCTTTGGAGAAGAGGGCGGCTATAGAGACCGCCCGCCGGGCTCAAACCCGGCGATGGTACGGGCGGTTAGCTCAGCGGGAGAGCACTACCTTGACATGGTAGGGGCCATAGGTTCGATCCCTATACCGCCCACCATTTTCCAGAAAATCCAAATGGTCCCAAAACAAAAGGGCCGCCTTTCGGCAGCCCTTTGCGTAATCGTTGGAAAGCGAATTTCAGGAGAGAGCAGGGGCGGCGTTCTTCCGGCCGTTCCGATTGAAGCGCATCGCAGCGCCGATGCCGCCAAAGCCCATGATGAACAGCGCCCAGGTGGCGGGTTCGGGCACCGAGCTGATCAATGCGGTGAAATTTCCGACATTGTCGTTCCACTGATATCCGTCGACCGTTCCCAAATAAAATTGGGTCGCGCCAATCGGAACCAGGAAGTTTCCGCCGGTTCCGATTTCGAACAGGGTCCCGCCATTCGGGCCGTCGAACGCCCCGACCAGGGTGTTGAGCTGCAGGTTGGTGTATGGGGCGAGCAATTCCGTGAAGCCGTGCGCCGTGAAAGGGCTGACGCCGACAAGGCCGCCCGGGCCCGAGCAACCGGGACAATTGCCCATGCCGTTATTGACGACATTGCTGATGTTGATCGTGGAGCCCGCCAGCACCGCCAGGGATACCGGTGAATTGGCCGTCGCATAGTCGGTATTCACATCCACATTGGGGCCGTTATAGGTGATGTAATTACCTGCCGTGGCGCCCGCCAGAAACGGATTGGCCGTGCCCGGAATGGTGATGGACGTGGCCGCGTTGGCGGACAGGGAAGCGAAGCCGGCCAGTGCCAGCAAAGTTCCAGCGATCGTAAATCCTGCTTTCATGACAGTCCCCATGTGATCAGCGCCAACAAATAGACGTTCGAATCGAATTGCTGATCAATTGTTAGGGGGCGCTAGGAGCTTTATCAATCGCAGAAGGCGCAATCGTGCGATGGTAACGATGAATTTTCATCTCCGGACAAATCGCCCGCGCAACGATCCTCGATCTAGGGGTCAGAATCCGCAGTTCCATTCATTCCAGCCGGTTCGGGTGCCATCAGCTTTGGTCAGTGGCCGGCCTGTTTATGATTACCGCTCATTTCAATAATGCTCGAATGCTCGCGGGAACTTTCCGGGTTCGCGCTCCGGCGCAGTGTCATTTTCCGCTCTTCAAACTCTCCGGCTTGTTGGCGTAGGTGACGATATACGCGACCAGGTCGCGTGCGGCCCGCTCGGACATCCCCGGATCGTCTTTGGGCATGGTGTTGCGGATCAGGCCGGACAGCGCATCGGCGCGCCGTCCCTGCCATATCTTATAAAAAGAAGATCCTGTCAGCGGGGGGCCTTTGTAGCCGCTGAGATCGCTGGAATGACACGCCCAGCACACGGCATTGAAAAAGTTCTGGCCCATGGAAGCGTCGCCAGGCGGAACGGGTTTGCCGGGGCCGAAATCAAGCAGGCCCGGAGACTGCGCCGAAGCCCCCGATATGGAGCCCATAATCAAAGTGAGGGCCCCCGCGGCCATCCAATGTCTGTTCACCATATCCCCCCGGCTTATTTTTATGCTTGGCAGACCCTCACGCGGGTTCTTGCGAAAATCAATGTCCCGCAGGTGAGGAACGTCCCGGTATGGCCTCCCCTATGCGCCGCGTTCGCGGACATGGACGGATGACAATCCATTGGGATCATCGCCAAACAGATGCTCAAATCGAACGTCTGATGAATTGTTAGGGGCAGCCGCAGATTTCCTGCGAGACCAGGAATCCCTGCTTAACCAAATTACCTGGGGAATATCTCGCGCTGTGCCGGCGACGGAATGTCGGGCCGCTACCATATTGCGGCCGGTTCGGCGCAATCGTTCGTGCCGGTTTAGGCCCTTGGAAAGGTATTTCCGCCAAAGCTTCCGCCGCCAATATGGGAGTTTTCCATGTCGCTGAGCAAAGCCTTGGGGCAATTGGACGGCAAAAGCGAACTGACCGCCGGCGATGCGATGGCACTGCGCCAGATCGTTTACGGCGGCGACCAATGCGTTTCGCAGGCCGAGGCGGAAGCTCTGTTCAGGCTCAACGCCGATGCGGGCACGCATTCTCAGGAGTGGCGGCAATTCTTTGTTGAAGCCATGACAGATTATGTGGTGCGGCAGGCAAAGCCCTCCGGCTATATCGACCAGGGCAATGCCGACTGGCTGATCGCCCAGATGCGCAAAGCAGGTCGCGTACGCGAAGATGAGATTGAAATGCTCATCCATTCGCTGGAAACGGCGCAGGAAAGCCCGCCGTCTCTCTGCAGCTTTGTTTTCGATTTGGTGAAAACCGCCATCCTGGTGAAGTTGAAGCAGAATGGCAGCCTCGACCGAGCCGATGTGGAGCAGTTGCGGCGCGTCGTGTTTTCGCGGGGCGGCGAGGGCAACATCGCCGTCACGCGGCGCGAAGCTGAAGCCCTTTTCGACATCAACGATGCCTTGAAGGGCGCCGACGCCGACCCGGCATGGATCGAGTTTTTCAAGCGCGCGGTCGCCAATGCGGTTCTTTTTGCATCAACCTGGCAGCCGGACCGCAAGGCCGAGCAAGATCGCGACGCCTGGCTCGCCGACACCAGCATTCATCCGCTCCGCCGCATCGTCACGGGCATATCCGCCCCGAGCGCATGGAAAGTGATGAGTGGTGAGGTCCGAGACCTTATTCATCTCGACTTTCAGGATCATTCGCTCGACGGTGCGTATGCGGCGAAGCAGGCGGTCAGGGACAACGCCGAGGCATTGTCGGACGATGAAGCGCACTGGCTCCTCGAGCGCATCCGGCGCAACGGCCTTCGGGATAAGAACGAACGGGCTGTGGTCGATTATGTTCGGGACAACGCCGTGTCGTCCGGAGCCCAGGTCAATGCATTGATCGCGGGTTTGGCGAACGTCGCCGTACAACCCTAGGCACGCGCGTCAGAGCGCGGAGCGGCAGACGAAGCTTTCGACATTGCGCCGCCATGTGTCGCGGCGGGCGCGGAAGAGGGCAGATAGGGAAGCCCGCGAAAACTCGCATCGAGTTGACGGATCGCGGGCGGGCAGTCGCCGAAATTTTTCCGGTAGTAATCCCAGAATCCGCGCAGCATCCCCCGGGTCGGCGGATCGAGAAAGACGCCGGCTTCCCAGGAGCGCCGGACATTCCAGTAGAAAGCCGCAAGACGGGATTTCAAAGTCTCCCAGCGGTCCTGGGCCGATCCGTGTATTTGCGTGAACAGCAGGGCATTGCGGGTGAGAAAGTATAATTGCATCGGCGCCCGATAGGGGCCGAGCGTGGCATGCGCGTGATGGCGCACCACCGAAGAAGGAACGATATAGGAAGCAAAGCCCAGCTTGCGGGCGCGGTTGCACAGATCGGTCTCTTCATAGTTGAGGAAAAACCGCTCGTCGAACAATCCGGTTTTCTCCAGCGCGCGTGCCGGCAAGAACAGCCCGGCCCCCATGATGAAGTCGGTCTCGATGACGTCTTGTTGCAACAGCTCCGCGTCGGAGGCCACGGAAAAATATTCGGACTGGTCCAGAACCGCGCCCCGCTTGCTGCCGAAGAACTGATATTTGCCCGTGTCCGCGAAAATCACGGCACTGCCCAACAGCGCATGATCACCGCGCGCTTTACTGGCCGCGATCAGCCGCGAGATGGTTTGGCTCTCCACTTCCGCGTCATTGTTCAGCAGGAACACATATTCGCATTGCAGATCGAGGGCGCGCCGGATGCCGATATTGCAGCCGCCCGCGAATCCCGCATTGACGGTGCTGGCGATGATGTCGGCTCCCGGAAGCGCGGCGCGCAGCTGCGCCACAGAATCGTCCGCTGACGCATTGTCGACAATGATGATCTTGAATTCCCGGTGCGCGGACCCCGCAAGCGACCGGCACGCGGCAATGGTGAATTGCCAGCGGTTCCAGTTCACGATCACGATGCCGACCAGATCGGGCCGGGAATTACTCATTTGCGCCGTGACTTTCTCATCCCCTGGTCGGTGTTCAGGATAAGGTTTCCGTCGTTAATATTTCGGCCTGTTTCCGCAAACGGGGTCGCGCGAATCGTACCCCAACTTCCTTTTCCGCGAAACAAAACAAGACGTTAACAAGAGGGCGGCCGCTACGGACTGTTCAGATCGCGCGGCCTGATCGAAGATCGGGCCATGACATCCGGTTCCTGGCCCGAACTTGACTTCACGGAATGGCGCGACACCGCGCTGACCCTGCAATTGTGGATGCAGGTGGTGGGCAAGACGCGGCTTGCTCTCACGCCCTGGCTCAATCACAGCTGGCAGGTTCCCTTCTATGTGACGGCGCGCGGGTTCGGCACATCGCTGATTCCCAATGGCGCCGAAGCGATCGATCTGGAATTCGATTTGGTTCAACACAGGCTGGTGGGTCGCAGCAGCCGGGGCGTAACCGCTCAGTTCGATCTTGTACCGATGCCGGTGGCGGATTTTTATGCCGCCGCCATGCAGCTTCTGCAAAAGCTCGATGTGGCGGTGACGATCAATCCTTATCCCAGCGAGCTTGCGGATGCGGTCGCATTCACGGACGACCGGCGGCCGCGATCCTATGATGCCGGCGCGGCGCATCGCTTCTGGCGCGTGTTGTTGCGGGCGGACAGATTGCTCAAGCATTTCCGCACCGGCTTTCTGGGAAAGGCCAGTCCGGTCCATCTGTTCTGGGGCGGTTTCGATCTGGCGGTGACGCGATTTTCCGGCCGCCGCGCGCCGCTTCATCCGGGTGGTGTTCCCGGACTTTCGGATCGCGTGACGCGCGAAGCCTATTCACATGAAGTCAGCAGCGCCGGTTTCTGGCCGGGCTCGGATCAATTTCCCCGCGCCGCTTTTTATTCTTACGCTTATCCGCAGCCGAAGGGCTTCGATGCGGCAGTGATTCCGGACGGCGCTTATTACGATGCGGCCATGGGCGAGTTTATTCTTCCCTATGACATTGTCCGTGCCGCGAACGATCCGGATGGGTTGGTGATGGCGTTTCTGCAGGCGGCATATGCGGCGGCGGCGTCGCTGGGCGCCTGGGATCGCGATGGCCTGGAGTGCGATCTGGGCATTCCCAGCCGGCCAAGATTCGTTCGGTCCTGAAATTCGAATTTGTTCGCGCCTGCACCATTCGGGTTGCGGTGCGGAAGGTTTTTTCTTCGCCTCAGTTACCTGTTTCGTCCGCTAGCCGTGCCGCCGATTGCTGCGCCGCGTCATGATATTTTGCTTTCACCCTTAAGAGTTTGGGGTTTAGCATTTGTAATGAAGGGTCGGGAGGTTCGCGTATGGCAGTCTTGGATCATGACCATCATCTCACAGATCATCGCCCCATTGTCGGCGGAACGGCGCAGTTCTGCCTGTTCTGGGTGGGCATGTTCGCGGTGATTGCGCTCTTGGGGCTCTTGTTCAAGAGCTGAGTGGGCGTAAGGCCGGTGTGAGAGGGTTTGCCGTTCGTGCCGCATCGGCACGATGTACTCCCGCATTTGTTCTCCACGTCAAATCAATGGTTCGCGTCGGCATCGCCGCCTGCTAGAGCATTGTATTGACCCGGCGGATTTGAAAATCTCAGGTCCGGGGCGAAATCGGCAAGGGCTCATGGCAAGGCTGCTGGATATCAGTGCCAGCTTTAAGAACGCGCGGGTGCTGGTGGTGGGCGATGTGATGCTCGACCGCTTCGTCTATGCGCGGGTTTCCCGCATCTCTCCCGAAGCGCCTGTGCCTGTCCTGGCGATCGAGCGCGAAGCGGCCAGCTTGGGCGGCGCGGGCAATGTCGCACGCAATGTTGCTTCACTGGGCGGGCGGGCCACATTGATCGGAGGCCGGAGCGAGGACGCGGCAGGCGATCACATCAGTGAGCTTCTGGCGCGCGAGAGCGCCATCGAAGATGCGCTGGTGGTGCTGGAAGATGCCCGCACCACGGAAAAGATTCGTTACATCGCGGACCAGCAGCAAGTGATGCGCGCCGACCGGGAAGCGCCCTGGCCAGATTCCGTAAACGATATGGCGCTGGCGGCCGCGCGCGAGGCCATCGCCCATCATGATGTGCTGGTGATCTCTGATTATGCCAAAGGATTTCTGCCGCCTGTACTGGTCCAGGGCCTGATTGCGCTGGCGCGGTCTCATGGCAAGCCCGTCATCGTCGATCCGAAGGGGGTGGAGCTTGCCCAGTATGAGGGCGCCACCGTGATCACACCCAACAAAAGCGAAGCGGGACTTGCGACCGGCATGAAGACCGGCAGCGATGCAGACGTCGCGGCGGCGGCGCAAACACTTCTGACACGGTTGCCGGGGTTGGGTGCCGTTCTGGTCACGCGTGGCCCGGACGGATTGTCGCTTGTGGAGCGCGGGAAAGACGCAGTTCATGTGCCTTCGCGCGCGCGCGATGTGTTCGATGTTTCGGGCGCCGGCGACACGGTGGTGGCGGCGCTGGCCTTGTCGCTGGCGGCCAAAGGCGATCTTCCAAGCGCGGCGCGGCTTTCCAATATCGCGGCCGGCATCGCAGTGACGAAGGTCGGAACCGCAGCCGTGACGGCCACCGAGATCGCGGCGGAGCTTCAATCCCGGCAAATGGAGTCGGTCGAAAAGAAAATCGTTTCGTTGGAACAGGCTTTGGAAAAGCTGGCGCTGTGGCGTGCCGAAGGACGCAAGATCGGCTTCACCAATGGTTGTTTCGATCTGGTGCATCCGGGGCACATCTCGCTTCTTACGCAGGCGCGCGCCCGCTGTGACCGGCTGGTGGTGGGATTGAATGCGGACGCTTCGGTGCGGCGTCTGAAAGGCGATGGCCGTCCCGTGCAGGATGAGACGGCGCGTGCTGTGGTGCTGGCTTCGCTCGCGGCGGTGGATCTGGTGGTGATCTTCAATGAAGACACGCCGGAAAGTCTGATCCGGCAGATCCGGCCCGACATTCTGGTCAAGGGCGCCGATTACAAGCGTGAAAATATCGTCGGCGCGGATTTCGTCGCATCCTATGGCGGCGACGTGATGCTGGCGGAGCTGGTGCCCGATCGCAGCACCAGCGATCTGATCGGCCGCGCTCGCAAATAGCGTGCGTCTTGCGTGGGCACCATCGCTGTGTAACCTTTCAGACTCAAAGGAATTTCGGGGGAGCAGTCGATGGCAGAACGGGATCTGAACCGGCGCCGCCTGTTGCAAACATCATTGGCGCTGGGCGGACTTGGTCTTGCCGGTTGCGCCACGGGACCGCGCGCCGAAGGCCCGCGTCTTGCCGGATTGTCCGTTCAGGATATTCCGCCCCGCTTGGCGCCGGTCCGGGCGCATGCCGACCGGCTGTTCGACATCACGGTCTGTCTTCGCCCGTTCCGCGCCCAAGGTCCGCGCATCGAAGCCGAGAGGCTCGGCGATACTTTGGTGGTGCACAATTACGGCCATGGCGGCTCGGGCTGGTCGCTCTCCTGGGGCTCGGCCAACATGGCGCTGCAGCTGGCGCTGGGAAACAGTCCGTCTGAGATCGCCGTGATCGGATGCGGCGCGATTGGTCTGACCTCCGCCATCATGGCGCAGCGCGCCGGTGCGAAAGTCACGATTTATGCCCGCGATCTTCTCCCCCAGACCCGTTCGGCCCGCGCCACGGGAAGCTGGACGCCGGATTCGCGTATTGCCTTGAAAGAACCGGCTGGACCAAAATTCGGCGAAGTGTGGGAACAGATGGCGCGGTTCTCTTTCAAAAATTTCCGCCAATATCTGGGACTTCCGGGAACGCCGGTGGAATTCACCGACCGTTATTCCCTGTCGGATGTGCCGTTCGAGCAAGCGCATGAAGAGGCGGAGAAGCTGGATACGCTGGGCTTCGCCACGTACATGGACCGGATCCGCGATATCACCGCCAAATCGCAAGAGCTGCCGGCGGGCGCGACGCCTTTTCCCACCAAATATGTGCGCCGCTCGCAGAATATGCAGTTCAACATCGCCGGTTATGCGCACACGCTGATGACGGATTTCTTCAGCGCGGGCGGCACCTTCGTGCGCAAGCAATTCCGGTCGCCCAATGAACTCACCCAGCTCAAGGAAAAAGTGGTGATCAATTGCCCGGGTTATGCGGCGCGCGATTGGTGGAAGGATGAATCCCTCGTTCCGGTGCGCGGCCAGATCGCCTGGTTGATACCGCAGCCGGAAGTGAATTACGGCTTCAACTACAAGAATATCAGCATCCTGTCGCGGCGCGACGGCATCGTGGTGCAGGACCTGAATGGCGGTGACATGCGCGGTTATGGTGTCTCCGGCGAACTGGCCGACCGCACCGAAGCCGACAATGCCGTCAATACCATCGCGGAAATGTATTCCCGCATGCGGGCCTGAAGCCTCAGGCTTCCGGACGGGGTGCCCAGCGGGTGAAGGCCAGTACCCAAAGGCCTGCCAGCGCGGCCAGGGGAATGAAGCAGAGCAGCGCCCACCACATGGAATGACCCGTGCGCTTCAGCACAATGCCGGCGGGGATGGCGAACAGGGCTTCCACGATCATCAGCGTGATCATGAAGGACGGGCTGAAAGGCATTTGTGCCATGGCGGTTCCTTGAAGAGCGTTGCCTCAGCCTATTCGTTTTTCCCATTGCGTACACCCGAATGGGCAGGTTCCGGCCGGAAACGGGACGGCTTGCCAGATGGCGCGCCCATCACCATTGTGCGCGGCGAAAATGGCCGCCAAGACCATCACACCGCGCGCGAATGACACCAGGCTGGACGAGTGGTCGCCGCAGCTTCTGAAATCGCGTCTTTATGGCCAGCTTCTGATCGACATCATTGTGGGCCGCCTGGCGCCTGGCGAAAGGCTGGACGAACAGACGCTTGCCAAACGCTATGGCGGCGGTCTGGCCGGCATTCGCGAAGCTTTGGCGCGGCTGTCGCTGGAAGGGCTGGTGCTGCGGCGTGCGCGCGTGGGCACAATGGTGTCGCCGCTGGATCTGATGGAAGCGCGCGATGCGTTCGGCGCCCGCGCCTTGGTCGAAATCGAATGCGCCGGGCTGGCGGCGCGCCTTGCCACTGATGCCGATATCGCGGCCATCCGGGCCACCTTGAACGAAGGCGAGGCCGCCATTGCAAAAAACGATGTGCGGGCATTGGCGGTGATGGACGAAGCCTTCCATGTCGCGGTCGCCAGCGCCAGCCACAACCGCGTGCTGGCGAAAATGGTGATGACGTTGCATCACCAGACCGCGCGCTTCTGGCTGGTCACCATGCGCGAGCCGTCGTTGGAGGAAAGCCAGCTTGCCCTGGCCCAGCATCGCGCGCTGGCCGATGCCATCGCCGCGCATGATGTGGCGCGGGCGCAGGATGCGATGCGCGAGGCGCTGGGTGATTTTCCCGCCGATGTGAAGCGGGCCTGGACCGCGCCATGAACCGGCCCTGGGTCACGCTCGCCGCGGTGAGCATGATGTTCTTTCTGATCACCGCCACCACCTTCAGTTCGCTGGGCGTGGTGCTGCCCGCGATGATCAGCGAGCTGCATTGGAGTTGGGGCGGGGCGGGCACTGGGTTTTCGCTGTTGGGCGTTGCCACCGGCGTCACCGCCACGCTCCCCGCCACCATGATCCGGCGTTTCGGCGTGCGCGCCACGTTGGTTGCGGGCAGCCTGGCGATGGGCGCGGCCTTTGCCTGTCTGGCGCTGACGCAAGGGTTGCCGCTCTATTTCCTGGGTTGCGTGCTGATGGGGCTTGGCTTCGCGCTGCTGGCGACGGTGCCCGGCACCTATCTGCTCACACGGCTCTATGCCAATCCATCCTTTGCCTTCGGACTCTATTTCACGGTCGGGGGCCTCGGCGGCGTGGCGGGTCCCATTCTGTATCTTTGGGTTGCCGCGATCAGCCAGAACTGGCGCGCCTATTGGCTGGTGTCGCTGGTGCTGGTGACGCTTGCCGGTCTGCTGAGCGCGGTTCTGGTCGATGTCAAAACCGATCTGCATCAGGACACGGACGACAAAGAAGCCGGATCCGATGACTGGACGGTGAAGGCGGCGCTGCGCACACGGCAATTCGCCATTCTGGCGGCCGCCTACGCGATCTTTCTGTTCGTGGGCATCACCGTGAATGCCGTGTCGGTGGCGCATCTGATGAGCCGGGGTGTGACCGCGGCCGTGGCTGGCGGGATGATGAGCACAGAGGCGCTGATCAATGCGGGCGCGCGGCTGGCGGGCGGCGTGCTGGTGCGCTGGATCGGCGCCAAGACCCTGTTGCTGCTGTCGCTGACGATGCTGATGGTGGGCTTGGTGGCGCTCAGTGCCGCGCATGATCTGCCGTTGATGCTGGTCTATGCGACAGGAATTGGAGTGGGCTATGGCCTCACTTTCTTCGCCTCCACCATCCTGCTGCTGAATTATTTCGGGCGCACGCCCAATCTGGAATTGTTCGCCATCGTCAATCTGATCGCGACGGTGGGATCGGGCGGGCCTGCTTTCGCAGGCTTTGTCGCCGACCACACCGGCAGTTTCGTACCCGCCTTCACCATCCTGGAAGGCCTGGTATTGCTGGTTCTGATTGCGGTCGCCTTCATGCATCGTCCGCAGCGGAGCGCGGCATGACCGTGAACGCAGAATTCGGCGTGTTCCTTCCGGTGGCGCCGCGAAGCGCGCGCGAGCGCGTTCGCCAACAAAAGAAGTTCGCCACATGACGGTGAACGCAGAATTCGGCGTGTTTCTCCCCGTGGCGAACGGCGGATGGATCGTTTCGCGCAACACGCCGCCGCTGGATGGCAGCTGGGCGCAGAACCGCGACGCGGCGCTAATCGCCGAAGCCGAAGGCCTGGATTTCGTGATGTCGATGGGTAAGTGGCGCGGCTTTGGCGGTGACACCGATCATTGGGGCGCGTCGCTGGAATCCGTCACCATGATGGCGGGCATCGCCGCGTTGACCAAGCGCGTCAAAGTGTGGGCCACCTTGCATGCGATCTTGCACAATCCCGTGGCGGCGGCCAAAGCGATTACCACCCTGGATCACATTTCCGGCGGCCGCGCCGGGCTCAATATCGTGGCGGGCGCCTATCGCGGCGAATTCGAGCAGATGGGCGCCTGGGATGAGACGCTCGATCACCATGCGCGCTACGACCTCACCGAAGAATGGACGCAGATCGTCAAAGGGCTATGGACGAGAGAGCGCGTCGATTTTCGCGGCCGCTATTTCAACATCCAGGATTGTGTGTCGGAGCCCAAGCCGCTTAGCCGGCCCGATCTGATCTGCGCCGGGATGTCGGCGCGCGGGTTCGATTTTTCCGTGCGCGAAGCCGATATCTGCTTCATCGGCGGCCGCGACGAAGCGGAAACGCGCGCGGCATCTCTCAGGGCCAAGGACATGGCGGCCAAGCTGAACAAAAGCATCAAGACCTATGCCATGTGCACGGTGATCTATGGCGGCAGTGATGCCGCCGCCGAAGCGACCGCGCAGACATACCGCGACGGGTTGGACGAGGGCGCGGTGTTGGGCATGCTGGAAAGCTATGGCGTCACGCTCGCAGGCACGGACAACGCCATGGTGGCGCGCGCCAAGGGCGCTTTCATGACGCACACCGTGATCGGCGCGCCCACGACCTGTGCGCAGAAGGTCGAGGCCTTGCTGAAGGATTGTGCGTTGGACGGCCTGATGCTGATCTTTGCGGACTATGCCGAAGGCATTGCCGTGATGGGCCGGGAAATCCTGCCGCTTCTGAAGGCCCGCGCATGACACTCAAGGATTGGATTGTGCCGGAGCGTACCGCCCTGTTGCTGGTGGATATGCAGGTCGATTTCGCCGAACCCGATGGCGCGATGGGGCTGGGCGGCGCCGACCTCAGCATGGCGAAGGCGGCGATCCGCAACGCCGTGAAACTGGCGGATGCGGCGCGGGCCGCTGGGGTGCCGTGCCTGTTCGCGCGGCTGATCACGCGGGAGAGCGACGAAACCGATCTGTTGCGGGAATGGAAAAAGCGGCGCGGCACCGAAGACGATGCGCCGCTCTGCCAGGACGGCACATGGGGCGCGGAATTTGTGGGACCGCAGCCGCGGGGAAACGAAGCCATATTCTCCAAAAATCGCTATGACGCATTTTCCGGCACCGGGCTCGATGCGCATCTGCGGGGGATCCGGCGCGACACTCTGGTGATCGCGGGCCTCACCACGGAATGCTGTGTCGATTCCACGGCGCGTCATGCTTTCGAATTGGACTATCATGTGTTCATCGCGGCCGACGCGGTCGCGGCCTATGAGAAAGACCTGCATGACGGCGCCCTGAAGGCGCTGGAATTGAACTGCGCCATCCCGGCTTCGACCGCGCAGATCATCACTGCTTGGAGCATTAGGTAGTAGAAACAATGGGTTGGCGTGCGGCCAGCCGTCACGCTTGGCATTTTTCTGTGAAATGTTAGAAGAAATTTGACATCGCACACCCCATTTCAGTGTCCATGCCCTCCTTTTCCCGCCTGCTTGCCGCCCTGCTGGTTTTCGCGCCGCTTGCTGCCAACGCCCAGAACGCCATCGAGACCGTCACGGTTACGGGCGATCGCGCCCATCTGCTCGAAACCCGACCGAACGACACCGCGCTGGGCCTGGGCAAGCCGTTGATCGAAACACCGCGCGCCGTGACGGTGGTCAGCGACACCACCATCGACCGTTATGGCGTGACCGGCGTGGACACGCTGACAGCGATCACGCCCTCGGCCTACACCGCGAGCTTTTATGGCGTGGAAGGGGCGGTCAATCTGCGCGGCACCTTGGCGGAATCCTATTTCCGCGGCTTCAAGCGTGCGGACAATCGCGGCACCTATTCCACGCCGCTGGGCGATGCGGCGCAGATCGAAATCCTGCGCGGGCCTCCGTCGGCGATTTATGGCGCAGGCAAAGTGGGCGGATTGATCAACTTCGTGCCCAAGAGCGTGGCGGCGTTTGAAGACAGCATCGTATCGGGCGAGGTGACGGCCAGTTACGGCAGCTATTCCAAGCGCAATGTGACGGGACAGATCGGCATTCCGCTCGATCTGGGCGCCGTGCAGGGCGGCGTGCATGCCTATGGCGAGTTGGACGATTCCTTCAGCTTTTATCGCGGCATCCATCCCAGCCATCAGCTGGTGGAACTGTCCGGCGATTTCGAGAGGGGCGCCTGGTCGCTGTCGTCGGATTACATGTATTACCATTCCAACGGCGATGTGCAGACGCCGGGTTGGAACCGGCTGACGCAGCAACTGATCGACAACGGCACCTACATCACCGGCCGCAACACGTCATTGAAAGACGCCGACGGCAATGGGCGGCTGACGCTCAATGAGCTGGGCGGCAATCCCTATTTCTTCGATCCCAATTTCAAGCCGCTTTATATCGCCGTGCCGGGTTGCGGCGCTTGCGTGGATGCCACGCATGCGCTGGATACTGGTGTGGGCACCACGCATCTGGACGGCCGCAGCGTCTACATCGCGCCGGGCGTGGATTTTTCCAACACCGTCACGCACACAGGCTTTGTCGAACTGGTTCGCGCCTTGGATGGCGGCGACCGTATCCGGCTGCAGGGCTTTGTCGACACGCTGTCGAATGACCGGTTCGTTTCCTATGGCTTTCCCGGTTCCTATCGCACCCTGATCGGGGAAGTGCGGGCGCGTTATGATTTCGCGCGCGATTTCGGTGACATTACCACGCAGAACATCGTGGGCGCCTCGTATCGCTATGTGCACGCCATCGGCAAAGAAAGTTACAACAGTGGCGCCATCGCGCTGGACCGGCGCGACATCAGCGTGGGCGCGATGCCGAACGACATCATCGACTCGCCATTCAACATCGATCCGGCGGGCGCGGTGGGATTGGGCTGGGAGAATGACGTCCGCACCACGACCGGCGATGCCGGACTGTTCGTGACCTCCGACATTGCCTGGGACAAGCGTCTGGATTTGATTTTGGGCGGGCGCTACGACGCCTACAATGTTCGTTCGGTGGACAAGGGCGTGATGGCGTTCGAACCGCCGGACGCGCGTGCCGGCAAGGGCGCACTCACTTATTCGGCAAGCCTCAGCTACAAAACCGATTGGGGCCTGATCCCGTACGTCACCAACGCCAAATCCTCCGCCATCGAGATCGGCCAGGCATCCCAAGTCGCGACGTCGCTGTTGGCCAGTGATGCCTGGCTGTCTTCGTCCTTCCTCAATGAAGCGGGCGTGAAGTTCGCGTTTCTCGATTCACATCTGGTGGGATCGGTGGCCTGGTACCGGCAGGAGCGCACCCAGCTGGAACAGGGCCTGGGCATCACCAATGTGCGGGGAACGCGCTCGGAAGGCGGCGAGGCGGAACTTCGTTATGTGATGAACGACAATCTCAGCGCCACTTTGGTGGGCAGCTTGCAGCACACGCTCGTGAAGGGGCCGGACCATAGCTTTGCGTATATTCCGGCGCGCGATGCCGGCGTATCTCCTGCCAATGGTTTTGGCGGCAGTTATGTCGCGTTCGATTTCTCAAGCCTGCCGGGCAAGGGCGGCGATTACGAATATGCGCTGATCCCGCATGCCGTGATCAGCCCTTATCTCACTTACACAAGCGACGAACAGAATTGGGGCGCGACTTTTGGCGGAACCTATGTTTCGCACACGGCTCAGACGGTGCCGCAGCCGATTACATTCCCGTCCTATGTCACCTTGAACATGTCGGCGTTTCTGCGGATGGGATTGTGGGAAGCGGACGTGAACGTGAACAACCTGGGTGACACGCGCTACTTCACGCCCGATGCCGACACCTATGCCAATCTGGCGGCGCTGCCGGGTGTGGGGCGCACCTGGCGGATTACGATAAAGCGGGCTCTCTGACGGCGTAGGCGCCGCGCAGCACACGCCGCACTTCGTCCAGAAGCTTGAACAGGTCGATATCGCCGTAAAGTTTGCCGGACAGATGCAGCACCACCACGCCATGCAGGCCCGCCCACAAGACGTGGCCGATCAGCTCGGGGTCGCCTTTGAAATAGCCTTCCTTCACCATCATGCGGACATGGGTGGTCATGGTCGCCTTGGCGCGGGCTTCGGCGGCGGCGAGTTCCGGAACCGGCGTGCCTTTCTTGGGTTCGGCGAAATCGAAGATCAGCCGGAAGCAGGTCTGCTCCTCCAGCGCGAAGCGGATATAGGCCTTGCCCACCGCCATGCTTTTCTCGGGCGGCGTGTCGGCGCTTTCGATGGCCCGCTCCAGCTGGTCGGCGAAGCGGTTGAACGCTCGCGCCCGGATCGCGGACAGGATCTCTTCCTTGTCCTTGTAGTAGCGGTAGGGCGTCATGGCGCTGACGCCCAGCTCGGACGCCAACAGGCGCATGTTAAAATTTTCAGGGCCGCGCTCGACATAGATGCGCGTGGCGAGTTCGCAGAGGCGCTCGCGGAAGCCTGCAATGTCTGTTTCTGTCAGTACGCGTGGCACGGTCAAATCCCTTCGAGGGGGACCTTGTGACAAAGGTTTTTAATTTACGCTATCTTTATACAGCGTAAGAGATACCAAATGTCATGCCGCGCATGCACTGTGCTTTCGCGATAAAGGCGGCTTCCATGCGGAATTTCATATTTGTAGCGATTTTGAGCATGGCAGCCCTGCCGGTACGGGCTGAAACCCAGGCGTGGGTCCAGGCCATTGCCGCAGGCGGTTATGAAGCCCGCGCGCTCACCAGCGATAAATCCTGCCCGATCTTGAAAAGCGACAAGGGCGACGTGCCCATGACAGTGCGTGCGCCGGAAAATGGCGCATTTCCGCTGACCTGCAGTGCGGCGATTCCCGCCGGTTCCATCAGCGCCGCGATTAATGACATGGCTGTGCCGCTGCCGGTTCAAGTTCCCAACCGCATTCTGGTGCTGGGTGACACCGGATGCCGGATCAAAGGCGGGGCGCTGCAGGCCTGCAACGATCCTGCGGCCTGGCCCTTTCCGTCCGTCGCAGCGGCGGCAGCGAAGCTCAAGCCCGATCTGGTGGTTCATGTCGGGGACTATCTGTACCGCGAAGAGCCGTGCCCGCCCGGCAACAAGGGATGCGAAGGCTCGCCCTCGGGCGACAATTGGCCCAGCTGGAATGCGGATTTCTTTACACCCGCCGCGCCGTTGCTGGCCGCCGCGCCTTGGGTGATCCTTCGCGGCAACCACGAAGACTGTCAGCGGGCAGGATTGGGATTCCTGAGATTGCTGGGACAAGACGCGTTCGATCCCGCCGCGCCCTGCAATCCGCATCTGACGCCTTTCATGGTGCCTCTGGGTGGCGTGACGTTGGCGGCGATGGACAATGCCGATGCGCCGGACACCAGCATCGATGACAAGCTGGTTCCCATTTACGAAAAGGAATTCCGGGACCTGGCGAATATTCCTGCGCCCGTCTGGTATGTCGGTCACCGTCCGATCTGGGCGGCGATTTCCGGGCCGCTCAACATCCCCATCGGCGGCAACGCCACCATCATTGCGGCGGCCAGCAAGACGCCTTTGCCGTCCAACATCGCGCTGATGCTGTCGGGACACATCCATACCTTCGAGGCGATTAATTATGACGGCGCGGTGCCGCCGCAGATTGTTGCCGGCAATGGCGGCGACAATCTCGACATCACGCCGGCCGATCTGAAAGGCGCGATCTTTCAGGGCCGCTCCGGCGTCGGCGTCAAAGACGGCTTGTCGGTGGGCGGGTTTGGCTTTCTGATCATGACGCGGCGTGATGCGGACTGGGCCATCGATCTTTACGATTCCGCCGGACGGCCAAAGGGCCAATGCGTGTTTACCCCGGGCGCGGATGGCAGTGTCGGGCGCGTGGATTGCCCGGACTTCAAGCCTTAATCAATCTTCGTTGTCGCCTTGGCGGCGTCGCCGTCCAGCAAGGTCAGCATCGCCTGGGTCGGATAGGCGTCCGCGATCAGGCCGCGTGAGGCTTGATATTGACGCAAGGCCGCGCGCGTCTTGCGCCCCAGCAATCCGTCGAGTTCGCCCGCATCATATCCCAGCGCCGCCAGATCGGTCTGAAAGCGCAAACGCTCGGCGCGGGACAAAGGCTTTTCGCTCCGGGGCCAAGGCGCCTGGATTCCGGGACGATCCATCGCGCGATCCGCCAAAAGGCCGACCGCCAGGGCGTAGCTGGCGGCGTTGTTGTATTTCATGATCATGCGGAAATTGTTCATCGTCAGCAGCGCCGGGCCGTTGGCGCCCGCGGGCAGATAGAGCGCCGCCATATCGTCGCCTTCCGGCAAAGCGCCGCCGGAAAACAGCGCCACGCCGCGCGCCGACCATTCGGACAAAGGCTTGAGCGTGCCCAGATCGGCGTCTTGATACGCAAAGTCTTTCGGCAGGCTGACTTCATAGACCCAGGCTTTTCCCGCTTGCCAGCCTTCGCGTTGAAACAATTGCGCCGTGGACGCAAGCGCGTCGGCGGTGGAGTGCCATAGATCAATTTTCCCATCGCCATCGCCGTCGGCGGCATATTTGAAGAATGTCGAGGGGATGAATTGTGTCTGTCCGAATGCGCCCGCCCAGGACGACACCATCTCAGCAGGCACATAGTCATTTTGTTGCAGCAGCAGGAGAGCGGCGATCAGTTCCCGCCGTGCGAAACCTTGGCGATTGCCGTCATAGGCCTGGGTCGCCAGCGCCGCGAAGAGATTGTAGCTGCCTTGGTCGCGGCCATAATCGGTCTCCATGCCCCAGACCGCGGTGAGAATTTCGCGGGGCACGCCATAACGCGCCTCGATGTTCGCGAGCAGCGCCGCGTTCTGATTGAGCAGCGATCTGGCATCATTGACCCGCCGCTGCGAAACCGCGCTGTCCACATAGGCCCAGACCGGGCGCACGAATTCCGGCTGCTCGGCGATGATGGTGTTGATGGTGGCGATGGGGGCGATGCCCGTCATCGCCTTGGCATAGGTCTCCGCCGTCACGCCCCGGGCAAGAGCGGTGGCCTGAAAGTCCCGGACAAAGGCCTGGAATTTCTCATCGCCGCCGGCCACCGGCCTGGGCGCCGAAACGGGAGCTTGGGCGGCTGGCCGGGCTGGGGGAGCCAGGGCGGGAAGGGGGCGGGGCTTGGTGGCGCAGGCGGCCAGGCCCATCAGGCTGGCGGCGGCGAAAAGGCGGGCGAAACGGCGCATCCCCCCTTTTAGCACCGATTCTGAGGATTTCTTGGCCATTTTTGGCGGAAATCCTGGGTTTTTCCGCGGTTGACAGCATTTCCCCGCCCGCATAGCTTCCGCGCCTCTTTGCGGGTGGCCCACGCTGCCTGATCGACGTCAAAAGGCAGTGTCATGAAGGTTCGCAATTCCCTCCGGTCGCTCAAGAAGCGTGACAAGGACTGCCGCGTCATCCGCCGCAAAGGCCGGGTCTATGTGATCAACAAGAAGAACCCGCGCTTCAAGGCTCGTCAGGGCTAACTCCATTTGATGACAGCGGTGCGTGGGGGAGACTAGACTTTTCCCCATGCGAAACCGCGTTCTGATTGCCGCATTGTTGCTGACGCCGCTTCTTGGCCCGTCCGCGGCGTTCGCCGCCGGACCCAGCGCCGAAGACAAATTGTTCGCGGAACTCAAAAAAGCGGACTCGGCCGAAACCGCCAAACCCATCGAAGACAAATTGGTTCAGCTCTTCCGCGCCTCGGGAAGTCCCAGCATCGATCTGTTGATGACGCGGGCGGGATCGGCATTGGGTCAGGCGGATCATGCCACTGCGCGCACATTGATTGAGTCCGTCACCAAAGTCGCGCCCCGTTATGCCGAAGGCTGGCGAATGCGGGCGCGGATGCAGCAGGCGGCCAGCGACGACGCAGGCGCGATGATTTCGCTGCAGAAAGCCATCGCGGCCAATCCCCGGCATTTCGCGGCGATGACCGAGTTGGGCGAAATGCTGGAAGATTATGGCGACAAGCCGGGTGCGCTCAAACTCTATCGCCGCGCGCTGGCGCTGGATCCGCAACTGCACCTCGCCGCCGAACGCGCGAAGGCTTTGGAAAAAGCCGTTGAAGGGCAGGGAATTTAGTATCGTTTCCCCCTCCGCCCTTCGCATCGCAAGCGTTGCTACGGGCACCTCCCCCGTCATGCGCTTTGCGCAACGGGGGAGGCGGAGCACGACCTAGCTTCAAGAATTATCTTGCTCCCACCATCGCTACGCGAAGCATATTGGTGGTGCCGGTGACGCCCAACGGTACTCCGCCGGTGATTACCACGCGCTCGCCGGATTGCGCGAAGCCTTCGCGTTCCGCAAAGGCGATGGCTTGATCGACCATTTCATCCAGGTTGGTGACTTCGCCCGAGGTTAGGCAATGCAGGCCCCAGACCAGTGACAGACGTCGCGCCGTATCGATGCTGGGCGTGATGGCGAGGATGGGTGCCTGGGCGCGTTCGCGGGCGGCGCGCAGCGCGGTCGATCCGGATTTGGTCCAGCAGATGATTGCTTTGGCGTTGATGGTTTGGGTCACTTCATGCACCGCCGCCATGATCGCGTCCGGCGTGGTGGCTTCGGGCGGATTGCGCTGGGCGTCGATCGCGCTTTGATACAATGCATCGGATTCCACCTTGGCGGCGATGCGATCCATCACCGTCACGGATTCGATGGGATGCGCGCCCGCCGCGGATTCCGCCGACAGCATCACCGCGTCGGCGCCGTCATAAACGGCGGTGGCGACGTCGGAGACTTCGGCCCGTGTGGGGGTGGATGACTGGATCATGGATTCCAGCATCTGGGTCGCCACCACCACGGGCTTGCCGGCCTTGCGTGCGGCGCGGGTGATCAGCTTCTGCACGCCGGGCACGGATTCCAACGGCAACTCCACCCCCAGATCGCCCCGCGCCACCATCAGCGCGTCGGACAATTCCAGAATGCGGTCCAGGCATGTCAGCGCTTTGGGCTTTTCGATCTTGGCCAGCACGCCCGCGCGGCCCGCCACGATCTTTTTCACTTCGGCGATGTCCTCGGGCCGCTGGACGAAAGACAGCGCTACCCAGTCCACGCCCAATTCCAAGGCGGCATCCAGATCCTTGCGGTCTTTGGGCGTGATGGCGGACATGGGCAGCAAAGTGTCGGGCATGTTGACGCCTTTGCGGTCCTTGATTTCGCCGCCCACCACAACTTCCGCATCGGCATAAGCGTCGGCTCGCTTCAAGAGGCGCAGGCGCACCTTGCCGTCATCGATCAGGAGCGCATGCTTCTGCTTGATGGCCTGGAAGATTTCGGGATGGGGAATGGGAATCTCATTCGCATCGCCGCTGGTTTCGCCCAGCACCAGTCTTATTCTTTCGCCTTCCTTAAGCGTGCGCGGGCCGCCCGTCAGCGTTCCCAGCCGGATCTTGGGGCCCTGCAGATCGACCAGAATGCCGATGGGCCGGCCCTTGGCTTCGCCCAGTGCCCGAAGATCGCCATGCATGCGCTTCAAAAGCACGTGCGGGGTGTGGCTCATATTGATGCGGAAGACGTCGGCGCCCGCGTCAAACAGGGCCGCCATCATCTCCGGCGTGTTGGAGGCCGGACCCAGGGTCGCCACGATCTTGGTCTTGCGCTGGCGTCTCATTGGCACCTTTCCTGCGGCAAGCTCAGTTGGACAATGTTTGCGTCCAGTCGGGTGATTTGCCGGTATCGACTTCGAAGAAGCCGTGCTGATCCAAGCCCCGCAGCGAGCAATCGCTCCGTCCGGGCGACAGAAAATTCGATTCCACGCCGGTGCAGAAGCGGGTCCGGCCTTCCCAGCTGCCGCCGAAGCCATCGTTCGCGTAGAGGTAATAATAGCGCGCTTGCAGCGGGCCGTTCAAAAGCTTGGTGCAGGTTTTCGGCGCAACGGTCCACCAGCCCTGGCTGGTCCAATGCGTGCCATCGAAGCGGCCCAGCGCAACCCGGGCCGCCAGCTGGCTTTTGTTGCAGATGGTGAAATCGGCGAAGGCCGGCGTGGCCGAAAGCGCGGCCGGCACCGTCAATATGGCCAGAAGCAGCATTGGGCGCATGGCGCTCATTTGGTTGCGCGGGGCCGCCCGCGTCAAGGGCGCGCTTGCGAAGGCGGGTTCCGGCTTTTAAAAGCCGCCGGTCATGGATGCGCCCTTCACGCTGATCCCGCCCGCGCCAGGCGGGACAAGCAAGCTGCTCTTTCTGTGCGATCATGCATCGAACAGAGTGCCGCCGGATTATGACGGATTGGGCCTGCCCGCCCCCTTGTTCGAGACCCATATCGCCTATGATATCGGCGCCGCGTTCGTGACGCAGGCTTTGGCCGAGGCTTATGGTGCGCCCGCCCTCATGGGAACTGCCTCGCGGCTCGTGATCGATCTCAATCGCGGCGCCGACGATCCCACCCTGGTGATGAAATTGTCGGATGGCAGCGTCGTGCCGGGCAACCGCAATGCCGATGCGGCGGAAGTGGCGCGGCGGCTTCAGCGCTTTCATGCGCCTTACCATGCCGCGATCCGCGATCAGGTTTCACACATCGGGTCCGGTGCGATCCTGGTTTCGATTCATTCCTTCACGCCGGCCTGGAAAGGCGTGAAGCGGCCCTGGGAGATGGGCGTGCTTTATGGCCGTGATGCGCGTCTGGCGCGGCCGCTGATGAAGCACCTGGCGTTGGCAGGCTTCAGCGTGGGCGATAATGAGCCTTATACAGGCGCGCTGGAAGGCGATACCTTGGACACGCACGGCACCAGGACCGGCCATGCCAATGTGCTGATCGAGATGCGGCAGGATTTTCTGGCCGACCGGCAAAAGGCCGAAGCGTTTGCCGTGCGGCTGAAACCCATTCTCGACGCCGCGCTGGCGGAAATGGAGCGATAGATGGACACCGAGACCGAATTGGAAGCCGCCGTGTTCCGCCGCCTGGTGCGGCACCTGCGCGAGCGCACCGACGTGCAGAATATCGATTTGATGAACCTCAGCGGCTTCTGCCGCAATTGCCTGGGCGATTGGTACCGGGAAGCCGCCGCCGAGAAGGGCATTGTGCTGGAAAAAGACCAGGCGCGCGGCTTGGTCTATGGCATGGCGCCCGCCGAATGGAAGAAGAAGTATCAAAAGGATGCGACGCCGGAGCAGCAGGCGGCGTTCGCGCAATCCCAGAAGACTCACAGCTAGAAACCCGCGCCGCGTTGCGTCCTGTGCCGCGCGCGGCTAGGGTCCGCGCCGCTCAATTTTTCTCCAAAATTCCGCAGGTTTCATCATGGCCAAATCCGGCTTCGCCAAAGAACATCTGAAGTCCTTCATCGACCGGATCGAGCGTCTGGAAGAAGAGCGCAATGCGCTCACCGCCGACATCCGCGAAGTCTATTCCGAAGCCAAGGGCACAGGCTTCGACACCAAGATCATGCGCCAGATCGTGCGGATGCGGAAACTCGACAAGGCCGATTTCCAGGAACAGGAAGCGATACTGGATCTGTATCTCACCGCGTTGGATATGCGCTGAGACGCGGATCTTTTGACCGCTGACGGCGTCGCGCGTGCTGTGAGCCGCGGCGCGCGAAGCGCGTGAGCAGGTCCTGAGGACCTGCGAGAGCGAGCGAACGCAGCGAGCTTAAGCGAGCGGCCGTGCGAAGGGTGGTGCCTCATCGTCCGTACGCTGGCGCTACGGACCAGCCAAAATCTCTCGCGCCCGGATGGTTTAGATTCAGCCCGCCTTGCGCGCGGCCTCGGACGCTTCCGGCGCGACATCGCCTTCCAAGCCGAATTCCTTCAGCTTGCGATAGAGCGTCGAGCGGCCGATGCCCAGCCGCCGCGCCACTTCCGACATATGGCCTTCGTAGCGGCCGATTGCCATGCGAATGATCTCGGATTCCAGTTCCTCGAATTTGCGGATATGGCCGCTGGCATCGGTCACGGGCAGCGCATAAGGCGAATGCATCGAGAGCGCGGGTGCGGATGCGTTCACGGCCGGCATCGGCGCGGTAAAACTCTGGCGCGCCATCGCTTCAACGCCCATGGCCGCAGCGATCTGGGGAAAGTCGCAGACATCCAGCATGGCGCCGTCGCACAAAACCACGGCGCGGAAGATGGTGTTCTCCAGCTGACGCACATTGCCGGGCCAGGTGAAATTCTGGATCAGCTGCGCGGCTTGCGGGGTCAAACCCGCCACCGGTTTGTTTTCTTCCGCGGCGAAGCGGGAAATGAAATGACGGGCGAGCGGCGCGATGTCACCCGCGCGGTCGCGCAGCGACGGCACCAGGATGGGGAAGACGTTGAGACGGTAATAGAGGTCTTCGCGGAAGCTTCCCTCTCGCGCCATCTGGCCCAGATCACGGTTGGTGGCGGAGATGATGCGCACATTCACTTTTACCGGGCGCTTGGAGCCGACCGGATCGACTTCGCCTTCCTGCAAAGCGCGCAGCAGCTTCACCTGCATGTCCAGGCGCAGTTCGCCGATTTCGTCCAGGAACAGGGTGCCGCCATCGGCTTCCTGGAATTTGCCCAGGTGCTTGTCGGAGGCGCCGGTGAAGGAGCCCTTCTCATGGCCGAACAGGATCGACTCGATCAGGTTTTCCGGAATGGCGCCGCAATTGACGGTGACGAAAGGCTTGCCGGCGCGCGCCGAAGTGCCTTGGATGGCGCGGGCAATCAATTCCTTGCCGGCGCCGCTTTCGCCTTCGATCAGGATCGGAATGTCGGACTGCGCCGCGCGGGTGCCCAGGCGGAACACCTGCTTCATTTCCGGGGCTTCGGCGATCAGGTCGTCGAAGGAGAGGCGGTTGTCCGTCTTTTTCTTCAGCTGCTTCACTTCGCCCGACAGGGTGCCGATCTTGAGCTGGTTGCGGATCGAGACCGCGATGCGTTCGGGGCTGGCAGGTTTGACGAGAAAATCATTGGCGCCGGCGCGCATGGCTTCCACGGCGGAATCGATGCCGCCCTTGGCGGTGAGCACGATCACTGGCAGGTCGGGATTGGTGGAACGCAGCTTGGTGAGGACTTCGATGCCGCCCATGTCGGGCATCACCAGGTCGAGCAGCATCAGGGTGATCTGTTCGCCGCGCACGCCATGGATGAGATCCAGCGCGGGCTGGCCGCCGGGCGCAGTGACGACCGTCATGCCGCTGCGCGTGATCGCGGTTTCCAGCAAACGGCGCTGTACCGGATCGTCATCCACGACAAGAATGGTCTGCGCCATGTCCGCTGTTCCAATTTTGAGCAGGGTGCATTCTGCGCATGGCCGGTAAATGGGGGGTTTAAGTCTGTCCTTGTCCGGGACAAGGATCGCTATGCTTAAGGAAAGATGAATCGGTGCAAAGGCCATGAATGACGGGGAAAAATCCTATTGGCGCCGTTTTGCGGCCGAAGCCCGCCATCTCGGTTCGCCCCTATATGAAAGCCTGGCGCTAGCGATCGATAATGATCCGGAACTGAAGGCGCTGGCGGCGCGAGCGCGGCCCGGGCAACCCCACGCCAATCTCCTGTTCGCTGCCGTGCATTTTTTGCTGCTGCGGGGCGCCGCGCATCCGCTGAGGAATTTCTATGCGACGCTCGGCGGGACCGGGCGTGGCGACGCTTTTCCCCTATTCCGGGATTTTGTCGTAGCGCATTCGGATGATGTGGCGGCGCTGGTGGAAACGCGGGTCACCAACACAAATGAAGCCGCGCGATCTTGCGTGTTGCGCCCTGGCTTCGCGGCGCTGGCGCAGGTGGAGCCCGCACCATTGCACATGATCGAAATCGGCCCCAGCGCCGGGCTCAACATGATCTGGGATCGCTATGGCATGCGCTATCACCGGACGGGCGCCATGGCGACGGAGATCGCGCCCGATGCACCGCTGGTGCTGGAATGCGAGGTGCGAGGCGACGTCATGCCGCCCTTGAAGCCGCCGCCCATTATCGCCGGCCGCATCGGTTTGGAGCTCAACCCCGTCGATCTGTCCGATCCGGACGACCGGGATTGGCTGAGAGCCCTGGTGTGGCCGGATCAGCCGCAACGCCTGGACCGGTTGGACCGCGCCATCGCGCTTCACCGCAGAAATCCGCCTGAAATATTGCATGGGGATGCGCTGGCGCTGTTGCCCGATGTGCTGGCCAAGGTGCCGCCGCAAGCAACGGCCTGCGTTTATCACACCATCGCGGTCTATCAATTTTCCGCCGCCATGAAACAGGCGCTGGCAGCCATTCTGGCAGCGGCGGGCCGTCCCCTCTGGCATCTGTCGTTCGAATCGGACGGAACGGATTATGCCCTGACCCTGACGCGGCATGATGGCGGTTGTGCCGAGCCGCGGGTGCTGGCGGTCGCCCAGGCGCATGGCGGCTGGATCGCGTGGCGTGCCTGATTCCATGGCCTGTTTTCGGCCGCGGGGGAACATTGTCGCAACTGGCTGTCTGGCCCGGACGTCCCATTGCCCGGAAGCTTCGGTTTGCTATATTGCCGCCTCTTTCCGAGAGCGAATCCCATGTCCGACCACGACGATCACTTCACGCCCGGCTCGATGGATATCAGCCAACATCAACGGGCATGGGCGGGTTTCGTTACTTTCGTCAAATATTCGACGGCTTTCTGCCTCTTGATCATGGTCTTCCTGGCCATCTTCCGGACCCACGGTTAAGGGTCGGGGGCTGGGGATGAAACTCGCAATCCCCAGAGAAACGGTTCCAGGTGAGACGCGGGTTGCCGCGACGCCGGAATCTGTAAAGAAATTCAAAGGCTTGGGACTTGACGTGACGGTGGAAGCCGGTGTGGGCGCGTATGCGCGCATCGCCGATGCCGACTATGCCGCCGCCGGCGCCGCCATCGCGCCCGACGCCCGCGCCGCCCTGGCCGATGCCGACATCGTCCTGAAGGTGCGCGGTCCCAATGCGGCCGAAAGCGCCCTCCTGAAAAAGGGCGCCGTGGTTGCCGCCATGCTGGCGCCCCATACCGAAAAAGCCGCCATCGCCACTTTGGCCGGGCAGGGCGCCACCGCCTTCGCCATGGAGTTCCTGCCCCGCATTTCCCGGGCCCAGTCGATGGACGTGCTGTCGTCCCAATCCAACCTTGCCGGTTACAAGGCCGTGATCGATGCCGCTGCCACTTTTGGGCGGGCGATGCCGATGATGATGACGGCGGCGGGCACCATTGCCCCGGCCCGCGTGCTGGTAATGGGTGTGGGCGTGGCGGGGCTGCAGGCCATCGCCACCGCCAAGCGTTTGGGCGCCATCGTCAGCGCCACCGATGTGCGGCCCGCCACCAAGGAACAGGTGGAATCGCTGGGCGGCACCTTCGTCGCCGTGATGGACGAAGAATTCAAGAACGCCCAGACCGCTGGCGGCTATGCCAAGGAAATGTCGGCGGAGTATCAGGCCAAGCAGGCAGCCCTGATCGCCGAGACCATCAAGAAACAAGACATCATCATCACCACCGCGCTGATCCCGGGCCGCAAGGCGCCCGTGCTGGTGTCGGAAGAGATGATCAAGACCATGAAGCCGGGTTCGGTGATCGTGGATCTGGCGGCGGAAGCGGGCGGCAACACGCCGCTGACCAAGGCCGGCGAAGTGGTGGAGGTCCATGGCGTGATCATCATGGGCTATTCCAATTTGCCGGGCCGGCTGGCGGTGGATGCCTCCTCGCTCTATGCCCGCAACCTGTTCAATTTCGTGTCGCTGCTGGTGGACAAGAAGACAGGCGCGCTGGCGATCGACTGGAATGACGAGATCGTCAAGGGGGCGCTGGTGACCAAAGACGGAGAAGTCGTTCACCCCGCCGTCAAAGGATAAATCATGGAAGCGATCGATCCTTTTGTATTCCGGCTTTCGATATTCGTGCTGGCGATCTTTGTCGGCTATTTCGTGGTCTGGGGCGTGACGCCCGCGCTGCATACGCCGCTGATGAGCGTCACCAATGCGATTTCCTCGGTCATCATCGTGGGTGCGCTGATCGCGGTGGCGGTGCCCGCTCTGGGCTCCGCCTCCTGGACGTCCAAGCTTCTGGGTTTCTTCGCGTTGATCCTGGCGTCGGTGAACATCTTCGGCGGCTTCCTGGTCACCGCCCGCATGCTGGCGATGTATAAGAAGAAAGGCGCGAAATGAGCGCCAACATCGCAGCCCTTCTTTATCTCGTCGCGGGCGTTCTCTTCATCATGGCGTTGAAGGGCTTGTCTTCGCCGGCCACATCGCGCACCGGCAACCGCAACGGCATGCTGGGCATGCTGATCGCAGTGCTCACCACCTTGTGGGTGGCGGGCGTTTCCGACGTGCTGACCTGGGGCCTGGTGATTGGCGGCATCGCCATCGGCGGCGCTATCGGCGCGGTGATGGCCAAGCGCATCGCAATGACCAACATGCCCCAGCTGGTGGCGGCATTCCATTCACTGGTCGGCCTGGCAGCAGTGTTGACCGCGGGCGCGGCGCTCTATTCGCCCGAAGCCTTCGGTATCGGCACGGAAGGTGCGATCCGCGCCCAGAGCTTGGTGGAAATGTCCTTGGGCGTCGCCATCGGCGCCATCACTTTTGCCGGTTCGCTGATTGCCTTCGCCAAGCTCAATGGCAACATGTCGGGTGCACCGATCATCCTGCCGGCGCGGCATCTGCTCAATCTTCTGATCTTCCTCGTGATCATCGGACTGATCGTCTATTTCACCATGGACCAGCCGCATTGGGCCTTCTGGGCGATCACCATCCTCAGCTTCGTGTTCGGTATCACGTTGATCATTCCCATTGGCGGCGCCGACATGCCGGTGGTGGTGTCGATGCTGAACTCCTATTCCGGCTGGGCGGCGGCGGGCATCGGCTTCACGCTTGAGAATACGGCTCTGATCATCACCGGAGCGCTGGTGGGTTCGTCGGGCGCGATCCTGTCCTACATCATGTGCAAGGGCATGAACCGCAGCTTCGTGTCGGTGATCGCGGGCGGCTTCGGCGGCGAGACCGCGGCGGCGGGCGGGACCAAGGAAACGCGGCCGGTCAAGCAAGGCTCGGCCGACGACGCGGCCTTCATCATGAAGAACGCGTCCAGCGTGATCATCGTGCCGGGTTACGGCATGGCGGTCGCCCAAGCCCAGCATGCCGTGCGCGAAATGGCCGACAAGCTGAAATCCGAAGGCGTGAAAGTCTCCTACGCCATTCATCCGGTGGCGGGCCGCATGCCCGGCCATATGAACGTGCTCCTGGCGGAAGCCAATGTGCCTTACGACGAAGTCTTCGAGCTGGAAGACATCAATTCCCAGTTCGCCCAGGCCGATGTCGCCTATGTGATCGGCGCCAATGACGTCACCAATCCCTCCGCCAAGACCGATCCCAAATCGCCCATCTTCGGCATGCCGATCCTGGATGTGGAAAAAGCCAAGACCGTGCTCTTCATCAAGCGCGGCATGGGTTCGGGGTATGCCGGCGTCGAGAACGAACTCTTCTTCCGCGACAATACCATGATGTTGTTCGCCGACGCCAAGAAGATGACGGAAGAGATTGTAAAAGCTCTCGGCTGAAACCATGACGATTCGTGATGCGCGATTGCCGGATGACGAGCCGGCGATCATTTCCTTTATCTGGGGCCTACAGAAATTCGAAAAGGAATTTGAGGCCAATCGGCGTCTCGATTCCGATTTCGCCGCCGAGCATTGGGCAGATGTGTGCGGCCAGGCCGCGTCTCGCGGCGCGATGTTCGTCGCCGAAATGGATGGCCGTGCTGTCGGCTGGGCGTTTGTGGTGGAAGAGGTCGGCGATCTGTTCGTGGAAAAGAAAGAGCGCCGCTATGGCTTCATTGCCGAATTGTTTGTCGAAGCCTCATCGCGCGGACAGGGGCATGGCCGCGCCTTGATTGCGGCTTGCGAAGACTGGTCACGCCAGCGCGGCATGACGGTTTTGATCATTGGCGTGCTGACTGGAAACGGCAAAGCCGCCGCGCTTTATCAACGCGACGGTTTTGCGCCCTACAATTTGTTTATGCGTAAGTATCTTTAAGCGACAGAGCGCTTGGGCATTCCCAGGATCGCCAAACCAATCTCCGCCAGCACCCGAACGATCAGAAGCCCGATCAAGCCGCGCAACAGCGCACCGATGATCACCACCAGCCCGAACATGGGCGAGCGGGGCATCATGCCGAAGGGACCGTGGTGACGGCGGCCGTACCAGCCCCGATGATCGTTCCGCCAGCGATCGCGGAATTCGCGCCGGTCGTTTTGGGCGTCGGTTTGCGGCGCGGCTGTGCCGGGTTGCGGTGCCACCGCGTTGCCGGACGGATTGGCATTTGATGTGATCGCCGGGCGTTGCATCGGCGTGTGGGTCATGATCATCACGCCCCGGCCGATGCCGAACAAGGTTCCGATGGCAATCAGAACCAGCGCGATGGTGTAAAGCAGGCGGATGATACGCTCCGCCATCGGTGTATTGAGAGTGAGAATGTCGCGTGCAGCCATGTTCGGCTCCCTGTGATGCGCGTGTTTCGCGCCGCTCCAGGAGCGACAATATCACCGGGCCAGCCGCAACCTTGTCAGGTCTATGTCAGGCCTTCAGCCCGCCCATGGCGCAGACGACCTTCCACTCCTCCGCCGTAACCGGCTGAACCGACAGGCGAAAGCTGGTTACCAGGCTCATATTTTTGAGCTTGGGATTGGCTTTGCACTCCGCCAGCGACACAGGCTTCGGAAAATCTTTCACGGCCTTTACATCCACCAGGCCGAAAATGCCTTTCTCGTCGGTGGGGTCGGGGCGGTATTCGCCGATCACTTCGACCACACCCACCACGGCTTTCTCTTCCCCGGTATGATAGAAGAAGCCCAGGTCGCCTTTTTTCATCGCCTGCATATTCTGCTTGGCGGTGTGGTTGCGCACCCCGCTCCAAGGTTCGCCCTTGGCGCCTTTTTTCTTCTGCATCTCCCAGGACCAGGTCTCGGGTTCGCTCTTGAACAGCCAATACTTCATTCGCTTTTCAACCTTCTGCTCATCAGCCGCATCAATGCTTCGCCCAGCGGCAGGGCGCCGCTGAGCAGATCCGCCATCGCTTCGGCGATGGGAAGCTCGACCCCTTCGGCACGCGCGCGTTTCACCAAAGCCGGCGCGGTCGCCACGCCTTCCGCCAAGGGATGGCCGGGCGCATCCAGTTCGGTCACGCTTTTGCCCTGGCCCAATTCCACGCCGAAGGAAAAATTGCGCGAGCTTTTGCTGGTGGCAGTAAGAACCAGATCGCCCAGACCCGAAAGGCCCATCAAAGTTTCGGGCTTCGCATCCAAGGCGTCGCCCAGCCGCGCCAGTTCGGCGAAGCTGCGCGCCAGCAAAGCGGCGCGGGCATTTTCGCCCAAGCCCATGCCTTCGACCACGCCGCAGGCGATGGCATAGACATTCTTGGCGGCCCCGCCCAAGGCCACGCCGGTGATGTCGTCGCTGGCATAAGGACGGAAGGCCGGTGAATTCAAACTGGCTTGCAGGCGCGCTGCGATCTCGCTCGCCGCGGCGATGGTGACTGCGGTGGGCAATCCTTTCGCCACATCGCGGGCGAAGGAAGGGCCAGACAGGATGGCGAGGGTCGCATCCGGCATCGCATCCTTCAGCACTTCATTCACCAGCCGGCCGGTGTTTTTTTCGATGCCCTTGGCGCAAATCACCAGCGGCGTGCCGGGTGCGATGAGCGGCGCTAAATTGCGCGCGAATTCCGCCAACACCTGCGCCGGCACCACCACCAGCAAGGCATCGGCCTCAGCGGCCTCTTTCAATGCGCCGGTCGCGCGCAATGTCTTTGGCAGCATGACGCCAGGCAGGAAGCGCTTATTTTCAGAGTCCTGATTGATGCCGGCCACGACATCGTCTTCGCGCGCCCATAACAGCGTCTCGCGCCCGGCCGTCATCGCTGCAATCGCCAGCGCCGTGCCCCAGGCGCCGCCGCCCAGAACCGAGATGCGGGAATATGGCGGAAGCATGGTCATGCGGATATCGGGAGCGGTTGCACGGGTGAGGGTGAAATGGTTTGTTGGATCGGCAATGCACGACCTTAACCCGATCTCGCGCCGTCTCGCCATCCTTGCGGCGTTTGCAGCCATCACGCTGTTGGGCGGCGCCTCGCGCTATCCGGGCACCTACAGCGCCGCCGACGCGGCCAAGCTCGACAAGCTCAGCGCCTATCTCAACGCAATCCACACCTTGAAAAGCAATTTCATTCAGCTCAGCCCGGAAGGCGACATGGCGCAGGGCGAATTCAACCTTTCGCGGCCCGGCAAGCTGCGCTTTTCCTATAATCCGCCCAGCCCTGTCCTGATCGTGGCCACGGATGGCAGCATCTATGTGAAAAATTCCCGTCTCAACACGGTGGACCGCACCTCCTTGTCGGACACCCCGCTCGATATTCTGCTGAACAAGGATATCGATCTGCGCCACAATCCCACCGTCACGGGGATCGAGGAGCAGCCGGGATCGCTGATCGTGCATGCCCGCGCCAACACCACCCGCAGCCAGAGCAACATCACCCTGGTCTTTTCCTCTCCCAACATCGAGCTGCGGCAATGGATGGTGAAGGACAATCAAGGCGGCGTGACCACCGTGGCGCTGAGCGGTGTGCAGACCGGGATTGCCTTGCCGGACGGATTGTTCGCCGCGCCTACCAAGGATGCAGGACAAAAGCCGAAATAGACGGCCTGTTCCGGTCTTGTTCCGGCTGCAGGCTCCGCGTTACAGCTATGACATATTCGCAACTGTCACGCTAAAAGATTTGTAAAACGAAAAAACTTGAAAAGTGTGACTTCCGTGCATAGGTTGGTCTCGGAAGACAGTGTGGTCCGGCAAGCTCTGCCCCCCGCTCGCAAGCCGAACCCTGTTTTCCGCGGGTGCAGGTAATCCCCTCCAGGCACCCACGCGCGTAACGGCGCATTCAACGCCCGGCTGAAAAGCCGGGCGTTTTTTTGATGGCCGCATCGCCAAGGCGATGCCGGCATACCCGGTCGAAAGACCGGGCTTTTTTTATGCCGGCATCACGCGGCGAAGAGTCAGGTTGATGCGTCCTTCACCGGGGATCAGGGATGAGCTGCCCGGATAGATGCGGTCGATGCCGTGATAGGCGAGGCGCGCCGGGCCGCCAAACATCACCACATCGCCCGACGACAATTTCACGCTCCGTGTGGGATCTTTGCGCGAAGTGCCGCCGATCCGGAACAGGGCGTCGTCACCCAATGAGACAGACACCACCGGCGCGGACAAGGCTTTCTCGTCCTTGTCTTGATGCAGCCCCATGCGGGCATTGCCGCGATAGAGATTGACCAGGCAGCATTCCGGATCGGGTGCGGCGGCGATCTCATGCCACAAGGACATCAATGCTTCGGGAATGGCGGGCCAGGGATTGCCCGTGACGGGATGGGTGGCTTGATAGCGATAGCCGCTTTTGTCGGACACCCAGCCCAGCGTGCCCAGATTGCTTTCTTCGACCGAGAAAGGATTGCCCGATCCCGGCATCACGGGACGATAGAAGGGTGCTTCCTGGATGCGCGTCAGCACATCCTGCAGAAGGGAATTCTGTTCGTCCCTGGAGAATTTCTCCCGCCACAGCATCACGCCGGGTGCGAGAGTGATGCCGCCTACCACTGAAACGGACTGCGTGTCGGCACCAGGAAGATGCCGCCATGGGTGTCGGCCATGCCGTGCGTTTCCAGCCAGGTCTTCAGCCGGTCGGGCGCATAATGCTCCGTGATCCAGCTCGCCAAGGGCAAGCCCCGCGAATCCTCGGCGGCGAAATCCAGAAACGGCTTCAGCCAGCGCTGATGCTTCTTGGGAAAATGCAGATAGGGAAAGCGCGCATATTGCGCGCGGGCTTCGTTCATCGCCGCCCAGCCTCCGCGATGGATCAAATACAGTGCCGAGGCGAAGCTGGTGCGGTCCTGGCCGCCCGAACATTTGAGGACAAAGGGCCGGGGCGCGCTGTCAAAGGCTTCGATCAGGCGCACCAGCATGGCGCGGGTGGGGAGCTTGCGGGAATCCAGCATGGCATCCAGATGGGCGATGCCCCGGGCCGAGGCGGCGCCGGTCTCGTTCTTCCACCAGGACAGATCGTCGTTGCGGCCACGCAGATTGATCAGCGCCCGGGCGCCGCGCCGCTCCAGAAACGGACCCGTGCCGCCCGCCCAGGGCTGGGCCATGCGGCCGCATTCGCCTGGCACCACCCAGTGGAAATTGTAGAGAATATCGCCGAGGGGCCGCATAATGCGGCGCTTATAGCAGAGCGGAACGTCCCATGCGCATCTCCAAATCCACGCTGGATCGCGGCTGGCTGTGGTCCAGCGTGCTGGGCCTGATCGTCTTTGCGGCCCTGGGCGGCATGGATCTGTGGCTGAAAAAGCTGACCGGCGTTTCCACCACCGATCTGCAAAGCCTTTCAACGGCGGCCCAGTTCCGCCTGGCGTTCCATGCCTGGGCGCCGGAGCCTTATGCGGTGCGGGCGGGCTTCGATCTGGGTCTGGATTATTTGTTGATGCCGCTTTATGCGGCCAGCTTCTTTCTCTCCGGCGTGGTGGTGGCGGAAAGCTTCACCCCGGGGAAGAGCCGCTTTCGCCGTTATGTGCTGATGGCGGGCATGGTGGCGCCCATCGGGGCGCTCTTGGACGCGATCGAAAACGCCCTGCAGCTCAACATGCTGCTGAACGGGGCAACCGACGATCTGGCGCGGATCGCCTATAATGTCTCCAGCGCCAAGACGGTGGCGGTGACGGTAGGCGTGGCGCTTCTGATCACGGCCGTGGTGGCCAAAATCGGCATGCGAAAGACCCGGGCGATGCCCGTGATCGAGCCCTGATTTTCTGGGCCAAAAGCCTTGTCCATCTGAGGCTTGACCGGCAAGCGCCTTTCCGTATAGTGCGCCGCTCTCTGGGAACCTGCCGTTTCTGGAAAACCGTTTCATTTCAAGGAATTAGACCATGTACGCGGTCGTCCGCACCGGCGGAAAACAGTATCGGGTTGCCAAGGATTCGATCCTCAAGGTGGAAAGCCTTGTGGGCGATGTCGGCTCCAAGCTGACCTTGGGCGAAGTGCTGATGCTGGGCGGCGACAAGCCCAAGCTGGGCGCGCCGCTGGTCAAAGGCGCTTCGGTCGAGTGCGAGATTCTCGAGCACGGCCAGGGCGAAAAGGTCGTGGCCTTCAAGAAGAAGCGCCGCAAGAACACCCATCGCAAGCGCGGCCATCGCCAGCACTTCACCGCCGTGAAGGTGCTCTCGATTTCGGCCGGCAAGGAATAAGTCATGGCGCACAAGAAAGCAGGCGGTTCATCGCGTAACGGTCGTGACTCGGCCGGTCAGCGCTTGGGCGTGAAGCTGTTTGGCGGCGAAAAGATTTCCGGCGGCAACGTGATCGTGCGTCAGCGCGGCACCAAGTTCTGGCCGGGCGAAAATGTCGGCATGGGCAAGGATCATACGCTCTTTGCGCTTTGCGACGGCAACGTGACCTTCAAGACCGGTTTCAAGCGTCGCACGTTCGTATCCGTGACGACCGCCCAAAACCCGGCGGCGAAGATCGCGGCAGAATAAGGCGGCTGAAGACATAGGCCGCCAAGAAATTGGCGGCCCATTATGCGAGGGAGATGGTCCGCCATCTCCCTTTTTTGTTTCCCTCGCCAAAAAACGCGGGGAAACGCCATGTCCATTTTGGAGAGTGAAAGACTGATATTACGGCCGCCCAGGCCCGTCGACATTCAAGCGATGACGGTGTGGCTGGGCGATTATGCGGTGTCGCGCAATCTGGCGAAGGTGCCGCATCCCTATACCGAAGACGATGCCGAAGAATTTGTGGCCCAGCGCGGGCGCCATGGCGACGGCCACTACGCCTTCACCATCCTGCGCAAGAAAGACGGCATGTTTCTGGGTGGGATCGGACTGCATATGGAAGCGGCCGGTCCGGAGTTCGGGTACTGGCTGGGCAAGCCGTTCTGGGGCGTGGGCTATGCCAGCGAAGCGGCCCGCACCTTGACCCAGTTTGCCTTCGACAGGCTGGACGCGTCCCATGTCTGGGCGGGCTGGTTTCACGACAACCCGGCTTCGGGCCATGTTCTGGCCAAGCTGGGGGCCCGCCACAATGGCAGCAGGATGCGCGAATGCATGGCCCGGGGGGTGAAGGTCCTGTGCCATGAGATGATGTTGACGCGGGAGGCTTTCCTCCTGAAAAAGGCCGCTTGAAAGGCTCCGCCGATGAAGTTCTTGGATATCGCAAAGGTCTATGCCTCCAGCGGCGCTGGCGGCAATGGCTGCATTGCGTTCCGGCGCGAGAAATTCATGGAGTATGGCGGGCCCTATGGCGGCGATGGCGGCCGCGGCGGCAATGTCTGGGTCGAAGCGGTCGACAATCTCAACACCCTGATCGACTACCGCTTTCAGCAGCATGTGAAGGCCAAGAACGGCGAAGGCGGCAAAGGTAAGGTTATGACCGGCGCCAATGGCGACGATGCCGTCATGAAGGTGCCGCCCGGCACGCAAGTGTACGAAGAAGACGGCGAGACTCTGATCGCCGACCTGGCCGAGATCGGACAACGCGTGCGTCTGCTGCGCGGCGGCAATGGCGGCTTCGGCAATGCGCATTTCAAAAGCCCCACCAACCAGGCGCCGCGCCATGCCAATCCCGGCCAGCCCGGCGAAGAAAAGACGCTTATTCTCAAGCTGAAGCTGATCGCCGACGCCGGCCTGATCGGCATGCCGAATGCGGGCAAGAGCACGTTTCTGTCCCGCGTCTCCGCCGCACGACCCAAGATCGCGGACTACCCCTTCACCACGCTTGAGCCGCAACTGGGTGTGGTGAAGATCGATGAAACGGATTTTGTGCTTGCCGATCTACCCGGCTTGATCGAAGGCGCGCATGAAGGCGTGGGGCTGGGTGATCGTTTCCTGGGTCACGCCGAACGCTGCGACACGATTCTGCATCTGGTGGACGGCACTGGCGATGCGGTGGCCAAGACTTACAAAGTCATTCGCGGCGAAGTGGAAGCCTATGGTCATGGGCTCAGTGAAAAGCACGAGATCGTGGCGCTCAACAAAATCGATTCCATTCCCAAAGCTGCGCTGGCGAAGAAAAAAGCCGCACTGGAAAAAGCCTGTGGTCAGGAGGTGTATCTGATCTCCGGTGTATCCGGTGCCGGCATCGAAGACGTGCTGCGGGAGATCGCCAAGGAAATCCGCAAGCGCCGCAAACCCAAGACCATGAAGGCGATCAAGGCAGCCAAGGAAAAATGGGTGCCATGAGCGGGCTCTTCTCCAACACCAGACTGATCGTGGTGAAGGTGGGGTCTTCGCTTCTGATCGACGGCGCCAGCGGTACCTTGCGGCGCGACTGGCTGGTTTCCTTGTGCGCCGATGTGGCGGCGCTGCGCCGCCAGGGCGCGAAAGTCATTCTGGTGTCGTCCGGCTCCATCGCACTGGGCCGCAATCTTCTGAAATTGCCCAAAGGCGTGCTCAAGCTGGAAGAAAGCCAGGCGGCGGCGGCAGCGGGGCAGGTGCGCCTGGCGCAGGCCTATTCCGATATTCTGGCGGGCGAAAATCTGGTCGCGGCGCAGATCCTTTTGACCTTGGGTGACACCGAAGAACGGCATCGCTATCTCAATGCCCGCGCCACACTGAACACGTTGCTCGATCTGGGTGCGGTGCCTGTGATCAACGAAAACGACACGGTGGCGACGGCGGAAATCCGTTTCGGCGACAATGACCGGCTGGGCGCGCGCGTCGCGTCTATGATGGGCGCCGATAAGCTGGTGCTGCTGTCCGATGTGGACGGACTCTACACCGCCAATCCGTCGCGCGATCCGAGTGCCACGCATATTGCCGACGTGCCCGCCATCACCGCTGAAATCGAAGCGATGGGCGGAGAAAGTATTTCCGGTCTGGGGCGCGGCGGCATGACGTCCAAGCTGATCGCCGCCAAGATCGCTACCGGCGCGGGCTGCGATGTGATCATCGCCAAGGGCGAGAGCCTCAATCCGGTTTCGGCGATTGCAGACGGCGCGCGTCACACGATTTTCCGCGCCAGCCTTTCGCCCACCCTGGCGCGCAAGCGCTGGATCGCGGGCGGGCTGAAGCCGGAAGGCGTGCTGATGATCGATGAGGGTGCGGTCAAGGCGCTGAGCGAAGGCAAGAGTCTGCTGCCGGCGGGCATACGCCAGGTCGATGGCCGTTTCGAGCGGGGCGATACCGTGCTGGTCAAGGACCGGCAAGGACGCGAAATTGCGCGCGGTTTGACGGCCTATAATGCGTCCGACGCAGAGCGGATCGCGGGTAAACGCACCGTCGAAATCGAGGCCATTCTGGGCTATCGTGGCCGGGACGAAATGATCCATCGCGACGATCTGGCAATGACGGAAAAGCCATGACCCTGCACGACAAGAACGATGCCTTGACGGCGGAGATGATGGCGATCGGTGCGGCGGCGCGCGATGCGGCCCGCGCCGTGCGCGAAGCCGATGACGCGACCAAGACCAAAGCCCTCATGAAGGCAGCGGGCGCGATCCGTGCCCGCAAAGATGAAATCCTGGCCGCCAATGTGCGGGACCTGGATGCGGCCAAAGCCAACAATATGGCGGCCGCGATGCAGGACCGGTTGGCGCTCAGCGACAGTCGCATCGAAGCCATGGCCAAGGCAATCGAAGATGTCGCGGGCCAAGACGATCCCAATGGCCGCGAGTTGGCGCGCTGGACCCGGCCCAATGGCCTGGACATCGCCCGCGTCGCCACGCCCATTGGTGTCATTGGCATCATCTATGAATCGCGCCCCAATGTGACCGCGGATGCGGGCGCCATTGCATTGAAGGCGGGCAATGTCGCCATCCTGCGCGGCGGTTCGGATTCGCTGCATTCCGCCAGCGCCATTCACGCCGCGATGGTGGAAGGCCTGAAGGCCGCCGGTCTTCCCGAGGCTGCTATCCAATATATCCGCAACACCGACCGCGCCGCCGTGGGTTTGATGCTGGAAGGTTTGAACGGTGCGGTCGATCTGATCATTCCGCGCGGCGGCAAGGGGTTGACCGGCCGGGTGATGCGCGAAGCGCGGGTGCCGGTGCTGGCGCATCTGGAAGGGCTTTGCCATGTCTATGTCCATGCCGCCGCCGATCTGGAGATGGCGCGCAAGGTTGCGCTGAACGCCAAAATGCGCCGCACCTCAGTCTGCGGCGCGGTGGAGACGTTGCTGTTGGATCGTGCGGTCCTGAAAAGCCATGGCCTTCCCATTCTGGAAGACTTGGCCAAGGCAGGTTGCGAAATCCGTGGTGACGAAGCGGTGCGGGGCATTTTTCCTGCCGCCAAACCCGCCAGCGAAGACGATTGGCGCACCGAATATCTGGACGCGATCATTGCGGTTCGGGTGGTCGATGGCCTGGAGGCCGCCATCCAGCATATCGAGCATTATGGCTCGCATCATACGGACTCCATTCTCACCGATGATGAGCGCGCGGCGGAAATTTTCCTGAATGCCTTGGACAGCGCCATTGTGCTGTGGAACGCCTCGACCCAGTTCGCCGATGGCGGCGAATTCGGCATGGGCGGGGAAATCGGCATCGGCACCGGCAAGCTGCATGCGCGCGGGCCCGTCGGCGTGGAACAGCTCACCACGTTCAAATATGTGGTGCGCGGCGCAGGCCAGGTTCGCCCTTGATGGCGCAACGCTGATGGCTTTGCCTTGAACTGGATCGCGCCGCCCGGGCCCGTTGCCGACGGCCTTCGCATCGGCCTTTTGGGCGGGTCTTTCAATCCTGCCCATGCCGGGCATCTCTATGTCAGCGAAACGGCGCGTAAGAGGCTGGGGCTGGATGCGGTCTGGTGGCTGGTCAGTCCGGGTAATCCCCTGAAAGCCAAGTCTTCGATGGCGTCTTTGGCGGCGCGGTTGGACGGCGCGCGCCGGATCGCGGGGCGGGATCCAGCCATTCATGTCAGCGCGCTGGAGCAGCAGTTGGGCACCATCTACACGGTCGATACCGTGAAAGCCCTGCAACGCCGCTTTCCGAATATCGATTTCGTGTGGCTGATGGGAAGCGACAATCTGGAACAATTCAGCCGCTGGCGGCGATGGGACGAGATCGCCCGTCATATTCCCATTGCGGTGATCCAGCGGCCCGGCAGCATTCTGGCGGCGCTCAATGCGCCTCTGGTGCGGCGTTTCGGCATGGTGCGAGAGGTGCGTGAATCCATGCGCCCACCGCTGGTGATGGTGCTGGATGGGGCGCGAAACAGCGAAAGTGCCACGCGGCTGCGCCTATTGGGCCGGTGACGCGCCCATGCTAGATTTGCCGCGATTGCTGGAGATAGTCCCCTGAAAGCCGCCAAAAAGCCCGTCAAAAAGGCCGCCACCAAAAAAGCCGCATCCAAGCCGATCAAGGCCAAGGCTGCTCCCCGCAAATCCGCCAAACCGCCGTCCAAGGTAAAGGCAAAGCCCAAAAAGGCTGTGAAGGCCGCCGCGCCGAAAGCCGCCAAGCCCGCGCCGCAAAGCGATCTGCTGAAGCGCATCATCGCCTCGCTGGAAGACGACAAAGCCGAGGCCATCGTCACCATCGATCTGGAAGGCCGTTCGTCGCTTTGCGATGCCGCGGTGATTGCCAGCGGCCGTTCGTCCCGGCATGTGGCCTCGATCGCCGATCATCTGGCCCGCCGCCTGAAAGAACAGGGCTATGGCACCCGTCCTGTTACGGGCGCCGCTCAGGGCGATTGGGTGCTGGTCGATGCGGGCGAGATCATCGTGCATGTCTTCCGTCCGGAAGTGCGCGACTATTACGATCTCGAAGGCATGTGGAACGTGCCGTCACCGGGCCGGGCCTGACGCGACGTGCGACTGACAATCCTGGCTATCGGTCATTCACGTGGCACGTCCGAAGGGGCGTTGTGCGACGAGTTTCTCGACCGCGCCGTCAAGATGGGCCGCAACATGGGATTTACCGCGGTCACGGTTGAAGAGCTCGCGGTCGGCAAGGCGCGCGATGCCGCCACGCGCATGACGGACGAGGCGGCACGTCTGGCGCATCGTCTGCCGGACGGCGCGCATATCATGCTGCTGGATGCACGGGGCAAAGGCATGACCTCGGAAGATTTTGCCGAAACCTTGGGAAGCCTGCGCGATGTCGGCACCAAGGATCTGGCCTTTGTGATCGGCGGTCCCGATGGGCTGGCGCCGCTGCCCGGCAAAAAAGCCAGCCGCAGCCTGGCATTCGGGCCGCAAACCTGGCCGCATCTTCTGGCCCGCGCCCTGCTGCTGGAGCAGGTTTATCGCGCCATGACGATTTTAGCGGGGCATCCCTACCACCGGGCATAACCTGGGCAGTGCGCCTTGGCCGAGGCTTTCTTCCCCCGCATGGCGAAGCCATTGGTGGGGGAAGATGTCTGCTAGCGGGCTTGCCCGCGTGGCAGACAGTTGGGGGCATAAATAACTTCTTAACCACGCTAAGCGATGCTGCCGTGTCGCAATGGGACATGTCGCCCATGGAAATCAAAGGCCCTAGCCGCGTCGAAACCGGCGCCATCCGGCGCAAACCCGCAAGCGCGAACACGGGCGGCGGCTTCACGATCTCCGATACCCCCGAAAGCCATGCCCAGATTGTCGCCGGCCCTGGGCCAATTGCGGCTTTGGATTCCATTCTGGCTTTGCAGGACATGGGCGATGCTTCGGATGGCCGGTCCAAGGGGCTGGCCCATGGTGAACAGCTGCTCGATATTCTGGATTCCGTGCGTGACGGATTGCTCGCGGGCGGTATCCCTCGTGCGACGTTGAATCGTCTGGCTGTGGCCGTGACACGGCGCCATGACGTTTTCGCCGATCCCAAACTGCAGGACGTGCTCGATCAGATCGAGCTGCGCGCCCATGTGGAATTGGCCAAGCTGGAAGTGCTCGACAAGCGTATCGCCTGACATGCTTACGGTCCGGCGCCGTTTCACCGGCCGGTAACCGGGCCGTGACAGAATCACCGGGCAATTTCGGATTTTCCCGATGACGCATGCCCAAGATGCCCTGACGGCGCCTCGCACGCGTTTTCTGGACGCAATTCATATGCCGCCGCTTCTGCTTGTCGCGGCCATCACTATCCTGGCGCTGGTTCTGAACCAATGGACACAGTTGCGTTGGCTGACGCCGGCCTATCAACTGATCTGGATACCGGCCCTGTTCTGCGTTGCGCTCGCAGGCTATGCCACGCTGCGCGCGCAGCATGCGATCCGCGAGATTGGAATCTATCTGGGCCTGTGGTTTTTCTATCCCCTTTTCGCGGCGCAGCTGAGCTATATCGCAACCCGGACTCATTTTCCGCTGCAGGATGCGCTGTTCATGCGGCTGGACGAGGCGCTGGGTTTCGCCTGGGGCGGTTGGATGGAATTTTCGCTGGCGCATCCACTACTGCTGGCAGTACAGCAATTCGCCTATGACAGCTCCTATTGGCAGCCGCTGCTTTACGTTCCCTTCTTCGCACTGTTCGCGCCGCGCGGCCGAAACGGCGAATTCCTTACCGCCATCCTGCTGGGCCTGACCGCCACCATTCTCATCTATACGGTTCTTCCCAGTCTTGGTCCTGCGGACATGGCGGGATTCAAAGCGCCATCGGGCGAGATCATTCGCACGCTGCGCACGGGATCCAATGGACCTTATCCATATTTCGGCATCATCGCCTTTCCGTCCTTCCACACGGTGATGGCGCTGCTCTTCATCGCGGCGCATCGCGGCAATCCGGTCACCTTTCCCCTGGTGCTGGCTTTCAATCTGGTGATGCTGACCGCGATCCCCTATTCGGGGGATCATTATCTCACCGACATGATCGCGGGCGGCGCGATCGCGCTGGGCGCCTTTGCGGCCGCGCGGTTCTACTACGGGCGCTTCGATGAGCCATCATCGTTGCGGTGGCGCGCGCCTTTCGGCGCCACGCAGACCTGACTGCCTAAAGCCCCAGGAATGGCTTGAACCCGCCATAAATCATGCGCTTGCCGTCGAAGGGGATGGCGTTTTCATATTTCTTCAGGCGCGGATCTTCCATCACCCTCTTGTTGACGGAGTCGCGCGCCTCGCGGCTCTCGTAAGTAATCCAGGAAAAGATCACGACTTCATCGTCTGTCGCCTGCACAGCGCGGGGGAATGACGTCACCTTGCCATAGGGCACATCGTCGCCCACGCATTCCACATAATCGATGGCGCCGAATTCCTTCCAGATCGGGGCGCATTCCGCCGCCATCGCCTTATAGGCATCCAGCTTGTCCTTCGGCACAGCGAGTACAAATCCGTCGACATAGGCCATGGCGTTCTCCCTTGGTGGCGCCCCCAGGGGAGATTGAACATGACGGAATTCGATCCGACAACGGCCCAGCTTTCGGTCAAAGAAAAAGGCGGCCAAAGCCGCCTTTTTCATTCCATCGCCTTGGCCAGCGGAGGGGTTAGACGTCCAAAAGCATTCTTTCCGGATCTTCCAGATTTTCCTTCACCCGCACCAGGAAGGTCACGGCGTCGCGGCCGTCGACCAGGCGGTGATCGTAGCTGAGGGCCAGGTACATCATGGGGCGAATTTCGATCTTGCCGTCGATCGCCATGGGGCGCGGCTGGATCTTATGCATGCCCAGAATGCCCGACTGGGGCGAATTGAGGATCGGAGTCGACATCAGCGAGCCGAACACGCCGCCATTGGTGATGGAGAAGGTGCCGCCCTGCAATTCTTCCAGCTTCAGCTTGTTGTCGCGGGCGCGCAGGCCGAAATCCATCACGGCCTTTTCGATGCCCGCCAGCGAAAGCTGGTCGGCATCGCGCACCACCGGCACGACCAGGCCGCGGTCGGTCGAGACCGCCACGCCGATGTCGTAGTAATTCTTGTAGATGATGTTGTCGCCTTCGATCTCGGCGTTGACGTTCGGCAATTCCTTCAGCGCCGCGACGCAGGCCTTGGCGAAGAAGCCCATGAAGCCCAGGCGCACGCCATGGCGCTTCTCGAAGCTGTCTTTGTATTCCGTGCGCATCGCCATCACCCGGGTCATGTCCACTTCGTTGAACGTGGTGAGCTGGGCGGCGGTGTTCTGCGATTCCTTGAGGCGCAGCGCAATGGTCTTGCGCAGGCGGGTCATCGCGACTTTTTCTTCGCGTTCGGCATGGCTGCGCGGACCGGCCGGTGCGGCGGTTGCAGCGGTGGGGCTGGAGGCGCGGGCTTCCAGCGCGCCCAGCATGTCGCCTTTGGTGACGCGGCCATCGCGGCCGGTGCCGGCGACGGAAGCGGTGGAGACGCCGGATTCTTCCGCGATGCGGCGGGCAGCCGGCATGGCGGGTGCGTCGGCCTTCGGTGCGGCAGGCACGGGCGCGGCTGCGGCGGGCTTGGGCGCTTCGGCTTTCGGCGCGGCGGCAGGGGCCGCAGCGGCTTTGGTGCCAGCCTTGCCTTCGGCAATGGCGCCCAGGATCGCGCCCACCTGAACAGTGGCGCCAGCCTTGACGGTGATGGATTCGATGGAGCCGGCGGCGGGCGCGGGCACTTCCACCGTCACCTTGTCGGTTTCCAATTCCAGCAGCGGCTCATCGCGGGCGACGCTTTCGCCCTCTTTCTTGAACCAGCGCGCGACGGTGGCTTCGGTGACGGATTCGCCCATCGCGGGCACTTTGATTTCGATGGTCATAAATTCCTCTTGGAAGGCACGGATTCCGCGCCGATCAAATCACAATGTCAAAGCGTCGTTCAGGAAGGCGGCGAGTTCGGCCAAGTGCTGCTTCATCAGGCCTGCGGCGGTCGAAGCATATTCCGGGCGTCCGACGTAACGCAGGCGCGCCTTGTTCCCCATCAGGGTCTCGATGCGCGGCGCCACGAAGGTCCAGGCGCCCTGGTTCTTGGGCTCTTCCTGGCACCAGACGATTTCCGCCTTGGGGAAGCGACCCAGTTCCTCCGCCAGGACATTGTCGGGGAACGGATAGAGCTGTTCCAGGCGCAGGATCTGGATGCGGCTTTCGCCACGTTTCTCGCGCTCTTCCATCAGGTCGAAATAAACCTTGCCGGAGCAGAGGATCACCCGCTTGATGTCGGCATCCTTCACCAGCTGAACCGTGGTGGCGCCGGGCACGACTTCGGCCTGGTCGCGCAGCACGCGGTGGAAGGAGTTGGTCGACTGCATGTCGGACAGGAACGAGACGCAGCGCTTGTGACGCAGCAGCGATTTGGGCGTCATCACCACCAGCGGCTTGCGGAACGGCCGGTGCATCTGGCGGCGGATCATGTGGTAGTAATTGGCCGGCGTGGTCGGCGCGCAGACCTGCATATTGTCCTGGGCGCAGAGTTGCAGATAGCGCTCCAGCCGGGCCGAAGAATGTTCCGGGCCCTGGCCTTCATAGCCATGCGGCAACAGCAGGACCAAACCGGACATGCGCAGCCATTTCATTTCGCCGGATGAGATGAACTGGTCCATCACCACCTGGGCGCCGTTGGCGAAATCGCCGAACTGCGCTTCCCACAACACCAGGGTCTTGGGGTCGGCGGTGGTGTAGCCATATTCGAAGCCCAGCACGGCTTCTTCCGACAAAAGCGTATCGACGACTTCGAATTCGCCCTGGCCTTCGCGGATGTGATTGAGGGGCAGATAGCGTTCTTCGTTTTCCTGATCGACCAGCGCGGCGTGGCGCTGGGAGAAGGTGCCGCGCGAGGCATCCTGGCCCGACAAGCGGATGTCGATGCCTTCGTCCAGAAGAGTACCGAACGCCAGGGCTTCCGCCGTGGCCCAGTCGAAGCCCTTGCCGGTTTCGAACATCTGCGCCTTGGCTTCCAGCTGGCGCGCGATGGTCTTGTGCAAATGGAAGCCCGCAGGCGCACTGCTCAGCGCCTTGCCGATCTTCTTCAGCGCGTCTTCCGCCACGCCGGTCTCGCCGCGGCGGTCGCTGTTCTTCGGCGCGGCGGCGAAGCCCGCCCAGCGTCCGTCCAGCCAGTCCGCACGATTGGGCAGATGGGATTTGGAGGCGTTGAATTCCTCGTCCAGCTTCTGATTGAAGGCCGCCTGCATCGCGCCGATCTCGGCATCGGTGACGGTGCCTTCGGAAACCAGCTTCTTGCTGTAGAGCTGCAAGGTGGTCGCGTGATCCTTGATCACCCGGTACATCTGCGGTTGGGTGAATGCCGGCTCGTCCGATTCATTGTGACCGAAGCGGCGGTAGCAGATCATGTCCAGCACCACATCCTTGTGGAACAGCTGGCGGAATTCGGTGGCGATGCGCGCGGCATGCACCACGGCTTCCGGATCGTCGCCATTCACATGGAAGATCGGCGCCTGCACCATCAGCGCCACATCGGTGCAATAGGGCGAGGAGCGCGAATAGATCGGCGCAGTGGTGAAGCCGATCTGGTTGTTGATGATGAAATGGATGGTGCCGCCGGTGCGGAAACCCTTGGTGCCCGACGCGGCGAAGCATTCCGCCACCACGCCCTGGCCGGAGAAAGCGGCGTCGCCATGGATGAGCAGCGGCAGGACCGACGCGCGGCTTTGGGTGTCGCGCAGCTGATGCTGCTTGGCGCGGGCCTTGCCCAGCACCACCGGATTGACGATTTCCAGATGCGACGGGTTCGGCGTCAGCGACAGATGCACCTGATGACCATCGAACTCGCGGTCCGATGACGCGCCCAGATGGTATTTCACGTCGCCCGAACCTTCGACTTCCGACGGATTGGCGGCGCCGCCCTGGAATTCGTGGAAGAGCTGGCGATAGGGCTTGCCCATCACATTGACCAGCACGTTCAGACGGCCGCGATGGGCCATGCCCAGCACGATCTCCTTCACGCCTAACTGGCCGCCGCGCTTGATGATCTGTTCCAGGGCGGGAATGGTGGCTTCACCGCCATCCAGGCCGAAACGCTTGGTGCCGACGAAACGGTTGGCGGCGAATTTCTCGAAGCCTTCGCCTTCGATCAGCTTGTTGAGGATCGCCTTCTTGCCTTCGGGCGTGAAGCTGATGTCCTTGTCGGGTCCTTCGATGCGGCGCTGCAGCCAGTCTTTCTGCTCGGCATCGGTGATGTGCATGAATTCATAGCCGATGCGGCCGCAATAAGTCTTTTGCAGCAGATCGACGATCTGGCGCGGGCTGGCGCTTTCCACGCCCATCACGCCGTCGATGAAGATGGGCTTGTCCATCTCCGCGTCGTGGAAGCCGTAAAAGGCCGGGTCGAGCTGCGGGTGCGGCGTGCGCGGGGTGATCTTCAAGGGATCGAGATCGGCTTCGAGATGACCGATGATGCGATAGGCGCGCACCAGCTGAATGGCACGGATGGAATCCTGGGCGACGGCGCGGGCATTTTCGCTCGAGGCGGGCGCCCCCTTGGCGCCGGGCTTGGCCGGCTTGGGCAGGGGAGCGGTCTGGCCGGTCAGGGCGCCAATGATCTCGTCGCCCGGAATGCCGGGTTTGCTGTCCCGCTTCCAGGCCGGACCGCGGCCCAGCTGGGTGGCCGAAAGGCCTTGTTCGCCCAGGCCCTGGAAATAGGCCTGCCATTCCGGATCGACCGAAGCCGGGTTGGCCAGGTACTGGGCATAGAGCCCTTCGAGGAAGGCGGCGTTGGTGCCGGAGAGAAAGCTTGTGGCGTCGAAGATCTCGTTCGAGGCGCGATTGATACGGTCTGCCGGGGATTGTTCTGTCATTTCAGATGCTTAAGGGTCAGCTTGTTAGGCTGTAACCTGTCCTGGGCCGCTGGGGATTGCGGGCTTTCTGAGTGGCTGGGGTGGTACAGTTTTTGATCCATCAATTCAACGGTGAATGCAGTTAATATGGCCTCAAGGCCCCGCAATTGCGATGCAAAAACCCCGCGCGAGGGGTCTCGCACGGGGTTGGCTGAAGTGCAGATTTTGTAGCTGCTGGCTACTTGCCTGAGAGAAGCTCTACCAGGGTCGTGCCCAGAGCCGCCGGATTGGGCGAAACCCGGATGCCGGCCGCCTTCATCGCTTCGATCTTGCTGTCGGCGCCGCCCTTGCCGCCTGAAATGATGGCGCCGGCATGGCCCATGCGGCGGCCCGGAGGCGCGGTGACGCCGGCGATGAAACCGACCATAGGCTTCTTCACTTTGGAGCGGCGAACGAAATCGGCGGCGTCTTCCTCGGCGGTGCCGCCGATTTCGCCGATCATGATGATGCTTTGGGTTTCCGGATCGGCCAGAAGCATTTCCAGCACTTCGAGATGCTCGGTGCCCTTCACCGGATCGCCGCCGATGCCGATGCAGGTGGTCTGGCCTAGCCCAGCAACCGTGGTCTGCAGCACCGCTTCATAGGTCAGGGTGCCGGAGCGCGAAACGATGCCCACCGTGCCGCGGCGATGAATGTGGCCGGGCATGATGCCGATCTTGCATTCGCCGGGCGTGATCACGCCGGGGCAGTTGGGACCGATCAGGCGCGACTTCGAACCGGACAAAGCGCGCTTCACTTTGACCATGTCCAAGACCGGAATGCCTTCGGTGATGCAGACGATGAGGGGAATTTCCGCATCGATCGCTTCCAGGATCGCGTCGGCGGCAAACGGCGGCGGCACATAGATGGCCGACGCATCCGCACCCACTTTTTCCTTGGCTTCGCGCACCGTGTCGAACACGGGAAGATCCAAATGAGTCTGGCCGCCTTTGCCCGGCGTGGTGCCGCCCACCATCTTGGTGCCATAGGCGATGGCTTGTTCGGAGTGGAAGGTGCCTTGGGCGCCGGTGAAGCCCTGGCAGATGACCTTGGTGTTCTTGTCGACGAGGATGGACATTACTTCGAACCCTTTACGGCCTTGACGATCTTTTCCGCCGCGTCGGCGAGATCGTTGGCGGAAGTGATGGCGAGGCCGGATTTGGCCAGGATTTCCTTGCCCAACTCGACATTGGTGCCTTCCAGGCGCACCACCAGCGGCACCTTCAGCGAGATCTCTTTCGCCGCGGCGATGATGCCTTCGGCGATGATGTCGCATTTCATGATGCCGCCGAAGATGTTGACCAGGATGCCCTTCACATTGGGATCGCTGACGATGATCTTGAACGCCGCCGTGACTTTTTCCTTCGAGGCGCCGCCGCCGACATCCAGGAAGTTGGCAGGCTCGCTGCCGTATAGTTTGATGATGTCCATCGTCGCCATGGCCAGGCCCGCGCCATTGACCATGCAGCCGATCTCGCCATCCAGCTTGATGTAGGAGAGGTCGTATTTGCCGGCTTCGACTTCGGCGGGATCTTCTTCGTCCAGATCGCGCAGCGCCTGGATGTCTTTGTGGCGGTAGAGCGAGTTGTCGTCGAAATTGATCTTGGCATCGAGGCAGATGATCTTGCCGTCCTTGGTGACGACCAGCGGATTGACTTCGAGCAGGCTCATATCCTTGGCGACGAACGCGTCGTAGAGGCTCTTCACCACTTGGCCGATCTGCTTGGCGGCATCGCCCTTCAGCTTCAGGGCGGTGGCAATTTCGTTGCCGATATAGGGCGAGTAGCCGACAGCCGGTTCGATCTGGAAGGTCTGAATTTTTTCCGGCGTCTTGTGCGCCACTTCCTCGATGTCCATGCCGCCTTCGGTGGAGACGATGAAGGCGATGCGGCTGGTGGCGCGGTCGACCAGCGCGGAGAGATAAAGCTCGCGCTCGATGGCCGAGCCGTCTTCGATATAGAGACGCTTGACCAGACGGCCCGCCGGGCCGGTCTGATGCGTGATCAAGGTCATGCCCAGCATGCGCTCGGCTTCCTTCTTCACGTCTTCGATGGATTTGACCACCTTGACGCCGCCGCCTTTGCCACGGCCGCCGGCATGGATCTGCGCTTTCACTACCCAGACCGGGCCGGGCAGGCTTTGGGCAGCCTTGACGGCTTCTTCCACCGTGAAGGCGGGTTTGCCGTTGGGCACGGGAGCGCCGAAGCCGCGCAGGACTTCTTTGGCCTGATATTCGTGAATGTTCATGAGATTTCCCTGGAAACGCGGGCGGAAAGTGCGGCGCACAATAGCAGCGGAAACTCACCGTGCAAGGCGCGGTTTTCAGGCTTTCGCGCGCCGCCAGATCATCGCAAGAAGAGCCAAAATTGCGAGCGGCGCCAGCAGGATAGGCGTGGCGCTGGCCAAGGGGCGGCTAAGCAAAGGCACGACCCAGAGCAAAGTAAGCAGCGACAGCGTGAAAGGAACAAAACCCTGTTGGCGGCCGTATGTGGCAACCAGAGCCAGCGCGGGCGCCAGCAGCATCAGGTCATAGTCCAGCGCGAAGGGTGTCACCAGCAGGGACCCAAGACAAAGCGCGGCGCCCTTGAGACGAATGTCGGCGGCGCTTCGCCAAAGCTGCATCACCAGAAGAATGACCGCCACGCTCGTGGCAGCCTGCAAGCCATAGGCGAAGGAAAGAGGTGCGTGCCAAAGCCGTGCCGCGGCGAAAATGCTGATCATTTTCGCATAGCCGACATCTGCATTTTCCAGGATGGCCTGTCGGGAGAATGCCATCGCGCCGAAAAAACCGCGCCAGCTTTCCGTGCCGAAAATCGCGAGGCTCGTCAGCGCCAGGATCGCGACAGCGGCCGCCGCCGCCGCGAAGCTTTTCCAGCGGCCGCCAGCGGCTAGAGCAAAAGGAATGAGAATGCCCAGCTGTGGCTTGAAGGCGAGAAGCCCGAAGCACAGGCCCGCCACAAGCGGCCTGCGCTCCAGTAGTGCCAGGCCCATCGCCAGCAGGCCCGCGGCCAGAAAACCGTTCTGGCCGTGAGTCAGATTGACGAAGACGGCCGGGAATGCGGCCGTTATCAGCAGGAATAATGGTGTTTCGGATTCAGACGTGGCGCCGGAATTTGCCTGCAACGCTGTCATCGCCGCCAGATAGAAGCTGAGGGTCAGTGTCAGCCACAGGGCCAGCGCGGTTGCATAAGGCAGCGTCGCCAGCGCCGCCGCGAGCAGAAGAAAGATCGGTGGATAGGAAAAGGCATAATAGGGCGTGGCGCTGCCGAAGGCCGATTGCTCTGCCCGATACAGTGCGCTCTGGTCGAAGGGTGTGCGCCCGTCCAGCGCCAGACGTCCCGCCGCATGGAAGCTGGAAAAATCCGTGCCCAATGGCCGGCCGGCATAGTCGTTCAACCCATGTGCCGAAGCGAGGATCCAAAAGATTGCAACCGCGAAGCCGGTCAGCAGCAGGAGAGGGTAAATCGTCAGCCGTTGGCGCGTCAGGAAACGGCCATCGCGGAAGGGGGCGAAGAAGGCGGTCACAGGGCCTCTTGGTGAAGACCGATCGGTTCGGTTTCCCAGCCTGACATGGCCCGGTTTAACGGCCCCTTGTCATGCCGATCCGGGACAGGCCGTACCGGCCTTGTCCGGACGGAATCGTGGTTCGGATAGCGTACGGGGTAAAGCATGTGGCCGCCGTCACCAGCGAGAATTTGTTAACCATAAAAACTCAATCCCAGTGGCGTGTTTTTTATGGTCCCCAGCTTTCTGAAAATCGGGACGGTTTCTTGGCATGCCTCCTGCTGCGTTGGGACCCGTGGAGCACGCCCGCGTTCCGTTTCGGGGCAGGGTTCAAGGATGTGTGGGACTATGAAGCACAAGAATTCTCACCTGCTGGTGGGCTATTGGAGCCGCCTTCGGGCCGGACGCGATGTCCCGGATCAGACCGATATCGATCCGCGCGCCGTCAAGCGGCTGTTGTCCTACTCCTTCATACTGGATTGCGAGAATCCGGCGCGGCCGGCCTATCGCCTGGCCGGGACCGCTTTGTGCGAGCGGTTCGGCTTTGAATTGAAGGGCACGGGATTTCTGGGCCATTGGGAAGCGCAGTCGAGCTTGTCCCTGGCGGCGCTGCTGCGCCAATCGCTCAAGCTGCGCCAGCCGATCTGTCTGTCGTCCATCGCCACCACCGCGGATAGCGGCATGGTGGAGCTGGAGACGATCCTGACACCCATGACATTCAATGGCGGCGAGCCCTCCCGCTTCTTCGGGATGGTGCAAATGCTATCCGACCCCACGCCGCTTCTGGGCCGCACCATTACCTATGAAAGACTGATCGGCTCGCAGCTGATCAAGGAAGACGAACCGCTTCCCGATTACGACCAGACCAATTTGCCGCCACCGCCGGGCCCGATCATGCGGTCCCACTCCAAGGCGCCGTATCTGCGCCTGGTGGTCAATCAGGATCAGCCCCATCTTTCCGCTTTTGGAAGCGGCGATCTGCTCAGGAAGATGTTCGACTTTGTGGGCCGCCTCAGCGCCGCCAACACCGATGAGCAACCGCGCGTCGGATACTGACCGCGCATTCCCAGCGCCTGCTCACGGCTGCGGCGATTGGGGCTGCCGGTTGGGGTCTTGAGTCTGGGCCTGCGGATTCTGGTGCACGGGATTGTCGACCGGATCGCTGTGCATGATGTCCCGATTGATCGACAAATCGCGCTGCCGCTGCTGCAGATACGGCACTTCATAGCGCTCGATCTGGGTACGATAGGCTTGGAAGGTTTTTTCATCCTCGGGCATGCGCTTGTCGCAGCGTGCCGCCGGCAGATGCGCCTGTTCCTGGCACCACAAATCGAAATTCATGGTTTTGACGTCGTAATTCCTGCCGCCTTGCGCGGACGCAGGCGAGACGAAAAAGGCTGCCGCCGTTACGGCAACCATGGAAAAAACATGCAGTTTGTTCATCGGGGTCATGCCGCAGCTTAAGCGGATTGTGGCTTCAGAAGTAGCCCCCTCGGGCCGCAAGCGCTGGATCGACTTGGCTTTGGCTTTCTTCCCCCGCATGGCGAAGCCATTGGCGGGGGAAGATGTCTTTCGAGGGTTTACCCCCGAGAAAGACAGATGGGGGCAATCAACTAAGGTTGGATTCCAATCACTGCCCGCCGGTTCCTGGCTTCCTTTACGCCATCTTCGGTCGGAACAGCGAGATCGCTTTCACCCACGCCGCTCACCTGAATGGCGGCGCGGCGCGCGCCCATATCCACCAAGGCTTCCACGACAACATTGGCCCGGTGCACGGACAGTCTTTGGTTGTAGGCGGCGGATCCTGAGGTGTCGGTATGGCCGACCACGGTGATGCGCGATTGGCCGCCAGCGCGGGCGGTGTTGATCACATTGGTGATCACGGCCAAGTCCTCGGCCGTCAGGCTCCAGGAATCCAGATCGAAATAGACCGTGTAATCGGTGGGCGCGGGCGGCGGTGCGACGGGTGCGACGGCCACGGGCGCCGGGCGCGCGGGCTGAGGACGTCCCGCATTTTCCAGCGCCACCAGCGAGGTGCTGAAGGCTGTGCGGCAGGCCTGGGCGTCGCTGGCGAGGTTGACGGCGTTGCGCTCCAGCACCCAGCAGTCGAAATCGGCTTGAGCGCGGGCGGCTTGATCGGGGAACCCATCCTTGCCCTGGGCAATGGCGCGGACCAGGCGGGCGCGCACGCCCTGGATGGTGGCGTCGTTCGGCGCCGGTTCTGGGGCAGGCTCTTCACCGATTGCGGCCCGGTTCGCTTTTTCCCGCAGGATATCCACGACGGCATCGGCCGGATTGGCCGGACCGCTATCGAATATGCCGGCGATGTCGCTGAAGAACCCTCCGCTGCTTTCCATCGCCTGGGGCGCCGGAGCCGCTGCGGCCTGGGATGCCAGATCGGTATAATCGCGGAACAAGGCCTGGCTGAAGGGCGATCCCGAAGCGACCACGTCTTCGTCGCCCATGCAGCCCGTCAGAACCAGACCGGCGCACAGAAGGGACAGGCAGGCCAGTTGGCGCGGAGCGCGGAAAGAACCGAAGAATGGCATAAATATCCCCCAAACCGGCAGTCGGCCGACCTCATATGGGACATATAGCCTGCCTCCCCCCTGCCGTTAAGACGGCTCCGGAGCCAAAACCTGCAAAATCCCTGGGGAGATTGGCATTCGGTAACCATCTGTTGACGACAGCGCCGTAAAAATAGCCGAACAACCACGATCTGGGATCGATTTTCCATGGCTTGGCGCTGGCAATGACAGAAGGCGAGCCCGCTTTAAATCAGGCCCGCAACGAGCGCCGGCGCTTCCGCCGCGTGCGCATCGATTTGCCCGGGCGTCTTTTCACCCCTGCCGACGGCAAGGAAGCGCATTGCCAGATACGCGATCTGTCACCGGGCGGTGCCGCGATCGCTTGCGAGATGCTGCCCGAGCCGGGCACCCAGGTCATTCTGTATGTCGATGGCTTTGGCCGCTTCGAAGGCCAGGTGATGCGGATGGATGATTCCAGCTTCGGCATCCATTTCGCCTGCACGGCGCTGAAGCGCGAGCGGACCGCCGAGCAGCTGACCTTGTTCCTCAACAAGGACATGGTGGACGAGACGGTGATGCGCCGTCACGAACGCACCAATCAGAAAGGCTTTGCCAAATTCACCCGCGCCGACGGCCAGATCGTGCAGTGCGAAGTCATGGACATTTCGTCCAGCGGTGTTTCCCTCAAAACCGATGTCCGCCCGACCATCGGCGAATTCATCCTGATCGCCCAGATGGCCGGCCGCGTCGCCCGTCACCACGAACAGGGCATCGGCATCGAGTTTGTCGGCCAGGAAAAAGCCGCGCAGGCTGAACCGTCGGCGAGATTGAATCTGGTTAGATAACCCCCTCCGGCCTTCGCACCTGATCGGTGCTACGGCCACCTCCCCCATCAGCGTGCTGCGCACGCACGGGGGAGGCGGACCTGAGACGCTTCAGCAAGCGCTAGCCTGTCAGGACCGTCACCAATTCTTCTAGAGCCTTGGTCGTGACCCTTCTCCCCCGCGCATGCGGAGCATGCTGGCGGGGGAGATACCCGTAGCACACTCTCGAGCGTGCGAAGGGAGAGGGGGCAAGCAAACTCGCGGATTAAATATCCGCGAGTTTATGAATTTGACTGTTCGCGAGTGTGAGTTTCGCGATCGAAAGTTCGCCCGTGGTTTCCAGGGCACCCAGGAAGCTTCTGGTGCGTTCCAGCGATTCCGCATGCGATGCGGTCCAGCCTTCCAGGGCTTTGCGCGCATCGCCGGGCGTCGCGGTGGCGGGCAGTTTCGCCAACAGAGATTGCGATAGCGCGCGCTGGGCCGCGAACAGATCATCCACCAGGCGGCGAATGGCGAGCCGGTCCCAATGTTCGGAGGCGGAGATGCGCGCCGCCAGGAGCCGGATGCGGTCCAGTCCCAGTTGCGCACCGACGCCGAAATAAAGCGCCGCCACTGGTGTGAGGCCGTGACCGGTGGTGCGAGCCAGCTGCGCGATTTCCGGCGCCACACCCATCAAAGGCAAGAGGCCGATATCGCGCGCGAGTTCGTCGGGCACGCCAGGCGCCACAAAGCGGTTGATGCGGGCCTGCGATTCGTCGGCCTGTTCCGGTGAGATGAGCGTCCTGTGCTCGGCCCTGAGAGATTCCACGCCTGCGCGATAGAGCGCGATGGTCGCGGCGAGATCGTCCTTGACCGAGACATGGGTGAGGAACCACAGGCCCAGCCGGCGCAGGATTTCCGCAATCTCAGTGTAAAGCCGGATCTGAATCTGCGCTTCGACCTTGCCATCCAAGGCATCGATGCGGCTCTTGAGCGCTTCCAGCCCGAACGCGCCTTCGGCCACCACAAAGGCGCGCGCCACTTCCGCGCCGCTGCAGCCCGACATTTCCTTCATGCGCGCGACAAAGACAGGCCCCGCCAGATTGACCAGCCGGTTGGAAATGGTGGTGGAAACGATTTCACGTTTCAGCCGATGCTGGGGCAGCTCCGCCGCGAAGGTGCTGGCGGCTTGTTTGGGGAAATAGGCGGCCAGGGTAGCGGCAAAGGCGTCATCGTCGGGCAGGCTGCTGTCCAGGATTTCCGCATCCAGGTCGAGCTTGGCATAGGCCATCAGCACCGCCAGTTCGGGGCGGGTGAAGCCCTTTTTGTCGTTTTCCAGTTTCTGGATATCGGCATCGTTCGGAAGAAACTCCACCGCGCGGTCGAGTTTGCCTTTGGCCTCCAGGGCCCGGATGAAACGGGCGCCAGCGTCGATGTCGCGCGATGCCGCCGCTTCGGCCACCGACAGAGCCAATGTCTGGTCGTAATTGTCGGCCAGCACGAGATCGGCGATCTCGTCCGTCATCGCCGCCAGCAAGGCGTCACGTTTCTGGGAATCGATCTCGCCGCGGCGATAAGGGCCGCTGAGCAGGATTTTCAGATTCACTTCATGGTCGGAGGTGTCGACGCCGGCGGAATTGTCCACCGCGTCGGTGTCGATGCGCCCGCCCGCTTTGGCATATTCGATGCGTCCCAATTGTGTGACGCCCAGATTGGCGCCTTCGCCAACAACCTTGGCGCCGACCTCATTGCCGTTGATGCGCAAAGCGTCATTGGCCCGGTCGCCGGCGTCCTGCTGCGATTGAGTCGACGCCTTGATGTAGGTGCCGATGCCGCCGAACCAGAGCAGATCGGTTTTCGCTTTCAGCAAGGCTTGAATCAGTGCCTGGGGCGAAAGCTTGGCATCCTTGGTGCCGATCAGCGCCTGCACCTCAGGCGTCAGCGCGATTTCTTTCAAGGAACGGGCAAAGATGCCGCCGCCCGGGCCCATCACATCGCGGTTGTAATCGTCCCAGCTGGAACGCGGCAGATCGAACAACCGCTGACGCTCCGCGAAGCTTTTGGCGGCATCGCCTTTGGGGTCCAGGAAGATGTGGCGGTGATCGAAGGCGGCCACCAGCCGGATATGCTTGGACAGCAGCATGCCGTTGCCGAACACGTCGCCCGACATGTCGCCCACGCCGATAACGGTGAAATCCTCGGCCTGGATGTCGCGGCCCATTTCGCGGAAATGGCGTTTGACCGCTTCCCAGGCGCCGCGCGCCGTGATGCCCATCTTCTTGTGGTCATAGCCATGGCTGCCGCCCGACGCGAAGGCGTCGCCCAGCCAGAAGCCGCGGCCTTCGGCGATGCCATTGGCGATGTCGGAGAAAGTCGCGGTGCCCTTGTCGGCGGCGACCACCAGATAGGGATCATCGTCATCATGGCGCACCACATCCGGCGGCGGCACCACCGATCCGTCGGATTTGAGATTGTCCGTGACGTCCAAAAGCGTGTTGATGAAAATCTTATAAGCGGCGACGCCCGTATTCATGAACTGATCGCGGGTGGGATTGGGCGGCATGGTCTTGGGATAAAAGCCGCCCTTGGCGCCCACCGGCACGATCACCGCATTTTTGACCTGCTGCGCCTTCACCAGGCCCAGTATTTCGGTGCGGAAATCTTCGCGCCGGTCGGACCAGCGCAGGCCGCCGCGCGCCACCTTGCCGAAGCGCAAATGCACGCCTTCGATTTGCGGCGAATAGACAAAGATTTCGCGCCAGGGACGGGGCGCGGGCAGATCATCCAGCTTGGCGGATTCCAGCTTGACCGCGATGGCGCCGATGCCGGGCTGGTAATAATTGGTGCGCAGGATGTTGGCGATCACATTGCGGAAACGGCGGATGATGCGGTCATCGTCCAGGCTGGGGACATCGGCCAGCTTGGCTTCGATGGCGGCGCCGATTTTGGTTGCTTCGGCGTCAGAGTGGCTCTTGGGATCGAGCCGGGCATGGAAAAGCTCGGTCAGCAGCAGCGCGATCTCCGGATTGCGCCCCAGCGCCTGCTCCATATAGTCCTGGCTGAACGAGAAAGCGGCCTGGCGCAGGAATTTCGCTACCAGGCGCAGGATCACCACATCGCGCCATTCCAGCCCGGCGCCGATCACCAGCCGGTTGAAGCCGTCGCTTTCGGCGGCCCCGCCCAGGACGGCATGAAACACGTCCTGCAGAAGCTTGCGGATCTCGTCCAGGCTGGCGGCTTCGCCATCGGCCCGCTCCATCAGAAAGTCCAGGATGGCGCCTTCTTCCGCCCAGCCATCGTCGCGCTTGAAATGAATGGGGAAAGCGTCTTCGGCGATCACCTTCAGACCCAGATTCTCGAACACCGGCAGCGAGGCGGACAGCGGCAGCACATCGCCCAGCACATATAATTTAAGACGCAGCGCGCTATGGGCGTCGTCGGCTTTGCGATAGGCGCGGGCTTCGACCTTCAAACCGTCCTTACGCGCGGCCAACCCTTCCAGCATTTCCAAATCGGTGGCGGCTTCTTCGGGGGAAAAGACGCTGCGATACCCTGGCGTGAATTGCGCGATCCGCGCGCTGAGGCGGCGCATTCCTTCGCTGCGGCCATAACGGGCAGTCATGGCATCCTGCAACGCATCGTCCCAGGTGCGGATGGTGTCGGCGATCTGCCGCTCCAGGGCGCGGACATCGACCTGGGGTCGCGGGCCCGGATTGCGCCCGATGATGTAATGGATGCGCACCAGCGCGCTTTCATCGATCGCCGGATTGGATGCCGACATCCGCCCGTTCAGCGCCTGGGCGAGGATCGCGTGAATCTTCTCGCGCAACCCTCCATCGATATGGTCACGCGGCGCGAACAAGAGCGCCGACACGAAACGGTCGAAACGGTCGAAACGCAGGAAGAGTTTGACCTTGGGACGTCCGCCCAGGCGCAGAATTCCCATCGCGGTTTCGAACAGCTCGTCCTCGGAAATCTGGAACAGCTCGTCGCGGGGGAATGTGTCCAGGATATGGGCCAGCGCCTTGCCGTCATGGCTGGCGGGCGCGAAGCCCGCGCGGCTCATCACGGCGGCGCATTTCTTGCGCAGCAGCGGAATCTCGCGCGAGGAAAGGCTATAGGCGCTGGACGTGAAAAGACCGACGAAGCGATGTTCGCCGTTGAAGCGGCCTTGCGCGTCGAAGGTCTTGACGCCGACATAATCCATGTGAGCCCGGCGATGAACCAGGCTGCGGGCATTGGATTTGGTCACGATCAAAGGCTCGGGCTGATCGAGATAGGCGCGGACATCGCCGGTCAGCGCCGGGCGTTCGGCGCTTTGCCGGATCACGCGCGCGTCTTCGTCGGAGAGTGCCCCCAAACCGCTGCCCGTGACGGGGTCGATGCGGCCATAGGTGCCGTCGGCTGCCAGCGCATAATCGCGCGCGCCCAGAAACGTGAAATGATTGTCGCCAAGCCAATCGAGGAAGGCCAGATCTTCTGCGATGTCCATGCCTTTGGGCGGCCGGGCAGCGAGACCGTCGCGGGCCTGTTTGAGCCGGGCCTGCATCGCTTTCCAGTCCCGCACCGCACCCTGGCCTTGCGCGAAGCTGGCATTCAAGGTGTCGCGCAGCGCCGTCTGTGCCGCGCCTTGAGGAATTGCGTCGATCACCAGCATGATCACGCTGGTGGGTTTGCCCGCAATCTCCAGAAGCGGATGAAACGCCATGCGGATGCGTGCGCCGGTCGAAATCGCGGCGGCCAGCGCGGTGTCGAACAGGAAGGGGCGGTCGTCATTGACGGCCACGACGACGCTTTCCGGGTCCTTGGCGTCGCCATCTTCAAGCACCGCGACCCGAATTTCGCCGGCCTTGTGCTGAAGCGCTTCCGCCCACGCCATGCGCGCCAATGCGGCCAGACCTTCCGCACTGCTGCGATCGATGTCATCGCTGGTGGCGCTGGCGAAGAGGCGGTCGAAGAATTGCCGCTCGTCTTCGCTCTTCAGCAGAGCGCGCGCCGCACCCAGCAGACTCTGTGCCGCCTCGTCTTCCGGAAAATGCTGCTTGCTGGCGGTCATGAGCGCTCTCACATCAAGGAAAAGATTAATCCATCCCGATTATGCTTCCGCGACGGTTTCCGCCGCATGAATTCAGCGCAACGCAAGTCCTGCGGGAAGAGGGTTGCGGCGGCGCCAGGCGATGGCGGCGAAAAGCGTTCCATTTGCGCCCAGGATTGCCAGAGCGTCCAGGCCGGCATCCGGCCAGGATTGAATAAAAGCGGCCCCGATGGTCATCAGGCCGGCAGGGGCCTGAAACGCCGCAAGGCCCCTGGCATCGTTCAGCAATAAGGCCAGCAGCAGGGCTGGCGTCACCGCGAACAGGATCGCCTGAAGGGCGGGAAGTTCGGGGGGGAGGGCGAGAAACGCGCCGGCGCCCCAAGCAATGCCCAAATAAAGAAGCGTTGCGCGGACATTGCGGGCGGTGATTGAAAACGGCGCACGGTCGAAGGCCGCGGCATTGGTCCGGATATAGCAGATGACCAGGCCCACCACCCCGGCCAGAATGGACACGGCCCAAAGGAAATTGCGGCCGATGGTGCCGCCTCCCATCAGCAACACGCATGACCCCATCAGCATGAAAAGCGATGCGGCGTGAATCGAATTGCGGAGCAGTCTGGCCAGGCGGCTGGCTTCGCTGCTTTCAGTGTGCAAGCGCGCCAGCCGGTCGAGCGCATCGAGCGGCAGCACCGGCAATGGCTTGGCCTGCGGATGGAGAATGTTATCGTCTTTGGTGAGTGCCACGCTTCCCCGCAAGCGTTGAAAAGCCTGTCTCAGGCTCGGCTGACCGGTTAACAAGACCTTAACAACAGGATTACATGATTCGTTCCATCGATTCCATGACAGCACCGCGTCTGACGATCTTCGATCTGGAGTTCACGGCCTGGGACGGATCCTTGGCGCGCCAATGGCTGGGCCCAGGCGAGTTCAAAGAAGTCGTGCAGATGGGCGCGGTCCGGCTGAATCTGCAAAGCCTTCAGATCGAAGACAGTTTCGACTGCCTGGTCCGGCCCCGCGTCAATCCCGTGCTTTCGGACTATTTTGAAAATCTCACGGGTATCTCAAACCGATGGCTGGCGGCGGACGGCGTCGATTTTGAGATCGGCTATCGCCGGTTTCTGGATTTCGCGGGCGGTGGCGTTATCGCCGCTTTCGGCCATGACGAATGGGTGCTGGAGGAGAATATCCGTCTCTATGGACTCAATCGCCTGCCGCCGATGCCGGAATTCCTGGAGCTGCGGAAATGGTTTTCCGATCGCGGCGTCGACCCCAAGGGCATGCATTCCTGCGACATCGGGCCAAAGCTGGGCGTGCCATTCGAAGGCCAGATGCACAACGCTTTATGTGACGCCCGCTCTATCGCGGAAGGGATGAAAGTGCTGCTGAAGCGTGGCGCCAAATTCGTTTGACAAGCACACCAGCTTTCTTCCCCCGCATGGCGAAGCCATTGGTGGGAGAAGACAGATGGGGGTAAAAATCAACCCGCGTCAGAAAGCGAGAGCATTTTTCTCAATCCGAGTGTGATCGCGCGGGACGAGGCCCGGCCCGCGGCGCCGGCGGATGGCACGAAGCTGACCAGCAAGGTGCGGCCCGATATGGCGATGGTGGGCTTGTCGCCCTCTACAATCCGCACTTGGTCGAAGCGGCGGATGAAGGCGCTGCGGCCCGCCGGTGTGGCGACGACATGCTCGATCCCCACCCCGCTGTTGATCAGCGCATCGAAGGCGTTGGCCCTGACATCGTCACTGTTCTTCAGGATGGAATCGTCGGCGGAGAAGCGCAATTTGAGCTGTTGCACATAGGCGATATGGCTGCCTTCATCCGCCAGCGCCGCCACGAGATTGGCTGTGCTGACGGGGATCTTAGGCGGGGCGGTGGCGTCGCCATTGCGGGTGGCGGGAATGCCGCTCGGGGCTTGCTGCGTATAAAGCGTTACGCCCCCCCAGACGGAGACCTTCAGAGCCAGCGCGCCGGTGTCGTATTTGAGCTCGCGCCCGCCCAGCGCCACCCGGTCGCCATAAAGGACGAAATTCTCAGGATTGTCGTCGAAGCGCAGCAGGTATTTGTCGCCATAGGGCAGGAGCGTGAAATTGATGTCGTCGGCGGCGCTATAATCGCCTGCGGCGACGCCGCCGACCCGGTCGGCCGACAGCCGCGCGGCCATGGGGTCCGTGGGCTCCTGCGCCGCCGCGCCGCCCGCGCCCAAAAGCGCCAGGCCAAGCAGAATCGAAATTGCGCGCGCGCTCATCTCTTCGTTCTTCAATGTCCCCGCATGCGCGAAACATGCATCCCTTGTCCACATGCTGGCCCGCGAATAGGGCGATTTTAAGCCTCGAACGCCTCATTATCGCGGCAAAAGCGCTATCTTTTGGTAAGGATTTTGACTAAATCCGGCGCAGCCGAAGCAACCGAAAAGGCGCCCTCCCGTGACAGACCATCCCGACAGTTTCAAATGCCGCCGCACCCTGAAAGTGGGGAGCAAGAGCTACACCTATTTCAGCCTGCCGCAGGCAGAGAAGAACGGCCTCAAGGGCGCCTCGAAACTTCCCTTCTCGATGAAGGTGCTGCTGGAAAATCTGCTGCGCCATGAAGATGGCCACACCGTCACCAAGGACGATATCAAGGCGGTTATCAGCTGGCTGAAGACCAAGACATCCGACCGTGAGATCGCGTTCCGGCCTGCCCGCGTCCTGATGCAAGACCTGACCGGCGTGCCCGCCGTGGTCGATCTGGCTGCGATGCGCGACGCCATGAAAAAGCTGGGCGGCAATCCGGAGAAGATCAATCCGCTGGCGGAAGTCGATCTGGTCATCGATCACAGCGTGATGATCGACAATTTCGGCGCCAAGGATTCCTTCAAGAAGAATGTCGCCATCGAATATGAGCGCAACAAGGAGCGCTATGCGTTCCTGCGCTGGGGTCAGCAGGCTTTCGCGAATTTCCGCGTCGTGCCGCCGGGCACGGGCATCTGCCATCAGGTCAATCTGGAATATCTCGCCGAAACGGTGTGGGTGCGTAAGCAGAAAGACGGCAAGAAGGCCGTGGATGTCGCTTTCCCCGACACGGTGGTGGGCACCGACAGCCACACCACCATGATCAATGGCCTGGCGGTGCTGGGCTGGGGCGTGGGCGGCATCGAAGCGGAAGCCGCAATGCTGGGCCAGCCGATCTCGATGCTGATTCCGGAAATCGTGGGCTTCAAGCTCACCGGCAAGCTGCGCGAAGGCGTCACCGCCACCGACCTGGTGCTGACCGTAACCCAGATGCTGCGCAAGAAGGGCGTGGTGGGCAAGTTCGTGGAATATTACGGCCCCGGCCTGGATGAATTGTCGCTGGAAGACCGCGCCACCCTCGCCAACATGGCGCCGGAATATGGTGCGACATGCGGCTTTTTCCCGGTGGACGGTGAGACCGTGCGCTTCCTCAAGAACACCGCGCGCAAGGCGCCGCGTGTCGCTTTGGTGGAGAAGTATGCCAAGGCGCAGGGCCTCTATCGCACCAAGAAGAGCGCTGATCCCGTATTCACCGACACATTGTCGCTGGACATGAATACGGTCGAGCCGTCAATGGCCGGCCCGATGCGTCCGCAGGACCGCGTGGCGCTGTCGGGCATCGCCGGCAATTTCGCCGAGAATCTGATCAGCACCTTCAAAAAGGAAGACAGCGCCAACAAGCGGGCCAAGCTGGAAGGAACCGAAGCCTCCATCGGCCATGGCGATGTGGTGATCGCGGCGATCACCTCCTGCACCAACACCTCCAACCCCAATGTGATGATCGGCGCCGGTCTGGTGGCGCAGAAGGCCGTCGCGCGCGGGCTGAAAGTGCGCCCCTGGGTGAAGACGTCGTTGGCGCCGGGATCGCAAGTCGTCACGGACTATTTAAAGAAAGCGGGCTTGGACAAGGCGCTGGACAAGCTGGGTTTCACCTTGGCCGGTTATGGCTGCACCACCTGTATCGGCAACTCCGGCCCCCTGCCGGACAATGTCACCAAAGCAATCGGCGAAGCCGACCTGGTTTCCGCCGCCGTGATCTCGGGCAATCGCAATTTCGAAGGCCGGGTGCATCCCCTGGTGCGCGCCAATTATCTGGCGTCGCCGATGCTGGTGGTCGCCTATGCGCTGGCCGGTTCGGTCAACATGGACCTCACCAAGGAGCCGGTGGGTTATGACAAGAAGAACGAGCCGGTCTATCTGAAGGATATCTGGCCCAGCCCGAAGGAAATCGCCGCCACCATTCGCAAGGCCGTGAAAGCGTCCAGTTTCAAGAAGCGCTATGGCGATGTCTTCAAGGGCGACGCCAACTGGAAGAAGGTCAAGCTGGTCAAGGGCCAGACCTACCAGTGGGAGATGGGTTCGACCTATGTGAAGAACCCGCCCTATTTCGACGGCATGAAGATAGAGCCGGTGCCGGTGAAGGAAATCGCCGGTGCCCGCGTGCTGGCGCTGTTCGGCGACAGCATCACCACCGATCACATCTCGCCCGCCGGCAACATCAAGGCCACCGCGCCCGCCGGCGTCTATCTGCAGGAACGCCAGGTCGCGCAAAAGGATTTCAATTCCTATGGCTCGCGCCGCGGCAATGACGAAGTGATGGAGCGCGGCACCTTCGCCAATATCCGCATCCGCAACGAAATGATGGGCGGCAAGGAAGGCGGCAACACTGTCTATTACCGCGACGTCAACGGCGAAGGTCAGCAGATGTCGATCTTCGACGCGGCCCAAGCCTATAAAAAGGACGGCCGGGACACGATCGTGATCGGCGGCAAGGAATATGGCACCGGTTCGTCGCGCGACTGGGCGGCGAAGGGTCCCAAGCTTCTGGGCGTGCGCGCCGTCATCACCGAAAGCTTCGAGCGCATCCATCGCTCCAATCTGATCGGTATGGGTGTTGCGCCTTTCTGCTTCGAGGCAGGCAAGACACGCAAGGATTACGGCTTCACCGGCCGCGAGGTGGTGGATATTCCGGGTCTGTCCGGCGACATCAAGCCGCGCATGCGGGTGGAAGCGACCATCCATCGTCCCGATGGTTCGACCGAAAAGCTGCCGCTGGTGCTGATGATCCTGACAGCGGACGAAGTCGCGTACTTTAAGAACGGCGGTATTTTGCCCTACGTCTTGCGCAATCTCGTCGCCGCTTGATCTGATGAAAATAAAAAGGCCGCGCGGAGAAATCCGCGCGGCTTTTTTATTTGTTCAATCGATGGCGCGCGTCACAACTCGGTGTCGAAGATTTGTGCGGGCGATTGCGGCTCTTCATACGCGGCCAGCATGTGCGCAGGACCGGTTGTGCGATCGGGCATGATCTGTCCCAGCAATTGCGCGACAAAAGCGGCGTCCAGGCGCGGCGCATCGGCACTGTACCGGAACGGCACAACCGCCAACGTCCCCGGTTGGCACGGAGCGTTCTTGCGCCGGTCCTTGCCGGATCGGGTTTCCAGAGAGGCATGGTCGCCCGTCTGGGGGTGCAAGTCGCTGGTGGGAATGGTTTTTCCGGAGGCGCGCGCCTTCGCTGCCGCGACCAAGGCGGAGCTGCTGACAGGCGGATGAAAATCGCCGATGGGCCTCATGCTGGGATGGCAACGCAAGGTCCGGGCCGGTCCAAGGGTTACCCCTTTTTTAAGCCCCCCACCTCATACTTGCAGCCCAAGGGTTGGCTGGAAAATCCGGCCGGGACGGTGGTGTTGCTTCAACAGTCGCTTCAGAAAGGGACCGAGGTCCGCGCCGCAATCGGTGCGACCCACGACAATGCGCGCTTGCGGCTGGCATCGCAGGCGGCGCGCGTGGTGGTGCTTGACTGGCAGGTTGCCGAGGAACGCATCCATTGGGATGGCGCCACTGACATTCTGCCATTCCCGCTCAGCAACGGTCATCCGCAGGCCTTTCTCGATGCGGTGACGCGCGCGGGCCGCGATGCGCTCACCAATCTGCTGGACGACAAGTCTCCTTATTCCTCGCAATTCGAACTCAATCTGGAAGTGGCTTCGGCGCTGGGTGCGGTGGGTCTTACCTTCGCCGGCACGCGGGTGCCGGACAGCGAGGGGCGCACCGAGCGGGTGATCGGCCTTCTTCGCGAGAGCACAGAAAAGCAGCGCGAAATGCAGCGCCTGACCTATCTGGCGAACCGCGACGAACTCACCGGGCATCTCAATCGCAATGCGCTGCGCACCGAGCTTCAGCTCGCCATTTCGCGCGCCAAGGAGGAAAGCCGCCACTGCGCCTTCCTCGTCGCCTCGATCGACCGGCTGGCGATGATCAATGACGGCTATGGCTTCGATGCAGGCGAGGAAGTCATTGTCGGCGTGGGCGAGCGCCTCGCCAAATCGCTGCGTGCCAGCGATATTATCGGGCGCACCGCCGGCAACAAATTCGGCGTCATCCTGAAGAATTGCCGCGAGAATGAAATTGCCGTCGTCGCGGCACGCCTGAAACGGGCGGTGCGCGATCACGCCATCGACACGCGGTCGGGCAAGGTCTCCGCCACCACTTCGGTCGGCGCGGTATGGTTGCCGCTGGCCGCCGCCACCAGTCAGGAAGCGATGTTGCGCGCCGAACAGGCGCTGGAGCGGGCCCGCATCAACGGCCGCGACGGCTTCGCTGTTTATGCGGAATCGCCGCAACGCGACACCGCGCGCCTGCGCCAGATGAGCATCGCCGATGACGTGATCCTGGCGTTGAAGGAAAACCGCTTGCGGCTGGCCTATCAGCCCATCATCGATGCCAAAAGCCGCAAGCCCATCCATTATGAATGCCTGCTGCGCATGCTGCGTCCCGATGGGCAGGAAGTTTCCGCCGGCCATTTCGTGCCCGCCGCGGAGCAGATGGGTATCGTGCATCTGGTGGACCGTTTCGCGTTGGAGACTGCGGTGGCGCAGTTGGCGCGTCATGGCGAATTGCGCTTGGGCGTGAATGTGTCGGGCACCGCCGCGCTGGATCCCGCTTGGCTGCAACGCTTTGTGGAGCATGTCCGTGACAATCGCGATGTCGCGGACCGGTTGATGGTGGAACTCACCGAAACCGCATCGTTGCATCATTTCGAGGAGAATGCCCGCTTCGTGTCACAGCTGCGCGAACTGGGCGTGAAAGTGGCGATCGATGATTTCGGCGCGGGCTATACCTCGTTCCGCAATCTGCAGATGATGCATGTCGATATCGTCAAGATCGATGGCTCCTACATCAAGGACCTGTCCGTCAACCCGCAGAACCAGGTGTTCGTGCGCACGCTGACCGAATTGGCCAAGAATCTCGGCATGCGGGTCGTGGCCGAATGGGTGGGTTCGGATGAAGACGCCGATCTGCTGGAGAGCTTTGGCGTCGATTATTTCCAGGGCTTTTACTTCGGCGAGCCGTTGCTGGAACCTGTTTGGTCTAAAGATTAACCCCCTCTCCCTTCGCACGCTCGAGAGCGTGCTACGGGTATCTCCCCCTCCATGCGCTACGCGCAGAGGGGGAGAAGGGTCACGACCAAGTTTCAACAAGCGCTAGATCGGCTAGGCCGTGACTTTCTTCCCCCGTGCGGCGGTGAGGCTGGCGACCAGCCAGCCGAGCGCTGACGGGGGAAGATGTCCGCTAGCGGGCTTGCCCGCGTGGCGGACAGATGGGGGTCTAAGATGCCCCGGGCATCAATATCGTCGCCTTAAACCCTTTTCCCAGATCGCTTTCGATTTCCAGAACGCCAGAATGCAGTTCGGCGAAGGCGTTGACCAGGGTGAGGCCCAGTCCGGCGCCGCTGGCATGGTCCTGGGCGCGGCCGGCATGTTCGAACGGTTCCAGAATTCGTTTCAGATCCGCTTGCGCGACACCTGGCCCGTTATCGGTCACAGATATGGCGACCATCTGTCCGCGCGGCGCGGCGGAAAGCGCGATGACATCACCCGCCCGGGTAAAGCTCACGGCATTGTCGATCAAAGCGCCGATCATGCCGCCCAGCACATTCTCGTCGGCGTCCACCATCACGCCGGGTAGGCAATCATCGGTGTTGATGGTGACGGATTTGGCCTGGGCGCGGGCGGTGAAACCCTCGCGCGCTTGCCATAGCGCGCTGCCGGCATCGACTGTGACCTTGCGCAGGTCATAACGGCCCGCTGAGATCTTGGTCAGGTCCATGATCTGGTTGACCATCTTGAGCAGGTTGCGGCCGCCTTGATGGATCAGTCCGGCATATTCGCGCACCTGGGCCGGCGACAGGTTCTCCGACAGGGCGCCGATCAGGTCCGAAAAGCCCAGGATTGCGTTCAAAGGCGTCTTGAGCTCGTGACTCATCGTACGCAACAACATTGTTTTGGCGTTGTCCGCCTGCTGGGTCACCGAATCCAGCTGCTTGGAGAGATCTGCGAGATAATTATTCTGGCGCCGGGCTTCGTTGCGGCTGGTTTCCAGCGCCGATTGCGCCTGCACCAGGGCATTTTCCGCCCGGGTCTTTTCGGTGATGTCGGTGAAGACCACCGCGCGTCCGCCATCAGGGGTGGCGTGATCGCGCACCAGATAGGCGGCGCCGCGGGTGGTCTGCAGCGTATCGGCGGAAGACGATGCGTGGTGGCTGCGAAGTCGGCGCTGGATCCATTCTTCAGGTGTTACTTCCAGTGCGATGCGTCCGCTATGGGCGGCATCGGTGATGATCTTTTCGAAGGTGCGCCCGCTCAACTCCGCCAGCGACATGCCGGCCATTTGCGCATATTGCGCATTGCCGGTGAGAAAGCGGTCCTGCGCATCGAAAAACGCGAAGGCGTCCGCGGAAAGGGTGATCGCTTCACCCAGGCGGGTGACCTGATGGCGGGCGGCGGTGACGTCAGCCCATAAAAGAATGGCGTTGCCGTTGGGTGCGCGGCGGGCCTTGATTTCGATGATGCGGCCGTCGGCTAGCGGGATGTCGCGCGGTTCCCAGGCACGGGGGCCTAGTTGACTGAGCCGCGCGGCGATGAAGGCATCCCGCCCGGCCGTCAAAGCAGACGGGGCGATTTCCGGCAGTTCCAGCGCCACCAGCTCTTCGTAGAATTTTCCGACCAGGCTTTTGGCCGGCGGCAGTTTGCGGAAGATGTGGTTGAGATGCGCGCTGGCGAAAGTCAGCCGCGAATCGGCATCGAAGATGGTGATGGCGACGCGCAGGCAGTGCAGCGTTTCCAGCAAAGCTTCTGCGCTTTGCTCTTCGGACGCTTCCACCCACTCCACCGCCGTCACGCCCTGCACGCCATGCCCCCCGAGTTCCGCAATTCTGGGCATGGCCGGTTGCGGAATGGTTAGGCGGCGCGGGAATTGTCGCGAGATGAACGGGCGACAGCGGAGACCGAATCGCGCCACATTCCTAACGCTGGTTAACCAAGTCTTTTCAGAAGCTTTCCGAATTGCCAACGACTCAGGCCTCTCTTCAGCATTCGTTAAAACTTGGCCGCCATGATCGGCCGGTAAATATGGTGAACGGGCCGTAAAGCGTGATCCGATTCTGGAATTCCCCGGATACCAGGCCGCGCAGGCTCTTTGCGCTGGTTCAGGGCGGCAAGGCCCTGGTGGGCGCAATTTTGGGACTTGGCTTTGTCCTGACGATCGGCCGCCCCGATTGGGCCGAAGGCGTTGCGCTGGCGGGCCTGATGGCGCCACTGCTGTTGATGCTGGCGGCGATGACGCCGCTGCCGCTGGCGCTTCTTGAACAGGCCGGACTGGCGCTGTTCGCGGTCCTGATCGGATATCTCGCGGGCCTGACGGGCGGTCTGCAATCACCCTTGATCGTGTGGCTGGTGCTGGTGCCCGCAGAAGCGGCGTTGGCCGGTGGCCGCCGCTCGGTGATCGCAGGCGCCATCGTCGCCGCTTTGGTACTGGGCGTGATCGCGGCGGTCCAGATTTTCGGCACATTACCGCCGTCACGCTTGTCGCTGCCCGAAGGCATGACCGCAGGTGCGGCAATCCTTGCGGCACTGGTGCAGGCCGGACTGATTGCCGCCGCCGCGCGCGATCAAAGGCGGGCCTCGGACGATGCTGCTGCGGAAGGCGCGGCGATGTACCAGCTTCTGGCGGAAAACGCGGTGGATCTGATCACGCGCCATGGGCCTGACGGACGCATCCGTTTTGCCAGCCCGGCTTCAGCCATGCTGCTGGACCGTTCGCCTGCCGAACTCGACGGATTGCTGCCCGCGGCGCTCACCCATCCCGACGATTTGGGCGCGGTTCAGGCGGCGTTTCTGGAATCGGCCTATTTCGGACGCGAAGGCGCCGCCGAGGTTCGGCTTTCGCATCAGACCAAAGGCTATGTCTGGACCGAAATGCGCTGTCGGCCCGCCGGTCCACGCGTCAAAGGTTCGCCCGCCGAAATCGTGGCGGTGACGCGCGATATTTCCGAACGCAAGGCGCAGGAACGCGCACTGATCGAAGCCAGGGACGAGGCGATGAGCGCCTCGCGCGCCAAATCCGCTTTCCTCGCCAATATGAGCCACGAGCTGCGCACCCCGCTCAACGCCATTATCGGCTTTTCCGAATTGATGGATCGGCAAATTTTCGGGCCCATCGGCAATGCGCGGTATCAGGAATATGCCCGGATGATTCACGATTCCGGCGGCCACCTGCTGGAACTGATCAACGGCGTGCTCGACATGTCCAAGATCGAGGCCGGCAAATACGAGCTTTATGAAGAGATATTCGAGCTGGAAGATATCGCCACGGCGTCGCTGCGCTTTGTCCATCTGGCGGCGGAACGCAGCGGCGTGGCCCTCAGCAGCGACATCGCACCCGGCGTGCGGCGGATTTTCGCCGACAAGCGGGCGGTGAAGCAGATCCTGGTCAATCTGCTCAGCAACGGCGTCAAATTCACCCCGCGTGGCGGGCAGGTACGCCTGAGCGCGGTGCTGATCGAAAAAGGCATTGAGATCGTGGTGCGTGACACCGGCACCGGCATTTCCAAAGCCGATCTGGAAAAGCTGGGCAAACCATTCCAGCAGGCCCAGAGCGGGGCAATGCACGGCAAGGAAGGCACGGGCCTGGGTCTGGCCTTGGTCAAGTCGCTGGCAGCGATGCATGGCGGCGAAGCATTGCTGGAATCGGAACTGGGCGTGGGAACCGTAGTGCGCGTGCGGTTGCCCTTCGCGGCGGTGGAAGCGGACGGCACCAAGCGCAAGACCGAAGCGAAGATTCTGCCGTTTCGCGGCGCGGCCTGATACAACCCTGTCATGAGTTTTATTCCCAGATTGAAGGCCGGCATCTTTGTGCGCGCGCTGATGCGCCGCGCCGATGTGGCGGGCGCATCCGCATTCATCGTGCGCAAGGGCGCCGAGGAAGCGGGCGCCGTGGTCCTGAATGTCGCGCGGCTAGACGGAACCTGTCTCATTCTTAATCAAGCCCGCGACGGCAAAGGCAATCTGGTCTGGGCGCGGCCGCTGGGCGATTGGGGCGAGGAAACCAAGGCGCGAAGCTGGCTGGAGAAGCAGATCAAATTCGATCCGGATCTTTGGATCGTGGAGATCGAGGATCGCCAGGGCCGCGCTTTCGTGGATGAACCGATCGTGTAAGCTGGCAGCATGGCTGTCCCGCAAGCGAGTGCTCTGTCCTACGCCGTTCCGCTCGTCATCATCGTGCCGCTGCTGTACCGGCGGCTGAGCCGGATGTTGAAGCCGCAACCCTTGAAGCTGAACCGGTTGTGGATTCGTCCCGCCATCATTCTTCTGGCGGGCATCGGGGTATTGGCGAGTGCGCCGCCACCGCTGGCCGACCTGCCCTGGTTTGCGCTGGCGGCAATCCTGGGTGCGGCAGCGGGCTGGCAATGGGGGCGGCTGATGGCGATCCATGTCGATCCCGAAAACGGCACGCTCATGACGCGCGGATCGTTGGCGGCGCTGATTGTGATCGTGCTGCTGATCGCGGTGCGGGTGGGGCTGCGCGCGCTGCTGACGGTGCAAGGCGCGGCCTGGCATCTGGACGCGGTGCTGATCACAGACGGGCTGATCGTGTTCAGCGCCTTTCTGTTCGGCGTCCGGGGGTTGGAAATGTATCTGCGCGCGCGCCGGGTGATGGCGGCCACTCTGCCAGGCTAGATCCGCCCGGATAAGGCGGTGCGGGTTGCCGCGACGCCCCGCTTTTGCTAGGCCCCGCGCACCATGAGCCAGACCCCCGCCAGCGAAGCCGCAAGACGCCGGACTTTCGCGATCATTTCCCACCCCGACGCGGGCAAAACCACCCTGACCGAGCATCTGCTTCTGCTGGGCGGCGCCATCCATGCCGCGGGCCGGGTGAAGGCGCGGGGCGAGGCCAGGCGCGCCAAATCGGACTGGATGAAGATCGAACAGGAACGCGGCATCTCGGTCACCAGCGCGGTGATGACGTTCGAATACAAGAACGCTGTGTTCAATCTTCTGGACACGCCGGGCCATGAAGATTTCTCCGAAGACACCTATCGGACGCTGACCGCTGCCGACAGCGCGGTGATGGTGATCGATGCCGCCAAGGGCATCGAAGCGCAAACCCGCAAGCTTTTTGAAGTCTGCCGCCTGCGTGACATTCCCATCATGACCTTCGTCAACAAGATGGACCGTGAAGCGCGCGACCCTTTCGAGCTGTTGGATGAGTTGTCGGATCAACTCCAGATCGAAACCGCGCCGATGGTGTGGCCGGCGGGTATGGGCTTGAACTTCAAGGGCGTGCTGGATCTGAAGAGTGACGAGTTCGTGCCGTTCGGGGGCGGCGCGCGGATCGGTCACAATGCACTGGCCGCCAGCCTGGACCCGGAATTGAAAAGCAAGCTCGAGGAAGATGTCAGCCTGGCGCGCGATGGATTGCCGGCGTTCGATCTGGCCACCTATCGCGAAGGGCATTTGTCGCCGGTCTATTTCGGCTCGGCGCTGAAGAATTTCGGCGTTTCGGAATTGCTGAGCGCATTGGCGGAGTATGCGCCGTCGCCGCGTGACCAAACGGCCATCGGGCGCGAAGTGCATCCCGCCGATGAAGACGTTACCGGCTTTGTCTTCAAGGTCCAGGCCAACATGGATCCCAATCATCGCGACCGCGTGGCGTTCCTGCGCCTGGCGTCGGGACGTTTCCGCCGCAACATGAAGCTGAAACAATCGGGCACGGGAAAATCCATCGGCGTTCACAACCCGATCCTGTTCTTCGCCTCCGAGCGCGAAACGGTGGACGAAGCCTGGCCTGGCGACATTATCGGCATTCCCAATCACGGTGTGCTGCGCGTGGGCGATACTTTGTCCGAGCAGGGCGGCGTGATCTTCACCGGCATTCCCAACTTCGCGCCGGAAATTTTGCGCCGCGTGCGGCTTGCCGATCCCATGAAGCAAAAGCATTTGGCGCGTGCGCTGGAAAGCCTGGCGGAAGAAGGCGTGACGCAATTGTTTAAACCGCAAATCGGTTCGCAATGGATCGTGGGCGTGGTCGGCATGTTGCAGCTCGATGTGTTGAAGTCGCGTCTGGTGGCCGAGTACGGCCTGGATGCCGATTTGGAGCCCGCGCCGTATGACGCCGCGCGCTGGCTGTCGGGCACCGATGCGGACCTCGAGAAATTCGCTGCCGGCAATCGCGGCGGCATGGCGGCGGACCGCGACGGCGCGCCGGCTTTCCTGGCCAAAAGCGCCTGGGAAATGGGCTATGTGGCGGAGAAGTTCCCGGGCGTGAAATTCCTGAAAACCCGGGAACGTCACGAAGTCCAAGCCGAGAGCTAGACGTCCCGCGGGCGCTCTCCAACCGAAAATTCACTTGCCCCGGACTCGAAAAACCCAGCAATACCGCCAAATCTTACTACCTTGCGCTACATGGTACCATGCGGTATAAGAGTCCCATGTCCGAGTCCCTACAGGTTCAGCTCAAAAAAGGTGTTTTGGAGATGTGCGTGCTGGCGCTGCTCTCCAAAGGCGACAACTATGCCTACGAAATCGCGTCTCAGATGGCCGATGCCGTGGGCATGGGCGAGGGCACGATTTATCCGCTGATGCGGCGGATGCAGAATGACGATCTGGTCACGACCTATCTGCAGGAGTCCGCCAGTGGGCCGCCCCGCAAATATTATAAACTGACAAAGGCGGGCGCCGCCGCTCTCAAGGCGCAGCGCGCCGATTGGGATGCGTTCGAAGCCGCCGTCGCCAAAATTCTGGGAGACGCGTCATGAACCGCGCCATGTTCTTGTCCGAATTGCGCATGGGCCTGTCTGGCCTGCCGCATAACGAGATCGACGAGACCGTCGCAGACTACGAAGCGCATTTCAGCGACGGGCTGGCGGCCGGGCGCAGCGAAGCGGCGATCGCCAGCGCGTTGGGCGATCCGGCGCGGCTGGCCCGCGAGTTGCGCGCCGAAGCCGGATTCAAGCGTTGGGAAACTGAGCGCAGCCCCGGCAGCATGGTGAGCGCGGTGTTCGCGCTTCTTGGGCTTGCAACTCTGGATCTGATTTTCCTGATCCCTTTTGTCTGCGTGGTCGGCGCTGTTCTTCTCAGCATGTTCGTCACCGCCATCGCGTTGCTGTTCGCCGGCGGCGGCGTGTGGCTGTTTGCCCTGTTCCCCGGGATGGTGATGTTCGGCACCAGTGGCGTGCTCGGCAGCGGCGCCGCGCTGGCGCTGGCCGGTTTCGGCCTGATTGCGGGCGGCATCGGATTGGGCGCACTCACCTGGCTGCTCTTGGACGTCTTCATCCGCGGTCTCGTGCAATACGCCCGGCTGCATTTCCGCTTGCTGGATTCTGCTCAGACCAATTCCGCTCAAACAGGGAGAGCCTGATATGCGCACCAAACTCGCAGTCATCGCCGTGTCCGGATTGGCCGTTTCCGTGGTCTGCCTGGGTGGCGCCTTTGCCGTGGGCGGCATGGCGATTGGCGACGCCATCATCGGCACCGATCTGTCGGGTCTGATGGACCTGCCGCGCTGCGATCTGACAGCGCAGCCCGTGGCGACCGCGACCAGCCGCGTCCTCGCCTGGGACGGCAATGGCGATCGCGCCGCCATCGCGCTGCCCGCCCATGTGCGTTATCAGGCCGGAAGCGGCGACAAGCTGACGGTCGAAGGCGATCCGGCCTTCATTTCTCACATCCGCGTCAAGGACGGCATGGTGGCGCTGGATTGCAACGGCAATTTCCACCTGGGCAAGAGCGAGCGGGTCACCGTGACGTTGCCGGGCCAGCGCACCTTCAAGAGTTTTGTCTTGCTGGGAACCGGCGATGTGCAGCTGAACGGTCTGTCGCAGCCGGCGGTGAAAGTCTCGATCGCCGGCTCCGGCGATCTTCAGGCCGATGGCAGGACCGATGATCTCACAGTCGATGTCAAAGGCTCGGGCAATCTGAAGCTGGGTGATCTGGCGGCCAAGAATGTCGATGTCGATATCAAGGGCAGCGGCAAGGCCGAAGTCGCGCCGCAAGAGTCTCTGAATGTAGACCTTTCGGGGTCGGGCACGATCTATCTGCGCAGCGAGCCCCGGAAGATCGAAACTTCGATCCATGGCAGTGGCACGATCATTCACCCGGATGGCACGCGGCAAGGCGGCCGGTCGCGCGAGCGGCATGCCCGCGCCGACGATGCCGCGATCCGCGCTGTTGTTGCGGAAGCGTTGGAGAACGCCGCCGACAATGACAACGACGCAATGGACCGCGCCACCGAAAAATTGAAAGCACGCATCCGCGCCCAGGTCGCGCGTGAGCTGGAGAAGGAGAATCTCTAATGTACAGCAAGCTGGCAGTGATAGCAGTAACCGGGCTGGCGGTTTCCGCCGTCTGTCTGGGAGGCGCCTTTGCGCTGGGCGGCAACGCCGTCGGCAATGCCATTCTCGATTTCGGCACCTTCGGCGGGCCGAATTGTGAGGTGAGCGGATCGTCCGCCGTCACCAGCCGCACTCTGCCATGGGACGGCAATGGGGACCGGGTCGCGGTGGATATGAACGCCGATACCTATTACCAGGCCGGTAGCGGCGATCAGCTGGTGATCAAAGGCGATCCCGGCATGGTCTCGCATGTCTATGTTCGTGATGGCGTGGTGGGCATCGATTGCCGAAGCAATTTCCATTTCGGCAAATCGCCACGCCTGGAAATCACTTTGCCGAGCCGGGCGTTCCGCACTTTCGAGCAGCGGGGCAGCGGCAATATGCGGCTGGCCGGCCTGTCGCAGCCGGACACCAAGCTCTCGGTTGAGGGATCGGGCGATATACAAGCGGACGGCAAAGTCGAACATCTGACGGTCCGGGTGGCGGGTTCGGGCGATGTCACCGCCAGCGGCAGCGCCGGGGCGCTGGACGTGGATCTGCAAGGGTCCGGGGACGTCAAGCTCAGCGCACTGACCACCAAAAGCGCGCATGTGAAAATCGATGGCAGCGGCAATGTCGAAATCGCACCTCTGGACGCATCGCGCGTCGATGTGGTCGGCGAAGGGTCCGGCGATTTCGAAGCGGTCGGCAGCACCACCAATCTGAGTGTGTCCGTCGAAGGCTCCGGCGACATGAAGCTGGGCCGCCTGGCCGCCAGCATCGTCAATGTGGGCATTCACGGCAGCGGCAATGTGGATGTGGCGCCCCGCGACGCGTTGAAAGTCGAGATCGACGGGTCCGGCGACGTGACGTTGCGCGATGAGCCCAAGAAGATCGAGACATCCATCGCGGGAAGCGGCGATATCATCCATTCCGACGGCACGCGCCAAACACGGCATTCGCGCGAGCGGCATGCACGGGCGGATGACGATATGGGCGCCGCCATCGACCGCGCCGTGGCGAACGGCCTGGATCCCGGCGACGACGAGCTGGAGCGCGCCAAGGCCAAATTCAAAGCCAGAATCCGTCACGAAATTGCGCAAGGGCTGGCGGGCGATAACGGCTTTCCGCCGGAGCCGCCCGCGCCTCCTCCACCTCCGCGGCGCGACTAGTCGTCGATGATCGCCCAGCTGTCCGGGTAATAGCCGTTGAAGGGCGAGCGGGACGACACGGTATAGGCGCCCATCGCCTCGAACAGGACGAAATCGTCCTTGGCGATGGTGTCGGGCAGCATCTGGGGCCGCGGCAGCACGTCGGCGGAATCGCACGTAGGCCCGAAGGCGCGGAACGGCCGCTTTTCGCCCTGGCGGAATTTGGCATTGCCCTTGGCATCCAAGGCGATGGCGGTTGGCGGATAATTTTCGTCGAAGCCCGCAAAGCGCTGCTCGTCGAAGCTGCCATAGATGCCGTCATTGAGATAAAGCCGGTCGCCCCGGCGCATCACCACCTGCGTCACCAGTGAGATGCCTTGCGCCACCAGGGCGCGGCCCGGTTCGCACATCACGTTGAGATTGGGCGTGCCCAAATTCGACAAGGCTTCCTTGATCATGTCGAAATACCAGTGGAAGGGTGGCGGTTCTTCGCCCGCATAGGCGGCGGGAAAGCCACCACCGATATCCAGCGCCACGATCGGCACACCGGCAAGATTGATGGTGCGCTGGGCGATCTCGATAGCCTGGGCATAGGAAAAGGGCGACAGGCATTGCGAGCCGACATGGAAGGTGAGGCAGGGCTGCGCGCCCGCCGACTTGACCCGCTTTAGCAGCTTGGCGGCTTCTTCGGGCAGGCAGCCATATTTGCTGGACATTTCCAGCAGCGCGCCGCCCAGCTGCGCCACCAGGCGCACAAAGACGCGCAGCTTTTTGGCATTGCCGGTTTCAGCCAGAAGCTTTTCGAGTTCGGACTCGCTGTCCACCACAAAGTCAGTCACGCCATGCTTTTCGAACGCGGCCTTGGCCTGGCCAGCCAGGCGCACCGGCGCCATGAAATGGCAGATGGCGGAAGGGGCGATGGATTTGATGATCTCGATCTCGCCCAAGGACGCGGTGTCGAAATGGCGGATGCCGGACTTCCACAATTGATCGACCACGATGGGATGCGGATTGGCCTTCACGGCATAGAGAACGTCGCCGGGAAACCCGTCCAGGAATTGCTTCGCCGCGGCGGCGAATTTCTTCGGCCGCACCAGATAGAGCGGCTCGCTGGGTTTGAGGCTTTCGATCGCCTTGGCCGCCGTGGCGTAACGGGGCAGCATGTCGAAGCGGGCGGGAGCGTTCATCGCCGGGCATCCTGAAGTTGGTTTGCGCCTCTTAGAACCAAGGGGTAGCTGGAGCAAGAAAAAAGGGCCCCGCGCCCGGCGGAGCCCTTTTGTGTAGCCTTCATGACATCCGTTGCCTTGGCGGCAAATCGGCCATCACAGCGGCGGCGGCGGCGGACGATCGCCCGGTTCCATCGGCCCCCCGCGCATATCGGGGCGCATCATCATGCCACGCTCCATCTCGCCACCCGCCATCATGCGGCGGCCGCCCGAAAGCGCTTCGCGCTGCTTGGGCGTCAGCGCGTCATACAGCGCCGCCAGGGCCGGGCGTTCGGCATCGAGATCGGCGAGGCGCTTCTTCAGCATGTCCTGCTCGCGGCTCATCCGTTCGACTGGCGTGGAAATCTTGCGGTCGATGCGCGCTACCTGCTGGCCGCAATCGGCGGCACGCTTCTTGGCGACATCGAGCTTGATGCCTTTCCAGCGCGCAAACAGCGGCTGCTCGGACGGCGTCAAGCTGAGACGCGCTTCCAGATACGCCATCCGTCCGGCTTCGCGGGCATAACGATCCTCGCACATCTGCTTGAACTGCGCCGTCATCTCGGCGGAAGAGGGCATGCGCATGTTGCGGTCGGCGGAGGGCAGCGGCGCATTTTCGGCCAGCATGGTCCCAGGCGCTACCAGCGCGATCATCACGGGTTTGCGGGCATTGCTCCGTGCGGCGGTCTGCGCCGTGGCATTGGTTGCGATCAGCGTAACGGTGGCGGCGCCGCACAGCGCCAGCGAAACAAGCGTGGGAATAAGGGCTTTGCGCATGGAATATCCGTTCTGAAATACGAACGGCAATCTACAGGCGGCATGCCCGGTGCGCCCCTGAACAAATAGGGCACCGCATGAAATTTTCGCCATTCATGCTGCGTTCAGGTTCGCTGAGATTTGTTGCCCCGGTAGGCGGCCGCCTCAAGCGGAGGCGCGCAATTCCCGTATGGTTTTCCGTCCATCGGCGGAAGGCTGATAGACGTTGCTGATTTCGTTCAGCGCGCGATGCAGGTCATCGGGCGTGAAATTGCTCGCGACCTCCCAGGCGTCGAAGCCCACCCGCTTTTGATAGGCGATCTGGTCGAAAAGAAAATCGCCCATCGCACGGACTTCGCCTTTGAAGCCCAGCCGGGTACGCAGCAGGCGGGCCCAGGAAAAAGCGCGGCCGTCGCGGAATTTGGGAAATTCCAGCACCACCAGGGAGAGGCGATGCACATCCTCGCCCAGCAGCTCCGGCGACTGGTCGGATTTCAGGCGCACGCCGATGGGCGCATTGCGGGCGACCAAAGCGTCGCGTTCTGCTTGGAAGCGGGACAGAGAAACCAGCACCGCACCATCCGGCATGGGCGTGTCGTCGCCCAATGCCACAAATGCGTCTTCGCGAAAGCCGTCAACCGTTATAAGCGGCATCCATTTGTTCCTGATAGGCGATGTTCTTGAACGGCTCCATGCCGAGGCGGCGATAGGTATCCAGGAAACGTTCGCCGGGCGTGCGCTCCTTCAGATAGAGACCCACCACCCGTTCCACGGCATCCGCGATCTCGTGCGTCGCGAAACCCGGACCCATGATCTGGCCGATGCTGGCGTCTTCTGCGCCCGAACCGCCCAGCAAAAGCTGGTAGAATTCCACGCCTTTCTTGTCGACGCCCAGGATGCCGATGTGACCGGCATGATGATGGCCGCAGGCATTGATGCAGCCGGAAATCTTGATCTTGAGTTCGCCGATATCCTGCTGGCGCTTCAGATCAGCGAAGCGCTTGGCGATGTCCTGGGCCACGGGAATGGAGCGCGCATTGGCGAGGTCGCAATAATCCAGGCCCGGACAGGCGATGATGTCGGTGATCAACCCGGCATTGGGCGCGGCCAGACTTTCCAGCACAGTGGGATCCGAAGCTTGGAATTCACGTGACTTGAAGTCGC